>Ga0209342_10005143_pt1 | contig 13443 bp, 14 predicted proteins | sample RifCSP16_2_FD_184023 | JGI IMG/M metagenome (GOLD analysis project Ga0209342, IMG submission 184023) | Soil microbial communities from Rifle, Colorado - Rifle CSP2_sed 16_2 (SPAdes) (version 2) | ecosystem: Environmental > Terrestrial > Deep subsurface > Rock core/Sediment | place: Rifle... | reverse complement strand
CACGTGTGCCTCCGCCGCGCTGGTGGCCGAGGCACACGTGGGCACGCACTCCGGGTACCTCGCCTGGTCGGTGATCGGCACGGCGCTGGTCGTCTTCTTCCTGTTCGTTGGAGGGTTCTAAGGTGGGTGCGCTACTGGTTCTGCTGCCCCTGCTGGGCGTCGTCCTCCTGAACCTGCCGCTGGGGAAACTGGCCGAGAAGCTGGCCCTCCCCCTCGGCGGGGTCCTGTGCCTCGCACAGGCTGCCGTGATCCTCGCCGCGCCTGCCTCGTTCTGGGATCAGGCGCTCTTCCTGCCCGGCGGCGTGAGCGTCGCCGAGCTCTTCCACGCCTCGTTCCCGGTCGACAGCCTGGCGCGGGTGATGTTCCTCTCCATCGCCACCGTCGGCTTCTGCTCGGGCCTCGTGGCGAAGTACACGATGGCGGACGAGCAGACCCAGTTCCGCTTCGCGAACCTGCTCATCCTGGCGCTCGCGGGCCTGAACGGGATCATCCTGGTGCGGGATCTCCTGGGCCTCTACGTGTTCCTGGAGATCACCGCGGTCGCCTCCTTCGTGCTCATCGCGCTGGAGCGGGGCAAGGCCGCCTTCGACGGGGCGTTCAAGTACCTCGTGCTCTCGGCGGTCGCCACCGCGATGATCGTCGCGGGCCTCGCGCTGCTCTTCATCGTCGCGGGCAGCACCTCCTTCGACGCGGTCGCCGAAGCGCTGAAGACCTCCGGGAGCAGCCAGCTCGCGCTCGCCGCGGTGGCCTTCTTCCTGTGCGGCCTCGCCATCAAGGCCGGCCTGGTCCCGTTCCACGGCTGGCTGCCGACGGCCTACGCCTCGGCCCCCTCGGCGGTGTCGGTGCTGCTCGCCGGGATCGTCACCAAGACCTCCGGCGTCTACACGCTCATCCGGCTCGTGGACGCGGTGTTCGGCTACGGCCCCGCGGTGCGCCAGGTACTGCTCGTCGGCGGCCTGGTCTCCATCGTCGTCGGGGCGCTGGGGGCGCTGGGCCAGAAGGACATGAAGCGGATGCTCGCCTTCTCGAGCATCAGCCAGATGGGCTACGTGGTCCTGGGGCTCGGCGCCGGGCCTGGGCTCGGGCTCGCGGGCGCGATCTTCCACCTCTTCAACCACTCCATCTTCAAGACCCTCCTCTTCGTGAACTCGGCGGCCGTCGAGCAGCAGTCGGGCACCCGCGACATGGACAAGCTGGGTGGCATCAGCGCGAAGATGCCGGTGACCGGGACCACCTCGGTGCTGGCGATGCTCTCCACCGCCGGCATCCCCCCGCTGTCCGGCTTCTGGTCGAAGCTGCTCATCGTCGCGGGCGTCTGGCAGGCCGGGCACCCGGCCTTCTCCGCGGCGGCGGTGATCGCCAGCGTGCTCACGCTGGCCTACTTCCTGTCGATGCAGCGCCGTGTCTTCTTCGGGAAGGTGGCCGACAGCTGCGCCGGCCTGAAGGAGGCGAGCGCCTGGGGCCTGGTCCCGGCGCTGCTCCTGGCGGCCATCACCGTGGGGCTGGGGGTCACCGCCCCGTGGCTCTTCCAGACCTTCCTGCTGGACGTGGGGAGCATCCTGTGACCATCGCGACCTATATCCTCTTCGCAGCGATCGTGGTCTGCGCGCTCTGGACCGTGCAGGCCTCCATCGTGCGCGCCGCCCTCGGCCTCGCCGTCGTCAGCGTGCTCCTGTCGGTGCTGATGTTCCAGATGGGCGCGCCCCTCGCCGGCGTCTTCGAGCTGTCGGTGTGCGCGGGGCTCATCACCGTGGTGTTCGTGAGCACCATCAGCATGACGGCGCGCCTCGACGCGGAGGCGTCCAAGGCGCTCCGGGCCGTGCGCGCCAAGCGCTTCCGGCCGGCCATCGTGGCCGTGGCCTGCATCGGCGCCCTCCTCTGGATCAGCAGCTACGCTCGCGACGTGAGCCCGGTGATCGGGGAGACGGCCGAGACCGTGCGCGAGGTGCTGTGGGGCCCCAGGCGCCTCGACCTGGTCGGGCAGATCATCATGATCTTCGTCGGCGTCTTCGGGGTGGTGGTGCTCTTCAAGGAGAAGCGGGAGAAGGAGATCGGCCGATGAACAACTTCTGGATCGAGAACTTCCGGCTGGTGATCATCACCGCCGCGCTGCTCTTCACCGTCGGGCTCTACTGCATCCTCGTCACCCGGAACATGATCCGGGTCCTCATCGGGATGGAGCTGCTGACCAAGGCGGTGACGCTCCTGCTGGTGCTGGCGGGGGCGGTGACCGGGCGGATGGCCATGGCCCAGGCGCTCATCATCACCCTCATCGTCATGGAGGTGGTGGCCATCACCGTGGCGGCCGGAGTGGTGGTCGGCGCGTTCCGCCACACCGGGAACGTGAGCACCGAATCGCTGGACGAGGCGAAGGGGTAACGACGTGACCATGGCCAACCTGCTCGTTCTCCCCCCCATCGCGTTCGTGGTGATGCTGGTCTTCGTGTGGCTGACCGAGGTCGGCTACAGCGTCTTCGCGCACAAGCCCGCCAAGGGCCAGGTGCAGCCGGAGGGCAAGTTCAAGCCCTACGCCTGCGGCGAGGACGTCGCCGACCACAAGGCGCAGCCGGACTACAGCCAGTTCTTCCCGTTCGCGTTCTTCTTCACGATCATGCACGTCGTCGCGCTCATCGTGACGACGCTGCCGACGGGCTCGCTGCCGGCCTCGGTGCTGGCCGCCGGCTTCCTGGTGAGCGCCGCCATCGGCGTCTACGTTCTCTTCCGGGAGGTAGCATGTCGCTCTTGAGCAAGCTCCAGAGCTGGGCGCGGCGCAAGTCGCCCTGGATCATCCACTTCAACACCGGCGCCTGCAACGCGTGCGACATCGAGATCGTGGCCGCGCTCACCCCGCGGTTCGACGTCGAGCGGCTCGGCGTGCTCATCAAGGGGACCCCGAGGCACGCCGACGTGCTCGTCTGCTCCGGCCCGCTGACCAAGAACGTGCGGGCCCGGCTGGTCCGCATCTACGCGCAGATGGCCGAGCCGAAGTTCGTCGTGGCGGTTGGCTCGTGCGCCTGCTCGGGCGGCATCTTCGACGGCTGCTACAACATCGACGGCGGCATCGACCAGGCCATCCCGGTGTCGGCCTACATCCCGGGCTGCCCGGTGCGCCCCGAGGCCATCATCGACGGCGTCGTGAAGCTGCTCTCCACGCTCGAGGAGAAGCCTGCGCCGAAGAAGGCCGAGCTGCCGGAGAAGGTGGCCGCCCATGGTTAACACGGCCGAGATGAAGCAGTCCCTGGAAGGCAAGTTCGACTTCCTCGCCGGGAAGGTGGCCGTGCAGCGGGAGCGGCGCGTCTTCGTCGAGGTGCCCGCGGACCGCTTCCGCGAGGTGCTCGAGTTCTCGATGAAGGAGCTGGGGATCGACTGGATCTCCACCCTCACCGGGCTCGACGAGAAGGAGACGCTGGCGGTCGTCTATCACGTGTCGGGCGCCCACGGGATCGTGCTCAACATCAAGATCCGCGTGCCCAGGGACAACCCGGTCATCCACTCGGTGACCGACCTCTTCCCGGCCTGCGCCAACTACGAGCGCGAGCTTGACGATCTGCTCGGCTTCGTCGTCGAGGGGCTGCCTCCCGGCAACCGCTACCCGCTGGACGACAACTGGCCGAAGGATCAGAAGCCGCTGCGCAAGGACTGGAAGCCGGCCAAGGCAGCTTCGTAGGCGAGGAGAACTGGATGCCCAGCGTCAAGATCCCCATCGGTCCACAGCACCCCGCGCTCCACGAGCCGGCGCTCTTCGACCTCACCCTCGAGGGCGAGCGCATCCTCGAGATGCAGCTCAAGCTCGGCTACAACCACCGCGGCATCGAGAAGGCGTGCGAGGAGCGCAGCTACATCCAGGACATCTACCTCCTCGAGCGCATCTGCGGCATCTGCTCCCACTCGCACTCGACCGCCTTCTGCATGGCGACCGAGGAGGTGGCCGGGCTCCAGGTCCCGCCGCGCGGGCAGTACATCCGCACCCTGGTGGCCGAGCTGGAGCGGATCCACAGCCACCTCCTGTGGCTGGGCGTCGCCGGCCACGAGACCGGGTTCATCACCCTGCTCATGTACACCTGGCGCGATCGCGAGGTGGTGATGGACCTCCTCGCCATGCTCACCGGCAACCGGGTGAACTACGGCGTCAACACCATCGGCGGCGTCCGGCGCGACTTCACCGCCGAGCAGCTGCAGCAGATCCTCAAGGCGATGGACGCCCTGGAGGAGCGGACCAAGTACTACATCGAGGTCGCGGCCAGCGAGCCCACCCTCGCGAAGCGCCTCGTCAACGTCGGGTACCTGTCGCCCGGGGACGCGATGAAGTTCAACGCGATGGGGCCCACCGGGCGGGCCTCGAGCGTGGACCGCGACGTCCGCCGCGACGACCCCTACCTCGCCTACGGCGACGTGCAGTTCAAGGTGGTCACCGACACCCACAACGACGTCTTCGGCCGGACCCTGGTCCGGGTGGGCGAGCTGATGGAGTCGTACAGCATCGTCCGCCAGCTCATCGCCAAGATGCCGGACGGGCCGGTGAAGGTGAAGGCGCCGCGCAAGATCCCGGCCGGCGAGGGCGTGGCCCGCTACGAGGCGCCCCGCGGCGAGGACATCCACTACGTGAAGGGCAACGGCACCGACAAGCCGGAGCGCGTCAAGGTGCGAGCCCCGACCATGGGCAACCTGGCGGCCGTGGGGAAGATGCTCGAGAACAACAACCTGGCGGACGTCCCGGTGGTCATCGCCGCCATCGACCCCTGCTTCTCCTGCACCGACCGGGCGATCCGGGTGACCGATCTCTCCAAGGGCCGGACCGAGCTCCTCACGTGGAAGGAGCTCCGCCAGCACGGGATCGAGTGGTACCGGCGCGAGGCCGGCGTGGACTTCAGCCGGCTCAACAAGCTTCTGGCGGCGCGCTAGGCGCCGAGGCGGGATTCGAGATGGCCCTGGTTCCGACGCTGTTCTACATCCTGGTCTTTCCGGGCTTCCTGTTCATGGGCGCCGCCGGCGTCCTGGGCGAGTACGTGGACCGCAAGCTCCACGCGCGCATGCAGAACCGCGCCGGGCCGCCCTGGTTCCAGCCGGTCGCCGACTTCATCAAGCTCCTCAGCAAGGAAGACCTCATCCCCGCGGACGCGGACAGGACCATCTTCAAGCTGATGCCGGTGCTGGCCCTCACCGCGGCGGCCACCGCCTTCCTCTACGTGCCGCTCTGGAGCACCCAGCCGCTCTACTCGTTCGAGGGCGACGTGGTGGTGGTGCTGTACCTCCTCACCATCCCCACCTTCTGCTTCTTCCTGGGCGGGTGGTACTCCAAGTCGCTCTACGCCGGCATCGGCTCGATGCGCACGCTCACGCAGCTGTTCGCCTACGAGGTGCCGCTCTTCATGGCGATCCTCTCCCCGGCGGTCCTGGCCGGCAGCTGGTCGCTCTCGGAGATCACCGCCTACTACCAGGTGCACCCGGGCTACGCGTTCTTCAACCTGCTCGGCTTCGGAGTGGCCATCGTGGCGCTGCTCGGGAAGCTGGAGAAGGTCCCCTTCGACCTCCCCGAGGCCGAGTCGGAGATCGTGGGCGGCACCTTCACCGAGTACTCCGGCCGGCTCCTCGCGTTCTTCCGGCTCACCATCGACGTCGAGACCGGCGTCGCGGCCTCGCTGGTCTCCGCGGTCTTCCTGCCCTGGGGCATGGCCGGGCTGCCGGCGGCCGTCGCCTTCGCGCTCTACGGCGCGAAGGTGCTCTTCATCATCTTCCTCCTGGCGCTCCTGCGCACGCTCTTCGCCCGCCTGCGCATCGATCAGATGGTGGAGTTCTGCTGGAAGTGGATCGCGCCAGCCGCCCTGATCCAGCTCCTCGTCAACGTCATCCTCTGTGGAGTGCTCCCATGAAGCTGCCCGGCAAGATGACAGGCGAGCTCCTGCGCCACGTGCTGAAGACGCCGGCGACCGTCCACTACCCGTTCGTGAAGGTGGACATGCCCGATCAGTTCCGGGGCAAGATCCTCTTCATCGCGGAGAAGTGCGTCGGCTGCAAGCTGTGCCAGAAGGACTGCCCGGCCAACTGCATCGTCATCAACAAGGTGGGCGACAAGCGGTTCGAGGCGGTGTTCGAGCTGGACCGCTGCATCTACTGCTCGCAGTGCGTGGACTCCTGCAACAAGGACGCGCTCGAGACCTCGCCGGAATACGAGCTGGCCTCCCTGGACCGCGCCAGCCTACACGTGGTGTTTCATGCCCCAGAAGCCCCGCCGGCCGCGTCCACGCCCCCCGCCCCTCCCAAGGTGGCCTGAGGAGCTGCTCTCCGCCGAGCGCGTCGCCGTCCTGGGCGTGGGGTCGGAGCTGCGGGGCGATGACGTCGCCGGCGTCCTGGTCGCGCGCCAGCTGAAGGCCTGGTGTTCCCGGACCGGGAGCACCAGGCTGGCGGGCTTCGTGGGCACGTCGGCCCCCGAGAACCTCACCGGCGAGATCGCCCGGTTCAAGCCGAGCTGGGTCGTCCTGGTGGACGCCGCCCACCTCGAGAAGGAGCCCGGGACGGTGGAGCTGGTGACCCGCGAGAAGATCGACGGCCTGTCCTTCTCCACCCACATGCTGCCGGCGCCCATCGTGCTCGACTACCTCGAGCAGACGACGGGGTGCCGCTCGCTCGTCGTCGGCATCCAGCTGGAGCAGACCGGCGTCCTGGCCAAGCCCTCTGCGAGCGTCGTGAGCGCCGTGCGACGGCTGGTGGCCGCGTTCCAGCGGGACTTCGGCTCATGACGTCCGGGGGATGAGCACGGCCGCCCCAGAGCGGCGGGCGCAACCGCCCCGGCCAAGGGTCGCCCCACCGCCTCCCTTGCGCTTCAAGGGGCCGCTCGGCGTGGTTGGCGGCGGAAGGTGACGCGAGTCGGATTCGGTGGCTGGTCTTGAGCGGGGTAGCACCCCGCCTTACCGGGGAGCCTTGACGGGACCTGGACCGACGGGCCGAATGAGGCGATGCGAGCTATCGCCCCCCTCCTCGCCGCCACCGCCCTGGCCTGCTCGCATGCGCCCTAGCGCCCGCCCCCGGCGCCGATTCCAGTAGAGCTGCCGCTGGTCGCCTTCGAGGCCGTGAAGGTGGATGGGCTCGGGTTCGTTGGCGCGAACCTGTCGTTCCGCGGGCGAATCGAGAACCCGAACGCGACGCCGATCTCGGTCGTTCGGGTCGACTACTCGCTCGAGGTCGAAGGGCTCCGCGCGGCGCAGGGGGTCATCGCGAACTCGCTCGCGATCCCGGCCGCGGGCCCGGACGGCGCGATGGGCCTCGGGGTGGTCGAGCTCCCCGTCCAGCTGCGATTCGCGGCGGTACCGGGCGTGGCGAAGGTCCTCGCCGCGTCCGGCGAGGCGGCGTACGCGCTCGGCGGCACGGTGACCTTCCTCACGCCGGCGGGCGAGGTGCGCGTCCCGATGGCACAGACCGGCCGGCTGGTCGTGCCGCGCGCGCCCACCTTTCACGTGGAGCGGGTGCTGCTCCGCTCGGCGTCACCGCGCGAGGTGAGGCTCGAGATGCGGCTCGACGTGCGGAACCCCAACGCCTTCGCGATCCCGCCCGGCCGCCTCGGCTGCGGGCTGCTCCTGTCCCACCGCGAGGTCGTGCGGGCGGACGCCGAGATCCCCGAGGTCGCCGGCGGCGGGACCGGGCGCGTCGTCGTCCCGATCCGGATCTCGGTCCTCAAGGCCGGGAAGGCCGCGGCGCGGCTGCTCCTCCCGTTCTCGAGCCTCGACGTCTCGGTGAAGGGCGAGGCGGTGTTCGGCGGCGTGCCGGTGCCGCTCGATCTCGCGACGAGCATCCTGCCGGGGAGGTAGCCGGTCGCTGGTCGTACCCCGCGTGACGTCCGCCTCGCCGGCGCGCTCCCCGCGGGCGAGGCGCGCCCGGAAGCGCACGTGGGCCGGCGTAGCTCACCTGAGCTCAGGCGCTGTCTGGCTCGAGGGTCCGGACCTGGTCTCGGAGGGGTCCTTCACGAACGAGATTCTATCATCCGAGGCGCTTGCGACATCATCGCTGCGGTAGAGCAGAACTGAAGGGAACACCACATGGCGAATGAGGAAGCGTCAGCGCTCGAGGTGGACGAATCCCGCGCAGCGGAGCGATCGCCCCCGGTGGAGCCGTCGCCTGGAGCCGCAGCGCTCTTCTTCTCCTTCCTCCGCGCGGGTGCGACGGCGTTCGGCGGCCCCGCAATGGTGCCCTACATCGGAGAGCTGGCGACGCGCCGCAAGCGCTGGCTGTCCAAGGAGGAGTTCGCCGAGGGTGTCGCGCTCTGCCAGTCCATCCCGGGTGCGACCGCCATGCAGACCGCGGCCTTCGTGGGCCTTCGGGCTGCCGGGGTTCGGGGTGCGGCCGCGGCGTACGTCGGGTTCGGCCTTCCCGCTGTGGTCCTCATGGTGGCGGCCTCTGCGGCCTACGGCCACGCAGTGAGCCTTGCCCCGGTCCAGGCCACGTTTCGCGGGTTCCGCGCCATGATCGTGGCCCTGGTCGCCAACGCCGCGCTGCGGTTCGCTCGAGCGAACTTCCGTTCGATTTCAGACGTTCTCGTCGCGGCTGCTTGCGCGCTGGCGCTCTACGCCAAGGCGAGCCCCGTCGTCGTGATCGCCGCCGCCATCCTGCTGGAGGTGGTGCTCCGGAGGCATGCTCCCTCGACCTCGTCCGCCGGGACGTCGAGGAGCTGGCCGCCGGGAATCCGGCGGACCGTGCTGGCCCTACTGGCGGCTGCGCTCGCCATCCTGGTCCTGCTCCTGGTCTTCGCGCCGCGCCTTGGCACGCTCGCGGCCATCTGCTTGAAGGTGGACATGCTCGCCTTCGGAGGCGGCTTCGCCTCCGTACCGCTCATGTTCCGCGAGATGGTGGGCCGCTCCTGGCTGGACGCGAGGGCGTTCATGGACGGCATCGCGTTGGGACAGGTGACGCCCGGCCCCATCGTGGTAACGGCGACCTTCGTCGGATACCAGATCGCCGGGCTCTCCGGCGCGGTGGTCGCCACCATAGGCATCTTCTTTCCCTCCTTCGTCATGGTGGTAGCCGCCGCGCCATGGTTCGGCGCGCTGCGCGCGCGGTCCTGGTACGGGCCAGCGCTCCACGGCGCCCTGCTCTCCTTCGTCGGGCTGCTGGTCTTCGTCACCTTCCAGTTCGCCACGGCCCTGAGCTGGAGCGTGGGAATGGCTGCCCTGGCCACCGCCGCGCTCGTCGCCCTGCTCGCGGGCGTGGACGTGCTCTGGATCGTCGTGGCGAGCGGCAGCGTCGCCGCGCTTCTTCTCTGACGGGGGGCGGACGACCTGCGCGGCGGTCGCGTCGGCGCCGCACCGCCACTATTCAAGACGGCGTTTGAGTGATAGGAGCTTTCACGTGTCCACCGACAGCCCAGGCCGCCGCTTCAAGAACGCCATCTACGAGCAGTTCGCCCGCGTCGGGAAGGCGCTCGCCACCCCGCACCGCATCGAGCTCGTCGAGCTGCTCTCGCAGGGGCCGCGCACCGTCGAGACGCTCGCCCGCATGACCGATATGAGCCTCGCGAACACCTCCCAGCACCTCCAGGTGCTGCGTGGCGCCGGGCTATTGGTGGCCACGAAGGAAGGGCTCTTCGTGACCTACCGGCTCGCCGATCCCTCCGTGGCCGATCTCCTGCTCGCGCTCCGAAAGGTCGCCGAGACGCGCCTCGCCGAGGTCGCGAAGATCACCCGGGCCTTCCTCGCGGAGAACGCGCTGCTCGAGCCGGTGGATGAGGACGCGCTCCGCCGCAAGGTGCGCAAGGGCGAGGTCACGCTGCTCGACGTGCGTCCGCCCGAAGAGTACGAGGCCGGCCACATCCCCGGCGCCCTATCGATGCCCCTCCCGGAGCTGGCGAGGCGCTTGTCGGACCTCCCGAAGCGCCGGGAGGTGGTCGCATACTGCCGCGGCCCGTACTGCGTCCTCGCGGTCGAAGCGGTCAAGCTATTGAGGGCGCGCGGTTTCAAGGCGGTGCGGCTCGAGGAAGGCGTGCTCGACTGGGCGGCGCTGGGGCTCAAGGTCGAGGCGAAGCCGGCGGGATGACCGGGACCAAGCCGCTCGAGTACGCCCGCCAGCGCGAGACCGCGCTCGGCCGCTGACCGAGCGACTCGAGCGGGCTGCCGTGCTCGACCTCGCCGGGCCACTCGCCGGGCGCGACCGCTCGACGTCGGGTTCGGCGACGGGACGTACGCGCTCGCCGTTGCTCGAGCCGGACCGGAACCTCCGGACCGTCATGCCGCACTACGAGTCGCCGCGGGCCCTTCACTCTGGCCTGCTGACGGCGGAGCGCTCCCAGCGGCGGCTTCGAACGACAGCGCTCCCCTCGGGCATCCGGCGACGCAGACCAGGCACTCGCCCGAAGATCTCGAGCCCGAACCTGAGCGACCTAAGTACTCACTTGATTATATGAGTACACCCCGTCGCGCCGCCGGCGTCAACCCGGACCGGCGTTCGGCCCGGGTGGTTCCAGCGTTGACAGGCGGCCCGGCCTTGATTCATTAGTGAACCAAGTACTTGAGAAGGGACCCCGATGCCCTGCCTCGCCTGCACACAGCCCTCCGCGAGCTCCTTCTGCGACTCCTGCGCGAAGCTCGAGTACGCGGACCTCATCCGGACCTGCTGCCACCGCTCGACCTCCACGAACCCCGTCGAGATGGCGCAGGCGGTGATGGCGCACCCCCGGTTTCCAGTCGCAGGCCAGGCCCACCATCCGCTCGTGGCGGGGATCCTGGTCGCCGCCTACCGCAACGCAGGGGGCGACGCCGAAGCCGCGAAGATCCACGAGGCAATCCAGCGAGCCGACACCATCCCCGGGGGCTTCTGCGCCGGGTTCGGCGCCGACGCTGCGGCCATCGCGTGCGGGATCGCGGTGAGCGTGATCAAGGGCGCGACCGTGAAGGCGGAGCATGCGGTGGCACGCTCCCTCGCCCATGCGCTCACCGGGCAAGGGCTCCTCCTCATCGCGAACAATCACGGAAACCGCTGCTGCAAGCGAAGCGTGTTCACGGTGCTCGAGGCCGCCGCGCACTTCTTCACTGCGACGATGGGAGTCACGCTCGCGCCGCCCAGGGGCCGGATCGAGTGCGCCTTCAGCGATCGGAACAGGCTGTGCAACCAGGCGGACTGCAAGTTCTACCCGGCCGTGCCGCCCGTGAAGGTGGATCCACCGCTCGCCGGGCTCGGGTGATCTTCTTGCGCCGGTTCCTGCCCACGGGCGAGCCGCGCCCGGAAGCGCACGTGCCGCCGGCGCGTCAGCTCCACCAGCGGCGCCCAGGCCGCGCGCGTGAGGCGCAGACGCACGAGGTGCCGCCAGAGCCAGTTCGACCGCTTGTAGATCCTGTCGAGCGGAGCGAGGGCCCGGCAGAGCGCGCGCAGGTACCCCCTGCTCGCGCCAAGGTTGTTGTCGATGAAGACGCCGTACGGCGCCCCGGTGGCGGCGAGCTCCGCGGCGACGTCCTCGGGCGGCCGCGTCTCCTACGGGATGCGCGCCGGCGCATCGCGCATCGGATCGAATCCCATCGGTAGCCTCCTCGCGAACGGAGCGGCGTCGCCCGTGTGCGAGCGGCCTCCCCGACGTGCGTCTCCGGGGACACGCCGCCTTGCGATCGAACGCTTGCGCGGTGCGAGCCTCGGTGAGCGCAAGGGGCGAGCCGCTCCGCTTCCCCGGAGACCTGTCGAATCGTGGCTGCCATGGCCGGGATCGATCCCGTAGGACTCCCGGACACGCAACCCTGCGGGCCGCGGCGATGGCGCCGCGCGCGGGTCCAGGAGGCGGTCGAGGCCTGCTCGTGGAACTTCGCGCGCGCGGCGCTCCAGCTCGGCGTCTCGCGGATGACCCTGTACCGCCTGCTCCGGAAGTACGGCAGGCGCGCTGGGCCCTTACCTCGCCCTCACTCCCCCCGCATCATGGCCGCGAGGTCCTCCTCGACCGTGCCCGCGGCCCTGAGCTGGTAGACGTCCACGAGCCGGCGGAGCACGTTGGGGGAGAGGAAGGCCGGGAGGCTGGGTCCGAGCCGCATTCCGCGGAACCCGAGCGCCAGGAGGGCCAGGAGGACCGCCACGGCCTTCTGATCGTACCAGGCCACGTTGATCGACAGGGGGAGGCCGTTCGGGTCCGCGAGCCCCAGCGTCTCCTTGAGCTTCAGCGCGAAGGCGACCAGGGAGTAGCAGTCGGCGCACTGCCCCGCGTCGAGCACCCTGGGGATGCCATCGATCTCGCCCAGGGGGAGCTTCCAGAACATGAACTTGGTGCACCCGCCCGTGAGGATGAGGGTGTCCTGCGGGAGGGCGCGCGCCAGGTCCTTGTAGTACTCGCGGGACAGATCGCGCCCGTCGCAGCCGCCGATCACGATCACCCGGCGGACGCGACCAGCCCGGACCAGCTCGAGCAGCTTGTCCTGGTAGGCGACCAGCTGCTCGTGGCCGAAGCCGCCCACCATCTCCCCGGTGTCGATCGGCTCGGGCGGCGGAGAGCGCTTCGCCAGCGCGATGACCTCGCCGAAGTCCCTGCTCCCGTCCGGCCTGCGCCCGGCGAGGTGGCGCACCCCGGGGTAGCCGGCCACGCCGGCCGTGAAGATCCGGTCCTTGTAGGCGGGCGTCACCGGGATGATGCAGTTGGACGTCATGAGGATGGGCCCGTTGAAGCGGGCGAACTCCTCGTCCTGCCGCCACCAGGAGTTGCCGTAGTTGCCGGCGAGGTGCGGGTGCTTGCGGAACGCAGGGTAGTACTGGGCCGAGATCATCTCCCCGTGCGTATAGACGTCGACGCCGGCGTCCCGCGTCTGCTCGAGCAGCTCCTCCATGTCCTTGAGATCGTGCCCGGAGACCAGGATTCCGGGCCGGTCCCCGACGCCGATGCTGAAGCGGGAGGCCCGGGGCACGCCGTAGCGGTCGACGTTGGCCTGGTCGAGCAGCGCCATCGCCGTCACCGTGGCGCGCCCGGTCGCGAGCGCCAGCTCGAAGAGCTGATCGACGGAGAGCGGGTCGGTGAGGCCCGCCAGCGCGTCCAGCACGAAGTCGGCCAGCTGCGGATCGAACGAGCCGAGGAGGTCGGCGTGGTGCGCGTAGGCGGCGATCCCCTTCAACGCGTAGGTGATGGTCTCGCGGAGCGAGCGGATGTCCTCGTCCTCGGTCTCGAGGACGCCGACCTGGTAGCCCTTGTTGCGCCGCTCCTTCGGGTCCTCGGTGTCCCAGGTGGCCGCCTCCGGCAGCGCGGCGAGGCCGACCCTCGCCCCCGCGGCCTGGAGCTGCCGCCTCTTCAGCGCCAGCCCCTCCACGACGAGCGCGTCGATCCGGTCGAGGTCGAAGTTCGTGTTGGTGATGGTCGCGTAGAGCGCCCGGTACACGTACTGGCCGACGGCCTTGTCCGGGGCGACGCCGGCGTGACGTGCCGCGCGGGAGGCGACGCCGATGCCCCTGAGGACGAAGACGAGCAGGTCCTGGCGGTTCGCGGTGGCCTCGTCCTTT
>Ga0209342_10005142_pt1 | contig 13445 bp, 15 predicted proteins | sample RifCSP16_2_FD_184023 | JGI IMG/M metagenome (GOLD analysis project Ga0209342, IMG submission 184023) | Soil microbial communities from Rifle, Colorado - Rifle CSP2_sed 16_2 (SPAdes) (version 2) | ecosystem: Environmental > Terrestrial > Deep subsurface > Rock core/Sediment | place: Rifle... | reverse complement strand
TATTCGGGGCTATCCCAATGTTCCAAGGTCATCCCTTCGGGTGCCATGTACCCGTCAAGGCTTAGGCCGATGTTTACAAAGACCTTGCTCACTCTTCTTGTCTCCTCTCCTCACAGCTGCCTAACGGCCTCCCTGGCCCGCTGCCAGGGAGGGCGAACTGCCTGCCCTGGACCGGCAGGCCAGGGTGCCCGCGCGGCGTTGCGGGCACAACTTCTATTGTATGACCTCTGAGATGGCTGGCAAGTGCGCGTTCCTCCTGCTGCGGAAGCCGCGTCGGTACTAGTGAGTGGTTAGGCACCACGCACTTGTTCGGTCGAGTACGAGTGGCGCTTCAGAAGCAGAGCGATCGCCACCTCTGCTGGAAAGGCCATGGCGAGTGGCCCACAGGGAACCCGTGCAAGTTCGTGGGAGATCTCCAGGAGACTCGCGCGGGGCGCCTTTGCAAGCATCCATCGGGCATTCAGGGCAAGGTCCCGCATGGAGGCGAGGACACTGCGACTCTGCGTCTTTGCTACCGCCCTATGCTTCATTTCGTCCAACTCGGCCTGGATGATAGCCGGGGGCACGCCCAAATCCTCAAGGAGATCGTGAACCGAATTGAGGTGACGGTCGAATGCCGTCTTTAGGGTCCTGACAGGAATGAGGACGGAGAGAAGGGAGCGATCTGACAGGAAATGGACCAATCGGTGGTTGCGCGTGTTGATGAAGTTCACATACCAGTCGCCAAGAGCCGTGGATGGTGGCTGGTCCTGCGCAGCGGCAGGCAGGTGCATCGCCTGAAGGACCTTACGTGTGCACCTTGCAGTGTACATCTCGCCTCTCGTGGTGCCTAACGGCCTCGAGCTAAGCTGCCCGGCGGAAGCAGGCTTCTCGCTACCTATTCTCGCGCCCGCCGGCGGGCATAGCGCTCCACCCTATGGCCCAGCCCGCCGGGTCAGCTTCAGCTCGTTGTTGGGCGGCAGGTCAATTGTCTTCGTAGACACCCCAGGCAAGATCATCGTGCTGCTCGACAGACTCCTGCGAGAAGTATGCTGCGTAGTCTTCGCGGCCCTGCAAGTGGTAGCCGAAGAAAGCGACCGCGAAATGCGCCATGCGCTCCGTCAATGGCATATTCAACATGCCGCCATGGGTTTCACCGACGAAAGATATCAGCGTCCTGTCGGATGTGCCCAGGTGTTCATAGATAAGCACGTTCTCCTTGTATAGTTCATCCTCTGTGGCGACGATGATAAGGACGGGGCGGTCAACGGCCGCCAGCCCTCTTTCCCCGAACAGCCACCATCCTTCGCCAGCCATCGGCATCACGGCGCGAATCCGCTGATCCGTCAGCGGTTGCCATAGTCCGTCTTCGGTGGCAGTGATGGATTCACCTACATGGGCGGTGAAGCTGTCCCATTGGCGCGCCGGGACGCAGTTGAAGGAGGACAAATCACTCAAGATGGCTTCTGTAGTGGCGTCTGGGGTTGGGCATTGGGCGAGGTAGTATTCGGGGTCGATCCGCGCACCGCTCATTGCCAGGGAGTTGAATCCATCGAAGGAGTATCCAATGGTGCCGGAGTGTTCAGCATCGATCAATCCTTCCAAGCCTTCAGGGGGATTGGCGGCAACCTGGTCAAGGGCGAACAAGATATCCAAGGGTTGGTCAATCGCCCCTTCATATAGAGCCATGTAGGTATTGATGCCATCGACGCTCGCCCAGGTGAAACCATGGCTGACAACATACGGCGCAAGAGTGTTTGCCATTGTGGTCGATGACAGGATTAGCGGGTAAGGTTCTCCGCTGCGATCGGGCTCGGCGTCACGGGCAGCACCGGTGCTCGTTGGGTCTGCGGGGCCTACCGCGGGATACCACACGGTGACGGAGAGCTGGCGACCCCCACGACTGTCGTCCACCAGCTTGATCGTGTGCATCCCCACGTGATAAGGGCCGCGCTCTGCGAGCTCGTAGGCGGCCGAATCATGGGTGGGACCACAGGCAACGAGGAAGAGCAGCACGATTCCTATCGTTCCGAGTGACTTCGTGCGGCTCATGTGTTACTCCTTACGATGGCGGCTACGCGGGGCCGCCCAACGGCCTCGAACTTCCTGCCCTGGACCGGCAGGCCAGGGTGCCCGCGCGGCGTCACGGGCACAACTTCTATTCTATGACCTCTGAGATGGCTGGCAAGTGCGCGTTCCCCCTGCGGCGGAAGCCGCGTCGGCACCAGTGAGTGGTTGGGCGGCGGGAAGAAGACCGCGGCAGCGCGGGAACCGCCAGGCGGTGATTGCGAGCAAGGCACAGGAGCAGAGTGGCGCAAATCATCGTCAGGTCCGGTGTCGCTGAGCGTGCCACTTCATGGGTCAGGATAGGGATTGGGGGTCTCGTTGTAACACTTCCCACACCACCATTGGCGACGTTCTCCTCGAGCGACTGCCGCTTGGATCTCGGCCGCCTTCCTCTGCTCATCCTCCCGCTCTGGGGCAGTTGTCGGGCGGCTCCAGTGCATCACCATATCTGGCTTGCGAGTCGGGCGTCCAAGTATGAGGACTTCGGCACCAGCTTGCGAGAGAGTGCGAGACTTATCTTCGTCGGTGACCAGGAATGCGTCGTCTCCTATGCGAAAAGGCTCATGGCAATGAGCGCAGGTCAGTTGCACTACAAGCCTCCTCGGGGACACCTAGGCTGACGCCGCCCAACGGCCTCGAACTGTGCCGCGGGGCGTGGCGGGCACGACTTCTATTCTATGACCTCTGAGACGACTGGCAAGTGCGCGTTCCCCCCGCGGCGGAAGCCGCGTCGGCTCTAGTGAGTGGTTAGGCGTGAATGGCACCTGCGATCGCCGACCCTCGGACCAGAAACCTCACCAGCACGCTCTGCGGCCACAACGGCAACCAGTAAGAGTAGGCCAAACGAGTCAAGGGCCTGGATGAACCGAGTCCGACCTGGGCCAACTCCGATTTGAAGCGGGGGCAACGGCCGTGGGCAGACCTAAGAAGGATGCTCACGGGCGTGGCGAGACATGAACGGCAACCATTAAGGGCATTCGATTCGATCTGAGGCCGCTCTAGCCGCCTAACGGCCTCGAACTGCCTGCCCTAGGCCGTCAGGCCAGGGTGCCCGCGCGGCGTTGCGGGCACAGCTTCTATTTTATGACCTCTGAGACGGCTGGCAAGTGCGCGTTCCCCCAGCGGCGGAAGCCGCGTCGGCACTAGTGAGTGGTTAGGCGTGAAGTTCAACCGCAGCGGCGGCTGGCGGAGCCGGTAGCCTCACCGGCACGCTCTGCGGCCACAACGACAATCAGTCAGGCTAGGCCAGACGAGTCAATGGCCTGGATGAACCGAGTCCGACCTTGAGCAACTCTGAATTGGAGCGGATGCAACGGCCGTGGGCCTGCCCAAGAAGGATGCCCACGGGTGCGGCGATGGCTGGACGCCGAGCATTAAGGGCTCTCGATTCGATCTGAAGCCGCTCTAGACGCCTAACGTCCCGCTTCACCCGCGCGGCGCGAACGTCGGCCTGATACCAATGTTGAGACGGAAACCACGCAAGCCCTGAACGCCCGTCCACTGAGGCGCGAAGCGCCGCGTCGGTGTGCAAGCGGTTGTTGGGCGGTGCGATGCCCAGGTTATGGCGTGTTTCTCAATATCACCGGCAAGTAGACTCTGGGCGGAACAACAACATTCTCAAGCTTGGAGACAAAAACATCGGAATTTCCTGTGCTGGTTAGGTTGAATATGCCCGCGCCAGGATCAAAATCGGCGGTCCCCCAAAAACTCCCAGTCGTGTAGACGTTATCGCTTGAGTCGAGGATGATACTGTAGCCTACATCATAGTAGCTTATTCCTCCCATGCCCTTCGCCCCAATGAAGTCTCCGTTGCTATCCAATTTGGAGACGAAGATGCCCGCACTGGTGAGGTTGAATGTGCCCGCGCCGGGGTCAAAGTCGGCGGTGCCATTAAAGTACCCCGTCGTATAGACGGTACCGCTTGAGTCTACCGCGAGACTTTTGCCTTCATCCCCATCCGTTCCACCCATATTCCTTGCCCAGACAAAGTCGCCATTGGTATCCAACTTGGAGACGAAGATATCGCCTAAGCCTGCACTTGCCAGGTTGAATGTACCAACACCGGGGTCAAAGTCGCCTGTAGCTCGAAAGTACCCCGTCGTATACACATTGCGATGTGAGTCTAGGGCAATATCGCGGCCTTCATCATAACTTCCCGCCCCACCCATGCTCTTTGCCCAAATGAATTCGCCATTGCTATTCAACTTTGAGACGAAGATATCTAGCCCTTCCTCGCTGATCAGATTGAATATGCCTGTGCTGGGATCAAAGTCGGCGGTGCCTACAAAAAACCCTGTTGAGTAGATGTTGCTGTTTGAGTCTACGGCGATGCTACATCCTTCATCAGAATCGCCATAATAGTTGCCCGATCCGCCCATACTCTTTGCCCAGACAAAGTCACCATTACTATCCAATTTGGAGACGAAGATATCAGGGTCCGACGTATTCCCAGGAGTGGTCAGGTTGAAGATGCCCGTGCCGGGGTCAAAGTCGGCAGTGTTTCGAAAGTACCCTGTTGTATAGACGTTTCTGCTTGAATCGACAACGATGGCGTTGCCTTTATCACCGTTCCCCCCGCCCATACTCTTTGCCCAGACGAAGTCGCCATTACTATCCAACTTGGAGACGAAGATGTCGGCTCCCCCCGCGCCGTTCAGTATATATGTGCCCGCGCCGGGATCAAAGTCGGCATTGTTGCCTTCATGGACCCCGGTGGTGTAGACGTTGCCGCTTGAGTCTACGGCGATGCTGTAGCCTTCATCATCCGACCACCCGCCCATGCGCTTTGCCCAGACGAAGTTGCAATTGCTATCCAACTTGGAGACGAAGATGTCGTCGTTGCTCCCGGCACTGATCAGGTTGAATGTACCCGCGCCGGGGTCAAAGTCGACAGTGCCGGAAAATTCACCCGTTATATAAACATTGCCGCTTGAGTCTATGGCGATGGCGTTACCTCTATCATAATTTGTCCCACCCATGCTCTTTGCCAAGAGGAAATCGCCGCTGGCATAAAGCGGGCTGGCAAGTGATTTCCCCTGTATGGGCAAAACACCTGTTATCAGAGATATGATGACAAGGAAACTAGAAAACATTTGGAAAACCAATTTTCTAGTGAACATGGTATCTCCTTGTAACACGCAAAATGTGCTATGTGGAAACCGCCTAGCGGCCTCGAGCTTAGCGGCGCGGCGTGGCCAGCAATGGTTCCATTCTGGGGCCCACTGGCCTACTGGCAAGCCCGCGTTTCGCAAGCGGCGGAAGCCGCGTCCGCTACAGCGAGTTGTTAGCAGGGGGCAAGGTAAAGTCCAGGGAAATGGGTGCCGCGCAACCAGCAGCCCACATCCTCACGCAGCAACGCGCTGCCGGGACCTAAAAGTGAGATATGTCCAAATCGCTCCAAGGAGGTCGATAGCGGCGAAGAGCCCGAGCGTCGTTGGCGCCCACTGCAGCACGATGAAGAGAATGAAGATTGCGAACGTGCCCAGGCGCGCGTACACCGTCCACATGTAGAAGGGCCTCAGATCCGCTCTCGCGACCTGAATGTAGTAGTAGCCAATGACCAGCATGAGTACGCCAGCGTTCCTTGTCCATGGCTCGATCGTGGGCGGCTGACCGAACATGCCCAGCATCGCGTTCGGCATGAACGCGCATGCGAAGCCATTGACAACCAGGTAGATCGCGAAGACCAGGAGGCTGATCGCAACACTGCTCATGATTCGCTCCTTCGGTTAGGAAAAGCAACACGCGACCGGTTGCGCGGCATCCACGGCGATCAGTTCACCAAGTCGAGGAATGAAACCAGTAAAAGTACCAGGGGAGAAAGGATGGCGATAAGAGGTTGCGACCCATATCCTTGGATTATACGGCACAGGGGAGAATCGGCCTACGCCGCCTGCTAACGGCCTCGAACTGTGCCGCGCGGCGTCACAGGCACGACTTCCATTGTATAGAAGGTTGGATTGCAGGCAAGGCCGTAATCCCCCTGCGGCGGAAGCCGCGTCGGCACTAGTGAGTGGTTAGGCAGCAATGCGGGGACTTGATGAGTCATGTCGCGGGTGGATCCGTAGGAATGAGCGAGTCAGTCGTTCGATTTCGTGAATGTGCCGGTGAGCGGATCGAGAAGCCAGTCATGCCCTTGCCAATCCCTGAGTATGACGAGATTGAGGTCGGGCCATGCGAATGGAATCAGGCCAAGTTCATTTTGGGTGACGAGTGGCTTGGTGACGAGCGAGTCGGCGGAGATGCGGGCGATTGATGTAAACCACGGCTGGCCGTCGCATGGAGCGCAGACGAATGCGGCGATGAAGGAGTCGCCAGAGGGGGACCAGAGCAACCCGTCGATTGCCGCCTCTGGCCGACATGCTTGGCGGGAGCCTTCAAATGGGTCGGGAGGGAGTCGTGTGGAGGCTGATCGGAGGTCTTGGAGGACTATAGGCCCGTCCCAGTCCATTATGTAGGCAACAGCTTCGCGGCTTCGGGCGAATGCCACCTCGCTCGCGAACCCCTCGTGGAGGGAGCTAACAAGACCGGAGGCCAGGTCAAGTCGAGACAGTCCATCCCCGGAGGATGCACCCGGCACGAAACAGCCGTCGCCTCCAGGCCGATGGGTGAAGTACAGGTATTGGCCATCTTCGGCCCAGTGGAGGGGAACTGGGAACCCAAAGATGGAGGGGCGGGTATCGATGTAGAGGGTGTGTTCGACGGCCCACGTAAGGGTGCGATCTGCCCGAAGGACATCAAGAGTTACAAACTCGTCTTGACCTTCGAGGACAATGTTCGTTTGAGAAATCCAGAGCCCATTGGGGGAAGTCGAAGAGTAGACAAGAAGGGGGTATGACGGGGGTTCTTCCGGTATGACATTTCGCGGGAACGGGCCGGGGGTCTCAATTGTGAGAGGCGCCTGAGCTGGCGGAAACGGTGATGAGGCTGCTGGTGAAGGTGGCGTAGGATGAGACTGCGCATTGGGTGCGAGGACGCACGCGGTAGATATGAGCAAGATCAGGGGGCGGAAGAGTCTGAAGGACATGGCGTCAACTGAGTAGTGTGCTCGTCTTGCTGCCTAACAGCTTCGAACTGCCTGCCCTAGGCCGGCAGGCCAGGGTGCCCGCGCGGCGTTGCAGGCACCGCTTCTATTCTGTGACCTCTGAGATTGCTGGCAAGTGCGCGTTCCCCCTGCGGCGGAAGCCGCGTCGGCACTAGTGAGTGGTTAGGCCGCCTACGTGTGAAAAGGCTGGCTTCAGAAAAGAAATGGGATGAACATCTTTGTCCGTTCTATGTAGTGCTCGTATGAGGGACCGAAGTAACTGATGCATTCCGCCTCGTCGGCCTTTGCGGTCCCTACCAAGAAGCCCGTCGCCGCAAGGGCCAAGCCCCCGGTGATCACAGTTGGATCCTTGAAGAAGATCCCCCACGTGAGAAACAGTAGCGAACTGTAGAGAGGGTGCCGTATGTATCGATAGGCGCCCTCCGTCACCAGAGTCGTCGTCTTCTCGAAGCCGAGCAGCGAGCTGTCTTGGCGCTGCTTGGTGGGGCGACCGAGGCGACGGAGCAGATAGACTCCATGTAGGACTAGGAATCCTGAGACGAACATTAGAAGCCATGAGATCAATTGGAGTGCAGAGAAGGGATTGCGAAACCATCTGTACACGACCAGGAAGAAGAGAGCAAGCATGCACTCCCAGGCGAAGAAGCGGTAGAAGCCGTGTGAGCCAGGTACACGCAGGGAGGTCCTTGAGACGTAGGCGAGCCAGACTGAGGCGATGACGAAGATGGCCAGCTTGATTATCTGCTCAGGTGTCATGCGGCCTCCCCTGGAGAGCGAACAGCTAGGAGTGAGGGTGGAAACCCGACCGTGCGGGCGGCCTAACGGCCTCGAACTGTGCCGCGCGGCGTGGCGGGCACAACTTCTATTCTATGACCTCTGAGACGGCTGGCAAGTGCAGGTGCCCCCTGCGGTGGAAGCCGCGTCGGCACTAGTGAGTGGTTAGCCTGACCTCAATAGGAGGAAATAATAGCCATTCTCACTTGCCCACCAGTTAGCTATGGCCAACCCAAACGCGAGGATGAACATCACAATCATCCGAGGGGGCATTGGTTTCGGCAAACGCCAAGGATCATCGGGGAAGATCGCATAATAGGCGGAGATTACGAGCGAGGCCGGGCCAAGAAGCGCAAGAAACGGGTAGTATCTACCGCTTGAAAGCAGTATTCTCCCATTCATCCAAAGGCATCCGACACCCGCCAACAACATCATCACCACAACCCCTCTTCGCCTGGCCCTAATTGCTTCTTCACTCGCTACCGTAGGGTCTTCGAAGATAATGGGCATTCCGGTATAGACATTCTTCCCATCGATATAGAGCTCGGGCTTGAAATCGAATCCGGATGAGCGAGTTGCGATCAGACCTTGATGACCGCCAATATCGAACTCGTGTTTCGTTCCAGTATCCCACTGAATTCTTCTCTGGTCCTTTGGAAGGTCGATTTGCTTTCCATCCACAAGAATTGCCCTCTTGTAGGTTAGCGAGTTGTGCCGAAACTCAACTGTGTGGGTTTGATTATCGAGTGTGATATCCCAAGACACTTTCGGCATTTCAATCCCTCCTTGAGAAACCCCACGCAGAACAAAACGGTGAAGTCAGGCTAACGGCCTCGAACTGTGCCGCGCGGTGTCGCGGGCACAGCTTCTATTCAATGACCTCTGAGTTGGCTGGCAAGTGCGCGTTCCCCCTGGGGCGGAAGCCGCGTCGGCACTAGTGAGTGGTTAGGCGGGCGGTGGTCTTGGCCACTACGGACCGGAATAGCGACCAAAGAAGTAGAGCATGAGAGAGCCCATCGCCTGGATGAGAAGGATGCTTGCGTTGATTGCGATGCAAGCCGACTTTGCGCGGGAAAGCTTGGTACTTCTGTGCAGGATGAGATATGCGACGAGACTGATGACTGCAATTGGGATGAGATTAAGGAGATACAAGCCGGGTGGGTTTCCCAGCCAATCGGGCAAGCGCAGATTGAAAGGCCCAATGAAGATGACAACAGAGAACAGGAAGACGAAACCCATGAACTCCAGCAACGTCGGATTGAAGTTGCGGGTCGAGAACGTCCAGATTGCGGAGGGGAGGAGGAACAGGCCGATTGAGATCGTAAGACAGAGAAAGATAGGGACGACGCTGCGCATTAAACCCCCGGAGATGAACTCCGCGCTAAGGATGTCCGCCGCCTAACGGCCCCGAACTGTGCCGCGTGGCGTAGCGGGCACGACTTCTATTCTATGACCTCTGAGATGGCTGGCAAGTGCGCGTTCCCCTTGCGGTGGAAGCCGCGTCGGCACTAGTGAGTGGTTAGGCGGCGAGAAGAGCGATGTGGCCGCGACAACCTGCGTGGCTGGCTAAAGACCGGAACTGCGACCTACTCAGGTTACTTCTCAATACTGGTTCGCCGCAAGCGCCAGGTGAGGCGGCGCCCAGTCAGTGCCACGCGGGCCCAGAGTATTCCATAGCCGGTCGCGCAGAGTCCCAGCAGGACCGGGATCACACTTGGGCGGAGCCACAGAGCGGCCCCGATGGTCGCGAGTCCGGCACCAATCCAGATGCCCGCCAGAATGGCGGCGACGATACGGGAAGGTCGATCAAGCATGGGTCGTTCCGTGTCGTAGCTCCTCCGGCGCCCCGGGCCGAGCGCACACCACACTCTCGTTGGGATGGCTCGTCTTGCGGGCCCGAGGCACGAGCCAATGGTTCTCGGGGCACCGACGATTTCGCCGCCTAACGGCCTCGAACTGCCTGCCCTGGACCCGGTAGGCCAGGGTGCCGCGCGGCATGACGGGCACAACTTCTATTCTATGACCACTGAGTTGGCTGGCAAGTGCGCCTTCCCCCTGCGGCGGAAGCCGCGTCGGCACTAGTGAGTGGTTGGGCGGCGGGGGGCACGCCGTGGAGGTGCTGGGCCGACGGGTCTCCAGACAGTGCTGGAGGTAGAAGGGTTGCGCGGTCGGTCGTCTACCCTGCTTTCTTCTCCGGCATGATGAAGAACCCGAATGCCACCGCGAAGAATAGGTAAATCAACGCCGCAAACCATCCTAACGGGCCGAGAACTCCGGAGAACTGGGCCATCAGCGTGATTACGAATCCTATGGCGTCGTACACGCACAAGGCAAGAGCGATGGCCCGACGAGGTTGCGAGTCGACGGCGTTTCTTGCGAACCAGGTCAGCATCAGATTTCCGATGAGGGACGCACCATACTCCCTGGCTGCGAACACGCCTCCCGCATTCAAGGATGCCCCGAACAGGGAGTAAAGGAAGACTGGCGCGAAAAGGATGGGTACGCCAAGGCTCAGGCATACGACGGCTTTGATGATCATCAAGGTCTGGAATTTCATCGGAAGCCTCCCCTCAGGCAGTCGAGCGCGGTTTCGGAGAAATGGCGGCCGGGCAATCAGACGCGGACGTGCCCCCTATGTAGCAACACGGCGTCGGCGACCGGGTTACCCCCTCCCGGAATCTGAGTTTGCACCGCGCTTGCGTGAACGCGGGTTCGAGCCGCCCAACGGCCTCGAGCTAAGCTGCCCGGCGGAAGCAGGCAACTCCCCCCTACTCTACGGCACGCCGGCAGGCCAAGCAAGCTCCCACTGAGGCCCAGCCCGCCGGGTCAGCTTCAGCGAGTTGTTAGGCTGCTTAAGAGAGACGTCAAGGAGGCCGCCAGTCTACGCGAGGGAAGTAGTCCGGGTCTATTCGCTGCACCAAGACAGTGCCATAGCCGCGGATATCAACAATGAAGATGCCCGCTTCGGACTCGTCTGATGCTGCATACGCTATGTGGTCGCCTTCTGGGGACCATGAGTAGTCGAGCACCCTGTTTTCGGGACCGCTCAGCAACACTGGAGGCTCCGTGCAGGTTTGCGGATCTAGGACGCAGGCCGCCTCTACGACGCCCAGTCGGCCTTCGGTCATGTAGGTCGCGTGCGTTCCATCTGGCGAGAAGTCGTAAAGAAATCCCGGCGCAATAGGCTCAAGCTCGCTTGCGCAGTTGTCTTCTTGGCCAACGCAAGCATTGACATTAGCGGCCATGAATATGGATTGTTCACTAGGGATGTAGGTAAACAAGAGTAGGTCGCCATCGGGAGACCAGTGCGGGTCCCGCGCGTCGTGCGAAATGAGTGTGTGCGAAGAGGTGCCATGGTCCACTACACTCAGGTCACACACGTATGGAAACAGGGGATCTGGGAACTCACAGTATGCGAGGTACTTGCCGTCGGGCGACCAAGCTAACGAACCGAGTCCGTAGGGACTCCCAGAATGGGGCAGACACCTGTAGGGTTGGACAATTGAGCTGAAACAGATCCGGGAGAACTGGCCGCCTGACACCAAGTAGTCTATGTACGCAATGCTCTCTCCGTCGGGAGACCATTCAGGAGCCCTCGTTCCCATCTGTGCAACTGCCCAGATTCGCTTTCCATCAGCCGACATCAGGCGGATCGATCGCTGTAGCCCACTGGCGCCATAGGGGTCAACACGTTCAATTGCTACGAGATTGCCGTCAGGTGAGACCTCCATCCCTCCACGGTCCCCTGATTCCGGCGAAATCGAATTGGGCTCGGAGAAGCACGAGCCCATAGGGCCGGAGCAGTCGATGCGGATTGAGAGTACCTTGTCCTTTGTTTCAAAATAGAGACGGCTTGGAGGCAGCGCCTCTAGTGCCTGGACTATTGACCAAGGGAGTGCGGATGTCGTTGGCGAAGGCCCCTTCTCGGCATGCACAGGTGATGGCGGGGGAGTGAATGTGAAAGGCCGGGCGGTGTTGGAAAGCCGAAATTCTGCCTCGGGCGTGGAGGTCGCTGGGGCACCGCGCCCAATACATGAGGCAAGGGCGAGCAGTGCTGGAATGAGGAATATCCTACCTGGCCTTCGCATACGTCAATCCCTGGTGAAGCAGCCTAACGGCCTCGAACTGTGCCGCGCGGCGTGGTGGGCACAGCTTCTATTCTATGACCTCTGAGATGGCTGGCAAGTGCGCGTTCCCCTGCGGCGGAAGCCGCGTCGGCACTAGTGAGTGGTTAGGCAGGCCCCACGGTGCCAGCCCCGTATGCGTACTGTGGGAACCTACTGTAGACAGCTGACAAGAGAGACTGCGCGTCAGCGGCAGGAAGACCTGTTGCCAGAGCTGCGACAGGGCGAAGCGAGCGATTGGTTAGGAGCGCAAGCGAGTAGGCTTGGCTGGTGGTGGGTGCAGATTGGAAGCGCCGTGAGAAGAGCGAACTGAGGGTGGGGACAAGCATTATGGCTTTGATGGTTTCGGCTGGATAGCGCTTGCTGTGGGTGAAGCCAAACGCGGAAGATTGAACTGAGACAGATTCCATGTCAATGATGATGACTAGCTTGCTTGTGGCATAGGCGAGGAGATCTTGCGCCTTCGAGTAGACGAGGTAGGCAGCAAGAAGGGAACCGAGAATGATCGCGAGTATCGAAAGTGGCGCTGGCAGAGTAGCCAACAACCATGCTAGTACCACTGGTGCCCAAAGTGGGAGGAAGCAAAGGACGATTACCACCCATGGGACCAGAGACACTAGAAACATGCCCCATTGAGCACGCGGGTGAATTGTCGCCGTGATGGAGTCAATTGTTGCGTGCATCTCAAGACTGGGTGTGCTGTCGGGAAGCATCATCGTCCTCCCAAGGCCTGATCGATAGCAAATACCGTTGGGACTGCCTAACGGCCTCGAACTGTGGCGCGCGGCGTGGCGGGCACGACTCCTATTGTATGACCTCTGAGATGGCTGGCAAGTGCGCGTTCCCCCTGCGGCGGAAGCCGCGTCGGCACCAGTGAGTGGTTAGGCGCTCTTCAGGACCTTTTCTGTGTTGAGTGCATCAACTATGGCCACCGCGCGACGGCAACTACGGCGATGATGACCGCATCGATGAGAAGGCCGACAAGTCCTTGCTGGTCGAGGCGTTGGAGCTTTCCATTCCAGAGAACCAAGTAGACGACGCCTGAAAACGCTGCGGCCGCCACAGTGACAGACTGCCACCAGCTCTGGTTGAGAGCCAAGCCGGCGGCGCCGACCACGAATGCCAGAGCCGTGAAGACGCAGAGTGCGCAGGCGAGGGTACGGGTAGCGGTATCTCCGATTGCCTTTGAGAAGATCCATGAACCGGCGGGCCATGTGAGACCCGGCTGGAGCTCGAACACCTTGGCGGCTTGACCGAGGTAGAGCAGGTGGACCAAGGCATGCAGGACAAGGAATACAGTGGCGATGGTTCGAGCCATGATGTCCCCCCTTCGGCAGGAAGGTGCGGAAAAGATCCCCACGGGAGCGCCTAACGGCCTCGAACTGTGCCGCGCGGCGTGGCGGGCACGAGTTCCATTGTATGACCACTGAGATGGCAGGCAAGTGCGCGTTCCCCTT
>Ga0209342_10005140_pt1 | contig 13449 bp, 15 predicted proteins | sample RifCSP16_2_FD_184023 | JGI IMG/M metagenome (GOLD analysis project Ga0209342, IMG submission 184023) | Soil microbial communities from Rifle, Colorado - Rifle CSP2_sed 16_2 (SPAdes) (version 2) | ecosystem: Environmental > Terrestrial > Deep subsurface > Rock core/Sediment | place: Rifle... | reverse complement strand
ACGAACCGGACGAACTCGTCGAGTGCCTGGGCCGTCTCGCTCCAGTTCAGGAGCGCGCGGCCCCCGTCGACAACGGAGCGGTGCTGCGTCGTGCCGGCGAAACGGGGTTTCCACTGCACAACGAGGGTGTCGTCCTGCCGCACGAAGCTCACAAAGGGCACGCAAATGCCTTCCCCCACCGCCGTCAAGAAGTGGTGGGACCACCAGGCCTCACGAGCGTCTACCCACTCGTTCTCCGCGGAACCCTTGGGAGGAGGCCTCTCACCCCAGTCAGCGAGCGACGCGTAGGGATCGTCGGTCGTCGGAAACAGTGCGGCCCGTTCCTCGAGTTCGACGTGAGGCCACGACCTGACCAGCCAGTCGGCGATGGGGCCGAGCGGGAGGCTCAAGGTCTCGCGGACCCGATCACCCCCCTCCAGCAGGTGTCGGCAGATGTTCCGGTCTTGGACCCAGAGAGCGAACTGAGCCCAGCCAGTCGCCTCGGGCGGATACCGCCGCTCCCAGCTCGGGGCCAGCGGGTGGATCTCTATGGCCAGTGCGTTGCGGTTGCCAAACAGCATCGCTACCCCAGATCCTTGACCAGCCGCCGATACTCGGCTGCCGTCACCAAGCCCATGTCGCGAAACTGCCGCAGGACGGGCGCCGGGACGCGCGCCGTCGGGAACCCGTGGAACTCCGGATCCTCCCCCACCCAGCGGGTGAGCCGTCCCTCGAAGAACTCCAGCCCTGCTGGCCCTCGACGAAGGGCGAAACGAGGCGAGCTCCCCGAGGCCGGGTCCTGGGCAAGAGAGGTCCCCAGCAGCGTCTAGCGCTCCTCGACGGCCATGGGAGGGCACGGCGTCTTGTCCGGGCGCCACTGAGGCGGACCAGCCTCCGTGGTTTCCCGGTTTCCCGCTTATGCGCCGGGTTGGGCCAGTAACGCAGCATGACCAAGATCAGATCATACCGCCAGACTGGGGCCGCCGAGCGACCCGGGGGGAGGGCGGTTCTCGCAGCACGGATGAGCTCCATCGCTCGCCGCCTTCGTCACCTAACCGAGCCTGCCGGCCACGGCGCGAACCGAGTCGAACGCCCGGTCCAGATCGAACTGCTCGAACGCCACCGGATGGACGACGGGGCGGAGTTCGGAGTCCAGTTGCCGCCGCAGCTGCGCGAGCCGGTCTTGAGAGACATCCACGGCGCCGGTGCCCTGCACGGCCAGCTTGACCCGCACCAGATCAATGATGTCCGCGGCGACCGCGTCGAAGCCCCCCTGCTGGACTGCGTGATCGACGTCGAAGAAGTCGCGAATGGCCGCGTCCCGGCGGCACAGCGCGGCGCGGAGCTTTTCGGCCATGGCCTCGGGGTAGGACAGGCAGGGGACTGCGAACGGGGCGACCATCTCCTGGCGGCTGAGTGGATTGAGGAGTACGGTCCGAGCGGGCCCCTCATGGGTAGCCGTCACGGTCGGTTCGCGCAGACCGACATCCACCTTGATGATCTCCGGGTCGCCGACTCGCGACGAATAGCCGAGGACGGCGTTGTACTGGGTGGATTGGTTGGACCCCGTCAGGGGCTCAATGACCCGGAACGCCGGAAGCACGGCTGTGATCTCACGCACGACGTCACGCAGGGGGTCGACACATCGGCTTCGGTTGGCGCGGCCCACCGCACGCGTGACCGGGATGCTGAAATCGAGATCCTCGCTCAGGCGGTGAAAACCGGCATGAACCTTGGCCAGACAGGTGCCGCCCTTGAAGATGAGCGTGTCGCACCGGGCGGCGAGATGCTCCAGCAGCACGCTACAGAAATAGTCCTTCTCAATCAGGCGGGGAGGAAAGCCGGTCTCGCCGGCGGTCAATCGGATCGCTGCCTCGAAGAGCACAGGATCTTCCTGGTGCCACCGGATCGGCACCCTCAGGCCTCGCCATTCATGATCACACCCCAGCGGCGGTTGCTCGGCCCACGCTTGGGTTGTGTGGGGATCCATGGGATCAGGCCGCGGGATGCCGGCAGGGCGCCTTCGAGCCGGCGGAGCAGGCGGGGCTCGACGACTATGCGCTCGAGCAGCGCGCCCATTCTCCTGATGGTTCCCTTGTCGCCGTACCGCAACGTCGTGGCCACGAGGTCGGCGGCGCTGACGCGTTGGGCCTTCAGCTCGCGTCGTATCCATCGGAATCCCCGGGGCAGGCCGTTGAAGCGCGACCAGTCGTACACCGCGTCCACCAAGGTGCGGACGCGCGACGAATAGCGGCCCACGAGGCCGTCTGCCGTCCGGGTCGTCTCCGCCGCGCCGAGCCGGTGGTCCGCCACCTTGATGAGGGTGAGGTAGACCGATCCGATGGTTCGGTCCCCCGAGATACGGTTGTTGTAGGCGTAGACGCGGACGGGGATCTGTTCGTCGAACCCGTAGCGGTTGAAGGCATTCGGACCGCAAATCTGGTAGCTGCCCTCCCGGTCGTCCATGAGGGTCTGGAGGGCGAGGGTTTCGTCCGGCGTCCACGCCCCGCCGAGGGGGAGGCGCGGCGGCACCAGGTAAAGGCCGCGGCGGACCCGCGCGATCAGGCGCCCGCGGGAAAGGCGCCGAAACAGCTCACGCTCCTGGAGCGGGGACAGGCCCAGTGGTCGCACCAGTTCGCCGGTTCGCACGGTGGGCATCTTCCGCATCTGCGAATAGGCGAAGAACCGTGTTTCCATCTCGCCGAGGGCGCGTTTCATGGCTGTATTCTATTTCTCGTAAATGGTGTGTCAAGCCATTTACGAGAAATAGAGCATGCACGCCTGCCGGCCCGGTTGGGCCAAGATCGTGCGGCGGGTGGGCTCAAACCGCTCGGCCATAGGGCTACCCTATCCGTGGGTTGCGAGGGTGACCGAGCGCGGTTCCTGCACCCGCGTGGAGGCGTCCAGAACCTCGATGGAGATGAGGTTCCCCGCGGCGTCGTAGTCGAGGATCACTCCCGGCTTGTCCTCGTCGCTCTCCGCGACCGGCACGTCGCGGAAGACGACGGTCGGCGTGTCCGTCTCAGCGTCGGAGTTGAGCTTCAGCTCCGACTTCACTGGGCATCACTCGCGTCGGCGCCACGCGGGCTCTTTGGGGAGCTAGTGCTCTCTTGCCTATCCGGTCGTTTCAGCAAGCCCCAATAGCTTGCGGTCACGGGCGTGCCGGATCTGGTTGTAGCTCGTCGGCGTCCGGCCGCTCCCAAGGCCAAGCAGCGTCTGGAAGGCGGCCTTCGGCTCCCTGCGACGGTTGGTCCGGAAGACAGAACGCGTCGAGGTAGACCTGGAGTTGCCCACGGCTGACTCCGTGGTGAGTCCCCACAAGCCAGTTCTGAAGGTTGCCGATCATCCGGTCGGCAAGCGGGACGACGGACTTGGCGCCCTGGCGCAAGCGAAGCCGGGGCGGCTGCGATCGCGGGACGTGCTTGTAGCCCGCCGCAGCGAGTCCCTCGAAGCTCTTGAGGCCATCGGTGTAGACGGTGGCACCGACCGTGATGTTCCTGGTCACGAAGTCCCGCATGGTTGCCCCGGCAAAGTCCGGAATGACCTCCATGCGGACTCGGCCCGATGCGCGCCCGCGCCGTTCCACAGCGACGAGCACAAGTGCTGCCTTGCGCCCCCTGAGCTGGCGGCTGCCCCGAAGGCCGGCTTGAGGTCCGCCAACCCACGTCTCGTCAAGCTCGACCTCGCCCCGGAGGGGCTCCCGAGCGGCGTTCACCATCGCTCGACGGAGCTTGTGGAGGATCATCCAAGCGGTCTCGTAGCGGCCGATTCCGAGCTGGCGCTGCAACAGCAAGGCCGAGAGACCACGCTTGTCCGTGGTCATCAAGTAGGCGGCCCAGAACCACGTCGTCAGTGGCGTCTTCGAGTTGTGAAGGACTGTCCCGGCCGTCACGGAGACCTGGTAACGGCACGAGGCGCACTGCCATCTACGGCGGCCGGCCAGGGCGTAGGCCGTCTGGTGGCTGCACCTGGGACAGGCGAAGCCCTCCGGCCAGCGGCACGCGGTCAGGTAGTCCGCGCACGCTTCCTCACTGGCGAACTGCTCCTGAAACTGCCGGAGGCTCTTCGGGAACGGCGGCCTGGGCACCTGCCAACCCTACCCATTGCGGCGTGCTGAAACAAGCGAATAAGCAAGAGTGCTCTAGCACGATCTGCCACCGAGAGCTTCGCCGCCCGCAGAGCGTCGTGCATCGGTGGTCATCCCTGAAGAACTTGGCCTCGAATGCGCCCTCGCCCTGCCACCGGTGCAAAGTGCGGCGGCGTCATCGGTCAGCGGTCTCACGACCATCTCGGTACGGGTGCCCTGCTTCAGGGACGGGGCGGCGAGTCAGCGGGGAAATCAGCCGCAGGAAGGCCACGACCCGCTCCCGCACCGTGCCCAAAAGCCTGTCGAGAAGCGACCCGGGCAGGTGTTTCTCCTCCACCGGCCGCGCCAGCAGACCCCGAGTCGCCACCCACACCGCCGTCTGGGGGAAGGTCGCTTGCCACCACTGCCGCCACCGGCGCACCGTGCGTGCGCAAACGCCGACCAGTGTCTGCAGGCGCGCCAGCCGCGTGGGCGTCGGCCCTTCCCGCATCGCCGCCACCAGCACCACGACCGCACCCAGGTAGACCCGCCGGCCGAGGAAGCGAAGCGATGGCGGAGTGTTCCGCCTCCGGCATCCCTCGCTGGCGCAGCAGAAGCTGAACCGCCGAGCGAAGTCCGCACTCAGCCCGCGGGGCTCCCCCCGCGGGCTGCGGCCATAATCGGACCGGTGAAGCACGCCACGGCAGAAGAGACAGCCCCCCTCTTCGCCTCTTCAGCCAGCTCGGCGTCGCACTGCAGTAGGAAACGAAAGAAGCTGGCGTCCGCCAGCAAAGTCTGGTACACCAAGAACTCCTCCTCGTCTTTGAGCAACAAGGAGGAAAGCCCCTTCGGACGCTTCGGTCAAGCTCTCCGAGGGGGCTTCTTCTTCTCCATCGACTTCCGTGATCAGGCCGCTACGGATCCCCGCGGCCAAGCGTGCTCACGCTTATCTTGATCACGCCGGCGGAGCGGTGTACTCTGCGCCGGGCTGCTGGGAGGGTTGCTGTGAGCCAGGGGTGGCGCGGCCGGCAGGCGCAAGAGTGAGCGGCCCCTCGCGCCGGCCGCTCGCTTCAGACGCCTTGGACAGCCCGGGCGCTCCTCACGGCCGTCGACGAGCGACAGCCGCAGATCCAATTGCCTATCGGTTTCCAGGAGACCACGCGCGTGCTTACCGAGGCGGCGATCAGCGGCAAGATCGACTACCTGCGCCGCCTGAAGGAGAACGTGAGCATGGGCCGCCTGATCCCGGCCGGGACCGGGATGGAGTACTACCGTCGGGTGAAGATCCCCGAGGAGGTCGCCGAGCATCCGGTGCTCGACGGCCTCGACTCGAAGTACTCACCGGATACCTGGTCGAGCCCGAGTTCATCAAGGAACAGCCGGAGGTTCAGCCGAAATAGCCGTCAGACAACTCGGCAGTCGCCCGAAGCCCCGGCGCCCGCAAGGATGGCCGAGGCCTCGAACTTCTGGACTCGGTCCGGCGGCGACCCGTACCGCCCGGGTTCGACGGGCGGTACGGGGCCGTATGCCAACGCGACCGGAAGGGTACCCGCCTTCCTTGACAGCCTGGAGCGGTGCTCTACTCTTCCACTCAGCGCCGCCCCGAAGGAGGAGATGTGGAACATCGATTGGTAGTGGCGGTCCTGCTATTCATACTGATTCCTCGTGTAAGCATTGCCCGCGACGATTGCGGCGATCTACTCCGGTCGGCGTCGCCTGACGACATTGAAGCAACGGCCCAGGCGCTTCGAGGCTTGATACAAAAGGGGGCCGATCTGAGTTGTAGCGATGAAGGAGGAAGAACGCCGTTGATGTTGGCTGTCATCGTCGGTTCCAGCGACTTGGTGGAAGCTCTCTTGAAAAGGCGACCAAACTTGAATGCACGGCTTTACGGCGTCTACACGGCCCGAATGGTAGCAACCGTAATGAAGAAGGATGCTATCAGTCTGCTTCTGGCGAATGCCGGTGCATCCGAAGAAGGGCTCCCTACGGCGCGACTCAGTGTCGCTGCGACGGACGGCGATTTGGACAGACTCAAAGGGGAGATCGCAAGGGGTGCGTGTATTGATTGCCCCGATCCCGTCAAGGGCATGACGCCACTCCTCCATGCGATCGACCAAGGCCATGTCGAATGTGTGAAGGCACTTCTAGAGGCAAAAGCGAACTGGACTGATAAGGACCTCGCCGATCCTGACGGGCTGCTACCTCTGGGCTTGGCGGCGGCGCGAGGGAATGTCGAGATCGTCACGATACTGCTGGATAAGGGCGCCCCAGTCGATCAGGTGTCAGATTCGGCTACCCCGTTGATGATTGCAGGTCTTGGTGGTCACGTAGGAGTGGCGGAAGTGCTTATCAAGCGCGGCGCGGACGTCAACAAGAGCGACTCAGAGGGCAACACGCCGCTCCTATATGCCTGCAGTCTTGGGCCGCTTGAGCCCCGCTCCGCGGGCAGGCTCGAAGTCGCAAGGACTCTGCTCCGGACGGGAAGAATCAACCTTCAGCACAAGAACAATCAGAGCAAGACGGCGGCAACACTCGCTCGTGAGAATGGCCTCGACGATATGCTTCCGTTGGTTGCGCCTAGGAAGTAATTGAGGATGCGCAGGCAGCCATGAAACGAACGAACCACATACTCACACTCGTTCTGGCGCCCACCGTCCTGGGAGTGCCTCTCTCTGCGGAGCATCAGCTACCAACAGCTGAGAATGTTCCGGCAGGGGCAGAATCGCGCGTCATCGCCAAGATCTGCGGCGAGCCGGTTCCCGAGGATTCAATGATGTTGTCTCGGTTCGAGTTCTCCTCGTCCAGCGGCTTTGCCTGTGTCGAGCGGCTCCTAAGCGAACTACACCGAATGACTGTTCCTGGGGCAGACGTCAGAGTAGTTGAAGAGAACCTACTTTGGAATCTTGTTGCCGTCCTTGATCGCCTTAAGGACCCAGCGTTATTGGATCGTGTTCACGACATACTGTTAACCATCGCTATGAACAGAACTCATCCGCTCCAGGGGCAGAGCTGGCTCGCACTCTCGATGCGCTGCGAGGCCGTCACATCGGCGAATTGCGCGTCTCTCGGAAAGCTCGACACGCTTGATGCATTTTCAAATGAGGAGCCGCGATTTCGCAAATTGCTAAGCGATGTTGGCGCTGACAATGTGAGCTCCTGCAAAGCATTCGTCGCCGCCAAAGGCGGGCATCTCCGGTATAGGCGAGCTCGGGTTTGGCTGCTCAGCCGGTACTTCAGCGTTCTTCTTAAGGCTGCTCGCCGTCCATATGACATCGGCAGGGTCCTCGATGCGCTTGAGGAATGCCCAGAGGAGCTCATCAGTGCAGTCGTCAATAAGAACCGATCAGCAGGATTGACATCGGCATCGTCAGGGACGACGCACACCGGCTCCGCCGGACTGACCACACTGATAGAAGCGCTGCCGGCTATGCACTTTAGCCTGCAGGGGGAAAAGTGCGCCGGTGAGTGCGAATGCGACGTGCTGGAACCCATCAAAGGATATGAGCTCGCTTATGACGGCGGATCGCTCGGATGCGAGTATCGCGGCGACGGCGGTGAAACATCGCGCGCCGCTTTCGGTCCTGTCAGTGCGAAGACGAGGCGTTATACCGGCGGCGTGTTCTATGAGGGCTCCATCGACTCTTACGTACGCGGCGGTTACCGCAATAAGGGCTTGTTCGTCGAAGGTGGGAACCGGGAATCCCGAGTCAACTATGAACTACTTGGCGAGGCAAACCTCGCTAAATGCGACACCGTTGCGGCATGTTTTCCACGCTTGCACGTTGGATTGTCCCGCGTTCCTGATTCACCAACAAGTCTGGTGGTGACAGTAGCTCAGGGGGGGGCAAAGGAGCAGATAAGCGGATTTGCGGTGCTTGACCTTACGAAAGGGGCCGCAAAGCTCACCTTAGAGGCTAGGCGAGCCGCTGCCCATAGGGGCGCCTCTGGTGCAGCTCCGACGGTTACGCAGCGGTTCGTCGTCTCTCTATCGCCTCCATTGGACATCCTAGGTGTCAAGCAGAACGACCCTATGGCGGCCTTGGTGCTCCAGCTGTATCGGTACCGGGCCGCTCCCGAGGATCCTGACAAGTACGTGCCGTATGGGGAGATCCTGACAAGCGCTCCAGGCCTGAACGGCATACTAGCCGAACGCTATCGCAGCCTATATATTCGTCTCCTGTTCATACAACTCCTGCAAACGCCAACGATGACTCGCTTCTTGACTGCTTCCGAACACCAATCACTAAGAATGGCCAAGGCGGTCCTGTCCGACATCGGCGCAGGGAGGTACAAGAACAACGTGGAGTTGCTGTATCGAGACCGCGAAGAGCTGTTGTCTCGGATCGAGCCGCTCAGTCTCGACCTTGCTATAGGCCATTTGATCAGCGGCAAGCCGATTACTCAGCTTCCGGACGCAGGCCTCGACGAGAGCATTCGAGTGCTCAAAGGGGCGACTAGAGAGAACTCCGCGGAATGGTTCATTGCTCTCGAGAACGAATTGGAAAACGCGAGACTCGCCGATCACGATCTCGCGGCTCTGCTTGCGCTGTTGGACTTCCGGCGAGGGTACGACGAGCTCGCGAGCCGACTGCAAGACGAATCGCAGTTGTTGGCTAGCGAGGTTGCCGACTTCCGCCGCTAGCGGCATAGCATGCGCTGGTCTGGCGGCCGTTCTTGTTTGATCGTAACGATTCATGCCCAGTTGATCCTGCTCTCCTGCAAGGATCCTGAGTACGGAAGCAAAGCGCTCGCCTTCGTTCACAAAGAGCTTCCTGCGCTTTCCAGGGATCTCGCTGCGGCAGATTTGCCCCTTCGCTGGCACAGCGCGCGCTCGATTGGTTACACAGAGCTCGCGAGTGCCCTAGTGAATCTCTCAACGGAGTTGCAGAAGCCAGACTTGATGCCATCGGGCGACACCTTCGCAAGTGCCACTGAGGCGCTAGACGCCTTCAGTCAGGCGGACAGGGAGATCGGCAGGTTGATCACCTTGAAGCGTGAGCTCGACGAACTGACCTTGTACTTGCGCCTACAGCAGAGCGGTGCCTGTGCGAACGAGCAGATCTTCGAGGCGACGAATCTGTCTCTGCTGGGACTAGCTCTGCCACTGAGTGCGGCTGCGTCGCAGTCGGACGAACGCACGATCTACATAAGCATCACTCTCCAGGGAAGAGGGTCCGATCGTAAGAGCAACCTACTGTCGAACCTTTTCGAGAACATGGGGCAGTGGTTCATGGACGCCAAGAGGCGCGAGCAGGATGAGAAGCTCGACCAGGCTCATCGGCTTTATCCATCAAAGGTGATCGGCCGGCAAGCCCTCCTAGAGCTCAGCAATATTGCGTGCGCGGAGTCGCTTCGTGAGTTTGAACTGGACTACAAGCAGCTCGACGCGACTCTGCAAGCCCTTAGACAAGAGGTGGATGGCCGGATGAGCGTCGCCCTGGCTCTCCAAAGTGTCGCAGGACGCTTCATTCAACAGACGGATCTCGAAACGCTTTTGCGTGAGGCAGGAGATCAACGCGTTAGGCTGAGTGCCGAACTGGTTTCGGGGGAGCTCTTTGTGAAGACCGAGCTGATGTTGAACGAGCTGCGCTTACTTAAGGCACGAGCCGGACCTGAGGAGCGGTGTTTGCGAAATCTGATGTCCACGGAGCAGTACTACGACGCTCTCCTGGAAGCGAATGCGCAGCTACGCGCACTTGAGGCTGTCAGTCTAGTTGGGCCTGTAGGGGCCGAGCTGCAAAAGGCTCGGCGAGCAGTCGAGCGGGAGCTGGCCCAGGTGACCCAGTCCTTCCAGAAGGGGTTTGCAGCGTGCAACTAGCCACTCCGCTGCCGTTGTTGCTGTTTCTGCCGACTCTTCATGCTCAGAACGCCGCTCCTTCTCAGCCTGCTGTTCCTCACCTGGAGTTCGCATTGTGCATGCGTTATTCGGAGGACACAGGGCGGGCAGAACGGTGCGATGCGGGTCCAAACATCAGCGGGCTACGAGGCCTAGGGCGGGTTCTGGGGCGCGTGCTAGCGGACGGAGGATATGCCCGCTCTAAGAACCCATTGGAAGAGCGTGTCGAAGAGGTGGCCGCCAGCATACGGTGGCGAATCGACCGGCTTCAGCGGGATAAGGCACCGTTTCTGTCGGAATCAAGAAAGGTCCGTAGCGAGTATTCCGCGAAACTGCAGGCAACGGAATCGGGGACCGTCGAACGGATGTTGACTGTTCGGGCCAGTGCTGCGCGCTTGTGGCACAAAGTCGACAGCACACCACAGCCAGACCGAGGGCCCGACGATGCGAGGACGCGGGCGGTGTTAGACGTCGCTAAGGAACATCAACTCAGGTCACGTGTGCTCGGCGGGCTTCCTCCTGGCACTCTGCGACGCAATGGAGCTGACATTCTGGACGTTCTTCGACCCGCTCGTGAGGAAGCCTTCAAGGGCGTACTCGACGCTGGAATTGAACGCGAACGGCAAAAGCAAACAGGCCGGTTGAGTCCCGACACACGCAACACGGTTGCTGCGGCATTTGCGAAGGCAAGTCTTGAGGCTGCTATTCGCTGCGGTCCGGGTAGCGGAGATGTGCGAACCGCTCTCTTGGTAGATGCGGCTGTTGCGCGGCAGAGGGCGGTCGGCTTGCGTCCGGATTTCTGGGCGACAACTCTCGGCGCAGACGGAAAGCTGACTCCCAAGAAGGTATCTCAGTCTCTTCCAAAGGATTCGCTTACTACAAGAGTGGTAAGTGCTGAAGCACGCAATAATCTTGCGCGCGCCAGGCTATCGGATGCACGCGGCTCCCTTCGTGAAGAACACGAACCGTGGATCCGAGAAACACTCGCTCGGGTGGACGGGTTACTGCCATCATCTCACGAATTGGTCTGTTCGGGTTCGGTAGTGCTAGGAGAACACACCTTAGCAGCTGCCGAGGGTGTTCTGAACGTAGCAATTGGATCAATGAAGGGCGTTCCCGTTCTCGAGAATGTGCGCGGGTCCATTGCTGACAAAGCTCGCAGCCATCTTCGAGAGGCGGATTGGGCACCAGGATTACACTTCTCGGCGATGACTACCGGGTACTGGTGCAACCTGTTTGTTGCAGACGTTCTACGAGAGGCTGGTGCGGCGACGTGGGACCCTATTCACGAGCGCGTAGGCATCAACCCGACTCGTGATCCCGTTGCTAAGGAGTGGGCCGATCCGAATCACACAATCGCCGGCTGGACTGTTGTTTTCCCCACGCAGGAAACCACGGACCTGTCCGTGGCCGAGATACTCGCGCTTCGTAGGAGTGGAGATGTGGTGTCGAGCGGGCAGCATGTCGGGATTGTGGCTGATGAAAGACACAAGACCATTCAGGCAAGCGCCACAGATGGTGCAGTAAAGCTCAGTGATTGGAGCTTTGAGTTGCCCCACGCTGAGGGTTTTCGATCGGCGGCTGAATACGAAGCGGCTGCGAAAAAGAAGGTCCGCGCCTTCACTGTACGTCGCTTTTTCGGTAGGTAAAACCCCACCCTCCAGACCTCCCCGTGGCTCGATCATGTCCTTCCGGCAGCGCTGCGCAGCCGGCAAATAGGGTGGCCGCGAGTGGCCTGAGGCCGCCGGCGTCGCCGGCGGGCACGCTGCGTGCTCGAGTGGGTCAGCGATGCTGCGTGTCCTTGCGGCAAGACTGCGTGACAGGCGTGTCCTTCCGGCAGGCATGCGTCTCGGGCGGCGTCTTCACCTTCTCGCACGAGGTTCATCCGCCTCGTCGTACCGAGTCCGACGTCCGTCACGAGCCGTTACGTGCGAGCTTGTCCGCGCTTGGGCCGCTCACGTTTCGCGGTACGCCGCCGCCCGGTCGTGGTGTTCCGGCGGCGCTCCTCCGCCGCACTACGTGGCGACTGTCAAGCGCGCGTGCGCTCGTCCAGCTTCAGGTCGATCCGTGGCCTGGCGAAGGCGCGTGAGGAACGCGAGTCGCCGCGCTCGATCGTGTCCTTCCGGCAAGCATGCATGAAAGCGGCGGCCGTTCGGCCTACGGTCATGAGCAGGAGGACGGCTCATGGCACGACAGAGGCAGGCTGCGGCGGCAGGACGTTTAGGGCGGGTAAGGAAGCAGATCGATCGTTGGCGCTGTGGGCGGAGGCGATGTGCGCCGATGCCAGAGCGGCTCTGGGACCAGGCTTCGTTGTTGGCGCGGGAGTTGGGCGTACACCGGGTCAAGAGGGCGCTGGGACTGAACTACGAGTCCCTCAAGAAGCGAGTCGGGGAAGTTGGGGAGCGGGGCGGTGCGGGGGCGAAGGCCCCCAGCTTCGTCGAGTGGAGCGGGGCTCAGTTGCTGGGGCCGGCGGGTGGAGCGGTGCTGGAGGTCTCCGATGCCGACGGCGGTCGACTCACGGTTCAGCTTGGGACAGGAGGCGAGCTTGATGTAGCAGGTCTGGTCGAAGCGTTCCGGCGGCGGCGGGCATGATCCAGATCACGCCGCAGATGCGCGTGCTGGTGGCGGTGGAAGCCGCGGACTTCCGTCGCGGCATCGACGGGCTCGCGCAGTTGTGTCGTGTGGTGCTTCAGGTCGATCCCTTCGCGGGTGCGGTGTTCGTGTTTCGCAACCGGCGGCGCACCGCGATCAAGCTGCTCGTCTATGACGGCCAGGGATTCTGGCTCTGCCACAAGCGGCTCTCGAAGGGAACGTTCCGCTGGTGGCCGTCGTCCCCAGAAGGCGCCGCTGCCCTTCAGGCTCACGAGCTGCAGGTGCTCATTTGCGCCGGGGATCCCTCTCGGACTCAGGCGGCGCCGGTGTGGCGCCGAGTGGTCGCGTAGACTCAGCTTCCCTGAAGTTCCCTGAAGAGAAGGGCTTGCGTTCCGTCGCCGATTCTGGTACACAGAGGGCATGGAAACGCTGCTTCGCTACCGCGGGCGGGCGGTCACGGCCACCGATGTCGGCTTCATTCAGGAGCTGATCGCGGGCGATCCTGGGGCGAGCCGGCGGCGGCTATCGGAGAAGCTGTGCGCGGCCTGGGGATGGGTCCAGGCGAACGGTACGCCGCGGAGCATGGTGTGTCGCTCCCTGATGCTCGCGCTGGCACGAGCGGGCCACATCGAGCTACCGCCGGTACGATGGGTCAATCCAAATCCGCTGGCTCGACGGACGCGACCGAAGCCGGTGGAGGTCGACCAGACGCCGTTGGGCACGAACTTGGCCGCGCTGATGCCGCTCACGTTTCGCGCGGTGCGGCGGACGCCTGAAGAGTCGTTCTTCAACGGCCTCGTGGAGGCCCATCACTATCTCGGCTACACGCAGCCCGTGGGGGAGCACCTGAAGTACATCGTGTACGCCGGGGAGCGGCCGCTGGCGTGCTTCGCGTGGAGCTCGGCACCGCGCCACCTGGGGCCGCGCGATCGGTATCTGGGCTGGTCGGCTACGAGTCGCCGGCGGAACATCC
>Ga0209342_10005137_pt1 | contig 13452 bp, 12 predicted proteins | sample RifCSP16_2_FD_184023 | JGI IMG/M metagenome (GOLD analysis project Ga0209342, IMG submission 184023) | Soil microbial communities from Rifle, Colorado - Rifle CSP2_sed 16_2 (SPAdes) (version 2) | ecosystem: Environmental > Terrestrial > Deep subsurface > Rock core/Sediment | place: Rifle... | reverse complement strand
GTCGTCGGAACCCCTCAACGTATACCGCATACGCCTCGGGGTTCCTCCTCCCTCGGGCCTCGATCTGCTCGCTTCTCGCCACGGCGCAAGATCCGCTCAAAACGCTGTGCCGATTCGGTAGATCACAGATGTCAGGGAATCGGGAATCGTTGAACTTCGTGAGAAATGCGAACCCCAGACCCCGAACCCCGGACCCCGAACTCGCCGAGCGCTTGCCGAGCCTCATGCTGGTGGCGGGAGAGGCTTCGGGCGATCTCCACGCCTCAGCCCTCGCCCATGTCCTGAGGGGCCTCGCCCCGACGTGGCAGCTCACGGGCATGGGGGGCTCTCATATGGCCAAGGCCGGCATCTCGCTCTTCCACAACATCACCGCTCATGCGGTCGTTGGAAGCGTTGAGGCGCTCGGCCGTCTGCCGACCCTGTTCCGGGCCTTTCGCGTCTGCTCCGAGCGGATCGTGCATGAGCGGCCGCAGGCTCTTGTGCTCGTGGACTTCCCCGAATTCAATATTCGGTTGGCTCGGGTCGCGCGCCGGCAGGGAATTCCCGTGGTCTATTTTGTCCCGCCTCAACTATGGGCCTGGCGTCCCTGGCGCGTGCGAACAGTGCGGCAGGTCGTCACCAAAGTGCTTGCGTGCTTCCCCTTTGAGAGAGATTTTTACCGAACGCACAGCGTACCCGTCGAATTCGTCGGTCACCCTCTGCTCGACCGTCTCCCCGCGCTCTCGCGCGACGGGGCGAGAGCCGCTCTGAGCGTGGCCCCCGATGAGCTGATGATCGGGCTTCTTCCTGGAAGCCGGCGGGAGGAGGTCGCCCGGCTGCTCCCGATCATGCTCGATGCCGCGGGCCGAGTGGCCCGCCGAAAGCCTGCGACTCAGGTGTTGGTCGCGTTGGCGCCGACGATGATGCTTGAGGACGTCCGCCCCCTTCTCGCAGGCCACGCCTGCCCGGTGAGGGTGATCCAGGGAGAGACCTATCAGGTGATGGTCGGCGCGGATTGTCTTCTCGTGGCGTCTGGGACCGCCACGCTGGAAGCCGCGTGCTTCGGCACGCCGATGGTGGTCTGCTACAAGCTCTCCCGACTCTCGTATCTCATCGCGCGGTCCCTGATTCGGGTGCCGTGGATCAGTCTGGTGAATATCGTGGCTGATCGCGAGGTGGTCCCGGAGCTGATTCAGGATCAGCTGACTCCTGAGCGGCTTGCCACCCATGTGAGTGTGATTCTGGAGGATCGGTCTGTGGCCAAGGCTCAGCGTGATGGCTTGGCGTTGGTGCGGGAGCGCTTGGGACCTTCGGGGGCCAGCGAGCGGGCTGCGCGGAGCGTGCTGGCGCTTGCCGGCCACCCCGGATTCGTCTCTGAGAAAGGGACCGCGTGACCTGGGCCGACCGGTGTCTTGTCGTGCTCGCGCCGCCACTGGGGCGGCTCGTTGTCAGGCTGCTGGGTCTAACACTCACAGTCAGGGAGGTCGGGCTGGAGCATGTCCGACCGCTCTGGGAGGCGAAGGCCCCGGTCATCTATGCGTGTTGGCACGGCCGCATCCTGCTCATCCCGTATCTCTATGGCGCACGCCACCACGTGCACGTGATGGCGAGCCGTCATCGCGATGGAGAGCTGGTGAGCCGGTTCATCCAGGGCTTCGGATTTCGAGCGGTGCGAGGCTCCACCACGCGGGGCGGCTCGGCGGCGCTCCGTCGCCTCGCCAGGTGGCTCAGAGCCGGCGAGGAGGTCGGCATGATTCCTGATGGGCCGTTAGGCCCTCGGTATGTGGCTCAGCCCGGTGTCATTGCGCTCGGAAAGATTTCGGGCGCCGCGATTGTCCCGCTGAGCGTCTCGGCCAGCCCCGGATGGAGGCTCAAGAGCTGGGACGAATTCCTGGTCCCGGCTCCGTTTGCGCTGGTCGTTGTGGCGCTTGGGGAGCCGATCAGAGTTCCCTCCGACGCCGATCGCGGGGTCCAAGAGGAGTGGCGAAAGCTCCTCGAGCAGAGCCTCCGTTCTCTCACGTGGGAAGCGGATCGACTCGCGCAGCAAACGGGAATCGGGAATGGGGAATCGGGAATGAGGAAAGGGGAATGGCGGGACTCGAACCCCGAACCGCGAACCCCGAAACCCGACACTGAATCCCGAACCCCGGACCCCGAACCCCGCTCTCAGAGCGACACGTGATGTATTGGCTCTACTCGCTCTGCTTGACCATTGGGCTTCTCTTGTATCTCCCCGTGTTTGTCGTGAAGCGGATCCTTCCGGGGCGCTACGCACTGGCGCTCCGCGAGCGGCTCGGATGGGTTCCCGGCACTCTCGGGCCCCCGGATTTACCCAGGCTCTGGATACACGCGGTCTCTGTCGGAGAGGTTGTGGCCGCCGCCCCTCTTATCCACGCGCTGCGTGAGCGCCGGCCGAATCTCCGGATCATCCTATCCAGCGTGACGCCGACCGGGGCGAAAGTGGCGGATGAGCTGTTTCGAGGCGAAGTGACCCGGATCACCTTCCCGGTTGATCTGGCGTTTGCGATGCGTCGGGCGGTCCGCGGAATCGCTCCTCACGGCGTCATCACGATGGAAACCGAGCTGTGGCCGCACTTCTTTCGAGAGCTGAAGCGGAAGGGGATTCCTTCGATGATCGCGAACGGCCGGATTTCCGACCGCTCATTTCGCCGGTACCGGTGGGCGCGTCTGTTTCTCCGCCGCCTGTTCTCAGGGATCACTCTCCTGGCCATGCAGACCGAAGAGGACGCGAGGCGAATCATGGTCTTGGGCGCGGCTCCGGAGCGAGTGGTGATCACGGGAAATCTCAAAGCCGACGCGCTGCCGGGAGACGACGGCATGGAGCGGCTGTGGCAGCGTCTGCTCGGCCTTCATGGCGAAGAGCCGGTCTGGGTGGTCGGCTCGACTCACCGTGGCGAGGAAGCGATCGTCCTCGACGTGTTCCAACGCCTCCATCGCGACGACCCCAGGATCGTGCTGGTCCTTGCCCCCCGCCATCCCGAGAGGATTCCGGAGATTGAATCGTTGATCCGAGATCGAGGCCTCAAGAGCGTCCGGCGGAGTCAGCTCCCGCGCGCCCAGGCCGAGGGCGCGGTGATCCTCCTCGATTCGGTCGGGGAGCTGGCTCACGTCTACCGCATTGCCGATGTGGTATTTGTCGGCGGGAGCCTGGTGCCATTTGGCGGGCAGAATATCATGGAACCCGCGTTAAGACGGAAGCCGGTGCTCTTTGGTCCTCATGTGATGAACTTTCGCGAGGTCGCCGGACTGCTCAAGCAAGCCGGCGGCGGGCTTCAAGTGGAGGACGGAGATGGGTTGGAAGCCGCGATCCGGCGACTCCTGCGGGATCGGCCCCAGCGGATCGAGATGGGAGAGGCCGCGTACCAGGCCGTCCGCACACGCCAGGGCGCGGTGTTAAAAACCGTTGAGCTGATCGAGCGCTACCTGTTGCCCGGCCCGGCCACCTCCACCGGGGACGGCCCAGAAGCTCCCTGAGCGGTCATGGCCACAGGCAGTCTTCGCCGACGAATTCTCCATGTCTGGAGCGGTGACGCGCCGAAACTCTTCTCGGCGGGATTGGCGGTGCTGTCATTAGGGTATGGAGCGCTTGTCCGCCTGCGCGAGGTCTGCTACCGCCTGGGGATTTTTCGCGCCCGAACGTTACCCATCCCGGTGATCGGTATCGGCAACTTGACCTCTGGAGGAACCGGGAAGACCCCAATGGTCGAGGAGGTGGCGAGAGCGCTCCTGGAGCTTGGGTGGAAGCCGGCGGTCCTCAGTCGCGGGTACGGGAGGACGGGTGGAGGGATCGTTGCGGTCTCAGATGGCGCTCGCCTCTTGGTTTCGCCACGAAAGGCTGGCGATGAGCCGTTCTTGCTCGCCAGGCGCCTGCCCGGCGTGCCGGTGGTGGTGGGCGCTCATCGCCACAGGGCCGGGCGGTTCTGTCTGGAACGGTTTTGCCCGAGCGTGTTGATCTTGGATGACGCGTATCAACATCGGACACTCAAAAAGGACGGCGAGATTCTGTTGATGAACGGCGCGGACCCGTGGGGAAACGGATGGCTGCTCCCCCGCGGCCCGTTGCGGGAGCCGCTGAGCGCGCTGCGGCGCGCCTCGCTGATCGTGATAACCGATCTCCGCGCGTCCGAGTCACTCCAACCGATCTTGGAGCGCATTCGGCGTTATCATCCGGATGCGCCGGTGCTCGTGGCGGAGCGCGAGGCGTTCGCTCCCGTCTCGCCAGACCCGGGCCAGCCAGACTACGATGGGCGCCCGCTCTTCGCGTTTTGCGGGATCGCGAATCCGGAGGGCTTTCGCCGGGCCCTTGCCGAATCCAAGCTCACCGTGGTCGGCTTCACCGCGTTTCCCGACCATCACTGGTACTCAGAGAGGCAGCTCCGGGAGCTTGCCGATGAGGCGAGACGGCACGGAGCGTCAGGACTCATCACGACGGAGAAAGACGGGGTCAGATGCGAGGCTATTGCGCGCCCACTCCCTCTCTGGGTGGCTCCGATCCGCCTGCGGGTCAAAGGGGACCAGAAAATCTGGCATGATCACCTGCTGGCTGTCATGAAATGCGGAAGCCCATGAGACCGCTTGACTTCACCGAGGTGCGCCGCGTGCTGGTTACGCTCCCCAACTGGATGGGGGACACGGTGATGGCTCTTCCGGCGCTCAGGTCCCTCCGCGAGGCGTTTTCCACCCAGACGATCGTCCTGATTGGCCCGTGGGCTGGATTGCTTCGAAACCAGAGCGTCGGGGACCGGCTTGTGGAGCGGTCTCGAGGTTGGCGTGAACAGCTCCGGCTCATCCGAGGGCTTCGATCAGACGCGGCCACACTCGCACTGCTCCTTCCCAATTCATTTCAGTCGGCGCTTATTGCCTGGCTTTCACGGAGCCGTTGGCGCGTGGGATATCGGAGTGATGGCCGGTCGCTGCTCCTGACCCACCCCGTTCCGCCCCCGCCCCTGCTCATGCACCAGGTGGACGCGTACCTTCGCCTGGTCCAATCGATCGGGATTGCGGCGCACGAGCGAACCCCGCGTTTCACGGTCACGAAGGACGAGCTCGCGCGCGCTGACAGGTTGCTGGGATCTCTCGGGATCGACCCGGCATCTCCGCTGGTCGGTATTCAGCTCGGCGCGGCGTTCGGGCCTTCGAAGCGGTGGATCCCCGAGCGGATCGCCGAGCTGGCGGAGCGGCTGAGCAAAGAAGGCGACGGTGAACCTCTGCTTCTCGGATCCCGGGAAGAAGAGCCGTTGGCTCGGTGGATCGCTGAGCGTGTGAGCGCTCCGCTGCACTCGCTGGTCGGCAAGGAGAACCCCGAATGCCTTCCGGCCATCCTGAGCCGTTGCCGCGCCGTCGTCAGCGCTGACACTGGCCCGGCCCATCTCGCCGCTGCGGTGGGGACACCGGTGGTGACGCTCTTCGGCCCCACTGATCCGAGGAGGTCTCGGCCACTGGGAGAGAGACAGGTCGTGCTCTGGACGCAGGTGCCCTGTTCCCCCTGCTTTCTCCCTCGCTGCCCGATCGATCATCCCTGTATGACGAGCATCACCACGCAGCAGGCGCTGACCAGTGTGACGGAATCGATCCAGGGGAGTGATCGAGAAGAGAGGGCTCTGGGGGACGTTAAGTGACAACTGTCCTGCACACTGAGGCGTCAATGGGGTGGGGTGGCCAGGAGGTCAGGATCCTGACCGAGGCTCAATGGCTTCTCGATCATGGCTGGCACGTCAGGCTGGCTGCTCAGCCCGGCAGTGGGCTGGCGACGCGGGCGGATGGAGTCGATCTCCATCGGGTCCGGATGCGGAGCGCGTGGGATCCGTTCGCCCTGGCTGGGCTTATGAGGCTCATGCGACGGGAGCAGATCGCCCTCGTGCACACCCACAGCTCCACTGACAGCTGGCTCGCGACGCTTGCGGCAAGGCTGATGGGCCTGCCCGTGGTGAGAAGTCGGCATGTCTCTATTCCGATCGCGCGCCGGCGGGCCCTTATCTACCATCTGGCCGATCGAATCATCGCCAGTGGCGAGGCCGTCGCCCAGGTCGTCCGCGCCGCAGGAATCCCGGCGGCCAAGATCGTCTCGATCCCGGCGGGCGTGGACATGACCCGCTTTCACCCCGGTGTGTCCGGAAAGGCGCTTCGCGACGAGCTGGGGCTGAGCGGGCCCGTGGCGGGGATCGTCGCCATGCTCCGGAGTTCAAAGGGACATGGGGTGTTCCTCGACGCCGCCCGCGAGGTCTGGCACGCGGCGCCGGACACTCGGTTTCTGATCGTCGGGGACGGGATCGGGTATGAACACATCCGCGGGCGCATCCGCGAGCTCGGCCTCGAGCACGTGGTCATCATGACTGGATTCCGGCGTGATATCCCCGAGGTCATGGCCGCGCTGGACGTCCTGGTTCTCCCTTCGATCAAGTCCGAAGCAACCTCTCAGGTCATCCCCCAGGCGCTGGCGGTCGGGACGCCCGTGGTTGGGACCGCTATGGGAGGGATCCCCGAAATTGTTCGAGACTGGGAAACGGGCCGCTTGGTCCCTCCCGGGAATCCCGATGCGCTCGCCGAAGCCATTCTGTCGCTGCTCCGCGATCCTGCTCGCGCCCGCGCCATGGCGCAGGCGGGTCAGGCCCTCGTCAAAGCCCGCTACACCATCGAGACGATGATGGCCCGGACCATTCGGGTCTACGAGGAATTGCTCCACCAGTGACGCCGCTCAGTATTCTCCACCTTGCCGCGAACCGCTGGTGGACCGGGAGCGCGGACCCGATCATTCAGCTCGCCCGCGGGTTCGAAGAGCGGGGGCACAAGGTGTGGCTGGGGTGCATTCGGGGAGACCGCTTCGAACAGAAAGCTCGCGCAGCCGGGCTCGCGCTCGTAGAGGGGTTGTCCCTGGAGGTCGGGCCTCGACCGCTGCGCCTCTTCCGGGACCTCAGGCGCCTCAGAGCGTTTTGCGAGGAGCGCGCGATCTCCGTCATTCACTGCCATCACTCCCATGACCAGTGGCTCGGCAGCTTTGCCAGAAAAGGACCTGGCGCGACGCCTGTCCTCCTCAGGACCTTCCACAACCGCGGAGCGGTGCGTCGCGGGTTTCTCGGTCGCATGCTCTATCAACGGACCGATGGCTGTCTCGCGGTCAGCCGGCAGATTCACGCGCGCTGCCTTGACGCCGGCATCGAGGCGAGCAAGCTCTGGCTGATTGGAGGGATCGTCGATCTCGATCGTTTCTCGGCGAACGCCAACGGAGCGGCGATCAGACGCGAGTTTCACCTCGGAGACGCCCCGCTGATCGGCTCGGTCGCGCGCCTCGCGCCGAATCGCGGCCACGAGCTGCTTCTCAGAGCATTTCAACGCCTGATCCAGTCGGTCCCTCAGGCTCGGCTCCTGCTGGTGGGAAAAGGCGAGGCGAGACCGTCCCTTGAGGCGCTGGTCTCTCAGCTCGGGCTGGCCAGCCACGTGCTCTTCACGGGCTACAGGGATGATGACCTCCCGCAGCTCCTCGCTGCGCTCGACGTCTTCACCCTCATGGGGGCCGGCTCCGATGAATCGTGTCGGGCCGCGCTCGAAGCGATGGCCGTAGGAACTCCTGTGGTCAGCCGAGCTGTCGGGGCGCTTCCTGACACGGTCATAGACGGGGAGACCGGGTTCCTCCTCGACGAGGAGGATCCTGACCGGTTGTCGCGGTTGCTCCAGAGACTCCTAGAGAATCCTGAAACCGCGCGTCAAATGGGGCGAACAGGGCGACGCCGCGTCGAAGCCGAGTTCAGTCATGCGCGGCGCGTGCTCCAAGTTGAGGATATCTACCGAACGCTCCTAGAAGTGAAGAGTGAAGAGTGAAAAGACCGTGAAGACCAAGAGATATCCGCTTCGGAACACTTCACTCTTCACGCTTCACGCTTCACGATGAATCCGTTGCGGATTCTGCACCTGATGAGCTGCCGGGGATGGAGCTCCGACGCGTACTGGGCCGGCAGGGCGGTGAGAGAGCTTCGGGAGATCGGTCATCACGTCACGCTTGTCTGTCAGGAGGGAAGCGAGGAGCGCGTGGGGCGGCGTCTCCGCCTCATGGGGGTCGACGACTTTCAGACGCTCGACTTCGGACGCGGCGGGATATGGAGTGGCTGGATCGCGCTCCAAGCCATTCGCCGGCTCGCCGAGTCTCATGAACTGATCCACGTCCATCGGGGGAAAGAGCACTGGTTGGCCGCATGCGCAAATCGTCTTCTCACCGCGCCTCGTCCGATTGTTCGCACGCGTCACATCGTCCACCCGGTTCGCGCCCATCTCGCCAACCGCTGGCTTTACCGGCGAGCTACAGACGCGGTGGTGGCCGTGACCGACGGCATCCGTCGCGCGTATCTCAGGAGCGGGCTCGTGCTGCCGGACCGCATCGTCACCTTTTACGGCGGCGTGGATATCGACGTGTTTTCGCCGAAGCTGCGGGGGTCCCTTGCCGCGGCTGGTGTGGATGATCGCCCGGTCGTTGGGCTCGTCGGGGGACTGAGGGTGATGAAGGGCCATCGGGTGATGGTCGGCGCGTTGGCAAGGTTGAAACAGAAAGGCTTCAAGTTCAGGGCGCTCTTTGTGGGACAGGGAAGCCAGGAAGCGGTCATTCGGAATGAGATCGTGAAAAACGATCTCGAGGAAGAGATCGCGCTTGCGGGCTTCGTCCCCGATCTCGCAACTGCCATGCGAGCCTTCGATGTGGCGGTCTACGCGCCGCTCGAGTCTGAGGGGATGGGGCGCGTGGTCTTTGAATACCTGGCCATGGGGAAGCCGTTGGCGGCCACCGGCGTCGGAGTGGTTCCCGAGATCCTGACCGATGGGCAAGACGCGCTGATCGTTCCCCCGGGTGATCCTGACAGTCTCGCTCAGGCGATCAGCCGGCTGCTCAGCGATCGGAGCTTGGCCTCACGGCTCGGCGAAGCCGGCCGCGTCCTCGTGGAGTCCCGATACTCGGGGAAATGCCTCGCGCGCAATCTGGCTGACCTTTACCACGCGCTGTTGTCGGACAAGCCATCAGCGGTCAGCCATCAACGGTCAGCATGATCCCTTGCTTTGCCCGTTGCGCATATCTCCGGGAAGCGCGGGCGTGGCGAAGCCCGGGTGCCCGCGCTGCAATCAATGGGATATGAAAGTTTCGGTCCTTTGTTTCGATTGCTCCACAAACGCGGCTGGGCGGGCGCTCTTGCTGGCTCAGCTCCTCGCGCCACGGTATGAGGTCGAGGTCGTGGGACCATGCTTTCGCAACGGCCTGTGGCGCCCTGCGGTCGGAACAGGGATACCCTTCCGCACGTTGCCCGGCGCTCGCTACCCGAGGTTCCTCGCAACGATCCCTCGCCTCATGGAGCTGATTGGCGGCGATCTCCTCTATGCGTCGAAGTCGCGCCCGACCAGCTTTGGGCTCGGTCTGCTTGCCCGGCGCAGAATTCGCCGGCCCCTCCTCCTTGACATCGACGACTGGGAGACCGGCTTCTTCTATCACTCTGGATCGTCGGGAACGATCGGCCGGTTCCTGAACCTCTCCAATCCGAATGGCCTTCCGTGGACGTGGTGCATGGAAAAGCTGGTGGCCCGGGCTGACGCTCTGACTGTGGCCTCTCGCTTTCTTCAGGGTCGTTTCGGTGGGACCCTGATGCCGCATGTTCGTGACACGGATCAATTCGATCCTGACCGCGCGGATCCCAAGCCGATTCGGTCCCTCCTGGCGGCTGAGGGGCGGCATCTGGTGGTTTTTCTCGGGACTGTGAGAGCCTACAAGGGAGTTGACGACCTTGCCGAGGCGGTGCGACGGCTGAACAGGCCGGACCTCGTCCTCGCGGTGATCGGCTGCTCGCCGGAGAGCCGGGCAGGTCAGAAGCTCAGCCTTCTGGGTGACCGGGTCCGCCTGATCGAGGAGGTCCCGTTTCATCGAGTCCCGGACTATTTGGCGGCTGCTGATCTCGTGGTGATTCCTCAGCGGGCCTCCACTGACACTGTCGGGCAGGTCCCCGCAAAGATCTTTGACGCGATGGCGATGGCGCGGCCCATCATCTCCACACGAGTCTCCATGATTCCCGAGGTTCTCGAAAGCGCAGGGCTCCTGGTCGAGCCGGGTCGCGTTGACCAGCTCGCCGACGCCATGGCGCACCTCCTCGACCACCCCGCAGAGGCCCAGGACCTCGGTCAGAAGGCTCGGGCCCGTGCCGTGCGACACTACAGCTTCGAGGCGGTTCGGCCGTCGCTCTTCGAGCTGGTCGATCGCGTCTTGGCCCACTCATGATCGCGCCGGTCGGGTATTCGGAGCATGAGCGCGGACGTGGCGAGTTCGAGCGCCGGCTTTGCCGGCGCCAGCTCCCGGGCGCGGGCGTGCCCTTGACACCGACGGCGTCAAGGGCCGGGTGCCCGCGGCGCAGTCAGATGCCCGCGCTGCCAGACGGGTTGCGTGGTGGTGGTTGGAGTAGACCGCTGAGGAGGCGGGAGCGCGGGCGTGGCGCAGCCCGGGTGCCCGCGCTGCAATGAAACTCGCGATCATCTGCCGCCCCTTTGTCTTCCACGGCGGGTTGGAGACCGCCACTGCGGGGCTTGTGGGTGAGCTGGTCCGGCGCGGAATTGAGGTCCATCTCCTGACCACTCGAAGCCAGGGGGAGTGGCCGGGTGTTACGATTCATCGGTTGCCGGTGCTCTCCACGCCGTCACTCGCGCGTCTTCTTTCGTTTGCGCTCGCGTCCCTCCGGGCAGTCAGGGTCGGCGGCTATGACCTGGTTCAAAGTCATGAACGGACATTGAGCCACGATCTCTATCGAGCAGGCGAGGGGTGCCATCGCGCCTGGCTCGAGGTGCGGGCCCGACGCCTCTCCAGCGCGAGCCGATGGCTCTTGTACGGGAACCCGTATCACCGCGCGCTGCTCGCGTTCGAGCGCTTCATCTTCACTCCGGGGCATTACCGGGGGTTGATCGCGATCTCCAAGCTCAGCCGTGACGAGATTCATCGGCTCTACCGCGTCCCGGAGCAAGACCTCACGGTGGTCTATAACGGTGTCGATCTCGCCCGGTTCTCGCCCGAGAACCGGCGTGACCACCGGGGCCCGACACGTCAGCGCTGTAGAATTCCAGAGTCAGCGCTGCTCGTGCTCTTTGTCGGCTCCGGCTTCATGCGAAAGGGGCTCGATACGTTGATCCACGCCCTCGCTCACGTGAAGGACCGGAGTGTTCATGCCGCGGTGGCGGGAAAGGGAAGAATCGAGCCGTATATAGGGATGGCGCGTCACCTTGGGATTGACGACCGGATTCACTGGATCGGCGCGGAGCGACGGGTGGAGACCCTCTACGGTGCCTCCGATCTTGTGGCGTTACCGACCCGATACGAGCCGTTCGGGAATGTCCATCTCGAGGCGCTTGCGTCCGGGATCCCCGTGATCGCCTCACCCCGAAGCGGCGCGGCAGAGATCCTGACCCATGGTCATGATGGGTACATTCTTCGCGACCCCGAGGACCCGAGCGAATTGGCGACCGCCATCGACTCGCTGGCTGAGCCGAGCCGCCAACATCGTTGGGAAGAAGCGGCCAGAGAAACGGCTGAGCGGTTCACCTATCAGACCCAAGCGGATAACCTCATGGCCGTCTACCGCGAGCTGGCTCGAATCTCCTGATCCGAGCCGTTCCTGGTCGTTACCGTCGTTCCATCCTTGTAGGGTGTACAATATCGGCGCGAGGCTCCACCTCGACGACGTTCGAGGCTTGGCTTTGCCCCGGTGATCTTTGCGGGCAGCGCGGGCGTGGGCAAGAGTGTGTCCGAGCGCGGGCTCTGCCCGCGCAAGTTCAGGGGGAGGTTCGGCCTCCCTTGATCGGCTTGTCCGATCGAGTTGGACAAGGGCGGTTGGGCGAGCCCCCCTCCGAGTGAAATGAGGATTCTGGTTATCGAGGACGAGCGCGCCATTCGAACGCTCCTGAAGCAGGCGTTCCAGCAATGGGGCCACGAGGTGATCCTGGCTGAGGACGGCCAGCTCGGTTTCGATGCGATCAGCCTTCATCACCCCGACGTTGTCTTCGCTGACCTCATCATGCCGGGTCTGTCAGGTCTCGATGTGCTGAGGCAGGCGCGGCGCGCAGGCTTCACAAAGCCGTTCGTTATGCTGACGGGGAGTGCCAGCAGAGAAGATATCCAGACTGCCCAGGCGTTGAGCGCATACGCCGTCCTGTTGAAGCCCTTCCGGCTGGGACGACTCGAGGAGGTCTTGAAGCAGATCGAGACCCAAAGTCCTTGAAAAGTCGATGGATTCAGATTACACTGCCCCTCGATGCCAAGAGACCCGGCAGTCTTCATTGACCGCGACGGCACCCTCAATGAGGAGGTCGGCTATCTGAACCACCCTCAACGCCTGCGCCTCATCCCTGGAGCGGCTGAGGCGGTGCGAACGCTCAATAACTCTCTCTTCAAGGTGATCGTGGCCACCAACCAGAGTGGGATCGCCAAAGGCTATGTGAGCGAGGCCCTGCTCGGCGCGATTCACGAGGAGCTCATCCGTCAGCTCAAAGCGGAAGGCGCGTATCTTGACGGCATCTATGTGTGCGCGCATCATCCGACCGAAGGCGAGTCACCCTATCGCGCCCTCTGTGACTGCCGAAAGCCAAGCCCGGGGCTTCTCCTCAAGGCGGCAGCGGACCTCGACCTGGATCTCTCACGCTCCTTCGTTGTGGGAGACAAGATCTCGGACATCGAGCTGGCGCGCCGGGTGAACGCCAAAGGGGTCCTGGTGCTGACAGGCTACGGGCTCGGCGAACGGGACTTCCGTCGCCACCTTTGGCCGGCCGCTCCGGACCACATCGCCGAGGATCTTCTTCACGCCGTCGCATGGATTTTGGGCCAATGAGCCAACTGGCCTCATTCGTCGAAGGCTTCAGCAATCGAACGATTCTCGTGCTCGGCGATCTCATCGCTGACGAATACATCTATGGGAAGCCTGCGCGGATCTCTCGCGAGGCCCCTGTGGTGATTCTTCGTTACGAGTCCCGCGAAGTCCTGCTTGGCGGCGCCGCGAACGCGTCCCACAATGTTCACACGATCGGAGCGCGGGTCATCCCGATCGGGGTGGTGGGCCCTGATCAGGCGGGGCGAGAGATTCGGAGCCTCTTCAAGAGCATTGGGATCCCTGACGACGGACTCGTCGAAGCCGCCGACCATCAGACGCCGGTCAAGACGCGGATCATGGCCGGGGGGTACCAGTCCACACGCCATCAGATGGTTCGGGTCGACCGCGAGCCGGACTCTCCGATCTCACCCTCGGTGGAGGCTCAACTGATCGAAAAGCTCAGGCTGTTCTCCTCCAGGGCCGACGCCATCGTCCTCTCCGATTACGGATACGGAACGGCGACGCCGCGCGTTGTGGAGGAAGCGCTGCTGATCGGTGGCCGGAACGGCCATCTTGTGGCGGCAGACAGTCGGTACGATCTCATCCGGTTTCGTGGCGTGACGGCCGCCACGCCAAACGAGCC
>Ga0209342_10005134_pt1 | contig 13459 bp, 16 predicted proteins | sample RifCSP16_2_FD_184023 | JGI IMG/M metagenome (GOLD analysis project Ga0209342, IMG submission 184023) | Soil microbial communities from Rifle, Colorado - Rifle CSP2_sed 16_2 (SPAdes) (version 2) | ecosystem: Environmental > Terrestrial > Deep subsurface > Rock core/Sediment | place: Rifle... | reverse complement strand
CCCTTTCTGGTCGAGCATTTCATCCGGCGTTTCAGCGCGAAGAGGGGGAAGCAGATCACCGGAGTCACGCCCGCGGTGATGGAGATCCTCATGCGCCACGACTTTCCGGGGAACGTCCGGGAGCTGGAGAACGTCATCGAGTACGGATTCGTACTGTGCCACGACCGGCTGATCGATGTACCCCACCTTCCCGAGGACCTCCAGCAGGGAAACCAGCGCGCTTTTGCGACGAAGCAACCGCACAAAGGATCGCAGCTCAAGCTTGCGGAGGCCGACGTCATCCGTTTCGCCCTCGAGCACAACGGCGGGCACCTGGGAAAGACGGCACAGGAGCTGGGAATAAGCCGCGCCACGCTGTGGAGGAAGATGAAGAAGTACTCCCTTTCTTGACCGCTGCGTTCACCTTTTTTCGCTGGACTCCGGCCCACCCTCCCCGATTCCATAATCATCCATCTCATGCCGGACGTTCCGACATGATGACATGAGTAGTTACGGTCAGGGGCAAAGGCTTCTGTTGCAATCCTGCAATGATTGAAACAGGCCTGTGTTTCATTTCTGCAAAACGTCTCGCCTTTCCTGTTCACCAGACAATCTGATAAACCCTTTTACCAGAGCCAATTGCCGTCATTCCGAAGATGTTGGCCTTAAAGTTGCTCTTTACATCGGCCGGTGGAGGATCGAGGTGAAGGTGGCCATCCCGCGATTCAAAGAGGAAGTCGCCCCGTGTTTCGAATATTCCGCGAACATCGCCATCTTCACCATCAGAGGCAGGAAAGTGGTCGCACAGAAGGGTTTCCCGCTGCAGAGCCGGGATGCTTTGGATCGGTTCAGGCTGCTGCGCGACCAACAGGTGAAGACGCTGATCTGCGGCGGGGTGCAGGATTTCTTCGAGGACCTGCTCCGCGCGAACGGAATACATGTGATCTCCTGGGTGACGGGGAACGTGGTCGAGCTGGTCGATCGGTTCATCCGGGGCGGGCTTTCTCCCGGGGGGAGATCCACTCATGCCGGTCCTGCGTCGCCGGCCCAGGACAATTGAGGAGAGTGTCCATCCATGAAGAAGGGAAAGTACAGCTACTTCGTCGAAAAAAAGGCGCTTGAGACGACCGAGCGACCGCGGAAGTTCCTGGAGGCCTTCGCCGCGATCCTCGAGCATTCCAACTACGGCCTGCCGCTCGAGGTCTATGCGAGAATCAGCACGAAGTGCAGCCGCTGCGCCTCCGTCTGCCCGCTTTACGAGGTGACCGGCGAGGACAGGGACATCCCCTGCCACCGCACAGAGCTGCTGCTGCGGATCTACCGCCGATATTTCACGGCCGCGGGCATCCTGAAGGCGCGGATGTCCGGCGGGTTCACGCTGACCGACGAGTACCTCGACCGCATGGCGGAGGAGTACTACCGCTGCACCGCCTGCCGGCGCTGCAAGGCCACCTGCCCGATGGGCGTCGAGCACGGCCTCATCACGCACCTGTCACGCTGGCTCCTCGCCGAGATCAACGTCATCCCGAAGGCCCTGCTCGTGTCGGTCCGCGAACAGCTCGAGGGCGTGGGCAACACCTCGGCAATCCCGGTCATCGCGCTCGTGGACACCTGCGGGTTTCTCGAGGAGGAATTCCGGGACAACTACAATGTGGATGTGAAGTTCCCCATCGACGTGGAGGGGGCGGAGTACGTCTTCTTCCCCGCGGTCTCGGACTTCCTGCTGGAGCCGGACACCCTCATGGGCAACGCCGCGGTCATGCACGTCACCGGCGGGTCCTGGACCGTCGGCACGGGGGACTACGACGGGATCAACTACGGCCTGTTCTACTCCGACCGGATGATGGAGCGCATCGTGCGCAACGTGGTTGCCGAGGTGCGCCGGTTGAAGGGGAGGAAGGTGCTGATCGGCGAGTGCGGGCACGCCACGCGGAGCGCCTGGTTCATCCCCACCTTCTGCGGCCCCCAGGCACCGAAGGTCGTGAACTTCCTGCAGTACACCTGCCGGCAGATGCGTGAAGGGAAGGTCCCGCTGAAGGGCGACAAGATCGAAGAGCGGGTGACCTACCACGATCCGTGCAATATCGCCCGCGCCGGGCGGATCACCGAGGAGCCGCGCGAGATCTTGAAGGCCATCTGCAGGGACTTCGTCGAGATGACGCCGAACCGCACCGAGAACTACTGCTGTGGCGGCGGCGGCGGGTTGGTTTCGATCGATGAGATCCGCGCCTTCCGCACCGGGCCGATGGGCAAGCGGAAGGCCGACCAGCTGCGGGCCACGGGGGCGAAGTACGTGGTCGCCCCCTGCGCAAACTGCAAGAAGCAGCTCAAGGAGGTCATCGAGGACAACGGCCTCGAGGGCATGCAGGTCGTCGGCCTGCACGATCTGCTGCTCAAGGTCATCGACTTCGGTTCCGGGCCGGCGGCACACGGGCAAAAGAAGGAGGAGCAATGATGGAGTCCTGGCTGGCGTGGGCGAGGGGGCCCGTCTTCATCGCGGCGTTCAGCTTCATGTTACTGGGGCTGCCGCGGCACGTGGGGATCACCGTGTGGGAGGTGGCCCGGGCCGTGCACCGCGCGGGGGACAAGAACATCCCGTACCGCAAGCTGATCGCGGCGACCGTCGAGTGGCTGATACCCGTGGGGAAGCTCCGGAACCAGGTCCTGTTCAGCCTCACCTCGTTTTTATTCCACGTGTCCATCCTGATCGTGCCGATCTTCCTCGGCGGTCATATCGCCCTGTGGGCCCGCGGCCTCGGCGTCTCGTGGCCCGCGATATCGAACTTGGCGGCCGACGTGCTGACCATCGTCGCCATCGTGACGGCCGTCGCGCTGGTCGTCCAGCGCATCGCGTCGAGGCCCACCAGGGCCCTGTCGAGATTCCAGGACTACGCGATCCCCCTGGTCGTGGCCCTGCCCTTCGCGTCCGGGTTCCTGCTGATGCACCCATCGGTCAACCCCTTCTCGCATGACGCGACGTTTTTCGTCCACGTCATGAGCGGCAACCTTCTGTTCGTGCTGATCCCGATCACCAAGCTGAGCCACGTCGCCCTGCTGCCGGGCGTCCAGATCGTCTCCGAAGTGGCGTGGCACTGGCCGCCTGACGCAGGCAGCAAGGTGGCGGCGGCGCTCGGAAAGGAAAACGAGCCGATATGATCGCGAAAGCCATTCTCACCGACACGACGCTCTGCATCGGCTGCGAGTTGTGCGTCGAGGCATGCCGGCGGGAGTACAAGCTCGGAGAGGACAAGCCCCGCCGCTGGAAGATGCGCATCGACGACCTCTCCGCCACCCGGTACACGACCATCGTCCGCCGGCCCGGCAGCCGCTTCGTACGCGTGCAATGCCGGCACTGCCGGGAGCCCGCCTGCGTCTCGGTCTGCCTGGTCGGGGCCATGACGAAAACCCCGGAGGGCCCGGTCATCTACGACCCCGACCGGTGCATCGGGTGCCGGTACTGCATGATGGCCTGCCCCTACGGGATCCCGCGCTACGACTGGGACAAGCCGGTGCCCTACGTGCGCAAGTGCACCCTGTGCTATGCGCGTCTGGGGCAGGGCCGGGAGCCGGCGTGCGTGGAGGCCTGCCCGACGAAGGCGACCATCTTCGGCGCGCGGGACGACCTGGTCGCGGAGGCGCACCGCCGGATCCGGGAAAACCCCGGAAGGTACATCGACAAGGTGGTCGGCGAAACCGAGATCGGCGGCACGTCGGTGATCTACATCTCCGACATCCCGCTCGACTTCCTCGCCTGGAGGCCGGATCTCGATCGCACGCCGCTGCCGGATCTCACCTGGGTCGCGCTCTCGAAGGTCCCCCCCATGGTCCTCGGGGTGGGCGGCCTGATGGCGGGACTCTGGTGGATCATCGATCGCCGGATAAAGCTCGCGGAGCACAAGGAACCGGAGAAGAAGGCATGAACACGAGACGACATGTGCTGAAGACGATTCTATGGGCGATCATGGGTGTTCTGGCCGTCGTGACCGTGGTCCGCTTCATGCGCGGACTCGGCGCGACCACGGCGTTGACCGATGTCACCCCGTGGGGGTTCTGGATCGCCTTCGACGTGATGTCGGGGGTCGCGCTCGCGGCGGGCGGCTTCGTCCTCGCGGCTGCCTTCTACATCTTCCACATGGAGGCGTACCACCCCTTCACCAGGCCGGCGATCCTGACGGCCTTCCTCGGCTATATCGCGGTGGCCGTCGGCATTATGTACGATCTGGGCCTGCCGTGGAACATCTGGCACACGATCCTCTTCCCCCAGTTCCGCTCCGTGCTGTTCGAGGTGGCGGCGTGCGTCATGCTGTACCTCACCGTCCTCGGCCTCGAGTTCAGCCCCGTCGTCCTGGAGCACCCTTGGTTCAACCGTCCCCCGTTCACGTCGATCTACGCCCTTCTGAAGAAGGCCACGATCCCGTTGGTGATCATCGGGATCGTGCTGTCCTCGCTCCACCAGTCCTCGCTCGGATCCCTGTTCCTCATCGCGCCGTACCGGCTGCACCCGCTGTGGTACAGCCCGATCATCTGGATCCTGTTCCTCATCTCGGCGATCGGCCTGGGGCTGATGATGGTGACCGCGGAGTCCTTCTTCTCGGCGTGGATGTTCGGCCACCGGCTCCGCATGAACCAGCTGGCCGGTCTCGGAAAGGCCGCGTCGGTCGTGCTGTTCCTGTACGCCCTCCTGCGGCTCGGGGACCTGGCCGCGCGCGGGACACTCGGGTCCGCGTTCGACGGCTCCTGGCAGGGGAATCTCTTCCTCTTCGAAATCGCACTCGGCGCGCTGGCGCCGGCGACGCTCCTAGCCTTCCGCGGCGTGCGCAACAGCCCCGCGGGCCTCGCCGCGAGCGCGGCGATGACCGTCCTCGGCACGATCGGCTACCGCTTCGACGTCTGCATCGTGGCGTTTTACCGCCCCGAGGGGATGTCCTACTTCCCGAGCTGGATGGAGATCGCGGTCAGCCTCGGGATCGTGGCGGGCGCCGTGCTCGTGTTCATCTTCTTCGTCGAGAGGCTCCGGGTGTATCCGGAAGAGCACGAACCCGGGGAGCACGGTGAGGGGGCCCGCCTTTCGCCGGGTCCCGACTGCGATCCGGGCACGGTTCGGGCGCTTCTTCCCCTCTCGCTTGCGGCGCCCAGGTTCTACTCGATCGCCTTCATCGGCGCCGCGGCCGCAGCGATCGGCATCCTCTCCGGCGACGTGCTGCGCGCCGACCCGTCCGTGCAGACCCCCGTCTCGGCTCAGCGCACGCTGGACGGCGTTGTCGGGCCGCCAACCGGCGGACACCTTCGCGACGTGCGCGTGATGCAGAAAGACGTACCCGTTCCCGACGGGTGGAAGCGCATGCCCCTGTTGATGATCAACGGCAACCGCGACGATCGGCTGGTCCTCTTCCCGCATGATCTCCACATCACGAAGTTCGGAGAGCGTCAATCCTGCGTCAAATGCCACCACAAGAACGTGCCTTTCGACAGGAACACGGCGTGTGACAGGTGCCACCGCGACATGTACAACACCACGGACACCTTCCGCCACGCCTCCCACGCGGCGAAACTCGGCGGCAGCAAGGGGTGCGTCCGCTGCCACCGGGACACGAACCAGGTGAAGAATCGAGCCACCGCGACGGCCTGTTCCAAGTGTCACGCGGACGTGGCGCCGGAGGAAACCGTCGTCCACCCGAAGGAAGGGACGCAGAAGGGAGTTGCCGCCGGGTACCTGGACGCCATGCACGGCCTGTGCATCACGTGTCACCGGCAGATGGTGCAAACATTCCCGAAGGAGTACGGCCCCGATTTCGCGAGGTGCACAACCTGCCATCGCGATTTCGATGCCACGCAGTTGCTCCGCATGGGGCCATACGTCGAGGAAGCGCGGCGGAAATGACAAAGGCAGTGAGGGTGGTGTGACAACGTAACGCGTACCGGGGGAGAAGGCCAGGAAGAGACTCATGAACACCGGGATGATTACCGAAGAGATCCGCAACTGGGTGCGGGCGGAGCTGTGGGACCAGGTCCCGGTCAGCATCAGCGTCATCGACCGTCAATTCCGGATCGTCGAAGCCAACAGGATGTTCGCCCAGACCTACGGGAACTGGCAGGATCGCCCGTGCTACAGCGTCTACAAGGAAAGGACGGAGCACTGCGAACAATGTGCGGCGGACATGACGTTTTCCGATGGGCAGGTCAGGGTCAGGGAGGAGAAGGGAGTTTTCCGTGACGGGCAGCAGACCTACTATGTCGTCCAGATGGTCCCGCTGGTGCGGCCTGACGGTGAGATCCCGTACATCATCGAGGCCTCCACCGACATCACCGCCACCAAGAAACTCGAGAAGGAAAAGCTGGTTGCCGAAAGGCTCGCGGCGGTCGGTCAGACGGTGGCCGGCCTGGCGCACGGCATAAAGAACGTGCTGATGGGGCTGGAAGGGGGGATGTACGTCGTTCGATCGGGCATGGAGAGGGGCGACGGCGAGCGCATCTTCCAAGGCTGGCAGATGCTCGAGGAGAACATCTCCCGGATCACGACGTTCGTAAAGGGGTTCCTCGAGTTCGCCAAGGGGAAAACGCCGAAGGTCCAGCTGGTCGATCCCAACCGCATCGCAAGGAAGGTGGTGGAGCTGTTTCAGGACACGGCCAGGATCGCGGGCATCGAGCTTCGGGCGGACCTCGAGGAGGGCATCCCCTTTGCGTTGATGGACGAGGAGGGCGTGCACACGTGCCTGGTCAATCTGGTGTCCAATGCCCTGGATGCCTGCGAGATCAGCGACAAGGGCAGCCATCACGTGACGCTTTCCACGCTCGAGGCGGAGGGGTCACTGTTTTTCGAGGTCGCCGACGACGGCGCCGGCATGGACTACGAGATCAAGAAGAAGATCTTCACCACCTTCTTCAGCACCAAGGGGTCCGGCAAAGGCACGGGCCTGGGACTGCTGACCACGAGGAAGATCGTGCAGGAACATGGCGGGAAGGTCTCCTTCGAGTCGGGCGAGGGGGCCGGCTCCGTGTTCCGCCTGGAGTTCCCCCGGGACAGGCTTCCGCGGACGGGAAATGACGCTGGAAAAGATGGATAATTTGGCGGGGTAAGCCGAGGAGGGGCGAGCATGCAGAAACCCGAACAGAAGATCATCCTGGTGGTCGACGACGAGCCGAACGTCCGCGAATACCTCAAGACGATACTCGTGGACGCCGGCTTCAACGTGATCACCGCCGGCGACGGCGTCGAGGCGCTGGAGGTCATCCGGAAGCAGAAGCCGGACTTCATCTCGCTGGACCTGGTCATGCCGCGGAAGTCGGGGCAGAAGCTGCTCTACGAGCTCAGGCACGACGCGGAGCTGTCCCGCATCCCGGTGCTCATCGTGACCGCCCACGCGCAGGACGAGCTGGGGAAAGGCGAACTCGAGGATGTCATGAAGAACATGGTCATCTCCGGGCCCGGAACCTACCTGGAGAAGCCGGTCGATCCATTGTCGTACGTGCGGAGCATCCAGAGGGCGCTGGGCATCGAGGAGTCCGAAGAGGCGGCGAACCGGCTGAATCTCAGGGAGCAGCTGCAGCGGAGCATCCAGGGCGCCAGTCCGGATGCGTTGCGCAAGGCGCTGGAGGCGTTGAAAAAGGCAGGCAAAAAGGATTTGTAAACAGCAAGGAGGTAGGAGCGATGTCCCAGACAACAGGAACGGCAAAGAAGAAGATTTTGATCATCGACGACGAGAAGCACGTCGTGAAGTACCTCGAGACGCTGCTGCAAGACAACGGGTATGACACCCTCTCGGCGTACGACGGCAGGGAGGCGATGGAGAAGGTGAAGCGCGAGAGGCCCGACCTCGTTTGCCTGGACATCACCATGCCGGTGCAGTCGGGCATCCGATTCTACCGGGACCTCAAGGAGAACCCCCAGTTCACCTCCATCCCCGTGATCGTCGTCACGGCCGTCACCGGGTTCGGCGGGGACCCTGAGCCGTTCGAGAAGTTCCTCGGCTCCCGGAAGCAGGTTCCCCCTCCGGAAGGGTTCTTCTCGAAGCCCATCGACAGGGACAAGTTCCTGGAGACCGTGAGAAAGGTCCTGTCCTGACCCCATGGCCGGGGGGCTGAAGCCCCCCGGCCCGTTATGGATCGTTCCCGATGCCTCGTTATCGACGAAGTCGGCTGCGTCCTACGACAACCGCTCGTCGGCTCGGGTCCCGGTCAGTGGGGCGGTCGGAACTTTCCGGATGTCCGGTCCACAGGCATGCGCCGATTCGGGATTGAGGATGGGCGGCCCTCGCAGACCCTTTCCCGAGGGCCCGGAGGTGTACCCGTCGACGGGTTCGTCGCTTCGTGCTGCGCTTCATAATTACGGCGACGTATATTATTTCTTCGGACGATCTTGCACAAGGGGGGTCATCCGTGAGGGGGTCTTCCGTGAGGGACTCCCCCTGTTCCCCCATCTCGTCCTAGAACCACATGGGATCCATGCCCAGGCCCGTCAAGATTCGTTTACGACCAATTTCATCAGGTAAAAGCTCCCGTTTTCATCGTCCATGGTATTATTGTCGCTCATGGGAATTCCCCGAGCGATTTTGAACCCAAGCGCCTCGTAAAGTTGGATCGCCCCTCGTTTTACGATCTCCACCTCCAATTCGACTTCCCGAATATCCATTTCCCGAATTTTATCGATTGCCTCTTCGATCAAAATCGTGGCGATGCCCCGGCCCCGATAATCGGGGTGCACCGCGATTCGCATGATGACCGCCCTTCTTTCGTTTTCCCGGCAGCAGGCGATCAGAAAACCGGAGATTTCCTTTTCTCCGGAGACGAGAAACAGATCCCTCAAAGCCTCTTGGAAATCGCTGCGATCCCATTGTTTCCGGATCGGGAAGGAGAGTCTCTCGATCTCCAGGATTCCGTTCAAATCGCTTTCCGTGGCGGATCGCAGGAACACGCGGGATTCTCCTGGCGCCAAACTCCTTGGAACCCGTCCCGCTACCGGGCGGGTTCGATCGTTTAAGGCCCGGCGGGAATTTTTTTCCCGCACCGGGTGCAGACATGTTCTTTTCGTTCCGTTTCTTCCGCGGAGATCGGGTCCACGAAACCCCTCCTCATCGAGATATCTTCCGCCGACGTCATGCAATCCCGGCAAACCGGGTCCTTGGCGATCCAGGCCCCCACCGGTGGCTTTGTTCCCATCTCGGGCGCTATATGCAGCGGTTGCGTATAATGCGCAACGTCCTTCGGTCCATTCTCCCCTTGCATTTCGCGATCCTCCTCTCGGCCCGATTCCCGGTTTTCATGCGTGCAGTAATGCTCGAACAGCAACCGGTAGATCCCTGCACCGTGATCCACGTCGTCATATTGCGACTGCCAGAGCTCGGAGTGTCTTTCCAGCTCTTCCCGGCATTTCGGGCAATTCGGGTCCCACTTTTTCATTTCCGCTTCGTCATCGTTCCTACCAATCTTCCTTGAACGGAAGGATGGTGTTGTAATGCCTTTCGTACTCCGCGGGATCGTGAAGTCTTGCCCCCTTTTCCCGAAGCAGGTCGTTGATGGCGTGATGGGCGTACGAGAGGGCCCGGTCCAGATATTTTACGGATGTATAAGGTTCTGCATCCGGATCCGCCAGGCCCAGTTCCGAATAGGACTTGTCGATGTGCTCCCGCGCCGCCCGGGCTTCCTCGTGAGCGGCCGCCTCCTTGATCATCGAGAGGAGAAGGGAGATCCGCTCGTAGGCCCTCCTGACATCGTATGCCTCCGCGTCCATCTTTCTCCATTTGCCGAAATAGGTCTTGTCGTGAAGGGAGCACAGTTCGGGGTAAGGAGTCGTGGAATATGGACATTCGGCAGGAGCCTTGAAGCCGGAAATCCGATATTCCATTGGCTCGGTGGAAAAAACGAATTTGCATGCCGGGCAGCGGAATGGGCGTTCCATCGTGCCAACCCCGCGAGACGCGCAGGAACCGCGTACCGTTCAGGACTTCCCTTGTTTTCCTTCCGCGTCCGATGAACTCGGAGGCCTCTTTTTCTTGAGCAGTTCCTCCTTGAATCTGCCGACGAATTCCGTCCGGAAATGTTCGATCTCCATCGCCGCATCGTAGTTCCCGGCGAGATAGAGAGCCATCCCCTTGTAAATCAACGCGTCTTTCATGCCGGGGGTCACCCGTAGCGCCTCGTCGAAATATTTGACGCTCTTCTCGTACCTGCCAAGCCCCATCAGCGCGAACCCCTTCCCGACAAGTACGAAAAGATCCCCTTTTTCCTGTAAGCGGAGTTCTTCCAATCGATCCAGGGATTCGAGCGCCTCCTGAAACCGTCCAAGGTCATTGAGGCTGAAAGCCTTCAGCTGGAGTGCCATGAGGTTTTCCGGATTGCAACCCAACTCCTTTTCGCAGCAGAAAACCGCTTCCTCCAGGAGCCCCCTTTGGGCAAGCGCCGTGGCTCCCTCGATCCATGGGGTTTTCGCCGTCGCCTCGACCCCGATGATTTTCAACATCAGGCCTTCGTACGTCTCCTCGATGACCTTTCTGCCCGACGAAAGCACGGGGAATCCATGACCGGGCAATACATTCTGGATGTCCTTTCGGAGCAATGCCCTTATTCCGAACAGATAATGATCCAGACTTCCTCCGGCATGTTCATCCGGCTCGGACATGGCGTGGGGCAACACCGTATCCCCGGAAAAGACGGTTTTGCTCGGGGGATGATAGAGGCAGATCCCGTCGATGGTGTGCCCCGGCGTGTGGATCACTTCCCAATCCAGACCGCTGATCTCCAGGGTTTCTCCGCCCCGGACCTCCTTGACGCGGCAGCCGGATTTCCTGACCATGTCTTTGAGCTCGCGGGGGCTCGCTTCGTGGAGGATGAGCTCGAAACCACCGTTTTCCAGGATGGCCGGATACGATCTCAGGAGATCGAACACTCCCATCGCGTGGTCGCGGTGGCCGTGGGTAACGACGACTTTTTTAACGTCTGCCGGCTTGTACCCTCGCCGGAAGAGATCGATAAAAGACGTGTAATCGTTTCCGGGATCCACGATCGAGAGAACCTTTCCCTCGACGACGTAAACGTTCGAGGAATGTTCGTATCCGGGCAGGAAGAGAACTTTTTCGAAAAACGGATCCGCCGCGTTCAGAAGGCCCGACAGAGGCATCCAACCGGGATGCTTCGTCTCCCACTCGTGCGAGGTTTCCCCGTTCTCTGTCATATCCATCCGGCCCCTTTCGAGGATCCAGGCCTGAATAAATGACCCCCTCCCCCGGACGGCCCGACCAGGAGAGGGGGATGAGGAGGGGATGGAAAAATCCCGGCGGTCGCGTGAGGCCCCGCCGCCGGAATTTCCCCGGGCCTCATTCGATATAGCCCACCTTGTATTCGAGCTTCATTTTCGCGTCGGGCCACCATTTCAAACTCATCTTCTCCTGCCCCGGATAGACCTCTTTGTCGCCGATCTTTTCAACGAGGAGTTCCAGGAAATGGAATGCCGTCAATTTGTACTTGCTGATGACATCCGGCGGCAGAAGGACGGCAAGGCCCGACTCCTTGGCCGTCTTCCAGTTGAAGGCTTCATTCGGGGAGGCGACATTTTTCCCTTCGCTATTGTAAATTGCGAGGATTTTCCCCGAGACCGGGGTCCCTGGCTTGACACCATGTTCTTCGTACAGTTCATCCGACAGGTGCCACCACAGGCCTCGCTCCCCCGTCTTAAGGTATCCTCTCACGAGCATAGGGTCGAACCCACAGACCCCCACACGGCATTTCTCGGGCATATTTATCCTCCTTTTGCGGAAAGCTGCTTTGCCTCCATTTCCCCCAACTGGTTCCGAAGGTCCTCCACCTGCATGTAGCAGCTCTCCATGAATTCCCGAATCTCCGATGGACTGAGGTAGTCACACTCCCACATTCTTCTGATGTAAGGGGAGATGTTTGTCTCGATCTCCTCCAGGAGCTCTCGAGGCAGATACTCCCATCCCCCGTCGGGGGGTGCCCAACCGAGATATTCCTTTTTCCAGTTGAGCACCATCCCCTTGAGCGTTTCCAGTTCCTTGCGAACGTTCTCTTCCATAGGCTAAAACTTCTTCGGGGTATAGATCCCCTTTTCCATGGCGTAGCACTTCTTGACGATGTTGAAATCCGTGATGCACCATTCGAAGGGCCAGTGGATGATCGTGCACCAGCCGATGAGGTCTGCGGGCGGGAACTTGGAGCCCTTCAGAACCGGCTTCAAGTGCTTGCAATCCCAGCAGATATGCCCGGTCTCCCGCCCAAACTCCGGGACAAGAATCGTGGCCAGATATTCTTCGGGCGTCAGTTTCGCCTTATCCAACATTATAGCCTCTCCTTTCTCACCACTCTTTGACTTCGCCCTTTTTCAGTTTCTCCTGGTACTCCGCCCATACCTCGGGAGACAACTTCTTGATGTCCCACTTGTACGGGAACTGACCGGCCAGCCCGCCGCTCGGCGGCTGAGGACGCCACCCGCGAACGGGCTTCCCCCGGATGCTGAACTTGACCATGTCCGCCCTGCCCAGATAGATATGCCTGGGCAGGCACTCATAGGGCCTCGTCCTGCCCTTGACGCCCGGCAGATAATACGTGTACCCTTCCAGCGGCTTGTCCGCATAGAGGGGACTCAAGTCCGGCTTCTCGCCCGGTTTTTCATCCGGTCCCCTGTACATATGCCCCTGGATCATGTAGATATAATAGACCGTTCCGCACTCCGCGCAGTTGGTCTTTCCCTCCCAGTTCCAGAAGCAATAGGGATCCAGGTAGTTCACCGTGTTACACGGTTTTCCACCCACCACTTTTTTACACCAAATGACATCCGCCACGGGGATCCCTCCTTTTTTTATTAGATCCAGGCCTTGTTGTACCACTCTTCGATCTTGCTCAACGGGATGCCGAGCAAGTCACGGTAGATAGCGACGTTATCGGCGCCCACCGGCCTCCAGATCCAGTTGGTTCTCCTCGGGGTCTTGGTCATCATCCCCACGCTGTGGCCGCTCTGGAGCAGGATGTCTCCGTAGAGGGGATCGTCCAGCCACCGGATGGTCCCCCTCTCCCGGTAGTGCTCGCACTCGTAGACCTCCCGGTCGTTCATCACGGGTGAGGCCAGGATGCCCGCGTCGGTGAGGATCTTGACGACCTGCGACCGGCTCTTGTCCGCGGCCCACTTCTCCAGGGCCGTGTAGATCTCGACCTGGGGCCGGGCTTCCAACCGGTCCTTGTGCGCCTTGTATTTCCCGTAGAGATCCTTCAGCCCGGTGATGTCGCAGAGTTCCTTGAAGTCCGGGTCGTTGAAAGCCGAAACCATCACGTACCGGGCATCGTGCTTGTCCTGGGGGTTCTGCGCATCGGGGAAGTCGGACTTTCCGCACAGGATGATCCCGTGGGCACACAACTGGGTGTCCCAGTTCCCCCACCGCTGGCGGACGATCCCGAACCGGCCGTAGAGCGGGAAGGTATACCCGGAGATCCGGGTCGGGGTCTGGACCTGGGAGAACTCGATCATGGTGCCCAG
>Ga0209342_10005133_pt1 | contig 13459 bp, 12 predicted proteins | sample RifCSP16_2_FD_184023 | JGI IMG/M metagenome (GOLD analysis project Ga0209342, IMG submission 184023) | Soil microbial communities from Rifle, Colorado - Rifle CSP2_sed 16_2 (SPAdes) (version 2) | ecosystem: Environmental > Terrestrial > Deep subsurface > Rock core/Sediment | place: Rifle... | reverse complement strand
CCGTCGCACGTGGAAGCCGCGGTAGCGCGCGCCGCAGCTGTGGTGTTGAACGAGCATCGTCCGGCTCTCGTCGATGTCGCTTGCGAGTACCGCTAGGCCGGGGTCGCCCGGGCGCGTCGGCTAGACCGCCGCTCGTCCGCCACTAACACCACAACGGCCCTGGAGCTGCACCCTTAGGCTCAACCACCGAGCAGGCCGCGGAGCACGGCCTCGGGCTTGATGGGCAGACTCGTCACGCGCACCGCGACCGCGTCGCGCACCGCGTTGGCGATGGCCGGCGCCACCGCGGTATTGCTGAGCTCGCCGGCCATCTTGGCGCCGAACGCGCCCGGTCCGAGGCTCGTCGGCAGCTCGACGATGCGCAGTGGCGGAACGTCGTTCGCGACGGGCAGGCGCATGTCGCCGAAGTTCGCCGTCACGACCTGTCCGTCCGCCCGCACCAGCTCCTCGGTGAGGGCGGCGCCGATGCCGAAGGCGAAGCCGCCCAGCAGCTGCCCGCGGTGGGCGACCGGGTTGATCACGGCACCCACATCTGCAACCAGCAGCGCGTCCCGCACGCGGACCATGCCCGTCTCGCGGTCGACCTCTACCTCGATGGAGTAGCCGGAGAAGCTGTAATAGGCGGGCTCGTCTTCCGCGTGGACCGCCGCCTCGTACATGGCCGTGAACTCGAAACCGTCGGGGATCGCGACCGCGGCGATCTCGTCGAAGGCGAGCCGATGGCCGTCGGGGTCCACGAAGTAGCCCGCCTCGAAGTCCACTCGATGGCCCAGTCGCGGTTCGGCCCGTTCCTCCAGCTCATCGATGAGCTGCATCGCGGCCTGCGTCGCCGCGCGGCTGGCGAGGTGAGTGGCGCGGCTTGCCCCCACGCCACTATCGAAGGGCGCCTCTGCGGTTGATCCGTGGACGACCTCAATGCTCGCCTCAGGTATGAGCAGCTCAGCGGCCATCACGCGCTGGATCACCGTTGCCACTCCGCCGCCCTGATCAGGCGCGCCGGTCACGACACGTATCCGCCCGTCGGGCGAGCAGCGCACGCGCAGGCCCGACTTGCCGCCACCGATGTGTCGCACGCACAGCGCCACGCCGCGACCGGCGCCGTCCGGCAGCGACTCCTCCCAGCTCGCTTCACGGCGAATGGTCTCCAGCACTTCAACCGCGCGCGGCTCGTGGAAGCGCGTGCCGTCGAGTCCGGTGTCCGTCCCCCGGACCGCGTTCAGCAGGCGGAACTGGAGTGGGTCGCGGCCGAGTGCCCGCGCGATCTCGTCGACGTGTGACTCCCCGGCGAAGAGTGCCTGGACCTCCCCGGGCGCCCGGACGTGTCCAGCCGGCGCATGGTTCGTGTAGGCGACGGTGATCTCGATGCGCACGTTCGGGATGGCATAAGCCGGCAGCGTGTTGCTCGCGCCGGACAGCGTGAGGTTCGGCAGCGGCTTGGCTGCGGCATACGCCCCGCCGTCGAGGAGCACCCGCGCATCGTGGGCGAGAAAGCGGCCGTCCGCGTCGACGGCGGTGCGCAGCCGGATCAGCGCGGCGTGGCGCGGATTGAGGTACGCCAGGTCGTCCGAGGGCGAGGTCACGGCGCGGATCGGCCGGCCTGTCTTCTGGGCGAGGAAGAGGCACGCGTACTCGTCGATCGTCAGGCCCTTGCCGCCGAAGTCGCCGCCGACGTGGGGAACCTCGATGACGATGCGCTCGGACGGAATGCCGAGGGCCTGACTCATCTGCGAGCGCAGGTTGAACGGCGCCTTGTTGGGGGTGACGACGTGGATCTGGTCCTCGTCGTCGATCCAGACGAGAGTTGCATGCGGCTCGAGGTATCCGGCGTGGAGCGGCGGGACGGTGAACCTGTGCTCGAACACGTGGGCCGCCGCGGCGAAGATGGGCTCGAGGTCAGCTGCGCCCTTGGTGATGACGCGATGGCCCTGGACATTCGGGTGCGGGATGGGCGGCCGTGCGCCAGCGAGATAGACGTAGTCGGCGGCCGACGGATGGAGGACGATCGCGTCCGGCGCCAGCGCCGCCTGCGGGTCGAGGATGGCCGGCAGCTTCTCGTAGTCGACGTGGATCAACGCCAGCGCCGCCTCGGCCGCCTCGGCAGTCTCGGCTGCCACCGCCGCCACGTGCTCGCCCACGAAACGCACGCGCTCGAACGCCAGGACCGGCCAGTCCTGCAACTGCCTGCCCATGCGCAGCGGGCCAATGTCGCGCCCGGTGATGACAGCGTGGACGCCGGGGGCGACGGCCGCGCGGGTGACGTCGATGTCGACGATGCGCGCATGCACCTCTGGGCTCGGCAGGAAGCGGGCGACGAGCTCGCCGGGCATGTGCCGATCGGCCGTGTAGAGGGCCTTGCCGGTGACCTTGACCGGGCCATCGACACGTCGCTCGGGTTGGCCAAGTGATGCCGGCGCCGGTCTGGCGGAGCTCTCGTGGGCTGCGCTTCGGCTCATGCGCCGGGCACGTCCCGGTGGCCGGTAGGGGCGGCGGCCGCCGCGGCGCTCCGAATGGAGTCGACGATCTGCTGGTAGCCCGTGCAGCGGCACAGGTTCCCGCCCAGCCAGTCGCGGACCTCGTCGGGCGCCGGATCGGCCCGCTCGCGAAGCAGCGCCGTCGCCGCGACCAGCTGGCCAGGTGTGCAGATCCCGCACTGAAAGCCGCCGTGCTCGATGAACGCTTCCTGCAACGCTGAGAGCCGGCCGCCTTGGGCCAGTCCCTCCACCGTTGTCACGTCCCACCCTGCGACTGCGGCGACGGGCAGGAGACACGCCGATACGAGCTTGCCGTCCACGAGAACGGAGCACAGGCCGCACACGCCGATGGCGCAGCCAGCCTTGGTACCGGTGAGGCCGGCGCGCTCGCGGAGGACGTCCAGAAGCGGCGTCCAAGGTTCCGTTTCCACCGTGTGCACGGATCCGTTCACGCGCAACGTGACTGATTCGGGCGCCAGGGGGTGCCTCCCATCGTGGGCGGAGCGACGGTTGCATACAACCGCTCGCCGTCGGCGAGAAAAATATAGCGCACGAGTGCGCCCGGCCGAATCGGCGTCGCACATCTGGGCTAACGCGTCGGCGTGCGCGAGCTAGCCGGTCCGCACGTGCAGGCAAGCCCACGCGACGCGTCCTGTCGGACTATTCGGTCCGCTGTGCCGGAGCGGCAGCCTCTAGGCGGCCCTGATGGTGCCACCCTGCGCCGCCGAGCGGGCGTCTTCTAGCGCGCGGCGCACCCAAACCCGCACCATCTGGGTCCGGTACCAGGCCGAGCCGCGCATGTCGTCCAGCGTGTCGATCCGCTCGGCATAACCCTCGGCGATCCTCCTCAGGGCCGCGTCATCGAGCTCCCTGCCCACTAGCTCTTGCTCAAGGTCGGGGAAACGCTGAGGGATCTCGGCGGCGGCGCCCACGGCGACGCGGACGTCCTCCGCCGTGCGGCCGTCCGCTGCCAGCCTGACCACTCCACATACTCCGACGCACGGTCGGTCCTCCGACGAGCGGGTCACGAACTTGTGGTACACGGCGTGCGTGGCCGCCGATGGTACCGGCACCCGGACGCCTGTGACCAGCTCGTTCGGCTCCAGCGCGGTCGTGTAGAAGGAGAGGTTGAACTCGCTCATCGGGATCGCGCGCACCCCGCCCGGCCCGCGAACGTCCACCTGCGCGTCCAGGGCGAGCAGCACCGCCGGCGGATCGGAGGCGTAGTCGGCCTCGGCGAGAACGCCGCCCACAGTAGCCTGGTTGCGCACGCGCACGTTGGCGACCTTTCCGAACGTCTCGGCGAGCACCGGCAGAACCGATTGCATCGTCGCGTCGCGTTCGACGTCACGATGTGTGACCAGCGCACCGATGCGCAGCTCGTCCCCGGACTGGCTGATGGTCGACAGCTCGGGCTCCGGCAGCCGGCCGATCCAGACGAGCGCCGTTGGGTCGATCAGCCGCTCGCGCAGCATGATCGTCACGGCCGTGGACCCGGCGATCACCTTTGCTTCATCGCCGTGCTGCTCGAGCATCGCCACGGCTTCGTCGATGGAACCGGGCCGGAGGAAAGCAATTGAGCGCGCCACGGGACTGGAAATCTACCAGCAGGACCGGTTGAGGAATGCGCTCTCCAACGTCCGCTCCGCGGCCGTCATGCGGACTCGGAGAGGCGTCGCGATATGTTCGCCGCGAACTCGGCCACGATCTGGTCGGCTTTCTTGCGAATTACTGCCTGGCCGAATTGCCCCAACTTTCCGAGGATGGCTGCGTCCGTGTGGATCGCGACGTCTGTCTGGCCATCGTCACGCGGCGCGAGCTTCATCGCTGCCTTGGCGCTGACGTTGCCCGGGATCTTCCAATCGGTCGCCTCGACGTCCATGCGAGCCTGCCAGTTCTCGCGGTCCTGCCCCACGAGCGTCACACGGCCCTGGAGCTTGAGGCTGATCGGTCCGATCTTGATGCCGATTACGCCGCGGTAGACGTCGGGCGAGACCTCGGTCACCTCCTCCACGCCCGGCACGCAGGTGCTGACCGATGGCACGTCCATCATGAAGTCCCACACCTGCTCCGGCGGAGCGGTGATCGTTACATTCTGGTCGATGATCACAGCGCCTAACTCTTCCGCTCTTGCTTGGTCCTAGCCAAGTCCAGAATAGGTCGCTGGGGGCAAGCCGTCACAACTAGACACCAGCCCGCGCATGCGGGCGTGATATAGTCACGGTAATCCCCGACCTGAACGACTCGGCACCGCCGCGTCCGTTGGGGGGCTAGTCCCAACAGGCCGCGCCTCACCTCTGGCGTGCGCCGCGGCCCCATCTGCGCCCGGTCCGTGCGCCCGCGCATACCCCTAACCACAACAGGACTTCGATGAACATCAACGAACTCAAGAGCAAGAACCTCAATCAGCTGGTCCAGATCGGCGGCGAGCTGGGCGTTGCGGATGCAACCGACATGCGCAAGGAAGACCTCGTCGAGCGCATCCTCCAGGGCCAGATCGAGCGCAGCGGACAGGTCTACGCGACCGGCATCCTCGACATCGTCGATGACGGCTACGGCTTCCTGCGCCGGCGCGGCCTGATGCCCAGCCCGGATGACGTCTACGTCAGCTCCAGCCAGGTGCGCCGCTTCGGCCTGCGCGCGGGCGACCGGGTGAGCGGCACGATCCGCAAGCCCAAGGAGGGCGAGAAGTACTGGGGCCTGATCCAGGTCGAGTCGGTCAATGGTGTCGACCCGGAGGCGGCCAAGCGACGGCCCTTCTTCGACGCCCTGACCCCGATTCACCCGATCGAGCTGATCAACCTCGAGACCGACCCCAAGAACCTGTCTCAGCGGCTGATCAACCTGGTCAACCCGCTCGGCAAGGGCCAGCGCGCGCTGATCGTCTCGCCGCCGAAGGCGGGCAAGACGTTCCTGCTCAAGCACATCGCCAACGGCATCAGCGTCAACTACCCCGAGATGCTGCTGATGGTCGCGCTCATTGGTGAGCGGCCCGAGGAAGTGACCGACATGCGTCGCTCCGTCAAGGGCGAGGTCATCGCCTCAACCTTCGACGAGCCGACGGAGAACCACACGCGCACCGCCGAGGTCGCGCTCGAGATCGCCAAGCGCCAGGTCGAGACCGGCCGCGACGTGGTCATCCTGCTCGACTCGATCACCCGCCTGGCACGCGCCTACAACCTGGCGCTGCCCCCGTCCGGCCGCACCCTGTCGGGTGGCATCGATCCGATCGCGCTGTACCCGCCCAAGCGCTTCTTCGGCGCCGCGCGCAAGATCGAGGAGGGCGGCTCGCTGACGATCATCGGCACATGCCTGATCGACACCGGCTCGCGCATGGATGATGTCATCTACGAGGAGTTCAAGGGCACCGGCAACAGCGAGCTGATCCTGGATCGCAAGCTGGCCGAAAAGCGCATCTTCCCGGCGATCGACGTGCAGCGCTCGGGCACACGGCGCGAGGAGCTGCTGCTCGAGGAGGGCACGCTCAAGATGATCTGGACGATGCGCCGGATGCTCTCCGCCGTCGGCACCAACGAGGGCATCGAGCTGCTGCTCAACCGTCTCGCCAAGTCGAACTCGAACGCCGAGTTCCTGGCCACTCTGACCAAGGCAGCGGCCGTCGAGGCCGGCTAGCCGACCGACCGACGGGGCCAACTCCGCGCGGTTCAACCACGTGCGTCGCTAAGCGACGCAGACGACGAAGGACGAAGTTCCGGGGGCCCGCACCTCGCGTCTCCAGGGGCCGGCACGCCTGATGGAGGGCCGTCGTTGTTCGCGCGAACGATCTCCGACCCGGCATTTGGGCCTCACCGACCAGTTCGCAAACATCGCTCAAACCGCTCGTCCGCCGTTTGCGTCGCTAATCGACGCAGGCCAGCCTAATCGAGCTACCGCCCGCGGCCGGATCGCCGCGCTTAGGATTCAAGACGATGTTTCTGGATGAGGTTGCGATAACCGTTCGCGCCGGGGATGGCGGCGACGGTGCGGCAACGTTCAGGCGCGAGGCGCACGTGCCGCGCGGCGGGCCAGATGGCGGCGACGGCGGCCGCGGCGGCTCGATCTATCTGAACGTCGACGCGGGCGAGACGATGCTGCGTGACTACCGCGTCAAGCACCATTTCCGGGCCCAGTCGGGCGGGCGCGGCACCGGCTCAAAGCGCCACGGCAAGGCGGGCCAGGACCTGCACCTCTCCGTCCCGCCTGGAACGGTCGTGCGCGACGCGAAGAGCGGCGACCTGCTGGCCGACCTGGTCGCGCGCGAACAGGAGCTGATCGTCGCCCGTGGCGGCCGCGGCGGCCTGGGCAACGTCCACTTCGCGACGGCCGTCAACCGGGCGCCGACGCACGCCCAGAAGGGCGAGCCGGGCGAGGAGCGCCAGCTGACCCTCGAGCTGCGCCTCATCGCCGATGTCGGCCTGGTCGGCCTGCCCAACGCCGGCAAATCGACGCTCCTCGCGGCGCTGTCCGCGGCCACGCCCCAGATTGCGGCGTATCCGTTCACGACGCTCACCCCCAACCTGGGCGTGCTCGACCTTTCGATCAGCGACACGACTGACGAACGCCGCGTGACCATCGCCGACATGCCCGGCCTGATCGAGGGCGCGAGCAGCGGCGCGGGGTTGGGCCACGCTTTCCTGCGCCACGTGTCGCGGACGCGCGTCCTGGGCCACGTCGTGGACCTGGCCGCCGCGGACCCCGAGCGCGACTACCAGGTCATCCGCGACGAGCTTGCGGCGCACGACGCGCGGCTGCTCGACAAGGTCAGCGTCGTGATCGGCAACAAGATCGATCTGCCCGCCGGTGCGGCCAACAAGACCGCCTTCGCGCGGCGCCGCACCCGCGACGGCATCCCGTTCGTGGCCATCTCCGCCGATGCGGGAACGGGCATCGGGAAGCTGATCGCGACGCTCGCCCGGCTGCTGCCTGATGCCGCGACGCTCAGCCAGCCCACAGAGCCGGCCGGCATCGTCGTCCATCGCTTCCAGGCCGCGCCGGAGGCCTTCCTTGTCAGCCGCGAGGATGGCGCCTACCGCGTAGCCGGCCGGCGCATCGAGCGTCTGGCGGCGCAGACCAACTTCGAAAACGCCGAGTCGGCCGAGCGCTTCCAACGCGATCTCGCGCGACTGGGCGTCGAGCGCGAGCTGGTCAAGGCGGGCGTCATGCCCGGCGACAGCGTCCGCATCGGCAAGATCGAGCTCGAATGGGACGACGAGTGGGGGTCAGGCCGGCCATGACGACCGGGCGCTGGGGCATACTCGGCGGCATCTTCGATCCCGTCCACTACGCCCACCTGGCCATCGCCGAGCAGGCCCGTGACGCGCTCGACCTGGCCGGCGTCCTGTTCGTGCCCGCCGGTCAGCCAGTGCATCGTGCTGCGCCGCAGGCGTCCGCCGAGGATCGCTTGCGCATGATCGAGCTGGCCATCGCCGACAACCCCGCCTTTGGCGCCAGTCGGCTGGAGATCGATCGCGGCGCGCCGGGCTACATGGTCGACACGCTCGAAGCGCTGCACGGCCACGAGTCGGCCTCAGCGTTGGTGCTGATCGTGTCGACCGAGACGGTGGCGCTCATGCCCACGACATGGAGCCGAATGGACCGGATCCTGGAACTGGCCGAGGTCGCCGTTGTCAGCCGCCTGGGGTTCGACGACATCACGACCGAATGGCTGGCGCAGCATTTCCCGGGCCGCGAGAGCCGCTTCAGCATGCTCCAGACGAGCCGGCTGGGGCACTCCTCGTCCGACATTCGCACGCGCGTCGCCGCCGGCCGGTCCGTCCGCTACCTTGTGCCGCCTGCCGTGGAAGCCTACATACGAGAACATCACCTGTATCTGTGGACGCGGAGGAAGAATTGACCGACCAGCTGCCTGAGCCGACCCCGCTCCGGCCCGGACTGCCGCGGCGGCGCAAGCCCGTGCCCAAGCCCAGCGCCACGCCCGATGAGGCGGCCCTCGCGTTGGCACGACGCATCGTCGAGCTGGCATCGGACAAGAAGGCGTCGGACATCGTGCTGCTCGAGATCGGCGGCCTGACCACCCTGGCCGACTACTTCGTCATCTGCTCGGGTCAGTCGGAGCGCCAGCTCGGCGCCATCGTCGACGGCATCGCCGAGGCGTTGCGCAAGGAGGGCCTCCGTCCCATCGGCCGTGAGGGCTCGTCCAACGCGCACTGGCTACTGATCGACTACGGCTCGGTCATCGTCCACGTCATGGCGCCACCGGAGCGCGACTACTACCAGCTCGAGAAGCTCTGGTCGGACGCGCCGCTGCTGCTGCGCCTCCAGTAGCGCCCTCAACCGTGCGGCTTGGGTAGCCGTTCGGCGGTGGGAACAGGTACCGACGGGTCATGTGGAAGTGCACCGCACCGTACCTAGCATCGGCGCATGGCTCGCATCGGCAATGGCTGTCCGGTCTGCTCGCGCAGCCTGATCAGCTCGCGCTTCGACACGACGTTCCGCCTGCCGGACGGCGACGAGCGCTTCTTCTTCGGCATTCCGGCCAGCCTGTGCGAGAAGTGCCAGCAGCTGTATCTGGATCCTGACCTGATCGAGCTGCTCGACGTGCCCGACGGGCGCTGCACCTTCGCCATCGAAAGCGACCAGGTGCTCGTGTCCGAGGCCTGGTCCAGCGCGGACTTCTAGGTCCGACTTCCCTGTCCGACCTCTAGCTCGAAAAACCGTCTCAACCGCCCACGCCAGCCTTCCTCCTCAGGCTGGCGTGGGTTCCTATCCAGGCAATCAGCGCCAGTTGCGAGCGGTCCTCGCCCAGCGAATGGGGCGTGCCATCTGTCGCGATTCCCTTGGACAGCAGGTCGAGCTCGAACAACCCCTGGAGCGCGTCATCCAGCTCTGACTGAGCCCACGCACGCGCCTGTTCTGACAGCTTCTGGGCGCGGTACGGCTGGAGCTTGAGCTCCTTGACCAGGTCGGCCGGCTTCGTGCCCGCGGCCAGGTGGTCGCGGATGACGATCAGCTCGCGCAGCCGGCGGTGAAGCTGGGTGACGATCACGGGCAGCGGCGTCGCCTCCGCCAGCAGTCGGCCGGCCAGCGTCGTCGCCGCTGCTGTGGCGCGACTGCCGATCGCGTCGAGAAAGGCCCACGTCGAACCGGGCACGGCCTCGCCCACGAGCGCGTCGATGTCGTCGCGGGTGACGGTGCCGCCGGGCCGGTACAGCGACAGCTTCTCCAGCTCGGCATTGGCCAGCTCGCTCATCCGGCGCCGGTCGACGTCACCCTCGCGCACGTACGCGCCGACGCGTTCGGCGAGCAGCCGCGCGGCGCCCGGGCCAAGACTGATCTCAAGCTCGCGGGCGCGGTCGGCAATCCACGCCTCCATGCGCTCGCGCGACGGCGCCGCGAACTCGCGCACACTGCCGCCCAGCGCCTCCACCGCGTGGCGCATCTCCGTCGACGGGGCGGTGGCCTTGCCACCCTGCGCCAGCAGCTCGAGGAAGCACAGCGCGTTGCCCGGCGCGACCTCGCCCAGCATGCGCAGGAGCCGCTCTCGGCCGGCACTCTCGCGCAGCAGCCAGCCGGGTTGGCGGACGATGACCAGCGTGCCGCCGCCGAAGAGCGTCTGTGTAGCAAGGTGCTGGGCGATCTCGTCGGTGACGCGCGCCTTCTTGCGGCCTGCGCCGTCGCCCGCGCCGCTCGCACCACTCGCGCCGCCGGTGCTGTCGCCGCTGCCATCGTCGTCGTCGCTCGGCGCGCGCCAGACGTCGAACGGCTGACCGGCGCCGGCCTCCAGCGCGGCGCGGTAGTCGCGCGCCGCGCGCTCGATCGACCAGGCGTCCTCGCCCCAGAACCAGGCGAGCGCCGGAGTGTCCGTCACGCGGCCTGACGCAGGGCTTCGTCCACCCATGGCAGGCGGGCGACCTCGTCCGGCCTGATTCCAGCCGCGGCGCAGATCTCGCGCTCCAACCGGCGGGCGCGTTTGTGCGCGATCGGCTCCATGGGGTTGCCGGGGTAGCGTCGATTCCACCGCTCGAAGCGATCGTGCAGGCTGACCAGGTCTTGGATCGCTCGCTTGTCCGCGTACGCGACGAGACGTGCCTCGAGGCTGGTTGCGGCTGCCCACGCCTCATAGCTCTGGGCGTTGCCTAGCACCCACACCGGGTGAGACGTCACAGCCTCTGCCAGCTCTCCAAGGTCGTGGTCGCGCAGCCACGCCGCGCTACCGGCGCCGTGGCCCAGGGCGCGATAAGGGTCGCCCGCGGGAAGCGCCTTGTCGAGATCGTGCAGCAGCGCCGCGCTCTCCGCGAGCCGCGCGTCAACGGCGACGCCGCGGGCGCTCATGGCGGCACACAGGAATGCGCACACCTCCGCCACGGCGGCCGAGTGGTTGAGCAGCTTCTCGTTCGGCGCCAGGTCGCGCAGGATCGCCGCGGCCTCGATTCGCGATGGGATCGACATCCGGCCGATTGTAGGTTCGGGATGGTCGGCGACCGCAGGAGCGCGGCCACAGGCTGCGGCGGCAGCGTGGGCGTCCGCTGCGGCCGGCCGCGATCGGCATGCGCCAGCAGGTCCGTACCGTCGGTCGAGATCTCGATCGAGCCGTCCAGATCGGTCCGGAAGACCTGCGTGCCGTTGCGCTCCAGGCGGTCGAGGGTCTCGGGAGCAGGGTGGCCGTAGTCGTTGTCGGCGCCGACGCTGACGATCGCGATGCGCGGTTGGAGCGCCTCGACCAGCGCCTCTGTCGTCGCCGTGCGGCTGCCGTGGTGGGCGACCTTGAGCACGTCGAGCTGCGGGCCAACGCGATGCGCCAACCCGGCGGCGAGGAGCTGCGGATCGACCTCCTCTTCGGCGTCGCCCGGGAGGAGCATGTCGCGCGCGCCGAAGTGCAGCTCGAGCACGATCGACGCGTCGTTGATCTCCTTGCCCGAGTCGGGTGGCTGGCGCGGCACCGACTCCGGTGGCGGCCAGTCGACGTCGAGTCGAACGCCATCGAGCCATAGCCGGTCACCGGCGGACACGACGCGCGTGGCCCGGCCCTGATGCGCAAGCTCCTCGCGATAGGCCGCGTCGCTCGGCCCCGGGCCGCGCATGCCCGGCTCGACGATCTCGCCGACACGGTAGCGCTCGAGCAGCAGCGCGAGACCTCCCACGTGGTCCTCGTGGGGATGTGTGAGGACGACCAGGTCGAGCCGCCGATCCCAGGTGGGAATGCGCCGGTCGAGCAGGGTCAGCAGCCGGTCAGGATCCGGCCCGGCGTCGATCAGCATCCGTCCCCCATCAGGGCCCTGGAGCAGGATGGCGTCGCCCTGGCCGATATCGAGCACGGTCACGTGCAACCGACCGTCCGGTCGGCTGCCGTTGACCAGTACCAGCAGCACGCACAGGCTGACCGAGCCGGCGGCGCCGACGAAGCGACGCGATGGGCCGGTCGTCTCCTCGCGTTTCGAGGCCGGTGGCGGCACGGCGCCATTCGGTTGGCGGCTGCGACGAGCGACCGCCGCGACGGCCGCGGCGGCGACGGCCGCGGCCAGGTAGTTGTACGGCGGCGGAACGTCGAGTGTCGCGAAGGGGAGGCCGGCGCAGGAGTGGGCAATCTCGACCATTGCGCCGATGCCCAGCGAACAGGCGAGCGTCAGTGGGGCGAACAGGAGTGCCGGCAGGCCCAGGCCGATCAGCACGCCGACGAGCAGTGCGATGACGGTCAGCAGCATCGCCGGCGCCACGAGCGGCGCGATGAGCAGGTTGGCGAGCGGCGACACGAGCGAGACTCGTTCGAAGTCCAGCAGCGTCAGCGGCAGCGTCGCCGCCTGCGCGGCAAGTGACACGCCCATGGCCTCGAGCAACCAGCCGGGCGTGGCTCGTGGGGCGCGAGCGGCCAGCCAGTCGCGCAGCCGGCTCGCCCAGGCCAGCAGGCCCGCCGTCGCGGTGACAGACAGCTGGAATCCGGCGTCGCCGATCGTCGCTGGTTCGGCGACGAGCATCCCCAGCGTGGTGAGCGATAGGGCGGCGCCGGCTTGGCCGCGCCGGCCAGATTCGCGGGCGAGCAGTACGACGCAGGCCATGATCGCCGCGCGCAGCACGCTTGGTGAGGCGCCGGCCAGGATGGCGTAGGCGGCAACGACGCACAGGACGACAGCGCTTCTGCGCCGCCTGGTGAGCCCGCCCAGCAGACCGCTCACAACGGCTCCGATGAGCGTTATGTGCCAGCCGCTGATGGCGACCACGTGGCTCAGGCCGGAGGCTCGGAAGTCGGCCGCGACATCGCGCGAGACGAGGTCGCGCAGGCCGATCGCCATCGCGGTCGCCAGACCCGCCTGCGGCTCCGGCAGGGCGGTCGCGATCAGTGCCGCCGTCTGTCGGCGAAAGCCCTCCAGCGCGGCCATCGGCGAGCCGTCAACGCCGACGTGCTCCAGGCTCCGCGCTCGAAGGGTGAAGGCGATGCCGCTGCGCGCCAGGTAGGCGGCGAAGTCCCCGGTCGCGGGAGCGGGCTCGATAGAGCCGGTCAGGTGGACCACGTCACCCGCGTAGGCAGGCGGGTAGCGTGGCAGCCAGGTGTAGACATGCTGGGCGGCGTCGGGTGGACGCAGCTCGACGACGGCGCGCTGGAGGCCACCGCCAGGTGTGCCGACCGACAGCACGACGGCCGTGTGCTGGCCCCCGGCCGGCGCCAGCGCTGCTCCGGTCGCCGGCTCCAGTGCGATGCCAACCACGCCGCGCGCGAGCACCAGGGCAGCGCCCGCCGACGCGGCCGCGAGAGCGACGTGTCTTCTCGCCAGCCCGATCGCCATACCAGCCGCGACGACGCCGCTCACAACAACCGGCAGCGCTGGCGCCAACTGGAGCCCGAGCGCGGCCAGGACGGCGCCGACCGCCAGCCAGGCCGAGCGCTTCATCGCGCCTTACGGCGTGACGGTGATCAGGTCACGAATTTGGGCGAGCACGGACGGGCCGACCACGTCGCGCGCATCGAGCTCATCGATCGAGCCGAACGGCCGCGCGGCGATGATCTTGGCCGCAGTGACCGGGCCGATGCCGGG
>Ga0209342_10005132_pt1 | contig 13459 bp, 9 predicted proteins | sample RifCSP16_2_FD_184023 | JGI IMG/M metagenome (GOLD analysis project Ga0209342, IMG submission 184023) | Soil microbial communities from Rifle, Colorado - Rifle CSP2_sed 16_2 (SPAdes) (version 2) | ecosystem: Environmental > Terrestrial > Deep subsurface > Rock core/Sediment | place: Rifle... | reverse complement strand
GAAGGCCCCGCATCGGATCCTCTTGGGGCGCGGGTGAGTCCCGGACGCCCGTTCTACGGGGAACCCATGAGCCGCAGCCGCGCAGCCCTGGCGGCCTCCGCGATCCTGTGCCTGGGCGGCACGTTGGGCCAGGCCACCACGATCCGGGCGCCACAAGCTGCGATGCCCAGCGTCGGGATCGGAACGGTCGCCCAGTTGCGCGCGTTCCCCCCTCCGGCGCTGCCGACGGAGGCAGTAGTGTCCGGCTATACCCTCCCGCGCGACGGCGGAGGCGGGCGGTTCCGTTTCGACCCGGGCTCGTGCGCGTCCGACAACCAGGGCACGGTCATAGCACCCGTGCCGACCCCGGGCTGCGGCCGCTGGATCCGCATCGACATGGAAAGCCCGTCCGTGAAGTGGTTCGGGGCCCGCGGCGACGGGCAGACCGCCGACACGGACGCCATCCAGGCGGCCGTGAACGCCCTTCCCCCCGGAGCCACGCTCCGCTTCCCCACGGGCACCTACCGCATCGAGACGGACAAGGGCATCCACCTGAAGGACGACATGCGACTCGACCTGGTGGGTGCGACGCTCGTGGGGGGGAACGTGGAAGGCGCCCGCTGCCGGGTGTTCGAGATCCAGGGCCGGAGGAACATCGTGATCTCGGGGGGCACACTGATCGGGAGCCACTCGGGCTCGCCCGAATGGGGAGTGGGCATTCTGGCCAGCGATGTTCAGGACCTGACCATCGAGAACACGTGGTTCCGTGACTTCCACCAGGACGGCATCCTCCTCACCGGCAACCAGGGTTGCCAGCGCGTGGTGGTGCGCGGCTGCGTCGCGGTGAACAACCGGCGCACCGGTCTCGCCATCGTGCATGCCTCGGACGTGACCGTGGAGGCGAGCACGTTTGGCGGCAGCCGGGGGCAGTCGCCGGAGGCGGGCGTGAACTGCGAGCCGAACCCGGGGGAGGCGGTGCGAAACGTGCGATTCAATGGCTGCTGGCTGACGGGCAACGCAGGGGTGGGTCTCTACGCGCAACGGGGGTTGGGGGCCGCGGTCTCCAACGTGTCCGTCGAGAGCTGCGTGATCGAGCGCAACGGCTCCGGGATCGTGGCATCGGGGGTCGAGGGTGCGTCGATCGTGGCCAATCGCGTCGTCGGTCACCTGGGCCGGATGAGGTCGGGCATCGCGCTCGGCGAGGGCACCACCCGGGCCACGGTCGTCGGCAACTGGCTGACGGAGAACTTCCGCGGCATCCTCAGCTCGGGGGCGACCGGCGTCGAGATCAGGGAGAACACGGTGGTGGGGACGGGCCCCGTGCCCAGCGCCGAAGCCGTGGCCCGCGACGGCATCGCCTGCCTCGGCGCGGAGAAGATGCTGGCCCATGCCTGCATCGTGGCCAACAACACTGTCCGCCGCTCAGGCGCCAACGGGATCGTGGCCCGGCTGGTCTCGCACGTCCAGCTGCTGGACAACACGATCGAGGACGTCGGCCACCGCGGCATCCTCCTCCACAGCACCGGGAACAGCGAGGTCCGAAACAACACCATCTCGGGGAGCGGCCAGGAGCTGCCGCCCGGGCGCTACGACGCCATCGAGCTGGAGCAGCTCTCCTACCTGAACAAGGTCATCGGGAACGTGATCCACCGCAGCAGCGGCATGCGCACGCCCATCGGCGTCGCACCCGATTGCCGCGGCAACTGGATTCTGGCGAATACGGTGCTGCCCTAGGAAGAGGGCACCGCCGGTGCCGTACCGACTCGTTACAGCCGAGGTCGACGCACGAAGCCGTCGATGACCGTGAGCCGACCCGCGCTATTCAAGGTGTGGGTGCGCTCGAGGCCCTTCCTCCATCTCGGCAGGATCTTCGAGGTTTCCTCCTCGGTGAACTCGTCCCGAGTCAGGCGTAGGACGCGGTTGATGCTGATCGCATGGCCGTAGTGGACCGAGCAATCCTGGGCGGGACGGTAGAGACAGCCGTTCCGGCGAAAGAGCCTGCCCGCGGGCCTCGCCGAGCGCACGTCCGATTTCACCGGATTGCGCCGGTGAGGCCTCCAGGGCCCCAGGGGGGTGTCGGCAGAGAAGAGGTACAGCTCGTCGTTGCTGGAGGCTCCTTCGACGCCGGCGCCCGCGAACATCCACCACGTGCCGTCGACCTCGGCCAGTGTCGCGTCCACGGCTCGCACGCCTTCGAGCAGCACCTTCTCCAGCTCCCATTCGAGCGGGAAGGACGTGCTGCGGTAGAGCTCGATCGTCTGCTGAGAGCGGGTCTCCGGGATCATGTAGTGACGGCCCTGCCAGGAGAAGACGAAGGGATACGAGAGGTGACACTCCCGCTCCAGGACCTTGACGGGCGGCTTCCACGAGCCGTCGCCGTCCATTTCGATCACGGAGATGTGTCCTTTCGCCGTCCGATACGGGAACTCTTCGACGAAGATGAAGTAGCCGCCTCGCGTCTCCACCGGAAACGGATCCGCCCAGAAGCGATCGCGGGGCGGCACCAGCACCTGGAGATCGTGGAAGCTCTCGGCGGGCCCCTCGCTGCTCGCGAGCTTGTAGGCGAGGAACCACTGGCCGACCGAGAAGAGCCCCTGCTGCGCGCGGACCGCGACGCGCGCGCCCATCCGCAGCAGCAGACCGAGCATCTCCCGGTTTCCCGGTGCCCGGTGAATGAGCTCGCTGTAGGGGCGGTACTCCCGTTCGCGCTCGCCGCCATCCAGCGCGGCCGGCCCCTCCTCGTAGAGGTCGCGTAGCTTGCGCATGACGAAGGCCGCGGATTTCCAGTAGTAGTTCGTCTTGCTCTTCCGGACCGAGAACTTGTAGGTCGACGCCCAGGAGCGGTACAGGACCTGGCCCGCGTCCAGCTCCGGCGTCAGTCGTTGCAGGATCGAGCCCGTGACGTGCTCACCTCTCATGACCTCCCAGAAGCCGGCCGGCCCGCCGCGATGGACCCGGTTGTCGCCGTGGTGGAAGGACCAGACGCCGTGGGTGGCGACCGTCAACACCTCTCCCCTGAGTATTCGGAAGCCGAATCGTAGAGCGACGTCGAGGCGATAGCTGCGGACCGCCGACACGTCGGCGTCGTCGAGGTAATCCGAGTGACGAGTCTGACGGGGCGTGACGCGCAGGACGGGCCGGCCCTCCAGCATCGGGGCCAGGTCCACGCGCTCGAAGGGGTCTGGGGTCGACTTGAAGACGAGGTCGTCCACGCCGGTATAGAGGCGCCGCAGCAGGTGCCGCCTCTGTGCGACCGCCCGACGCAGGAGCCCGGGGCCGGTGTTGGCGGCCCCACGGCCGTTCTGGCCCCCCTGGCCGTTCTGGATCACCAGCGCGACATCGGCGAAGGAGGAGCGGGAGAGGGCATCGACGATGCTGTGGACCCAGCGCGGCACCAGGAGCGAATCGACGAGCAGGCCGATGCGCAGTGGTGCCCTCTCCAAGGGCTTCGTCTCGTCCGTCCGAATCGCGCCGAGCTGGAGGAGCGTCACGAGCTTAGCCGAGTGGCCGCTCAGGTGCTTACCGCGTCTGGAGCTGTCGGCGTGCTCGCGAGGCTGCCCCGCTTCGCCCCGTACTCGTTCAGGCGGTTGTAGAGCGTCTTGAGACTGATCCCGAGGGCTTCGGCGGTCTTTGTCTTGTCGTGATCACATTGCTCGAGCGTCGCCAGGATCAGCCTCCGCTCGACCTCGGCGATCGGCGTGCCGGGGTGGATCACGAGCGCCTGGTCCGGCACCACCGCGGGTGCGGCCGCAATGGGGGACTTGAGCGGCAGCGCTTCGGCGCCGATCACGTCCTCGGCGACGATGAACGCACGTTGCACCACGTTGCGCAGCTCGCGGACGTTGCCCGGCCAGCCGTGCTCGCGGAGCCGGGTGAGGGCCGAGCGCGTGAGCTGCTTGTCGACACCCTCCGCGCGGTTGAGCTCGGCGAGGAAGTGGTTCGCCAACAGCTCGACGTCGTCGTCGCGCTCGCGCAGCGGCGGTAGCACGATCGGAAAGACGTTCAGGCGGTAGTGTAGGTCATCGCGCAGGTGTCCGGTCGACACCGCTTCTTCCGCCCGGCGGTTCGCGGCCGCGATCACCCGGACGTCCACCCGCAGCGACTCCGCGCCGCCGACCCGGGTGATGCTCCCCGTCTCGAGCACGCGGAGCAGGCGCACCTGCAGCTCGGCGGGCATCTCCGTGATCTCGTCGAGAAAGAGCGTTCCGCGGTGGGCCTGCTCGAAGACGCCCTTGTGCGTGCGATCCGCTCCCGTGAAGCTCCCCCGCTCGTGGCCGAACAGCTCGCTCTCGATCAGGCTCGCCGAGACCGCGCCGCAGTTGACGGCCACGAACGGCTCCTTGTGTCGCCGGCCGAGGCGATGGATCGTCTGCGCCGCGACCTCCTTGCCCGTGCCGGTCTCCCCTGTCAGCAGCACGGTGGCGTCGGTGCGAGCCACCTTGGCCAGCAGGTCGTAGACGCCCTGCATCGCGGTCGAGGCACCGATCAGGAGCCCGAAGCGACCGAGGCTCCGCAGCTCGCCGCGGAGCGAACCGATCTCCTCCTTCAGCTCGCGTGTGCGGGTCAGGTTCGCGAGCGCCACCTTGACCCAGGCGACGTCGACGGGCTTGGTAAGGTAGTCGGCCACCCCGTGGCGCAGCGCTTCCACGGCGGTCTCGACCGTGGCCTGTCCCGTGATCAGGATCACGCCTGGGGGCTCCAGCAGCGCCTCGAGCTCGGGCAGAAGCTCCATGCCGTTGCCGTCGGGCAGGCTCAGGTCGAGAAGCACGGCGTCCGGCGCAGCACCGGCAATATCGGCACGCGCCTCGGCAAGGCTCCCCGCCGTGGCGACGTCGAGACCTTCCCGGCCCACGGCATCCGCGAGGCCCAGCCGGAAGCCGAGATCATCGTCGACGATGAGGGCACGAGCCATGATCCTCCTCGCCCTTGTCCGTCTGGATCGCGAATGACGTGTCGCTGGCGGCTACGAGCGTCCCCGTGACAGACATCGGGTCCTGGCTCTGTGCGAGGACCGGGAGATCCAGGACCACGGAGGTGAAACTCACCCAGGCGTTTTGCCGCATGCTCATGGCAGGCCGTCCTCGAGCGGGCTGGAATGCAACGAGAGTGCCACGTCGAGACCGTTGCGGTTGCACGGCACAGGCTCGACGCGTTCAGTGCAGCGGCTCAGCACTTTGCTCGCACTCCCGCCCTCGACGCGGGTGGGCCTCGGCACGCCAGTGGCCTTCCGCCTGCAGCGCGTTTTGTACACTTTGCACCCACCTGCGGCGCGACGAGGCGCCAAGGTGCGGCCGCCGCGCGTGAGCTCCTAGGAGCGCGGGGGCCTGATGAGCTCCAGCGCGTAGCGGACCGGCAGGCCGTAGGAGTTGCCGGCGAACTGCGGGAGCATGGCGTACTCCACGCCGATCACGCGCCCGTACTTGTTGAAGACCGGTCCGCCGCTGCCGCCCTGGGTGGTCGCGGCATCGAAGACGATGTCGGTGCTCGTAACGTCTCCGATGTGCCCCTGGGTCGTCGACGGGCGGATCAGTCCGCGCCGCGAGAGCGCCTCCGTAACCCGGTCGTTGCTGGTCCCCTGCGCGGACAGGATCTGCTGGACGACGCTGCTCTCGGCTTTCGCCAGGATCGCTTCGAGGCCGGTCGGATAGCCCACGACGACGACGGGCTGCCCCGGCACCGCGCCGCGCCCTGAGGCGTCCAGGGGCAGTGCCGGGATCCTCCGTCCCTTGAGGTCGACCTTGAGCACCGCGAGATCCACCTTCGGCGACACGCGGTGAAGCTCGAGCCTCAGCGCTTCGCCGATGCGGGGAAAGAAAGCGCGAAGCACGAGCAGGCGCGGTTCGTAGCCGTCCTTCGCGAGGGCATCCGCCGCCTCGTTCTTCCACCAGGGCTCGACTACGTGGCGGTTGGTCACGACGAAGCCGCGCCGATCCGCGAGGAACCCCGTCCCGAGGGCCTCGACGCTGTGGATCGGGCCCGCGCCCTCTACGGCGACGGCCACGGAGCCGTCCGCTTCCCGGACCTTCTCTCCCGACCCGTCGACACGGTAGCGCAGCGGTCGCCCTTCCGCATCGTAGAACGCGTACGAGCCCTGGATCAGGCAGACGCCCGCGCCGTAGTCGCGGATGATGCGCTCGCCGACGGCCCGCTCTGCCTCGAGCACCACGAGCCGCGACCGCACCTGGCGCAGCTCCGCGTCCAGCGTCCGCACCTCGCTCCCGCCCGCCGCGTCGGCCAGGCGTCGCCTGAGCTCCTCCTCGCGCTGGCGCGAATGCTCGATGCGGCTCTCGAGATCTTCGCGATTCGCCTCCGCCCGGCGCCGCTCGCCCTCGACTCGGCCCTCGAAGCTCCGCCGCTCGGCTTCGGCCGCGTCGAGCGCCTGCTGAAGCAGCGCCACCTGGCGGTTCAGGCGATAAGTCCACGCGACGAGGCCCGCGCCTGCCGTGAGCACCACAGCCAGGGCGATCCGGAAGTCCCTGTGCGCGAGCAAGCGGCTGAAGGTCATGGTCCTGACGCCCATCATAGGCGTCCCACGACGTGTCGGATCTCACTCGGCCGTTGGCGTTCGGCGGCGCACGCCGGAGCCAGCCCTTCCGCGTGCACTTCCCGGCTTCTTTTTGTAGAAAGCACAGGGGGGCTCCCAACCCTCGCGGGGCACAGGAACGCCCGAAGCCGTGGGGTTTGGGTGTGATCGGCCCGCTTTCGGCGAAGACGCGCGACTCTTCCACGCTGGCACGCCCCTTGCCCCCCGGATCCGACAGTCACCCCAGGGAGCGGCCGCGCCGGGATCTTCGAGCACCGTGACCGGCACACGCCCCCCGGGGAAGAAGTGAGGAGGACCGATATGCGGAAGTTCATCCCCGTCGTTCTGCTCGTCCTGGCCGGAAGCTGGGTCGTCGCGCAGGAGCCGAAAGGCGAGCCGCCCGGCCAGGCCACCGAGGTCAAGGGCAAGAAGGAGATGACGGCGATCGTCGTCTCCACGGATCCGACGGTGAAGACGATCACCGTGAGACGCGAGAAGAGCGCACCCGAATCGCAGCCAGAGACGCTCGCCGTGGCCGGGGCGGCGCTCGCCCACCTGGTCAGCGTCAAGACGGGCGAGAAGGTGAAGCTCGTGCTGACGACGGACCCGGCAACGAACAAGGAGAGCGTCACCTCGATCGAGAAGCCGAGCCCGCGCCCCGACCAGCCGTAAGTCACCGGGAGTTCGAGTGCCGACGTCAGCAAACGACGTCGGCACTCGTTCAACACCCCCTCGGTCCCGGGACAGGGCCGCTCTCGAGCGCGGTCGCCGCGACGTGTCAGGACACACTGGGCGCCAGGGGTACCACGACGAGGACTTCGGTGCCACGCCCGGGTTCGCTCAGGACGCCGATCTCGCCGCCGTGAAGCTCGACCACGGCTCGCGCCACGTGGAGGCCGATCCCGCTGCCGCCGTCCTTCGTGGTGAATTCGGAATCGTAGACGCGCGGCAGGGCTGCCGGGGGGATGCCGGGGCCGGTGTCGCGAATCGCGATCCGGGCCTGGGTGCCGTCTCTTCGCGCCTCCAGCGTCAGGCAACCGCCACAGGGCATGGCCTCGAGCGCGTTCACCGCCACGTTCAGCAATGCCTGGCGCATGCGGTCGGGGTAGCCGTGCACGGGAAGGGGCGCATCCTGAACCCGCAGCTCCAGCTCGACCGACTGGCGCCGGGCCTGGGGCGCAAGCAGGGCGCCCAGGTCGGACAGCGAGCCCGCGAGGTCGAACTTCTGGGGTGAGGCTTCCGGCACGGTCTGGGTGAAGATCCCGTGCAGCGAGCGGTTGAGGCGGTGGAGCTCGCTGCGCAGCACGCCCATGTAACGACGCGCCCGGTCGTTCCAGCGGTCGTTGTCGCCGCCGAGGTTCTCCTGCAGCAGGTCGAGATTGAGCATCACGGCGCCCAGCGGCGCCCGCAGCTCGTGAGCCAGCGTGCGGTAGGTGCGGCCGAGCCCCTCGAGCTGGCGCAGGAGCCGAGTGTCGTTCTCGACCGCCTCGAGGGCCCGCGGATCGCTCAGGACCACGAGGTAGTCCTCGGCTGGGCCATCGAGCTTGTGGAGCTCGGACTGCACCGTGTATCCCGCGCGGACTTCGACGAGGCGCGAACGCCCCTCGTCCGGGCTCGGGGGCGGCTCGTCGAGCGCCCGCCGCAGGGTGGGCTCGAGAACTCGCCACGCCTCACGGAAAGCCGCCTCGCCATCGCACCCGCACAGCTCGCGCGCTCGCGCACTCACATACTCGGGCTGCAGATCCCGACCGACGAGGACCACCCCGACCCGGAGCAGCCGCGCGAGGGCTCCCACGTGGAGCCCGCGTCGCTCGCTCTGCCGCCGCGCCTCGTCCAGGTCGCCCTTCACGCGGCTCGCGCTGCGCAGCACCCGGGCGAACTCGTCGCCGGCGGCGATCGCCCCCCGCGGGGGCGCAACGCCGTCGAGTGTGGCCGCGATCGTGGCCGTTCTGCGCGAAAGCTGCACCTGGAGCAGCGCCGCGAGCACGCCCACGGCCGCCAGGCCCAGGGCTCCCAGCACCACCGTACGCCAGCGGCCCTGAACGTAGAGCGCGGCGATGCTGTTGCTGTGCAGGCCCACGCGCAGGTAACCGATCAGCTGGTTCCCCTCGAGGAGCGGAACCAGGACCAGGTAGTCCCCCCCGCGGCGGAAGACGCTCGAGCTGCGCTCGAGGCGTGGCCGGGGCGGCATCCCGAAGAGGGCCATCGCGGGCGTCTCGTGTCGCGCCTGGCCGGGGGTCTCGCTGGCCACCACGCGCCCCGCCTCGTCCACGACGGAGAGCGAGGTGACGACCTCCGACAGCACCGTGAGGTCTTCGATCCTCTCGTGGAGCCGCCGGCGGGAATCCGCATCGGGGTCGCGAAGCGTCTCCATGCTCCGCTCGATCACCAGGTTGGCCTGCTCGCGGGCCAGCAAGCGCACGGTCTCGGAGCTCAGGTCAGCCTCGAGGGAACGAAGGGAGCGCTCGACCCCGACGGCCATCGCCCCCAGCAGCACGAGGTAGGCGACAGCCAGCCCCAGAGTGCCCTTGACGAGGAGCCTCATGGCCTGTCTGCTCAGCGCCCGAAGGCGTCGAGGGTCGCTGTCCCGAGGATGGAGGGTGCGTCTCGGGTCAATGCTCGCCCTCCAGTTCAGACTCCTGGCGGCTCGGCTGGCCCCGCCCGGCGGGGTCCCCGCGGCTCTGCGTCCCCGGGTCGCCCCGGGTTTGCTCTGAGACAGGAGCGGTCGGTCGTCTGGGCCTCTTGGATTGTCGTCCTACAAACAACTTGGTCCTTTGATCGCTGAGGATCCGTGACGGGCGTCACAGTGGCGAGCCCCTCGGCCTGCCGGGTCCCGCTCGGCAAGGGGCGATTCGACGGCGGTGTGACGGCGGGTGGTCCGATACGGCCCCGGTCTAGAGGGACCGGCCCAGGCCGAGCGCGCGGCCGAGCGCGCGGCCGAGCGGGGTCGACAGGCGCAGCGCGAGCCAGGTCAGCCCGAGCACGGCCGCCGTCATCGCGAACACCACCGCGAGGCGGCGCGGGTCCGGGCCGGCGTGGCCGACCAGGATCATGAGGCTCGCCTGCTCCGCGCGCGGCCGCGCAGCGACGAGCCCGAGCTACACCGGCGCGATGCCGACGGGGTCGACGACGACCAGCAGCGTGAGGAACGCGCGCAGCGCCAGCTCGAGCATGGTGAGCGGGCGAGAGCCTAGCCCGAACCGGCGACGCGAGCCAAGCGCGTCGTCAGGCGCGCACGCAGGGGACGGACGGCGAGGACGAGCGCCGGGGCGCTCGTCCCCGCGATGGGCTACTTCTTCGGCTCTTCCTTCTTCACCGCGAGCGCCTTGCCAGGCACCTTGGGGGCCCAGAAGTCCGGATCGGCGGAGGCGATCTGCGCCGCCGGGGTGCCGAGCCGCGGGTTGAGCGCATACAGCACGGAGCGCGCATCCATGAAGATCGTCTCGGCCAGCTCGCGCCGCTGGCGGACCACTTCCTCGCCGCCGATGGCGTCGTCGACGGCCTTGTTGCGCGCGGCCATGCCGGCACGAGCGGTGTCCAGCTCCGCGAGCGAACGATTGGCGGTGAACGTCATGAAAGTCCCCGCGGGCGCTCCGGTCGTCACCTGGTAGACCGCCGTGCTCTCGGCGACGTTCGCCTTCTCGCGTGCGCGGTTGAGCTGCTTGACGTAGCCCTCGTAGTCGACGACGCGGCCGAGCTTGATGCGACTCGTCGCCACGCCGAAGTAGCGGGACTTGCCGACCGCGGATGCGCTCAGCGGGCGGTAGCTGAGGTCGGGCCGGAACACGGCGATCATGGTCCGCTGGCTCGAATGCAGTGGCCCGCCGTTGCGGTCGAGCGTGTCGAGCTCGGACCGCATCGCGGGCGAGGCGGCGAACGCCGCTTCCAGCTTCTTGTCCGCGGCCTCGAGCTCCGCGAACGAGGGGAAGCCCTCCAGGTAGACGACCTGGTTCTGGTCGCCGGAGACCGGGACCATGCCGACGCGACTCATCGGCGCCTGGGCCCGGTTGAAGAGGGCCAGGTAGGACGCCACCGACTTCTCGTGGGTGCCCATGCTTCCGGGCTTGATGTCCTCGACGGTGATCCGCATGACTGGCGGCGCGGCCAGCGGCTCCTGTGCGAGAGCCGGGAGCGCCAGCGACCCGAGGGCCGCGAGTGCGACTACGACCTTGACCAGACGCATCTCGTCATCTCCTTCATTGATAAGGGCGGGGGTGCGGGAACGAGAAGGTTGGAGGCCCGGGCTTCGCCCCCGCCGGGCTTGTGACCTGTCGACCGTTGTCGTCAGAGGCAGTGGCGACACGCTACTCCCTGCCACGCCAGGGCGTCAATGCTTTTCGCCCGCCGCCACGGAATCGCCGCCTTGCCGCTGCGTCTCGCGTCGGGCCGGGAGCTGGCACACAATACCGCCCCATGTCCTCTTCCCCGGCCGTGCCGCGCCTGACCCTCACCGAGTGGCTGATCTGCTTCGTCGCCGCTCTCGGTTTCGCGTTCGACATCTACGAGCTGCTGATGCTGCCGCTGATCGTGCGGCCAGCGCTGCTCGAGCTGCTCGGCGTCGCGCCAGGCAGCCCCGAGTTCAACACCTGGGTGGGCTTCTTGTTCTACGTGCCGGCGCTCGCGGGAGGGGCGTTCGGCCTCCTCGGCGGATACCTGACCGATCTCTTCGGACGGCGCCGCGTGCTGGTGTGGAGCATCCTGCTCTACGCCTTCTCCGCCCTCGCCGCCGGCTTCTCGACCTCGCCGCAGATGCTGCTGTTCTTCCGCTGCACCACCTTCGTGGGCGTGTCGGTGGAGTTCGTCGCCGCCGTCGCGTGGCTCGCCGAGCTCTTCCCGGACCCGCGCCGGCGCGAGTCCGTGCTCGGATGGACACAGGCCTTCTCGTCGGTCGGCGGGCTCATGGTGACCGGCGCCTACATCCTCGCGGTCCACTTCGCCGACTCGCTACCGGCGATCCAGGGCGGCCACCACGCCTGGCGTTACACGCTCATCTCGGGCGTGATACCCGCGCTGCCGCTGATCCTGATCCGGCCGTTCCTGCCCGAGTCGCCCGCCTGGCAGCACAAGAAGCAGGCGGGCACGCTCAAACGCCCGAGCCTGCGCGCGATCTTCGCAGGCGACCTGCGCCGCACCACCATCGTCACGACGCTGATGTTCGCGTGCAGCTACGGCGCGGCCTTCGGTGCGATCCAGCACATGCCGCGGATCGTGCCGGGTCTCGCGGAAGTGCGCGAGCTGGCGCGGCCCGCGCAGGAGAAGATCGTGGGCGCGGTGCAGCTTTGGCAGGAGCTGGGCGGCCTGGTCGGCCGCGTGCTGCTCGCGCTCCTCGCCGTGCGGATCCTGGCGCGCCGCAAGCTGCTGCGGGTCTTCCAGCTGCCGGGGCTGCTGGTGGTGCCGCTCGTGTTCGCCCTCGCGGCCGGAGCCAGCGTCACGCTCGTGCAGTGGGGCATCTTCCTGTGCGGACTCCTGACCGTCGCCCAGTTCAGCTTCTGGGGCAACTACCTGCCGCGGGTCTACCCGACGCACCTGCGCGGGACGGGCGAGAGCTTCGCCGCCAACGTGGGCGGCCGCATGATCGGCACCTCCGCGGCGCTCGTCACCACGACGCTCGTCAACTACATGCCGGGATCCTCGCCGGCGGAGAAGCTCGCCTGGTCCGCGGCGCTCGTGGGCCTCGTCGTCTACGTCGTGGGCTTCGCCGCCAGCTTCTTCCTGCCGGAGCCGAAGCAGCAGGAGCTGCCCGACTGAGGACGGGTCAGGTCATGAAGCGTGCACCGATGCACGACTGAGCGACAGGACGGGGCGAGCCGGAACAAGAAGACGATGCCGGGACGGGCTTACGGGGGGCTGAGCGCCCCCGGGGCCCCCGCTAGCGTCAGCGCCGGGTCGCCGAACAGGTGGTAGATGCTCAGTAGCTCCGGCATCGCGCCCGTCTCGGCGTAGGCCTTCTGGGCGGCGAGCACCGCGTCGCCGAGCCGCGCGTGGCCACCGCCCGTGATCTCCGCCAGCAGCGCCCGGTGCAGCAGATGCGCGGGACCGTCGAGCGACAGGCCCGACGGTGAGAACGCGGCGATGGCACCGCGAGCATCGGCCTTCACGAAGGCCGGGGCGAGCGCGTCGTAGCTCGGTGCGACGAAATAGCCGTTCAGGCAGTTCATGGTCACGAGCAGGGGCTGGCGCGACTGCGCGACGAGCGCCGGCACGTCCCACGAGTTCAGCACGTTCTCCGACGCCCAGACCGCGGCGCCGCCGTGGCCGACGTAGCCGACGAGCGACAGCCCGGAGTTGAAGGCGTCGAGGATCACGGGGCGCGTGCCGGCGCCCAGCTCGCGCACGTGAGCGACCTGGACCTCGCGACCTCCCAGGAAGCTCTCCGCCACGTCGCGGATGTCGGCCTCGAAGTCGCCCGCCACGTCCGGGTTGTCGGCCACGAGCAGGGCCTTGCCGTCGAGGCCCTGGCCCGAGTCCTCCCAGGCGAGCAGCTTCGCGACCATCCGCTCCGCCTCCTGCGGCGTGCGCGCCGGCAGCCGGCCGATCGCCAGGTCGGGAAGGGCGTCCTCGCCGTTCACCGCGGCGAGCGCGGGGTCGGAGGCGGTCACCAGATACGACGTGCCCACCCAGAGCGCCGGCAGCGGCGAGGCGAGCGCGGTGCCGGTGAAGTTGCGCGGGTCGTAGGTGGAGTCGCCGAGCAGCAGCACGTAGCGCGGCGAGGGCCGGGACCAGGAGTGGAAGGCGAAGCGCAGGAACTCGCGAATCGCCTCCGCGGACGGCTGCCCGCCGCCGAAGACCGACGCGATCTCCTCGAACGAGACCGCCCGGGCGCGCAGGCCCTGGCTCCGGCGCCGCTCCAGGAGCGGCGTCGCCGCCGCCATGAAGGCGCGCGGCGCGACGAGCAGGTAGTCGGCCTGGTTGGCCGGGTCGCGCAGGGTGGAGGCGGTGGGCAGGACGACGCGCGGG
>Ga0209342_10005130_pt1 | contig 13462 bp, 14 predicted proteins | sample RifCSP16_2_FD_184023 | JGI IMG/M metagenome (GOLD analysis project Ga0209342, IMG submission 184023) | Soil microbial communities from Rifle, Colorado - Rifle CSP2_sed 16_2 (SPAdes) (version 2) | ecosystem: Environmental > Terrestrial > Deep subsurface > Rock core/Sediment | place: Rifle... | reverse complement strand
ATTCAAGGCGACCTGTCCGGGCGGTACCGGGTCGTCTTTTTCTTTTTGGGTTTGGTCTTTTTGTGCGCGGTTGTTTCCGGTTCTTTTTTCTGCTCAGCCGGCGGGGCAATGGTCTTCGGCGGCGCAACAGCCGGCTGCGGAGCGATCGGGAGCGGGGCAGGCGGTGAAATGACCTGCTGCCACGACTTCCAGTAAGAGTAGGCGGCCGCGCCGCCGGCCAGGAAGAGAATGACGGCAGCCGCGACAAGGAGCTTTTTGAACAGGCGCCCCGGGGGCACCTTGGTGATCACCATGGTCTCGTTCTCCGGCGGGGCCGCGAAGACCTTTACCTCCACGAGGTAGTCCGAGATCCTCTTGAGCGAAGCCGATTTGTTCGTGGTGCCGATGAGCCGTTTACCAAGCGCCCTGGCAAGATCCAGCACCGATTGATAGCGTTTGTTGGTTTTTTTCTTGAGACACTTCTTGATGACCCGCTGGAGCCTGCGGGGGATGTCGCTGTTGAGCCGGCGCGGCGGCAGGAACCGGTCCTTCAGTATCTTGGCTGTCACGGAGTGCGTCTCTTCATCCTGGAACGGCTTTATCCCCGTGAACATCTCATAGAGCACAATGCCGAGCGAAAAAATGTCCGACTGATTATCCAGCGACTGCCCGAGGATCTGCTCGGGAGACATGTATGCGGGGGTCCCCAGAAACGTGCCGGGCAGGGTAAGGGTCTGGAGTTTTTTGGTATGGGCGATGCCGAAGTCCATGAGCTTCACTTCGCCGTTCCGCTTGACCATGATATTGCTCGGCTTGATATCGCGGTGGATGAGCCCGCGCATGTGCGCATAGTCCAGGGCGCTGCAGACCTGGATCGCGATCATGATCCCCACGTCCACCGGAACGGAACCGGTCTTCTCGATGATATCGGCGAGGTCCGTACCGTCGACGTATTCCATCACGATGCAGAAGTCCGGCTTTTTCCAGTAATCGTAGATGTGGACGATATTTTCGTGCTGGAACGAGGCCGACATCTTCGCCTCGCGCTCGAAGCGCTGGATGATCTGCTCATCGGCGTGATAGGCCTTTTTGAGCTCCTTGATGGCGACGGGCCGGTCGAGCGTTTTCTGGATCGCCTTGTAAATGGTCGCCATGCCGCCGGTGCCGAGCTCGGACAGCACCTGGTATTCATCTTTGATCTGTTTCAGCATATGACGTGAACTCCGTGAGAGAACAAAGCTCTTTAACTTGCAATTCCCTGTAGCTTGTGCTGCAGGGTCACCTTATAAGTTCCTCTCCCTTGATGGGAGAGGTTAGGTGAGGGTGAAGTACGGGAATGTCGGACGCATTACCCGGTCTCGAGTATTTTAAACACCACCGTGGTGATATTGTCCACACCGCCCTGTTCGTTCGCGCGACGGATGAGGTTATCCGTGGCCGCCGCGGGAGCGCCTTCCGCGAGGATCCTGCAGATCTCGCCGTCGTCGACCATTTCCGTAAGTCCGTCGGTACAGAGGAGAAACGTGTCGTCCTGTTTTATCGCGAGCGTAGCGTGGTCGATGGACACTTCCCGGTCGATGCCGACGGCCCGCGTGATGATGTGACGATAGGTGCTTGTCTTCGCCTGTTCGGCGGTCAGTTTGCCGGCGCGGATCTGTTCCGCCACGAACGAGTGGTCGTTCGTGATCTGGTCGCACTCTCCCGCCCTCAGGAGGTAAGCGCGGCTGTCGCCCACATGAGCGATGTAGGCGGTGCCGTGCGACAGGAGAACGACCGTTATCGTTGTTCCCATGCCTGTCAGGGCCGGGTTGAGCGAAGCGGCCTGAAGGATCTTCTTGTTCGACAGGGTGATGGCATAGCGGAGGGCGGAGATCTTCGGCTCAACGTCGAGAGAGAGGCTGAACGGAGGAGTGGTGTCATTTCCCTTGAGGAGCCCGGGCATCACTTCTCTGAGCGTGTCCATCGCTATGCGGCTGGCCACCTCGCCCCCCTCGTGGCCTCCGATGCCGTCCGCGACTGCATAGAGCGCCAGGCCGTCGTCCCGGAGAAAGGAATCCTCGTTATTTTTCCTCTTTTTACCCGGGTCCGTACCGCCGGAGGAGAGTATTTTCATCATGGATTAATATCGGCCGCTTTCTATTCTATGACATATACGGACGCGCCGGGTCTGTCCGTAAGCACGAACTCTATGAGGGTGCTGCCGAGCTGGAACGTGTCGCCGTGCGCCAGACCCGCTTCGTTGATCGACTTGCCGTCCAGAAAGGTGCCGTTCTTGCTCCCGAGGTCCCGGAGGACGAACCGGGCCTCGGAGAATTCAATGGCCGCGTGCATGCGCGAGACGGCAGGATCGTCAACGATGATATCGGAGCCCGTTCCCCTGCCGATGACCGTGCGGCTGGTCGAGATCGTATACTCGGCGCCCTTTTTGGAGCCCTTTTTGATCAGCAGGGACGCGGCAAGCTTGCCCGGCAGTTCGGAGGCCGGGCGCTCCGCGCCGATCCGTATGGTGCTCTCCTGTTCTCCCGGTATTTCGTCTCCGTGTGTCGTGTCCTTGTTCCTGTCGGGACCCATGCGCGCACCTCTCTATTTGATCTCAAACACCTTGCCGCCGATGCCGTCCTCAAGAATGAACTGGATCGTCGTGTCTCCCACATGGAACTTGTCACGGTTCTCAAGACGCGCCAACGGCGTCATTTTCCCTTTGAAAACGACGCCGTTCGTGCTCTCCAGGTCCTTGAGCATGAACCCGTTGTCCTCGAACAGGATGGCCGCATGCTGACGCGAGATAAGGGTATCTTGCAGGACGATATCCGCCGTCCTGTCCCTGCCGATGACGGTGTACGCCTTGGTGAGCGGATATTCCATGCCTTCCGCGTGCCCTTCGATGATGACGAGCGATGCGCTGAACCTGTCCGGTATTTTCTGGGCGGACTTCGACGGGGCGCGCATCTGGGTGCTGTCGCCGCTCGATTCCTGTTTCCTCATGATTCGGTGCCCCTCCGTACGTCCCTGATGAATCACGTATACTTGTTTATGATAGAATAAGAAGTCCGAATCGTCAAGCCCAAAATAACTGTTTTCGAGGCGATCCGGGAAAAATACGACAATGCTTGCTATTTTCGGGGCAACAATCTATAATGCCGGTCACCGGCTGCTTCAGAATCCCGTCACCCTCGCCGGTCGAGCGCCCGTGAGCCTGTCCATGAAGAACGTTTTTTCAGATCTGCTGAAACGGCCGTGGATCGTCCTCGCGGAGGCGATCTCTTCGTTCCGCAGGAACAACGACCTTGCTTCGGCGTCATCGCTCGCTTTTTCGGCGACTCTCGCCCTCATCCCCGCCCTCTTTCTTCTCACGACCCTCGTCGGCCTTGCCATTGGATCGTCCCAGGAGGCGCTGCTCAAAACGCAGGAGCTGGTGAAGGAGCTGATCCCGCGCTACAGCCAGGAGATCCTTCGTGAGGTCGGTTTCATCACGACCCGCACGAAGGCCCTCGGCATCGTGAATATCGTTGTGCTTCTCTGGATCATCACGCCGCTTGTATCCGGGATGAGACTTGCCCTGAGCGTCATCTTCAAGACCGGACCGGACCGGTCGTATCTCCTGGAAAAGGTCCTCGATATCTCGATCACCATCGTTCTGGTCATCGGCATCTCGGCCGTAGCCGTCATGGGCGTCGCGTTTGCCCTGGTACAGAAGCTGAGTCCGCTCCATTATCTTCCCCGGTACTTTGAGGGCATTGTCCCGTTCTTCTTTATCACCGCCGTTGTGGTCGTATTCTACCTCATCTTTTCATCACGCGTGCCTTTCCGCCGTCTCCTGATCGGCGCGGTGGTCACGACGCTCCTCTGGTTCGCGATGAGACCGGCCTTTAATCTCTTCCTGACGTACAACCCCGGCTACGGATTCACCTTCGGGTCGTTCAAATCGCTCTTTGTCGTCGTCATCTGGATATACTATTCCCTGTCCGTATTTCTCTTCGGAGCGGAGATAGCGTCAAGCCTCAACCGGGAAAAGATCATCTCGATCAAGAGGCTTATGGAGGGGAAAGGGGGCGTCTCCGGTACGGCCCTGGCGAATTTTACCGTCCCCTATGAAAAGGGGAGCGTTATATTTACCGAGGGTGACGCGGGAAAGGAGCTGTTTTTCGTGCTCAAGGGCAGCGTGGGGATACAAAAGGGCGGCCAAGAGATCGCCGTGGTCCGCGAGAAGAATTTCTTCGGTGAGATGTCGTTCCTGCTCGCTCAGCCGAGGTCCGCCACCACCGTGGCGCTCGATGATGTGGAACTCCTCGCGATCAGCAATGATACCATTGTGACCCTGATGAACGAATTTCCCGAGCTTGTTCTTTCGATGCTGAGGAATATGGCGCGCAAGCTGCGGGAGACCAACAGGCTTATTACCTGAGCCGGAGGGAAGAGGGAAGTGGGATGTGGGACCCAAAAATAAACATTGAAGTTCTCAGGCAACCCCTTCGCTCCGCCGTGTAGCGTGCGGAATACGGGAAAATCCGTTTTGTATGACGCTTTGGCTGTCAGGAAACAGGAATATGATGTTCACCTGATGTATGCAGCACGCCTCAACACGGCAAGCGCTCAGGGGCCGCCTGTTCACAGTCCTCTCCCGGTCAATATTTATTTTTCGGTGGGATGAAGGACGAGGGAAGAGGGAAAGGGAACATGGTGTCATTCGACATACAGGACTACGAGCAGGCGAAGAGAACGTTCCGGATCGACGTGCCGGAACACTTTAACTTCGGGTTCGATGTGATCGACCGGTATGCGGAACAGAAAGGGAGGCGCGCCCTCGTATGGACGGACCCTTCCGGCACGGAGGTGAAAGAATACACCTTTGCTGACATTTCGCGCCTCTCGAACCAGGCGGCGAACGCGCTCAGGACGCTCGGCGTCAGGAAAGGGGACCGGGTGTTCATCATGCTCGGAAGGGTCCCTGAATGGTTCTTCATCCTTGTTGCCTGCCACAAGCTCGGCGCGGTGATCATGCCCGCGCCGGTCATCCTCACGGCCTCGGACATCGAATACCGCATTACGAAGGGCAAGGCGGACGTCGTCATAACGAACGCCGCGAACGTCCTCACGGTGGAGGAGGCGATCAGGACGATCGACGGGTCGTTTTCGGGGCGCCGGGTCCTTGTTGACGGGGATGCCCATGGATGGGTCGACTTTCGCAAGGCAATGACTGCCGCGTCCCCTGTTCTGAGCAAGACGGACGTGGAGAAGACGCTGGCGACAGATCCTTTTCTCATCTACTTCACCTCCGGCACCACCAGGCACCCGAAGATGGTTCCCCATGTCTGCTCCTATCCGCTCGGCCATCTGAGGACCGCCGGCCTCTGGCACGGCTTGAAAGAGAACGATCTCATCTGGGTGCTTTCGGACACGGGCTGGGCCAAGTCCGGCTGGGGCCTCTACGGCCAGTGGGAGCGCGCTCTTCGTGCATAACGCGGAAGGAAAATTCAACGCAAAGCTCACGCTCGAGCTCCTGACAACGAAAGGGGTCACCGTTTTCTGCGCGCCGCCCACCGCCTACCGGATGCTCATTCTTGAGGACCTGTCGAAGTACGAGTATTCCGCGCTCCGGCGGTTCACGTCGGCCGGTGAGCCGCTCAATCCCGAGGTGATCAGGGTGTGGGAGGAGGCCACGGGCAAGGCCATCCACGAAGGATACGGGCAGACCGAGTCCACGATCCTCGTGGGAAATTACTTCTTCATGGACATGAAGCCGGGCTCCATGGGAAAGCCGGTCCCCGATATGACGATCGACATCCTTGACGAGGATTTCAAGCCCTCTCCCCCTGGCGAGGTCGGCTACATCTGCGTCAAGGTAGATCAACCCCCTCTGTTAGGGGTCTTTGAAGGCTATCTTGAAGACCCCGAAGAGAACGCCAGGGTCTTCCAGCGCGGGTGGTACTCCACGGGAGACAAGGCGCACAGGGACGCTGACGGTTATTATTACTTCGTCGGGAGGGGCGATGATATCATCAAGGCCTCGGGCTACCGGATCGGGCCTTTCGAAGTGGAAAGCGTTCTTCAGGAACACCCGGCAGTGGCGGAGAACGCCATTGTCGCGAGCCCTGACCCCATCCGGGGAGAGATCGTGAAGGCCTTTGTGGTCCTCAAGCCGGGGTATCAACCTTCCGAGAATCTCATCAAGGACATCCAGGAATTTGCGAAGCAGAGGACCGCGCCGTACAAGTACCCACGTGAGATAGAGTTCATGGACGAGCTTCCGAAGACCGTGAGCGGCAAGATCAAGCGGGCGGTTCTCAGAAACAGGGAGATCGAGCGGAAGCTCGGCAAGGGCGGGAAGAGCAGTTCATAGCTCATGGTCTGTAGCTCATCGCAAAAACTCTCAGTCGGTAGGTCGTGTCCAGGTAACTGCTCAGGTCAGCCACTCGCTCTGTGCTGATAAACTAACTGATAACTGACAACTATCAACAAACAGCGGGTAGGCGATCATTCATGAAATTCAAAATAGATCTGCACCTCCATTCACAGAACAGCGGCGACACTGATGCCGACCCGGAGGAGATGGTCCTCCGGGCGATCGAGCTCGGGTTGCACGGGATCGCCTTCACCGAGCATTATTCCTATGCAGCCTCCGAGCCGGTCGAGAAATTAAAGGAAAAGTACGGCAATTCGATCATGATCTTCAGGGGCGTTGAGTTCTCAGCGGAGCAGGGGCATTGTCTCATTTTCGGCGTGGACACGGATGCATTGGCAATCAAATACGCCCCGATCGAAGAGGTGGTGCGTATCGTCAATGAAAAGGGCGGGGTCGTGATCCCGTCTCATCCCTATCGCCCGGGGACCAGCCTCGGCGACCACGTCCTGCAGGTGCAGGGCATCTGCGCGGTCGAGGGGTATAACGGGGCGAACCTGCACGCGTATAACGTCAGAGCTGTCGAGGCGGCGAGAAAACTGAAGCTTCCCTACACCGGAGGCTCCGACGCCCATACACCGAAGGAAGTAGGCTCTTGCTTCACGGAATTTACCGATCGGGTGACATACGATAATTTTATCGACCTGCTCAAGAGGGGCGGTTATCAGGGAGTGGATAAGAGAAAGATCTCAAGGATGCTGCTTGACAAGCTCTAGAATTGGCAGGTCGGGTAGAGCTCCGCGAAATCCGACAACGTAATCACGGCAAAGCGTCGGGCCAAAAAGCGCAACCCGGTCTACCCGCTTTTGCGGTGTTAACCGACAAGCGAGTATAGCGTCGTCAAATAGCATGTCATTTCATTTTGCAAATCAGACATAATTCTGCTACACTTTTAATGTTCGCTTGATTACATGGTTCTACACATAAAAAAGGAGCAGGGGACATGGAAAAATTACTGGTAGCAATTCTTTTACTGGTGGCATCCGCAAGTTATGCAGGCCAAACAGCTGTTACTGATACAGGTGAAAAAGTAATTCTCAATACTGATGGTACCTGGGTGAGCGCTGATAGCGCGCCGAAGCCCGCTAAAAAGATTGAAACAAACAAAAAGAAATTTGGAAAACCGAAGGACTCCGCTTTTTTGCTAAAAAGCACGAGGAACAATTCCGCCTATTGGATAAATACCGGTAAATGGTCCTTCGCGAAAACGCAGGCTGATGCTGCGGCAGAATATCGGTTTCAACTAAAAGGCAAGGATTTATACGGCATGGCAATTACTGAAGGGATCGAGATGCCTCTTGAATCATTAGTAGACATTGCTTTGACCAATGCTCGAAGCGCAGCTCCGGATGCGAAGTTGATCATGCAGGAATATCGGGTTGTAAACGGTAAGAAGGTGATTTACATGGAATTCAAAGGCACCATAAAGGGCGTTAATTTTATCTATCATGGATATTACTATTCCAACTCTTCCGGGTCTACCCAGTTACTTACTTATACGGCTGCCAACGCAGTTGCTAAATTTAAGTCAGAAATGGATGATCTCCTGAATGGTTTAGTTACGCAGTAAATCGTGCCTGGCGCGTAGCCCGTCGCGCAGGAGAAGCAAACGTGTCTAGGTAACCAATCGTCATCTCGATGTGAAAAATCTGCGCTTGATTACGCCGGCGAATAGTTGTAAAATTATCATAAAATGAGGGAGGAGGTATTACCCATGCCGATGAAAGTGCAAGAAATAGAGCAAGAAGCGTTGCAGCTTTCTTCTCATGAAAGGGCTCTCCTTGCTGAACATCTTATTGGCAGCTTAGAAACCGATACAGATCCTGATGCTGAGCGTTATTGGATTGAAGAGGCCGAACGTCGGTATGCGGAATATAAAGCCGGAAGGGTCAAGACAATACCGGCGGACCAGGTCTTTAAAGATGCCCGCGCAAAATTGAAATGATGCCGGCCTCATTTCTTGCAGAAGCCGAACAGGAAATGATCGAAGCCGCGCTCTACTACCAGTCTCAAGCATTGGGTTTGGGAATGGATTATCTCGCCGAAGTTGAACATGCTGTTCACTCCATCGCGACATCTCCGCATACATGGCCGATTCTTCAAGGTGATTTAAGAAGACGGCTTATTCGAAGATTCCCCTATGGCGTTCTCTATAGAATCGAGCCGGAAGAAATCGTAATAGTCGCCATTGCACATATGCGAAAGAAACCGGGATATTGGATGAACAGGGTCAAAAAAAGTTGACCCACGATTTAATCAACAAACTGGTCGACAGTGACGCCGGGCTTCGCGCACGTTACCGGCGCATTGAACATAAACCATGAACCTCATCAAACATCACATAATACTTCCTGCCATCGTACCCGCCCTCTTTTTTGCAGTGGCTGCAACGCCGGCTGAAGTGCTGGGATGCCGCAACCGTGGATTGCTGGCGGGTTCGGTCGCCCTCGTCGGCGCTCTATCTGCCCTGGGTGCGGCGATCAAGGGATTGAAGGGTAGACTGCGCGGCGATCCACATTCCCACTGGTGGGTGATCAGCGCATTGGTTCTGGCCATACCGGCTGTTGCCGTGGTCATCATCGCGCATGTCCGGTGACGCCCTGACCGCGGCATTTTCATTTCCCTCCTTTTGTCTTTTATGCTACAATACGATCATTCGCAGTTGAGCGCTCCGTGATGTCGGGACCATCACTGCTGTTATGAAAAAACATCTCCAGTGGCTTCAGAACGAAATCGAGACCTGGGTGCGGGCGGGCATCATCGACGACCGACAGGCCCGGGCGATCCGCGGTCATTACCCTTCGCAGGAGGAGTCCGCGTCCTGGGGCCGCATTGCCTTTGGCGTGGCGGGCGGCGTGCTGATCGGCCTGGGCGTGATCCTGCTCTTCGCCTACAACTGGGAGAAGATGCACAAGTTCGCGAAGCTCGCCGTTGTCTTTATGGCGCTCATCGCGGCCCACGGCGCTGCGCTCTCGGTCAAGCGGGCCGCTACCCGGGAGACCCTTCATATTCTGGGCACCATGTTCTTCGGCGCGGGCATCTGGCTCGTTGCCCAGATCTATCATATCGACGAGCATTACCCCAACGCCTTTCTGGTATGGGGCATCGGCGCGCTTTCCCTGGCGTGGGCCCTGCCGTCGCTTTCCCAGGCGCTCATCGCCTCATTCCTGCTGGTCCTCTGGAACGGGTTCGAGGTCTTCAACTTTCACAACCCCAACCATGCTGCGCCGGCGCTGGTCCTTCTCGGCGTCCTTCCGCTCGCCTGGGTCCTCCGGTCCCGTGTCCTCACGGCCGCCGGCCTGGCCGCGTTTCTCTTTGTGCTCTTTTCCACCCTTCAACGCGTGAGCTGGAACCTTATGATGCCGGTTTTCCTTTCCTGCGCCGCGATCCTCATCGCCGCGGGGCTCATCCTGCGGCGGAATGACCGGGCAACGGAGCTTGCGCCGACCTGCCTCTTTTTCGGGAACGGCCTCTACTTTTTCCTGCTCTATCTGCTGACCTTCCGCGGGACCCGCGATCTCCTGTCGCTCATTTCCCAACAGCCAGGGGTCTCGCGTCTCTGGGTCTTTCTTCCGCTTGCTGCCGCGCTCGGACTCTGGGTCGCCGCGCTCCGGCCCTTGCGGGACATCCGCGAACGCATCGCCGAGGGAATGCGCGTCGATTACCTTGCCGTGCCCGTGACGCTCCTGGTGTACGTCCTGCTGTCCTTGTTCCGGATCGAGCTGCGCGGGTTCCTTGCCACGGCGCCCTACAACCTGTTGTTCCTGTTCTCGGCCGTGATGCTGATGCTGCGCGGCTTCCGCACCCTGCACCTCCGCTCCGCGGCCATGGGCGGCGTTCTGCTCACGGCCCTGGCCATTGCCCGCTACACCGACCTGTTCCACAGCCTGCTCGCACGGGCCGCCGTGTTCCTGCTTGTCGGCGGGATGATGCTCGGCGTCGGGGTCTTTTTCGCCCGCGCCCGCAAGGCGCGGCAGGAGGATGCGCGATGAGGAAGACGTTTCTGATCATCGCTATCTCCCTCCAGGTCCTGGTCCTGGCCTTCATGGCGGGAAAGCGGGAGTACATCGCCCGAACCGGCGACGTCGTATACCTTCGCACCGCGCCCATCGATCCCCGTGACCTCTTCCGGGGCGATTACGTCCGGCTGCGGTACGAGGCGTCGATCGTGCCCCTTGCCAGGGCGTCGGCCGACATCGCCGAACAGGTGAAGAAGTACACTTACGGAGGCACTGTCTACTCGGCGCTCGAGAAGGGAGAAGGCGGGCTTGCGGAGGTGACGGGCCTTTCGACGACCCGGCCCGCATCGGGTATCTTTATCAAAGGCAGGCTCGCCCAGTCCTGGCGGTTCGGGACTGCATCGCCGGAGACCGTTGCCGTGGAGTACGGCATCGAGGCCTATTACGTCCAGGAAGGCAAGGGGCTCGAGATCGAAAAACAGCAGGGTATGCGGACCACGATCCAGACGCCCCTCGAGATGGAGGTCGCCCTGGGCAGTGACGGCACGGCCGTGATCCGGGGCCTTCGCTGGAGCCCTCTCGGCATCGGTCTCGAGGCGATCGAAAGTCCGCGGGCTGACAATCCTCAGGGCAGAAGGAGCGCGCGGCTCAGGCTTACGCTCAAGAACGCCTCTCAAAAACCCATGGCCATCGTGAACCTGCCGGCATATTGCTCGCTCTCGCTCGAGCTTCTTTCCGCAGGCCGATCGGTCGTCGTTCCTGAGCAGACGGCGTGCAGAGGGTTATTGCCGACCGACAACGATGTACTGGTGCTCCAGCCGGAAGAGATACGTTCTTATGAGATCGACCTTGCCGCACGGCAGTGGCACGTGCTCCAGAACGGCGTGCTGACCGAGACCGGGGCCTTGCCGTGGAACGAACGGTTCCGCCTCGTCTATCGCCCGCCCTCTGACGCGGCCACGGCCCGTCTCAAGGACGCGGCCATCATCTGGCACGGACGTCTGCCTTCCCGCGCTTTCCACGGGAGAGGAAACGTGGACTGATGCAGGCGTGAAGGACCGGTAAAACACAGCAAGCGGGTCGCGTTAAGAAAGCGCATCCCGCTTTTTTTGTTGCCCCACGGTACTAAGTGCGGTATAAAATACGGCAAGTGATTTCAGGAAAGGGTGGTTTTGTTTCTATGGCAACCATGACCATGGGTTTTTCCCGGAAAGATCCCGCGCTCTACCGATGGGCCTCGGCGCTGGCGCTCATCACGATCTTCTACAATATCGCCGAAGGCCTCATCTCGGTCTTTTTCGGTCTCGAGGACGAGAGCATGGCGCTTTTCGGCTTCGGGCTGGATTCGTTCGTGGAGGTGATCTCCGGCGTCGGGATCTGGCACATGATCCGGAGGATCAGGCGGAACGAAGGAGAGAACCCCGGCCCCGCGGTCCCGCTTCAGCGGGGCGGGGTGTCGCGTTATCAAAGTTCTGCCGATGCGGAACAGCTGGAGGTGCTCCACCGCTTCGAGCAACGGGCGCTCAGGATCACGGGAACGGGATTTTATCTTCTCACCGCGGGACTGGCGATCACGGCCGCCGTCGATTTGTACCGCGGCCACAAGCCGGAGACCACATTCTGGGGCATTGTCGTGTCCCTTATCTCGATCCTGTCCATGTGGCTGCTCATCCATTATAAAGTGAAAGTGGGCAGACAGCTCAACTCGCAAGCCATCCTCGCCGACGCCAACTGCACGAGGGCCTGTTTGCAGCTTTCCGCTGTCCTTCTTGCAGCAAGCGTGGGGTACGAACTGACGGGTTTTGGGGGGCTGGACTCGATGGGGGCGCTCGTTATCGGCATACTCTGTTTCCGGGAAGGGCGGGAGGCTTTTCAGAAGGCCGCGGCGGGCAGTTTCGCCTGCACCTGCGGAGGGGCATGTACGAAGGACGTAGGACGTAGAACGTAGAACGAGGGACTCTACATCCACCGCGAGAACAGCCTCAGAAGCCACCAGGCTATCGCAATGCAGACCGGAAGGGTCAGTATCCACGCCATAACGATCTTGCCCGCTATTCCCCACCGTACCGCCGAGAGCCGCTTTGTCGCGCCCACGCCGAGGATGGCCGTTGATATCACATGCGTTGTGCTGACGGGCAGGCCGAGCGTACTCGCGCCGAGGATAATGAGCGTCGACGAGGTTTCGGCGGCAAAGCCATGGACGGGCTCGAGTTTAAGCATCTTGACGCCGATGGTCTTGATCACTTTCCAGCCGCCGAAAAAGGTGCCGAGGCCCATGGCCGATGCGGCCGTAAAGACGACCCACATCGGCACGTCAAGCGTATGAATAACGCCTTTGCTCAAGAGGGCCATGGTGATGATGCCCATCACCTTTTGCGCGTCGTTCGATCCATGACCGAATGCCATCAATGCCGATGAGATAATTTGGAGCCTTCCGAAGTATTTGTTGACGGTTCCCGGGGCGTGGTTGCCGAAAAGATTGAGGATGAGCTTCATGAAAGCGTAGCCGATGAGAATCCCGAGGAAGGGCGAAACAAGGAGGGAGGTGAAGATTTTCATGATTCCCGCGGTGTTCAGGATGGACGTTCCGCCGTGGGCCGCCGCCGCGCCGATGATGCCGCCCACGAGGGCATGGGACGCGCTCACGGGCAAGCCCACGAGCGTCATGACCGTATTCCAGAGGAAGGCGCTTGCCAGTGCGGCCATCACGACCGCGTCGGTTATGGCCTTCGGGTCCACGATGTCCTTTCCGATGGTCTTGGCGACCGCGGTGGTGAGGAACGCGCCGACGATGTTCATGACCGCCGCCAGGGTCACGGCCGTGAGCGGCGAAAGGACCTTTGTCGACACAACGGTTGCGATTGCGTTCGCGGAATCGTTCCAGCCGTTACTGATGTCGAAAAACACGGCGAGAATGATGATGAGGATCAGGATATCAGGCATGTTTTAGGACTATTCCCTCCAGGATATTCGCCACATCCTCGCACCGGTCTGATGCGTCTTCGAGGAGCTGATAGATGTCCTTCCACTTAATGATATAGACCGGGTCGTTCGGCGTATTCAGGAGCTTGCCGAGGGCGTCCCGGTACAGCCGGTCTATCCTGTTTTCGAGCCTGTTGATCTC
>Ga0209342_10005129_pt1 | contig 13463 bp, 13 predicted proteins | sample RifCSP16_2_FD_184023 | JGI IMG/M metagenome (GOLD analysis project Ga0209342, IMG submission 184023) | Soil microbial communities from Rifle, Colorado - Rifle CSP2_sed 16_2 (SPAdes) (version 2) | ecosystem: Environmental > Terrestrial > Deep subsurface > Rock core/Sediment | place: Rifle... | reverse complement strand
GCGGATCATCTCATCACGCCGGTCTTCGGCGAAGTCGAGGTCGACGTCCGGCATCTCGCGCCGCTCGACGTTGAGAAAGCGCTCGAAGACTAGTCGGTATTCAAGCGGATCGATATCCGTGACGCCTAGCGCATATAGGATGATCGAGGCGGCAGCGGACCCGCGGACCGCCATCAGAATGCCTTGTTGGCGCGCGAACTGCGCGAAATCATGGACGACGAGAATATAGTCGGCGAACCCGGTCTGCCGCACGACTTCGAGTTCATATTCAAGCCGGCTCCGTGGTTCTTCAGCGTCGCTCGGGTAGCGCTGGGCCAACCCCTCGGAGCAGAGTCGCGCGAGGTGCTCCTCCGCCGTAATGCCGGGCGGAACGTCCGCCTTCGGAAGACGCACCTTGCCGAACTCCAGGTTCAGGTCGCACATCTCAGCGACGCGCCATGTGTTGTCGATAGCCTCCGGGTGGTCGGGGAAGAGACCGCGCATCGCCTCCTCGGACTTCAGATAGTAGCCGGCGGGCTCGCCGGCCATCTTCAGCCGGTTCTCCTGTTGGACGCTGGAGTTCGTGCCGATGCACAGGAGCACGTCCTGGAACGGCGCGTCCTCGGTCTTCACGTAATGGACGTCGTTCGTGGCCACCGGCGGGATTCCCGTCTCCTGCGCGAGCCTCAGCAGCCCCTCGCTCAGCGACTGGTGTTCCGTTATCCCATGCTCCTGTAGCTCGATGTAGAAGTCGCCGAAAACATCCTTGAAGTACCGTGCAGCCTTTACGGCTTCCTCGAACCTGCCGTCCGTGAGGTACCGCGCGATCTCACTTGTAGCACAGCCGGAGAGCGCGATGATCCCCTCGTGGTGCTGCTCGAACAGCTCCCGGTCCATGCGTGGCTTGTAGTAATAGCCCTCAAGGTGCGCCTTGGTGGAGAGCGCCAGCAGGTTGGCGTAACCCGTGTCGTTCTTCGCCAGGAGCGTCATGTGGTACGGTTGCTTGTCTTGCGGCTCCCGCGAATGCCGGGACCCCTGCGCCACATAGGCCTCGATTCCGATGATCGGCTTGATTCCGCGCGACTTCGCCTCTTTGTAGAACTGGACGGCGCCGTAAAGGACGCCGTGGTCCGTGAGCCCGATCGCTTCCTGGCCCAGCTCCTTGGCGCGGTCCATCAGCAGCGGAATTCGCGAGAGCCCATCGAGTAGGGAGTATTCCGTGTGGACGTGCAAGTGGCTGAACATTACCCCCCTTGGCGGCTCGAGGATAGAGGATGTAAGATGTAAATCGAGGTTGAGTTGCTTAAGCGCCTAAACGTTTTATCCGAAAGCATCATGGTGGACGAGATCATTATAGGCCAGGTGGGGCCGGAGCTGTGAGATCATCGGCAACGAATTCGTGACCGATTTTGTGGAGCGAGTGGATAACGCCCGTGTAAGGAGGTGGTCGTCTTGGACCGCGAGCCGGATAGAGCGAGGAGACCCATCGAGACATTCCAAATGCAGGAGGATCGGTCGATGAGTGCAAGTCGAGTCGCGATGCGCAGTTCTTTCCAGAGCCGTTTCATTCCAGCCCTGGTGATCGCCTTCTGCGCACTAGCGGTGGCCGCGATTGCCCTATTAACTGTGTCTGCGCCATACCAGGCCGGTGCCCAGTCATGCCAGCCTCAGCTGACAATCGATTTCAGCGAACTGCCGGCAGGCACGATCATAGGCGAGCAGTACGCGGCGTCCGGCGTCCATATCTCGGGCGCCGGCAACAATGGTGGCCCTGATGCGCTGATTGTTTTCGATTCGAACAGCACAGATACGCGTCTTGATCAGGACCTGAGGGTCGGTATCGGAAATATCGCGATCCTCGCCAACAACCTGGACGACGGAGACGGCGATGGACTCGTCGACAAGCCCGACGAGAACAACCTCGGCGGGCGCGCGATCTTCACGTTCGACCAGGACGTTACGATTGGCTCGTTCCGGTTCGTAGACAAGGACCACGGTTCGAGCGACTTCGCCATAGCCTACGACGCCGCCGGTGCCGTCCTGGCCAGCGTGCCTATACCTCAGGCGGGCAACGGTTCCGTTCAGACCATCGCTGTCAATGCGGACGGTGTTCGCCGGTTCGAGCTTGTGTACCGGGATTCGGGGGGATTCACGGGGATCGAAGTGAAGTGCGAGCAAGCAGGCACACCGACACCTGCGGTGCTGCCCGCCGTCGCAACACCCGTCCCGGTCCCTGCCCCGGTCCCGATCGCGGCGCCGGTGCCAGCGCCGGCTGCCACGGCTGTGGAGAGTGCGGGTGCAGCGCCTGCTCCTGCCGTGCTGAGCGCAGCCGCGCTTCCATCCGGCGGAGGCGAGCCGTCCAGCAAGGAGGGTGCATTGAGCTGGCCGGCTACCCTCTTGGGCGTTGCGCTCGTCGTCGGCGGCTCGTTCGTCTGGATGACAAGGGCGCGATGGGATCCGCACCGTGAACGGCGGGGGCCACCAGCGAACTAGGGGGACATCGCTGACAACCGGCCGCGACCTGGTCCAGCCACACCACGCGGTCACGGAAAGAGATGGCCCAGCGGGTAGCGGGTTCACCGCCGTCACGCGCCCGCGGCACGCCGAGCCCGGCATAGAATTGCCCGGAAGCGGCGGATGCTCACGAAGGTTAATTCGCTCGCCGTCTGCGACGCGTAGTAAAGTAATGTCTTACGGTTTATCATGTGTTCTTGTCGCAAACTTGCTTCCCCGTCTGCCTAACGGTCAAGTGGCGAGCGCGGGGACTTCACTGCCGGATATAGGAGGTTGTCTCGATGAATCAACCCGCCCCCCAGAATTCGAACCGAAGCCGTTATGCGGCGGCGTGCTGTTGGAGCATCGGCCTGGGCGCAATCGCGATCGCACTGGTCTCGCTGGCAACAAGCTCTATGTCTCGAGGGGCAGGCGCACAGGCAGGTGGGTGCCCCGCCGAGTTCACGATCGACTTCGCCGGGTTGCCGAATGGAACGCACATCGGCGAGCAGTATGCCGGGTTCGGCGTTCACATCTCCGGCATAGCCAACGGTCCGTTCCCGGACCAGCTTATCGTCTTCGATACGAACTCCTCGCAGACTCACGATCCAGACCTGGCGATCGGAATCGGCAACATCGCGATCTTCGCCAAAAACCTGACCGATGTAGATCCCGCCGACGGCCTCGTCGACGACCCGGACGAGAACGACGTCGGCGGAACGGCTACGTTCGCGTTCGATCAGGAGGTGAGCATCGGCTCCGTCCAGTGGGTTGATAAGGACCACTCGAATCCCAACTTTGTGGTGGCGTATAACGCGGCCGGAGGGGTCATCGTCAGCGTGCCGGTGCCAGTGGGTGCCAACGGCTCTGTGCAGACGATCGCGATCAACGCGGACGGTGTGCGCCGGCTAGTGTTCGATTATCAGGAATCGGGTGGATTCACGGGAATCGAAGTAGCGTGCCCGCAGCCAACCCCGTCGCCGACATCTACCTCGACGGTCCAAACTCCCGGTCCGACGGCAACGCCAACAGCCGCTGCAACAGCCACGCCAACTGCCCCACCAACGCCAACCCAGCCTCCCACACCCTCGCCCACTCCCACCGCGTCGCCGGCCACCGCATCGCCGTCGCCGACGGTAGCCTCCGCGGATACGTCAATCCAGCAGACTCCCACCGCGCTCGGCGCGAGCGACCTCCCGGCAGGTGGGGGTGCGCCCTCAGGAGGCGAGGCCGTGTTCAGCTGGGCGACGGCCCTCCTCGGCGCAGCGCTCGTCGCGGGCGGGTCGTTCGTCTGGGTGCGAAACGGGAGACGCTAGGCCACCGCGACGGGCGATCGGTCCGGCGCCGCGTGGGCCAAAGCCTGGGCCGGCTAAAGGTTCTCGGCCAGCCACGACGGCTGATGGGTCATGTCAGCCAGCCGTCAGCGTGAGACCGCCCGCGACCGCGTCGCCATGCGTCGCCGAATCAGCCGCGTCAACAACTCGCGAGGAATCTGCGCCTCTACGGAGAAGTCCTTGCTCCGCTATCAAGCGCTACGATGCGGTGGTAGCCCCTTGAGAGGGGCAGGCTCGGTCACACCTTCAGCCCGCAGCAACGCCTCTTTCATCGGCAGTCCACCGCCGTAGCCGCCCAACGAGCCGTTGCTGCCTACAACGCGATGGCAGGGGACGACCAGCGGCAGCGGATTCGTCGCCATAATGCGCCCGACGGCGCGCCCGGCGCGTGGGTGGCCGACTTTCGCGGCGACCCAGCCGTAGCTCCGCGTCTTGCCGGCCGGAATGTGCATCGTCTCCTCGAGTACGGACCGCCGGAAGCCGGAGATGCCGTTCCAGTCGACGTGTATCGCCAGGTTCTCGTACCGGCCTGAGGCGAGAGCGCAGATGCGCTCGGGCAAGTCCGCGAGGTCGGCCTCGGCGCTGGGCCCGGTTGCGCCAGCCTCCATCACATCACGAAGCGCCTCACGCGCGACTGTCGCGGCAGCGTGGTGGCCCGCAGACCATGTGGCGACAGCACCATCCCGACCCAACCGCGCTCGGTCTCGCACAGGTGAAAGGTCAGTTCGTCGGGCATGGCGTTGCTCCTTGGGTTGGCGAACCGGCGTCGGACTTCGCCGCGATTATAGCAAGGCGGACCGGAGGAAAGAGAAAGGAGGAAGCAGGAAGAAGGAGAGTTCGCCGTGCGCATACGCCTCGGATAACATAGATTGGTGCGTCTCGCATTTCTGATCGCCGTCTCCCTCGCGCTCGCCGTTGCTTGCGGCGGCAGCGAAGCGATCGAACCTTCTCCTAGCGCTGCTCCCACGGCCACTCGCACGGCACGTCCCACGCGGCCCGCCAGCCCCACGCCCACGCCTGCTCCCACGCTGGAGCCGACGCCCGAGCCCACCCTGATCCCCGCACCGACCATCGACGTCTCCGCCAGCCATGCCCGTCAGGGTGGCTTTCTTCTTGTGCGACTGGTGAACCCGCCGACGGGGCTGGGCGAGGCAAGCGTTCAGTTCAACGGGGGCTCCTACACGATGCTGCCCTCGGGCGACCGCTGGTTCGCGGTCATCGGGCTCTCGACTCGCTTCGCGATCGGAGACCATCCCATCGAAGTCGCCGCGGCTGGGACGCCGCTCGCGTCCGGCGTGCTCACCGTCGGCGACGGCGGCTTCGAGTTCGTGTCGATCGAGCTGCCGCCGTCAAGCATAGACCTGCTCTCGGACCAGGTCGCGATCAACGCTGAACGGGCGACGCTGGCGCAAGTCTATGCCGGGTTCACACCGGAGCGGCGCTGGTCCGGCGCCTGGATCCTGCCTGCGCCTGGCGTTGTCACGAACGAATTCGGGCTCATGCGCTCAATCAACGGGGGAGCGTATTTCCCGCATACGGGCACAGACATCGCGAATGAAAAGGGGACGGCGGTGGCGGCGGCGGCAAGCGGCGTTGTCACACTGGCGAGGCCGATGTACCTGTACGGCAACGTCGTCGTCATCGACCATGGCGCCGGCGTGTTCACCAGCTACAACCACCTCAATAGCATCGCGGTCAGCGAGGGACGAGTGATTACAATCGGCGACCTCGTCGGCTTCATGGGCGAAACGGGCTTCGTCAGCGGCCCACACCTGCACTGGGAGGCGATCATCGGCGGCGTCAGGACCGATCCGACTTTCTGGACCCTGGCTCCCGTGGAGCCGTGACCTGGACCGGCGAACCAGCCGCTGGACGGCCGCCCTCTCGGCGCGCTCGTCCTGAGCCCGTCGAAGTACCTGCTGACGCCAGCGAATCCTGAGCGCAGTCCTGCCGGAGACAGGACGGAGCCAAAAGAGGAGCGCACTGCCAGTTCCCTAGCCTATCTCCCCGAGCGCATTCAGCACGAGCGCGGCGGCGACGATCCCCGCCGTCTCTGAGCGCAGGATGCGCGGCCCGAGCGAGACGATCTCCGCGCCGGCCTCACGCGCCCTTTCCACCTCGGCGTCGTCGAAGCCGCCTTCCGGGCCGATGAAGAGGCTGACTGTATCTGGCCGGCGGCTCAGTCCGCCTAAGTAGGCGCTAATGCCGCGCCGGCGCTCGCCCTCGAACGGCAGCACCTTAAGCCCGCGCGCCTGACGAACCGCGCTCTCAAACGGCAGCGCTGGATCGACGATGGGCAGCCGACCGCGGCCGCACTGCTCCGCCGCCTCGATCACAATGCGCTCCCAGCGCTCGCTTCGCGGCGTCGAGGGCTCACCGTTTCCCTGGACCTGAGAGCGGGCGGCGATCACGGGCGCAAAGCGCGAGACGCCGATCTCCGTCCCCTTCTCAAGCACTAGGTCAAAGCGGTTCGCCCGGATCAACGACTGATAGAGGACGAGCTTCAGCTGGGGCTCCGGCGGCGCTTCGCGTTCAGAGATGACCACCCCGGTGATCGCATAGGGCGAAACGCCGGTCAGTTGGACCTCGTAGTCTCGCGCGCCTCCTACGCTCAGAAGGATGTGACCACCGCGCTTCAAGCGCAGCACGCGCCCCAGCCGGTGGGCAAGGTCTGGGCCCAGCGTGACGTTCCGAGCTCGCAAGGACCCGGGCGGTACAAAGAAGCGGCGCAGCGGCTGGCTCATGTCGTCAGGGTGATGGGCGACGGGTGATGGGTCAAGGGACGCGCGCTTCCACTGCAGTGCTCCGCTCATGGTTCCAGTACCTCACGATGAGCGGAAAGGAGCGCTATCGATTTACGGCCCTCGCGACAATCGCCCGCCAGACTCCGTCTTCGACGACTCGATCGATGTTTAGGCCCTCGCTGCCATAAGCCCGGTTGAGATCTTCGAGGGCGTCCGCGAGGAAACCGCTCGTGATGAGGACGCCGTCGGGGGCCAACGAACGGGCGAGTGCGGGCGCCAGGCGCTCCAGCGCGAGAGCGCTTATGTTGGCGGCGATGATGTCAAATGCCTCGTCCGCTTCCGGGCTGTCAGCACCCGACCGGGACGCATCTACGGCGAGGGTTCCTTCCCGAACCTCCACTATGGGCGCGACGCCGTTGGCGGCTGCGTTCTCGCTCGCCGCCTTCACAGCATTCGGGTCCACGTCGAGCGCCAAGACCCGAGCGGCGCCCAGTCTGGCCGCGGCGATGCCCAAAATGCCGGAACCGCACCCAAGGTCGAGAACAGCGTCTCCCGGGCGAACGAACTCCTCGAGCGCGCGCAGGCACATCGCCGTTGTCGGGTGCTGGCCCGTCCCGAACGCCATTCCCGGATCGATCTCTATCACGATCTCGCCGCCCTTCAGCCGGTAATGCGTCCACGACGGCTTGACGACGAGAGCGCGGCCGATGCGCTGGACGCCGAAGTGCTTCTTCCAGGCGTCGCGCCAGGACTGCTCTCGCAGTCGCCGGACCCGCCGCCAACGGGGCGGAGTTTGAAGCGGAGCCATGCCCAGAGCCAGGCGCAGCGACCGCCAGACGCGATCGGCATCAGCGTCTGCCGTCAAATACCCGCGCACCACGGCCGGGGCATCGCCATCAATGACGTAGGCGTCGGAAGCAGCGTCGAATCGGGACGCGGATTCGATCGCTACGCCGCCGGGGCACGCCTGGCGGAGCAGGTCCGCCGCAAGCTCGGCGTCGATGCCGGCGACTTCGACGGCGAGTTCAAGCCAGGTGGCATCGGCTAAACCACGCGGTTCTCTCATTCCGCTGTCGTTCTGAGCAACTGCCGATGCACAGCCGATCCGTTCGCGTTCAAACGTCGTGAAGAGTCGTGCCGGTGGACAGCACACGCGAAGAATCTCGGCGGCTACGATCTAGCACTGGGGTCCTATCGCCGGAATCTTCGCCACTGAATCTTGCGCCACCCCGCGAAAGTTCGCTTGAGCAAGTGCGAACCAATCGTGGCGATTCCGAGGCTCAGAATGACAAGCCCAGCTAGGTGAGGGCGTCTCTGATCTTGCCGAGGATGCCCTTTTCTCCGTTCTCGACGGGCGTCCCGAAGCTCTCGGCGAGCTGCTGGAGGAGGTCCCGTTGCTCGTCGGAGAGGTCTGTCGGCGTGACGAGCGTCGCCCGGACAAGGAGGTCGCCGCGGCCGCCGGTGTGAAGGCGGGTGACGCCTTTTCCCTTCAGCGGGAAGACATGGCCGGATTGCGTGCCCGGCGGGACACGAAGCGAGGTGTCGTCGCCCTCAAGAGTAGGTATGCGGGTCTCGAAGCCGAGCGCCGCCTGAGCCGGGTTCATCTCCAACTCGTATACGAGGTCGTCCTCGTCGCGGGTGAAGAACGGATGAGGCCGCACGCCGATGTAGACGTAGAGATGCCCGGGGCTGCCGCCGTTAGCGCCGACATCTCCCTCGCCGTTCAGCCGCATACGCGCGCCGTCGCTGACGCCGGCGGGGATTTTGACGGCCAGCGCGCGCTGCTTACGCTCGCGGCCGGAGCCACGACACTCCTTGCAGGGGTCGGTTATAGTGCGTCCTTCACCTTGGCACTGCGGGCAGGTAGCGATGTTAACGAACTGACCAAAGAAGCTACGGCTGACGCGCCGGACCTGCCCGCTGCCCTCGCACGTACCGCAGCGCGGGGACTGGGAGCCCGGCTCGCCGCCGCCGCCGCCGCAGCGATGGCAGCGCTCCACGCGATCGACCTCGATCTCGCGCTCGCAACCGAAGGCGGCATGTTCGAAGTCGATCTCGATATCGATGCGCCTATCGGCCCCCCGCTGCGCTTCGCGCGTCCGGCGGCCGCTCGCGGTACCGCCGAAGAAAGCCTCGAAGATATCGCCGAAGCCGCCGAGGTCAACGCCGTCGAAGCCACGTCCCGCATCGAAGCCCTGCAGTCCGGCGTGGCCGTAGCGATCATAGGCGGAACGCTTCTCCGGGTCCGATAAGACCTCGTAGGCTTCGCCGATCTCCTTGAACCGCGCCTCCGCGCCGTCCTCCTTGTTGCGGTCCGGGTGGTACTTCATCGCCAGCCGGCGGAACGCCTTCTTCAGATCCTCAGCGGAGGCGTTGCGCTGGACGCTGAGCACCTCGTAGTAGTCCTTCCGCATCGTCGCCATGTCCACGTTATTGTATCAGGAGGCGCGTCAGCCGAGCAGGCCGATGAGTGACGTGCATGGAACTACGAACCCGCGGTCAGGCGATTGCGGGCACCAAGGTCAGCCTGAGATGTAGCCTGACCAGTGCTCAGGTAGAGGCCGGGAGAGCGCTCGCTCCTACGGCAGCAAGCCGAGCCGGCCTAGTTAACGTTGGTCGTGTCTGAGCCCGACCCGAGGTTGTTGTCAGGGTTCGGGTCAACGATGGCCTGGCCGGCGTCGATACCGATGTTCACGTTAATCGTGAATGTGTAGAAGCCGGCCTCGGCGCAGGTGACCATCCAGCTGCGACTAACGAAGACGTTGATGTTAGCGGGGAGCGTCGTGTTCTGGACCGTCATGACGCCCGTCGTGGCAGCGCAGCCGGGCGGCAGAGCGGGACTCAACGTCGTATCGACGATAGCGGGCGTCACGGGTCCGTTGTTACGGATGTTGGCGCCGCCGGTCAGTACGAACTGAACGCCCGTACCGGCCCCGGCCGGGGAGTTGACAATCACTTCAACGGTCTGCACGTCGGCGCCCGGAGGCGGCGTTGGGATCGGGGTCGGCGTGGGGACATCCGTAGGCGGCGCCCATGTCGGTTCCGGGGACGGCGTTGGTTCCGGCGTCGCCGTCGCTGTCGCGATCGGTTCCGCTGTTGGTGTCGGCGTGGGTTGGGGACTGGGCGTAGGCGTCGGCGACGCCGTCGGTTCCGTCGTTGGCGCCGGAGTCGGGTCCGCCACTGGTATGGCGGCCTCCGTGGGTGTGGACTGAGACCCGGACGGACCGGGGTGACAATCGCGGTCGTCCTGCTTCTTCGGACCGTGAGCGGAGTTGTCGTTGGCATGGCCGCCGCCGTTGCCGGAGTTCTCGTTGGGGCAGCCGCCCTTATCGGCCAGTGAGGCGCCCGCGCCCGCCAAGGCGAGCGCCGTGGCAATCAGCAGCGCAGCGAGTACGGTGAGCAGCGAGCGTGATCTCTGCATCTTCATTGGGTCCGTACTGACATCTTATTTGCTTCGGCGTCACCACGGACAACCTCAAAGTTCAGAGCGGGTTCAGAATCGTTTAAACTTTCCGTTTACTCCGCAGTCAGGCACATCGCAAGAAGCGCCGATAACGGTAAAAACTTCGCTAATTAGGGCTCGACACCTACAAATAGAGGTTATATGCTGATATGCGCATAGACGACATGACGCGAGGACAAAATGCCAAGACTGTCACAGACAACGCTAATTGACGCACCGACGGTTCTGTTTGCTTCCTCCCCCACCCTCGACATGATGAACGCCATGTACTTCACCAGCCTCGTCCCTCAGATGGAGGGCGTCGACGGCTGGCCACAACGGCTCCGCAGCGAGATGGCGCCTGACCTGCTCTCCGAACTTGACTCTCTCTACAACTATCCGGCAGGTGATCCGGGCGTCATGGGTACGCTGGGGGACAACCTGTTTGCCCACCCTGAGCTGTGGGGAGACGTGGGATCGTTCATCTCATTCGTCCGGGGCATGGCTGACGGAACGGGCGATTCGGAAGCGAGCCCCGGTATCCAGGGACTCATACACCAGGCTACCTTTCGCTATCCCGATGACCTGGAGCGCGCCGCGTATGAGCCTCTACCGCTACGTGACGCGATCGAACAACGCATGCAGAGCCTGGACGACCGGGACACCGCCGCAATCCTCACGGCCTTCGACTGGCCCGAGGAGCTGCGGGCGCGGATGGTCCGCCTGATTGAGCGCTTCTACGACGAGCATTACCGTCACGAGATGCCGAAGCGGCTGCCGGCCCTGGAGCGCAGCGTCGCAAGGCATCGCGGTGAGCCGGTATCTGATGCGGAGTCCGTGGCGAAGAAGTTGACGGGCAAGCCGAAGTCTTGTCTTGACGCCGGCTGTGCCGGACCCTACGAGCGGCACGTCTTCGCGCCATCGATGGACATGGGCGTCTACAATTCGTGCGCGATTGTCGATGGTGTTCACGGCCTCTTCTACCCGTTGGAGCCGCAATACACGGCGGACCGAAGTGAAGGGGAAGACACGAAGCTCGCCCGCATCTACAAGGCTCTGGGCGACGAGCAGCGGCTGCGCATCCTGCGCCTGTTGGGCGAACGCGAGATGTATGCGCAGGAGATCGTCGAGCGCACTGGATTGCACCAATCAGTCGTCTCCCGGCACCTCGCGTTCATGAAGGCGGTCGGCCTCCTGACGGCGCGGCGGCAGAATAACATGAAGTTCTTCTCCATCAACAACGATATGCGCGAAGAGTTAAACAAGACCCTGGAGCTATTCATCCCCAGAGGAGCGACAACCGCGCCGACCGGTTGAGCCAGGGAAGTATCTCATGCTTCACAACACCTACGCGAGCGAAAAGCTGCGGGAGCTCGAACAAGAGCGCATTACCCGCGCCCTGGTTCTCAAGCGTGGATTGACCGCCCCGAAAGATGGACCGCGCAACGGCAAGCCGATCATCGGCCCGGTCATAAGAGCGGCTGGACGAACGTTACGTCGTGCCGGCGAGGGCCTTGAGGGCTGGGGCACGGGCGGTCAGCCTGACGCGGAGAATCGGCTGCGGGCAGAGCGCCGCGCAGGCTAAAGAACCGCTTCCGCCGCCAGCTGTAGTGCCAGCCCGGCGACGAATAGCAGGCCGAACCGCCGGTTGTGGATGAACGCGACGGCGACAAACCACAGCGGCCAGCCGCGGTACCCCTCCGGCGCCCGCTTCGGCTTGGGGTTGCGGTAGAAGCGCAACACTAGTAGCAGGAGGGGCACGGCTCCAGCCACGAGAACGAGCGCCCACATCTCCTCCCAGACCGCGAGCGCGGCCGCTGAGATGTACATGAGGACCGAAAGCACGACGGTGACATGCCGCGCCAGCGATTCGCCGAGGACGATGGGCATCGTGCGGATGCCCTTCTCGCGATCGAAGTCGAGCTTGTCCAGGTGTTTGCCGAAGAGCACTGTCGTCACGCCGAGGCCGTATGGGACGGAGGCCAGGAGCACCCAGGCCGGAAGCTCTTCCGCCATCACATAGTAAGTACCGCCGATCATCAGCGGTCCCCAGATGACGAACACTGCGATCTCGCCGAGGCCGATGTACTTCAGCGGGAACGGCCCGCCCGAGTAGAAGAGCAACAGGAGCGCCCCTGTCAGCGCGAACGCCAGCACGCCGGCGCCAGCAGCGGCCACCAGGTAGATGCCGATGGCAGCCGCCGCCGCCAGCACAAGGACCGTGACGAGAACGAACTCGCGCAGGCTTTGGCCTTCGCCGCTGAACGGATGAGGACCGTAGTTGACCCTGGGCGAGTCGGGCGAGTCGATCCCGTGGCGGTAGTCCATGAAGTCGTTCACCAGATTGCTTCCGGTGTGAGCGAGGACCAGGCCAAGCGCGACGAGGATCAGCAGCGGCAGATCGAAGACGTCGTCGCGCGCGGCGAGGAGGCCGCCGATGACGGCGGAGATGGCCGACATGACGACGACGGACACGCGGCCGAGGATGAGCCAGCGGCTGAGCGGATCGACCTCCGCCGTGTTTACCTGCGGTACGGTGCGCAGCGCCTCGAGCCAGAGCTTGGGCCCGGTGAGGGTCTTCGTTGCAGTGGTCATGGCATCGCCTCCGGCGGCCCTCCAACCGTTCGTCCTGAGCCTGTCGAAGGACTCGCCATGCGATTGTAGCAGGCGGGCAGATTTTGTGAAAAGTGGAACAGACCATCCCGCGTAACAGCTTTGCGCCCTCCCCGTCTGGACTCTGGAGAACCCCGCGAATGTTCTTCTTCTCCAAGCTCAACCCGTTTATCGTGATGGCCCTTATTGCGGGCATCGTGCTCACAGTCGCACTGGGTGCGGGAGAGATCCTCCAGCTGCTTTCCTTTGGGGCGCTCCTAATGTACGCCGCGGCCGTTCTGCTCGGCGAGCTCTGAGGGCGGCTCTTCTAGCGGCAACCGCTGTTCGGGCGGGTCTGAGACCCGCCCCTACCCGGCATTTTCGCGTTGACATTCGGCCTTCCCGATGCTACCCTTTTGAGTGATTAGCACTCTCACTCCGAGAGTGCTAATTGAAAATAGCGAAACTACCAAACAATTTCATGTTGAGCGAACGGCGACAGAAGCTCCTCCAATTCATCATCGATGAGTACGTAACGACGGCGCAGCCCGTCGGCTCGAACACGCTCGTCGAGAAGTACAATCTGCCTATCTCTTCCGCGACCATCCGCAACGAGATGGCGGCGCTGGAAGAAGAGGGCTATATCGCGCAGCCGCACACTTCCGCCGGGCGGGTGCCCACCGACCACGGGTACCGCTTCTACGTCGAGGCGTTGATGCGCGAGGAGCGCATACCGGCGGAGCTTCAACAGATGATCCGCCACCAGTTCCACCAGGCCGCGCGAGAGCTTGAGGAATGGGCGCGTCTGAGTGCCGCCATCCTCGCCAGCCAGCTGCGGAACGCCGCCGTCGTCACCACCCCGCACTCGCCTCAGCCGCG
>Ga0209342_10005128_pt1 | contig 13465 bp, 16 predicted proteins | sample RifCSP16_2_FD_184023 | JGI IMG/M metagenome (GOLD analysis project Ga0209342, IMG submission 184023) | Soil microbial communities from Rifle, Colorado - Rifle CSP2_sed 16_2 (SPAdes) (version 2) | ecosystem: Environmental > Terrestrial > Deep subsurface > Rock core/Sediment | place: Rifle... | reverse complement strand
CCCTGCCACAGAAGAGGACGTGCCGGCGATCCTCGACATCTACAACGATGCGATCCTGAACTCTACGGCCACGTTCGATATCGAGCCGCAGACGTTGGCGGGGAAGCTCACGTGGCTGCGGGAGACGACGTTCCCGCATGTAGTGCTCGCAGCAGAGCGCGAGGGTGAGATCGTGGGGTGGGCATGCCTGCGGCCGTTCCGTCAGAAGGCGGCTTACCGCTTCACGGCGGAGAACTCCGTCTACGTTCGGGCGGACTGTGTGGGCCAAGGGATTGGCTCGCTGCTCATGAAGCCCCTTCTAGAGGCGGCGACCGACAACGGGTTCCGGACGGTGATCGCGGGCATCGCGGGCGACAATCCCGCCAGCGTGCGATTGCACGAGCGGTTCGGGTTCGGACTGGTCGGCGTAGAGCGGGAGGTGGGATACAAGTTCGAGCGCTGGATCGACGTGACGTGGATGCAGAAGATGCTGGCGGAGGAGCCAGGAGACAGGAGCAAGGGGCCAGGAGCCAGGGGTTAAGCCTGCGTTTGCTACAATAGCCCCGATGAAAGTCGTAATCGTGGACTATGGGGCGGGCAATCTGCACAGCGTGTCGCGGGCGGTTGTTAACGCGGGTACGCGGCCTTTGATCACCTCGAGTCCGGCCTACGTGGGGGACGCTGAGGCGCTGATCGTTCCCGGCGTCGGCGCGGCGGCGGATACGATGAAAAACCTGCGCGAGAGCGGTTTCGTGGAGCCGATCCGCGAGTACATCGCTTCGGGCCGGCCCTTCCTGGGTGTGTGCATGGGCCAGCAGGCGCTGTTCGACGTCAGCGAGGAGGGCGGAGAGCACGAATGCCTGGGGATTCTGCCAGGGCGCGTCGTTCGGTTTCCAAACGGCCTCAAGGTGCCGCATATAGGCTGGAACCAAGTGCGAATTGTGCGACAACACTCCATATTTGAAGGCATCGCGGACGGCTCGTATTTCTACTTTCTGAACTCCTACTACCCCCGGCCGGCTGATCGTGAGATCGTGATCGGCGAGACGGAGTACGGGGTGACATTCGCCTCAGTCGTAGCGCGCGACAACGTGGTCGCCACGCAGTTCCACCCGGAGAAGAGCGGGGAGACGGGGCTGCGGATGTATGCCAACTTCCTGAAGATAGCAGCCACCGCTGGAGTGGCATGATGACGATCGCCGATGACGAGGGCTTCGAGGGCGTAGAGTTCAACACACCTGTTGGCTCCTTTCGGGCCGGGCGAGGTGGCGCCTGGGACGACGAGGGCGATGAGGAATATCGCCATGCGCGAAGGCGTGTGCGGCGGCTCATGGCCTTCTACCGGCACTTGTCCACGTTCGTGACGGTTATTCTCGGGCTGCTCGTGATCGACATCGTGACCGGGCCAGAGGAGTTTTGGGTGCATTGGGTGGCGCTTGTGTGGGGGATCATTCTTGCGGCGCACTTCTTGAACGTATTCGTGTTCGATCAGCTTTTGGGTCGCGAGGTGGAGAGACGAATGATTGATAGGGAGCTGCAAAAGCGGCAGGGCAGCCCCAAGTAGCGCCTGCACGACTGCGAGAATGGTCGAACCATACTGATGGAGATCATTCCCGCCATCGACATTCGCGGCGGCCGCTGCGTTCGCCTCGATCAGGGTGATTACGACCGCGAGACTGTCTTCGACAACGATCCTGTCGCCGTCGCGAAGCGCTGGCAGGACGCTGGGGCGAAGCGGCTGCACGTAGTCGATCTGGACGGTGCCCGCGATGGCGCCCCGCGCAATGAGAATACGATCCGGAAGATCCTCGCCACGGTCTCGGTCCCAGTGCAGGTTGGCGGCGGTATTCGCGACATCGCCGCGATTCAGCGATACCGGGATGCGGGTGCGGATCGCGTGATCCTGGGGACCACCGCCGTCAAGGACCAGACGACGCTGATGAACGCTATCGTCCTCTTTCGCGGGCGCATAGTCGCCGGTGTCGATGCGCGTCGCGGGGTCGTCGCGACGGAAGGCTGGCTCGAGGCGTCGAGCGTCGCGGCGAACGACCTCGTCAAGCAGCTTTCCGAGATGGGGGTCTCGCGCATCGTGTACACCGACATCCTGCGCGATGCTACCTTGACCGGCCCGAACTTTGAGGCTATCCTCGCGCTTCTGGATTTCATCTCCGGCCTTCCCTCGCCGGTGTCCGTGATCGTGGCGGGCGGCCTGTCGTCCGTCGACGACTTGCAGCGCCTATCGGCCCTGGGGGTCGAAGGCGCGATCGTCGGCAAGGCGATCTACACGGGCGACATAAATCTGGCGGAGGCGCTCGGTGCGGTCAGCGCTTAGCGGCCGCTCATCTAACCTAGCGCCTCCACAGCCCCCGATTGTATACTGCGGGGTAGTCAACGCCCCGCCGCAGGCGGTCAGGAGGTTTCGAATGGCAGCAGCATCCGATGTCGGCATCCCCGAAGATATCCGCGACGTGGTCAAAGGGACCGTCACGGGCATGCATCAGTTCGTGGACTCTGAAGTGCTGCCGCTTGAGCAGCAGTACCAGCCGCTTCTGAACGACGAGCGAAGGTTCTTCGACGAGAAGGGCCGGGCCGTCGAAGAGATCGTCGATGCGAAGCGCCAGGTGCGCATGAAGTCGGCCCAGGCCGGCTACTACGCGATGTTTGCACCCGAGAGCGTCGGCGGCGGCGGGCTCGGGGCGCGCGCCATGGTCTTCGTGGAAGAGGCTCTCTACCGCCGTTACGGCCCCGGCCGGCCACTGATCACGTGGGCGAAGGGGTTCCTCACTCAGCCGACGATATCGTCGTTCGTGGACGGCCCCTCACACATGCTCGTGCCAGTCAGCGAAACGGTAAGGAATGACTACCTGCCTGCTATCGCGAGGGGCGAGAAGATGGTCTGCTTCGCGTTGAGCGAGGCCGACGCCGGCTCGGATGTTTGGGGCATCAAGACGCGGGCGAAAAGGGACGGCGACGACTGGGTGATCAACGGGAGCAAACAATGGATAACCAACTCGCCCTACGCCGACTACGCGGTGGTCTTTGCTATCACGAACGATGAGATGATCGCTGAACGCAAGGGCGGCATCAGCGCCTTCTTCGTGGAGACGGACGCGGCTGGCTACACCTTCGATGGCGTGCTGCCCGTCATGGGCCACCAGGGGGGAGACTGCGGCTCGATGTCGTTCGAGAACCTGCGGGTGTCGGCGGACCGGATGATCGGTGTGCAGGACCAGGGGTTCCAGATCGCCATGTTCGGCATCTCGGAGGGGCGAGTCTCGATCAGCGCAAACTGCATCGGTATGTGCGGCTACGCGCTCGACCGCTCGCTGGAGTACGCCCAGCAGCGGATAAGCTTCGGCAAGCCGATCTCGGAGTACCAGGCGATCCAGTTCATGCTGGCGGATATGGCGATCGACATCTTCACGATGAAGTACATGGTCCTTCAGACGGCGGCGCTGGTGGAGACGTTCCCGCAGACGGGGCGTCTTCCGGTTAAGGAGATATCAATAGCGAAGGCGTACGCAGTCGAGAAGACGCAGGAGTGCTACGACCGCGCGATCCAGGTACACGGTGGCATGGGCCTAACAAACGAGTTGTCGCTAAACGAAGGCTTTCGCGTCGCTCGCACGTTGCGTATCCCGGACGGGACCGGCGAAATCCAGCGCCGGACGATCGCGCGACAAATGCTCCGCGGCGATACTGTCTTCTAGCCGTTGTCCGCAGAGACCCTGGCCGCCGGGATTGCCTCGCATTTCTGGCGGCGGTATGCTATTCCGTCACCGGATTCGGGTTCGCGCTGGTGATGACGCCGTTGTTGACGCTGGCCTGGGACGTGAAATCGGCGGTGGTCACGAGCGTCGTGCTGAGTACAGCTGCGCTCGTGCCGTTGCTGGTCGAAGTCAGGGCCCACGTGCCGGTGTCGCGTGCCTCTCTTCTTGTGCTCGGCTCGTTCGCTGGGATCCCTCTGGGCGTAGCGCTGCTGGAGGGACTCGACGCCTCCGCGCTACAAGTGCTGGTAGCTTCAACGGTAATAGCCGCCAGCTTGCTTCTCTATTTCGCGCCGCATATCCAGGATGCGCGGGAGAGCTCGCAGGGACAACTCGCAACCGGGTTCGTCAGCGGCGTGGTGGGCGGGAGCACGAGCATGGGCGGGCCGCCAATTGTGCTCTATCTGCTGGGCCGAGAGCGCGATGTGAAGTCCTTCCGGGCCACTCTGCTGGCGTTTTTCCTGCCGGGGAGCGTGTTGCAGATCGCGATCCTTGCAGCCGTGGGACGGATCACAGAGGATGTGCTTCTGCTTTTCGCCGCCGCGCTCCCGGCCGTTATTTGTGGTCTCCTGGCGGGGGCGGCCGTCCGCCGTCGCGTGCAGCCGGAACGCTTTCGCGCGTTAGTGATTGCCGTCTTGATCGCGACCAGCGCGGCGGTCCTGGCTTCGGCTTTGCTCTGACGACGTGCCGGTGACCGCCGGTTTCGATTACGATACTGATGCCATGCTGACCAAGCGGATCATCCCCTGCTTCGACGTCGCCGATGGGCGCGTTGTTAAGGGCATAAGGTTCCTGGACCTGCGCGACGCCGGCGACCCGGTAGAACTGGCGCGCGCGTACGATCGCGAGGGCGCCGACGAGCTTGTGTTCCTCGACATAAGAGCATCGCCGGACCGGCGGGAGACGGCGATCGACATGGTGCGGAGCATCGCTAACGAGGTATTCATCCCGTTTACCGTGGGCGGCGGGATACGCTCACCGGACGATGTGCGGCAGATGCTGGAGTCGGGCGCGGACAAGGTCTCGATAAACACGGCCGCAATCGAGAACGCGGACCTCATAGGGGAAGCGGCGCATCGGTTCGGGTCGCAGTGTATCGTTGTCGCGATCGATGCTAAGCGAACTGGCAACGGGAAGTGGCAGGTCCACGCCTACGGCGGCGTGGGCGGCGGGACGCCGGTGGAGCTTGACGCCGTCGAATGGGCGGTGCGCTGCGCGGAGATGGGCGCCGGCGAGCTCCTCGTTACCGGGATCGATGCGGACGGCACACAGGAGGGGTACGACATCGAGCTAACCCGCGCAATCTCCGAGGTGGTCTCGGTGCCGGTCATCGCCTCGGGGGGCGCGGGCGGACCCGACCATATGTACGATGCGTTCGTGGAGGGAAAGGCGGACGCCGCCCTCGCGGCCAGCATCTTTCACTTCGGCACGCACAGGATCCGCGACGTCAAGCAATACCTCGCAGATCGCGGTATACCGGTCCGGCTTTGAGGAGATGGGCAATCGGAAATTGGAAATGGGGAAAAAGGTGAAGTTGAATTACGATGACAGAGGTCTTATTCCCGCGATCATCCAGGACGATGATTCGGGTGAGGTGCTAACTCTGTTCTGGATGAACGACGAAGCGGTGCGCCGGACCGCCGAATCGCGGCGGGTATGGCGTTACAGCCGCCAGCACGAGCAGCTCATGCTGAAAGGCGAAACGTCGGGCCACTACCTGGACGTCCGCCGCGTTCTCTACGACTGCGACGAAGACGCGCTTGTCGTGCGAGTGAAGCCTACGGGCCCTGCCTGTCACACGGGAGAGCGGACGTGCTTCTACCGGGAGCTCTAGGCCGCTTGGCGACATGCCCTAAAGTGGAGCAGTAGCCGAGGAGTTCGAGCAATGACCTACGTAGAGCAAACCACCGAGACTGCCCCATGGGTGGAAGAAGAAGTGCCCTGGGAGGACGTGTCCGGCGAGCCAAGGCACAGACCTTCTGACACTGAGCTGGAGCAGGCTTACGAGTCCGGAACCGCGCGAATCATCACGCAGCGAAACGACTTCCTAATCCCGCAGCTGCTCGAGGCGTTCAAGCGCGATGAGTACTTGAATTTGAGCCCGAGCTATCAACGCAGGTTGCGCTGGGACAACAAGCAGAAGTCGCTATTAATTGAGTCGCTCTTGATGAATGTTCCTATTCCACCAGTATTCCTTTACGAAGTGGATTACGCGAAATATGAGGTGATGGACGGACAACAGCGGTTGAGCACGATACGGGAATATTTCGGAAATGAGTTCGAGCTCAGCGGTCTGATCAAGTGGGCCGGCCTTAATGGTAGACGCTGGGCTGATCTCCCTAACCGCATCAAAGCTGGTTTAGACCGACGGTCCATGTCCGCCGTAATCCTGCTGGCGGAGACCGGCAGATCGGCGGAAGAGGCCCAGGAGATCCGACGATTCGCATTCGAACGTCTGAACACAGGCGGTGTCAAGCTAAACCCGCAGGAGATTCGAAACTGCATCTACGGTGGGGCCTTCAATGACCTGCTTCACGAATTGTCCCGTCACAATTTGTTCACCACAACGTGGGAAATCCCTCCGAGGATGAGGGATGAAGAGCGAAGGCCATCAGCAGAGTTACTTCGGAACTCGATTTATCGCCAGATGGGCGACTGCGAGATCGTATTGCGCTTTTTCACAATCCGAGAGACCGAGTCTTTAGCGGGCAGCATGAAGGCTTCTCTGGATAACTGTATGCTGCGACACCGGGACGCCGGGCCGGACGAGATCGAGATCCTGAGACGCGACTTTCTAGACTGCTTGGTGACTGCGCACGGAATATACGACGCCACGACGTTTCGCCTGCCAGCCAGAGGCAAGTCAAGCAGAAGACCGCTCTCGCGGCCGCTCTATGATGCCGTCATGGTGGGGATCGACAGATTTCTTGTCGGTGTGGAGGGTGACGAAAGAGAGCGGGTAAAGGGAAGTTTCCTATCAAGAAGTAATGTAATCAGAAGTCGCACAGAAGACATGTTGGGGGATACGGCCGCATACGATCTTCTCATCGGTCGCGCTAACACCCGCCAGGCAACAATAGACCGAGTGGGACTGATGACCCAGGTGTTTCGCGATGCACTTGATAGTTGACGATGCAGGCCATAGTAGGGCCCTTCCTTCGCTATCTTGATGACATCGAGACCAACATTCTGTTGGTTAATCAGCTCAAGACGCTAGCAATAGCGACTGCGCCGCCAAGCTCGGCCAGAGGTACACTGGGGCGGGCCGCGCATGGCGTCCGGGATACCGTGCGATCGCAGCGCACCTGGGAGGCCATCGCATTGGACGGATCGCTTCTGTTCCTATCCGCCCAGTACGAGGTGACAGTGAGAGACCTTTTGCATGAACTCATGCTGCGAAAATGTATGAACGCAACCACTTACGCTGACCTACCGGAGACGATCAGAACCGAGAACGCCCGATTGATTGGCGATTTGTTGCGGTCGGGGTCTCGAGATCCGACGGTCGACGTCGTCAAAGTCGTCGAGGATTTCGTTCAGTGCAGTCGCGTAGGGCGGCCTGTCGTCCTCTATTTCGAGGGCTTTGCGAATCACGATAGGAACCTTTCACCCGACGAGCTGAAGCGCGTGATGAACCGCGCTGGAGTCAGTGACTTTTGGCCAAGAATCGGACGGGATCATGACGTCCAGAGTCACCTAAGTTGCTCTAACGAATCAGCTGCCATTACGGGAACTCACGGTGTGCTGAAACAGTTCATCGCAGACAGGAACGCGATTTCTCACCGTGGTCCTGGGTATCAGACAATTGGCGCGACAGTGCTTGCTGAGTATGTCTCCTTCTTCAGGTGCTTGATGCCCGTCCTCGCGCGGTGTCTAGAGGCGCATGTGCAAGAGCAGTAACTTCCCTCAGTCCAGAGGCGGTGCGGCCTCGATGCTCTCTTCCGCTTCCGCTGCCTCTAACGGCGACTCGCGCTCCAGGGCGCCTTCCGCGTAGAGGACTTCCTTGAGCGCACGCAGGGCCACTTCTACCTGCGCGTCGTCCGGCTGGCGCGTGGTGAGCGACTGGAGGGCAAGGTTGGGCCACATCAGCACCTTCGTTATCGGGTTCGATTCGAACGCGCCGCCGAAGCGAATTATCTCGTACGCAATGGCCGCGATGAGCGGGATGAGGACGATACGCGAGAGGACCCTTAGCCAGAGAGCGGGATCGCCGACGGCAGCGAAGACGAAGACGCTGACGACGACGACGGTAAGAAGAAAGCTCGTGCCGCAGCGTACGTGCGCCGTCGGATAACGCTGGACGGCGCTTGGTTCTAGCGGATCGCCGTTCTCGAGGGCGTGTATGCTCTTGTGCTCGGCGCCGTGATAGGCGTATATGCGTCGGACGTCAGGCAACAGGCCGATCCCGGCCATGTAGCCGACGATGACGCAGAGCCTGATCACCCCCTCGATCAGGATCACGAGCAGGTGGCTGTGCACAAGGCCTTCGAGCCAGTCGGCGAGGAGGAGAGGGCCGGCGAAGAAGATGACCGCGACCAGCGCCATCGAAGCGAAGGCCGTGACCCAGAGGGCGCGCGAGTTGATCTCGTTCTCCTCCTGGCCCATGGCAACGTTCGAGGAAAAGACGAGGGCGCGGATGCCGAGGGCGAGCGTCTCCCACATGACGATGATGCCCCGGACGAACGGGAGGCGTCGCAGCGGCCCAGTGTAGACGCCGCCCAGCGGTTGGTCTCGCACGATGATGTCACCGTCCGGCTTGCGGCAGGCGATCGCCATGCTGCTGGGGCCGCGGATCATCACACCTTCGATGACCGCCTGCCCCCCGTAGTAGATTCGTTTATCAGCCATGCTGCATCGCTCTAAGACAATCGGGCCGGAGGGTACCCCGGCCCGAGAGCGCGAACCTGGTGCAATTCTATTTCATGCCATACCGGCGCTTGAAGCGCTCCACGCGCCCGGCCGTGTCAACTATCCTCTGCTCCCCCGTGAAGAACGGGTGGCAACGGCTGCACACCTCCACGCGCAGTTGCGGTTTTGTGGCCCGTGTTTCCCACGTGTTGCCGCAGGCGCAGTGCACGTTAGACTCAACGTATTCTGGATGGATTTTCGCCTTCATTTATTCCTCTACTCGCTGGGCAGGACGCTTACCTTCTTGCGTCCCTCTTTATTATGCGGCGCGAATTTCACTTTGCCCTCAGTGAGGGCAAAGATGGTATGGTCGCGGCCTACGCCTACGTTAATACCGGGGTGTATGCGGGTGCCGCGCTGACGTACGATGATCGTGCCCGCCAGCACTAGCTCACCGTCGAAGCGCTTGACGCCGAGGCGCTTGCTTTGAGAGTCACGCCCGTTCTTGGCGCTGCCGCCGCTCTTCTTATGTGCCATCGGTCATCACTCTCCGTCTGTTGTCTTCTTCGTTCTCGTGTTGGGCGCCGGCTTCGCTTCGCTCTCGGCGGCCTCCTGCGCACCCACGGAATCCGGCTGACCGGTCTCCTCGCCCGCAGACTTGTGCGGCCGTGGGGCCCGGCGCGGCCTCGCTCCCGCGGTGGCTTCCGGGGCTGTCGCGGCTGTCTCTGTCTCCGCCCGCTTGCGTGGGCGTGCTGCGCGCTTCGGTGTCGGGACCGTGCCCTCAGGTATCTCGATCGGCGAAGCCGCAGACGCCTCGACAGCCTCTTCTTGCGTAGTCGGCGCACCGGCTTTGATCTCGCCTGCTGGCGCCTTGGCCTTCGGAGCGGCGCGCTTACGCGCCGGGCGAACAGCCTCTTCGTCTTCCGCTGCGGCGACGCCGCCTTCAGTCAGGATCTGGCGTATCGCCAGGCGAGTGTAGGCTTGTCTGTGTCCGTGACGGCGGCGGTAGCGAGTCTTGTTCTTGTACTTGAAGACGAGGACTTTCTTGTCGCGGCCCTGATCCAGGACCTCGGCGACTACGCAGGCGCCCTCAACGAAGGGACTGCCCAACTGAACGTCGCCATCGCTGCCCACAAGGAGCACCTCTCTGAACTCGACCATCGCTCCGGCCTCCGCCGCGAGGCGATCGATGTCGAGTGTCTGTTCCGGTTGCACGCGATACTGCCTGCCTCCGGCGCGAATTATGGCGTAGATGAGTGCCTCCCGTGTTGCGCGTGGTGTTAGCGGGCCGTGTGACAAGCCCGAAATTCGATTCTAGTGGGGCGAACCGGCTGTGTCCAGCGCGGAAGTGCGCCTAGCCGCCGCTAGGGTTTTCCAGCCGCGATTGCGGTTCCCAGGCCAGGCCCGGCTTGGGCTGCGTGACGCCCTTCTTGGGCTCGCCGCTTTCCTTGGGGGCTGTTGGCTCTTCCGGCCTTGCGTCTGGCCCCGAGTCTCCGGGAGTCTTGCCGGACAGCAGCGCCGTGAGGGGATCGCCCTCGATCGTCTCTTGCTCTAGAAGCACGGTAACGATGGAGTTCAGGCGCTCCCGATTGTCGGTTAGCAGCTTCTTTGCGGTCTGGTACGCCTTGTCGATGATCTGGCGCACTTCTTCGTCAATCTCCTCAGCGACCTTTTCGCTGTAGTTGCGTTGCTCGGAGATCTCACGTCCCAGGAACACAAGCTCTTCCTTGCGCCCGAAGGTGCGAGGCCCAAGCCTATCGCTCATGCCCCACTGGGTGACCATCTGGCGCGCCAGGCGCGTCGCGTGTTCGAGGTCGTTCTGCGGACCGGTGGTGCTCTCGCCAAAGACCAGCTCTTCAGCGACGAGACCACCGAGACCGGCGGAGAGACGGTCTATGAGCTGGCTGCGGCTGTAGAAGTGCCGGTCTTCTTCCGGCAGGAAACGCGTGAAGCCGCCTGCCATACCCCGCGCGATGATGCTGATCTTGTACGGCGGATCGGCGTTCGGCAGCGAATGCCCCACCAGGGCGTGCCCAGCCTCGTGATAGGCGATGATCTCCTTCTCTTTCACGCTGATGACGCGGCTCTTGCGCTCCGGACCCGCGATCACGCGGTCAACTGCCTCGTTGAACTCCGGCATCTGGATTTTCTTCTTGCCCCTACGGGCGGCCAGAATCGCGCCTTCGTTGATGAGGTTGGCGAGGTCGGCGCCTGAGAAGCCCGGCGTCTGCTTGGCCAGCACCTCCAGGCTCACGTCGCCGTCCAGGGGCTTGCCCTTGGCGTGAACTTCCAGGATCGCCTTGCGGCCCCGGATATCCGGCTGATCGAGCACGACCTGGCGGTCAAAGCGCCCCGGCCGCAGAAGAGCGGGGTCGAGGATGTCTGGACGGTTAGTGGCCGCGACGACGATGACGTTCGTATTCGTGTCGAAGCCGTCCATCTCGACGAGGATCTGGTTGAGCGTCTGCTCGCGCTCGTCGTGGCTGCCGCCGAGTCCGGCGCCGCGGTGGCGGCCTACTGCGTCGATCTCGTCAATGAAGACGATACAGGGCGAATTGCGCTTCGCCTGGTCGAACAGGTCGCGCACACGCGAGGCGCCGACACCCACGAACATCTCGACGAACTCGGAGCCGCTGATCGAGAAGAACGGCACGCCGGCCTCGCCGGCCACCGCCTTCGCGAGCAGCGTCTTTCCAGTACCGGGGGGCCCTACCAGAAGGACGCCCTTGGGAATGCGAGCACCCAACGCGGCGAACTTCTCGGGGTACTTCAGAAACTCAACGACTTCCTTCAGCTCTTCCTTGGCCTCGTCCACGCCAGCCACGTCCAGGAACGTTACGCTCGGCCGGGTGCCGCTGAACATACGGGCGCGGCTCTTGCCGAAGTTGAGCGCCTGGTTGTTCGATCCCTGAGCCTGCCGCAGGAAGAAGAAGACAATGGCGAGGATGATGATGATCGGGAGGAAGTTGATGAAGAGGGTGAGATAGTTGGTCCAAGGGCTGGGCTTCTTGATTACAATCTGAGGCTGGTCCTCTATCGTCACGTTCTCGTTCTGGAGGAGGGTCGTGATGGACGTGTCCGGAGGCAGGGTTGTCACGTGTACGGCGTCGTTTCCCTCGACCTTGTAATTGAGCTTACTGCCGTCGACATCGACCTTCTCGATCTTTCCGGCCTTGACCTGGGCCACGAACTGCCCAACATCCTGCTCGATCTTGCTCGAGCCGCTTCCCCTGAAGACGGTAAAAACGATGGCTACGACGGCCACCAGGATCAGGAGATAAATGAAACTATTCCGCAACCAGCGTCCGTACATAACACTCTTCCCCGAAATACAGTTGGGCAGGCCCGCGGCCCACCCGTACGATTATAGCATACCCCCACCCGTCCTCAGCCTATAACAGGGACGGCTGCCACTGTCCCTGAGTTACAGGCCAGGGTCAGGCTTCTTCGGAGGCCAGCGCTCCGGACTGTGCCCAGTTGTCCTTCTGAACGTCTTCGAAGACGATGATCGTGGCCTCCGGTGTCGTGTGCGCGATGTTCACCATCGCATCCGTAATCACGCGCGCCAGCTCCTTCTTCTGCGCGACAGTTCTCCCCGCCCACATCTCGACTCGCACGATCGGCATCGGTACTCCTCCTGCTACGGCGTCCCGCTACTGCCGGATTCTGTCAGAAACCCGCTGGAAACGCGAGGGCCCGCGGTCGGCGCTACAACTCGAGCAACGCCACTAGGCCGAAGTTCGTTTGGTAATTTTAGTGTTTTACAATACGCAGCGATTCTAGAACAAAACTTCCTGAGTCGCCGAGCGGCTTCCAGTTTCAAGGCGGCGGACAGGTGAACGACTCCTGGCCCTGGTCTCCCATCGCCTCGATCACGCCGTCCCCGTCGAGGTCTTTACTCACCGCTATCTTGCAGGGGATCGGCCAGATCGGAAATTGCTGCGGTCAGAATCGGGACTAGCCATAGTTCCTGAATAGCGCAGGCGGCGGCGATGGCGGCTGCCATCGCTCTCGCGATAACGCCTGCCCTATCGGTGGTTGTCTGGCGCCGGGGACGGTTCTAGGGCTCTAAGGAGCTCCTGCAGGGCATGACCGGCCCGCTCCGCAGGAAATGACAATCGGCTTACGTCTATTGACACCGTCGGAGGGTGGCGTCTAGCATGAACCCAACGCCATGCGCCGTCCGCCGGACCTCGCTGCGGAACGCTCCCTGTGGGGGCAGGGCATCGGCCTTATCGCCGGCATCGACGAAGTCGGGCGGGGGCCGCTTGCGGGCCCCGTGGCCGCCGGCGCCGTGATTCTCCCCCGACTCTCGCGCATCAGCGGGCGCTACCGGTGGCTCTCCCGCGTCCGCGATAGCAAGCAGCTATTGGCGGCCGCCCGCGAGGAGCTCGCGCTGTACATCTGGGAGCACGCGCTGGCCGCGGGCGTCGCCTTCGTCTCCGTCGAAGCCATCGACCGCATTGGGATCGCTGAGGCGTCGCGGCAGGCGATGCTGGGGGCGATCAGCGAGCTGCGCGCCGTCCCGGAGCACCTCCTCATCGACGCCTTCCGCCTGCCCGCCTGCCGGCTCCCGCAGACGCCGATCATCGACGGGGACGAGAAGTCGCTGTCGATCGCCTGCGCCTCCATCATCGCGAAGGTGGCGCGCGACCGCGTGATGGAGCGGAACCACGAAGCCCATCCCGGGTACGGCTTCTACACGAACAAGGGTTACGCGACGCGGGAGCACTTCGAGGCGCTGCGCAAGCTGGGACCGTGTTTCTTGCACCGACGCTCGTTTTCGCCGGTGCGCGAAATGCTTGTCCTGAGCGGGGCCGAAGGGGTGGCCCCGCGCCTTCCGCTATAATCGGCGCGGGCGGGTTTGAAAC
>Ga0209342_10005122_pt1 | contig 13472 bp, 15 predicted proteins | sample RifCSP16_2_FD_184023 | JGI IMG/M metagenome (GOLD analysis project Ga0209342, IMG submission 184023) | Soil microbial communities from Rifle, Colorado - Rifle CSP2_sed 16_2 (SPAdes) (version 2) | ecosystem: Environmental > Terrestrial > Deep subsurface > Rock core/Sediment | place: Rifle... | reverse complement strand
AGCCGGTGGCCCTGCTGTGGCACGTTGAAGCGCCGAGTGATCTCCCACAACACATCAATCGCCGCTCGCACTGTTGTCGGGAATGTGACCCACACCGGGAGGCCTGCCGACCGCAATGCTTCAACATCTGCAGGAGTGTTCTCTTCCTGGTTCACAATGACGAGATCCGGTTTGAGCGCGATTACATCGGCCACGCGCACGTTCTTCGTGCCGCCGAGCCGAGGCAAGCTGGAGAGTTTATCGGCGGGACGAACGCAGTAGTCGGTGATGCCGACGGCGCGACCGCCCAATCCGAGATCGAACAACGACTCGGTCACGCTCGGCACAAGTGAAACCACGCGGTGATAAGTCATCTATCTACCGCTATTACTTGTTTCTCCCCTTGCCGCAGTCGCATCCCCCGCTCTCGTGCCGCGAGCACGGCTGGTTCGCTTTCTTGGCAAGGGTTTGCAGTTCGTCCAGCGGCACCAGTTCATCCCTGCCGAATTCAAAACGGCCATCTTCGACCTGGACAATGGCCGTCTGCTTGAGCGGGTTAAGGTCCACCACTTTGCCTTCGCCTTTGGGCGTACCCACGCGCTTCTTGATCTTGGGCAGTGTCTTGCGCGCCTCAACGTATTGCTCGTACTCGTACACGAGGCAGCAGCGCAGTCGCCCGCACATGCCGGTGATCTCTTCCGGGTTGAGCGAGATGCCCTGCTCTTTTGCCATCTTGATCGACACCGGGCTGAACTCGGTGAGGAACTTGGAGCAGCATCGCTCTTCGATCCCGCACGCGCCCGGGCCGCCGAGCAACTTCGCTACATCGCGCGGGCCAATCTGGTGCAGGTCGACATGGGCGGGTGCGTGGATCGCCGCCATATCGGCCTGCAGAGTCCTGGTGTCCACTCTGGCATCGGTCCTATTCTCATCGGTGGCGGTGCTGAAGAGGAACGTCAACCGGCTGCCATCGTAGTTATACTCGGCGCGGACGATCTTGATGTCCGTCAACCTGAGTTCGGCAGCGCGTGCGCGGCAGTTGATCATCGCCGCAAGTTCTTTGGCCTGCCACTGCTGGAACATCAGCAAGTCGCGCGGAGTGGCGACGCGCTGAATATGCTTGTAACTGCCGTCGGGTGCGGGTGCAGGTTCGACGAATCTCACCACTTCGCCCAACTGTGTTCCACGTTTGGTTTCCACAACCACACGGTCACCTTTCCTTACTTCGGGGAAACCGGATGCATCAAAGTGATACAGTTTGCCGACGCGGGAGAATCGCACCCCCACGATGAGGGCGGTAGTGTCTAGAATTGCGGACATGGGAACAAGTGTCTTGTGGCCAGGTGGTCTGGTAGCCGCGTGGTCGACCGATCGACCCGCTTCGCGTGGCTACTCGGCTATGTGACTACCTGGCTAATCGACCATCTGAATTTGAATGAGGTTGCTTTGCTGGCGGCTGAGGGTTTGTACACTCACCTTCGCCGCCACATCTTGGGCGATGGCGATAAGCGCCTGCCCCGCCGCGGACTCCGGATCGGAGACGACGATGGGGACGCCGGTGTCGCCGCCCACGCGCACTTTCGGGTCAATGGGCACTTCGCCGATAAACGGCACCCCGGCCTGCTCAGCCAGTTTCCTGCCGCCGCCGCGCCCGAACAGATCCATGTGAGTGCCGTCGGGCATGGGCAGGTAACTCATGTTCTCGATCACGCCCAACACCGGCACATCCAACTGCTTGAACATCGTCAGCCCGCGCAGCGCATCGGCCAGCGACACTTCCTGCGGCAGGGTGACGATGAGGCCGCCGGAGAGCGGCACTGCTTGCGTGAGCGAAAGTTGGACATCGCCCGTGCCCGGAGGCAGGTCGACGATTAGATAGTCGAGATTGCCCCACTCCACGTCGCTCAAAAATTGACGGATCGCCGAGTGCAGCATCGGGCCGCGCCACACCAGCGCCTGCTCGGGTTTGACGAGAAAGCCCATCGACATGAGCTTGACGCCGTGGGCCAGGGCGGGCACCATCTTAGGTTCGCCATTCACATTCGTCGGCGGCGGCATACGGCGCGCGCCGAGCATAATGTTGGCATTCGGGCCGTAGATGTCGGCGTCCATCAAACCGACGGCTGCGCCCATCTGCGCCAGCGCCACGGCGACATTCACGGCGACGGTCGATTTGCCCACACCACCCTTGCCTGAGGCAACGGCGATGGTGTTTTTCACCGTCAACGATAACTGCCCGAGGATCCGGTTGTCGACCGGCACACTCGATCCCCACTTAACAGACACCGACTCCACGCCGGGAACCTTCATCAGCGCCGCGCGGCAGTCACGCTCCATCACGTTCTTGAGCGGACACGCGGGCGTGGTCAGCATCACGGTGAAACTCACCGCCCCGCCGTTGATCTCCAAATCGCGGACCATGTTCAAGGCCACGAGGTCTTTATGCAGTTCCGGCTCGTTGACCGTGCTGAGAGCCTTCATGACTGCTTCTTTGGTTACCATGCTCACTATTCCTTCTTGGCGGCGGCGCCAGCCTTCTTGGCCGCCTTCTTCGCTTCTTCCTCGGCGCGAGCCTTTTCTTCAGCGGCGTAGTCGGTGGGCCGAATCCTGGCATAGTAGCTCACCGGCTTGGACAGCTTTTCCTTATCGTATACGTGCACAGTCGTGCGATCGTACGACGCGAGTTCATAATCGTGATCCATCTTGATCGCATCGAACGGGCAGTATTCGGCGCAGTAGCCGCAGTTCATGCAAATGTCGGTGTCGATGTAAAACTCTTTCGGCGCGGGGACCGGGCGCTTGGTTACCGGATCATCGGCGCGCACGATCCAGATGCACTGCGGCGGGCACACTTTGGCGCAGATACCGCACGACGTACAACGATCTTCCTTCGCGCCATCCGGCTTCTCCTCATAAATCAGAAACGGAATATAGCGGAAGCGCTCCGGCACCTCCAGTTTCTCATCCGGGTATTGAACCGTGAACAAGCCTTTGCCCTTCGGCGACTGGCGCATTTTGAGTTTGTCGACGTCCACGTAGCGCTTGCTCAGCCACTGCACGTCTTCGGTGTAAGTACCTACAAAGTGTTTGAGGGTTACCATGAACCCTTTGATCATCCCAAGTCCGTACATCGCTCGCTCCTTAGCGGTCAGTCTCGCCCAACACAATGTCAATGCTGCCGAGAATAACCACAACGTCGGCAACCTTCGCGCCTTTGCACAGTTCACCCAGCACCGTCAGATTGATGAACGATGGAGCGCGAACGTGATAGCGATACGGATTCGCCTTGCCGGTCGAGACGACGTAGAAGCCCAACTCGCCTTTCGGCCCTTCCACACGCCCGTACGATTCACCCGCCGGGGCGCGGACGTTGTACTGCGGCTTGCCGGCCATGATCTCGCCACCGGCTGGCATATCGCGCAGCACCTGCTGGCAAATCTTTACGCTCTCGCGCATCTCGTCCATGCGGATGAGGTAGCGGTCGTAGATGTCGCCGTTCGGGCGCGTGCAAACCTTGAAGTCGAACCGATCGTAGATGCTGTACGGCTCGGCGCGGCGGATGTCATAGGGCACACCCGAGGCGCGCAGCAGCGGGCCGCAGGTGCTGTAGGCAATGGCCTGATCAGCCGGCAACACACCCACGCCGAGGCAGCGCGAGCGGATGATTTCGTTCTCAGTCAGATAGGTGTCGAGATCGTCGATGGCCTTCGGCAGGCGGTTGAACACCATGTCGTTAATGAAGTCCATCGTGTTCTCGTCGCGCATCTTCTCGGGGATGTCGCGCGATACGCCGCCAAAACGCATATAGTTGCACATCATACGCGAACCGGCTGTGGCTTCGAAGAAATCGAGGATCAGTTCGCGCTCGCGGATGGCGTACAGCGCGGGAGTGAAGAACGCGCCCAGGTCGTTGAGCAAGAAGCCGACGGCCCACATGTGGTTGCAGATCCGGGTGAGTTCGACCATCAGCACACGGATGTATTCGGCTCGCTCCGGCACTTTCAGCTTCTGCAGTTTCTCAACGGCCAGCGCGTAGCCGAGGTTGTTGGACATCGAGGAAATGTAATCGAGCCGGTCGGTGAAGGGCATGTTTTGCAGCCACGTGTTGCGCTCGCCAATCTTCTCGTGATTGCGGTGCAGGTAGCCCATCACCGGATGCAGTTCCACGATGGTCTCGCCGTCGAGCGTGACGACCATGCGGAACACACCGTGGGTGGAGGGGTGCTGCGGGCCGAGGTTGACGACGATCTTGTCGGTTTTGAATCCGCGTCCATTGCCCTGCTCCAGTTCGCTGATATCAGGATACTGGGAGGCTTCGGCTTCCGACACCCAGCCCTCGGGCAGGAAGCCTTCAGGATAAACCACGTTGTGAGCGAAAGGATTCTTTTCTTCGGAACGATAGAAGTGACCCCCCGGCCAGCGCGTGTCGAAAGGCTTCGTATCCTGTTCGTAATAGGCCTCTTTCCAGTCTTTGCGGAGAGGCCATCCGCCGAACCCTTCCCACATCAAAATACGTTTGAGGTTTGGGTGGCCGGCGAAGCGAATGCCGTACATGTCGTAGGCTTCACGCTCCTGGAAATCGGCGCCGGGGTAGATCGAGACCAGTGACGGCACCACCGGATTATCACGGGGGGTCTGCACCTTGAGCGCCAACGCCGGGCCGCCGGAAGTTCGATAGAGGTGGTACACCGCTTCCAGTTTGCCATCGGTCAGGTAATCCACGCCGGTCACCGACGAAAGATAGTCGTAACCCATTTCGTCACGGGCGGCGGTGGCAACTTCGATCAGTTTCTCGGGCGTGACGACGTAGCCTGAATATCCGGCGCGCGTATCAGGCGTCACCGCGCCGGGGAAGCGCATGTCGAGCGTCGCCGCCGGCGCTTCAGCAGTGGGAGCAACAGCTTCTGTCATGTACTGTCCCTTTCAGCTATTCGCAACCGGCTCGTTTTGCTTCTTTGCCAGTTGATGGAAGATCGCGTTTTGGCGAGGATCGATCAGGTCCGGCCCGAGGATCGGGATCGGGATCGGCTCACTGGAGCCTTTCTGATACCAGGGCGAGGTCTCGTAAGTTTGGGTGTCGATCTTTTTCTGCAGCGCGATCAGGCCATTGAGCAGAGCCTGCGGGGTTGGCGGACACCCCGGCACGTACACGTCCACCGGGACAAACTTGTCCACGCCCGACACCACGTTGTAGCCTTCTTTGAACGGGCCGCCGCCTGAGGCGCACGCGCCCATCGCCATCACATACTTGGGTTCCGGCATCTGGTTGTAGAGGCGGACGATGACGGGAATCATTTTCTTGGTCACTGTGCCGGAGACGATCATCAGGTCGCTCTGGCGCGGGCTGGGCCGCATCACTTCCATGCCGAAGCGCGCGAGGTCGTAGCGGCTGGCGGCGGTGCAGATCATTTCGATAGCACAGCAGGCCAGACCGAACATCATCGGCCAGATGGCGTTGCGGCGACCCCAGTTGTAAATCTTGTAGATATTGGTGATGATGACGTTAGACTTCAACTCATCGGGGACCTGGTAATTGGGATCTTGCACCGAACTCAATTCGGTCATAACGGATTAACCTCCTCAAACCATTCCTGATAAATGGCGGATAGCAGTTCTTCGTTTGCGAGTGCGGGGTCGTCGGCGAACTCCGGCAGAGCGACCGTCCACTCGTATATCTTTTGTAAGGAAACGTCCTTCAAATTCACACCCGGGTGGGCTTCGATCAACCGCAGTGCAATCGCGTAAGACCCATCCCAGTACAACTTGGTCACCGCTCAGTTGTTCCTCAATGCAGCGTCCCCATTGCATACCAAAAATAAAACGCCTGGCGCATTTTATGACGGATTTCACAAAGTTGGTACGATTATATGAGTAGGGATCATGGTTGTCAAGGTTAAGAAGATGACCATTTGACAAATTCCAGAGCACCATCTACAATCGAAACATGCAACACAAGCGGCAGGAGATCGTCGACATCCTCAAGCAGCGCGGCGGCGCCACCGTCGAAGAGCTAAGCAAAGAACTCCGTATTACATCAGTGACGGTACGACACCATCTCGACGTGCTGAGATCCGAAGGATGGGTCGGCGAACCGACGGTGCGACATCGTTCCTCGTCGGGCCGGCCGCAGCACGTCTACTCGCTGACACCCAAAGCCAAGGATCTCTTCCCTCGCAATTACGAAAGCCTCGCCCGAACACTGCTCGACGAAGTGAAATCTCGACTGGACTCCCGCGAGGTCAACGTGATCTTCGAGGGCGTCGCCAATCGCTTGCTGGCCGGGGCCCCCCACCCTGTCGTCGGCGAGCCGGTGGAAGAGCGGCTCGACCGCACGATCAACTTCCTAAATCAGAAAGGCTACGTGGCGCGCTGGGAGCGGCTGCCCGAGGGCTTCGTGGTTCATACCCGCAACTGCCCTTTTGACGGAATCGCCGACCAACACCGCGAACTCTGTTCGTTGGATGTGATGCTTGTGTCATCGTTGACTGGCTTTGCCCTTCGACGCGTGTGCCATATGGCCGAGGGCGACAACTCGTGCGCCTACCTCTTGCAGGAGCCCACGTCCATCCTCCGGTAATTTATAAGATGCCCGTCTTAATTATTGACATTACCCGTATCTGCTGTTACAATCTCGTCATATTACGTTCAGGACTGAGGAGACACATCGCATGACTGCGCCTTCCGAAAACATCACCATTACCCCCGACGTTGTTGAAGCGCCTGCCGCCACTCTCACGAGCGGCGCGGCGGCCAAAGTTCGCTCCATCCTCGCCGAGCGCAACCTTCCGAATCACGGCTTGCGCGTGTTCGTCTCAGGCGGCGGCTGTTCCGGGATGCAATATGGCATGGCGCTCGAAGGCCAGCCCGGCGAGTTCGATACGGTGGTCGAGCAAGACGGTGTCAAAGTGTTCATCGACCCGACCTCGATGATGTATCTCGAGGACGCGACGATTGATTACGTCGATAATCTGATGGGCGGCGGCTTCCGGATCGACAATCCCAACGCTGTCGCTTCCTGTGGATGCGGCCACTCGTTCCGCACATCGGGCAGTCCGGCTCCGGCTTCCGGCGGTGGCTGCGGGCACTGATCGTTTAGCTGATATGGCTCGGCGTCTGTTCACCCTTGACGAAGCCAACGCGCTGCTGCCATCTTTGCACTCGCTGTTGACGGAGATGGTAGAGGCGCGGCACAGGATAGTGGAGGCTGAACCCAGCCTATGGCCGGTGCTCGAAAAAGCAATCGGCAATGGCGGCAGCAAAGAAGCCGGAGCGGTGCTTCCCCACTTCGAAACGATACAGCGCAACGTGCAGACGATTCAAAACCTGGGCATCGAGATCAAAGACATCGGCGCCGGACTGGTCGATTTCCCTTCCGAACGTGACGGTCGGGTGATATACCTGTGCTGGCGTCTCGGCGAACCAAGCGTAACCCACTGGCATGAGTTGGACACCGGGTTTGCGGGGCGGCAGCCACTGTGACAAACGCTGACGATTAGGGGCGGGCCGCAAACCCGCCCCTTCCTTTTGGAAACGCTTCACCACCATGCTGAAAAACCTTTGGTCGAAACCATCATCCTCTGAGGCCGGGCCCAAACGGCTGTGGCTCGACCTCGGCGATCTGGGCGACCTCGTAAACCCGGCCGGGCCGCACGAGCAGTGGCAGGATCACGGCCTCGGCCTCCTGCGCACCCTCCTGCATCAGAACGGCCTGATGACCGACATCGCTTCCACCCGTGCATGCAAGACGTGGGACGAAGTGCGGCAAGCGGTCGCCGGTTACGACATACTGCTGATGAACGTGCGCAGTTACACGTTCCCGGTCGGCTACCGCAGCGCCAAGATTTTCAAAGAGGTCAATCCCAAGGGCCTCGTGCTCGCTGGCGGCATGCACGCCACCGTCGCGCTCGACGAGATGGAAGCCATCCCCGAATTCGACAAGATTTGCCAGGGGCCGGGCGAAAAGACCATCGTCGATCTCGTGCGCGACCCCGACTCGTTCCCTCGAGTCATCCTCGGGCAGGGCGCCAAGTCCATGGCCGAGTGGCCGATGATCGATCGCACCCTGTGGCCCAAGCCCAACTCGTGGAAACTGGCGCGCAAGTTCCACTGGCCGCTCGAACCGGAATGCGGCTGGGGCCCCGGCCCCGTCGTCACCATCATCACCAGCCGCGTGTGCCCGTGGCAGTGCGTCTTTTGCAACGAGAACTCGTACATCCCCAACATGGGCCGCCGCCCGGTGGAGGCGGTGATCGACGAACTGAACTTCCTCGACCAGAAATGGGGCGTCGGCTCGATCGTCATCCACGACTCGATGTTCTTCCAGAATCCGTCGTGGCTGCAGGAGTGGCTGGAGAAGTATCCGCGCCAGGCGCGCAAACTGTGGCCCTACTGGGCGGCGGGCCGCGCCGATACCGTGCGGCAGTGGCCCGAGCTGTTCGAAGCCCTCATCAAAGAAACAAACTGGAACACGGTCTCCATCGGCTTCGAGTCCGGCAGCGACCGAGTCCTGCGCATCATCAACAAAGAGTGCACCGAGGAAGACAACTACTTCACCATTGACCTGCTCAGCCGCATCGGCGACGAGATGGAAGCGCAGGGCAAGAAGGCGCCCGTGTTCTGGTCGAACATCATGCTCGGCATCCCCGGCGAGACTCACGAGGACGCGATCAAAACGATGCGGATGGTCAAGTACACCAAGCGCATCCTGCCGTCCATTTCGTTCTACGCCCCCTACCCTGGCTCGGCCCTGGGCAACCAACTTATCGCCGAAGGCAAGAGCCGCATGACCAAAGAAAACTACCACCGCTTCCCCGACGACGAGAAAGTGGTCGGCGTGGACTACCAGTTCTACCGCGAACTCCTCGCAGGCAAATTCGACCACGAAATCAACAAAGGTCTGCCCAGCCTTATCCAGCACCGCCGCAGCGTCTATAGCGATGCACTCGCCAAAGCGTAGCATAGTCCGGTAGTCGAGTCGTTAAATGGTCCAGTGGTCACCACACCTGAGGCTACGCGACCGCTGGCGCGTGACCACGCGACCACCCAACCACCCATGAGCAGCTTCAGCAACCCTCACTACATGTACCTGTTCGACCTCAAGAACGGCAAGAAGAAACTGGCTTACGGCCAGTCGCCCGAAGACGCGCTGGAGATTCTCAGTTACCGTCTCAGCCAAGAAGAGATGGACGAGATCATCCAAGACAAATTCGTCAAAATCCACCAGAGGCAGTTGCAGGAATACGTTCACCTGCTGGGTTAACGAGACCCGAAGGGTTTTGAAAACCCTTAGGGTCTGGATACAATACAGGGCGCAGGGTGCAACCGTACTCTGCGCTCTTTGCTTTTTTGAGAACAACGGATTAAAAGAATTACACGGATCGATCCGCCTAATTCTTCAAATCCGTTGTTCTAAACCATGAAACTCACCGCCACCCAACAACGCCTTCTCCGCGCCATCGCCAGCGGCCACTTCCTCAAAGCCCACCGCGATATCGAGGGCGGCAAAGTCTACAGACTTCACCCGCTGCAGGGCGAACCTGAAATCGTCAACAGCGACGATGTGCAGCACCTCTGCGACGAAGGACTGATCGACAGCAACAAGAAATTTCCCGCCGCCACCTTCTGGCTCACCGAAAAAGGCAAAGTAGCCGCCGCTCAGACCACAGAAAACAATCTGCGTCCATCTGCGTAAATCTGCGGATAACAAACAATGCCCCACGAACAGCCCTCCCTCTTCGACCCAGCCAACACCGCGCCAGCACCCGCCTCTGCGCCGCCGACCCGCAAGTCTAATCTCAACCCCTCGACTCCGCTGGCCGTCGCCTTCGAGTCCTGGCTCGATCATCTTCGCAAGCAGGACATTTCCTTCCACACCTTCACCGCCTTCAAGTGTGACGTCAACATCCTGCTCGAACACCTCGACCCTTCGACTCCCCTCAACACGATCACCACTGCAACCCTCAACCGTTTCCTCGACTGGATGCGCCACGAGCGCGGCAAGCCCTGCTCCGACAAAACCTATGGCCGCCGCGTCACTTCGCTCAAGGCCTTTTTCCGCTGGGCCACGCCGCTGGCCGAACTCCGCGCCGACCCATCCGAAGCGGTGCTTCAACTCTCCGTCCGCAGCCCCTTACCCGAAATACTCACCGACGAAGAAGTGGAAAAATGCCTCGCCGCCGGCGAGATTCTGCGCCACGGCGAAAAGCCCGACATCCGCCCGCTCGTGCTCTTCAAACTTCTGCTTGACACCGGCATGAAGAAAGTCGAAGTCGCCAACCTCAAGAAAGAGCACATTGATCTTTCCAACGCCGCCGAGCCCTTCCTCTTCGTCCGGTACCCCGAAAAGAAAGACTGGCCCAAAGAGCGTAAACTCAAACTCACGCCCGAATGGGTTGAAATCTATCGCGACTATTTGGCCGAGTACGCGCCGAGGGATGTCGTCTTCACGTGGTCGGTGCGCAAACTCGAATACGCGCTGGGCGACACGGGCCGCGCCGCCGGGCTGGAGAAAAACGTCTCCTTCGACATGATGCGCTGGACGTGCGCCGTGCGCGACAACAAATCGGGAATGGAAGAAGACGCCTTGCGGCGAAAGCTGGGTCTCTCGCCGATTCAGTGGAGGGAGACGGGAGAGAGGATCAGGAAGTTGGTCGAGGGAGTAGAATAGAGGCGAGTTTAGACGGAGGGCGCTATGAAGTTCACCATCGAAACCGAATTGTCTTTAGGCAGCATTTACCAGATGCTGATCTAGAGCAATCGGTAAATACCGAATCTTCTCAACTCAGATTGCCGGGGCCAAAGTGTGGCCGGCATTCACATTTCTCCTCTTTATACCAGGAGGCAATCCGATGACAAAGAAGGCTGAAAAGACGGCGCGAAAATCAACGGCTAAACGTCCAAAGAAAACCAGCCGCCAGAAATCGTCCATCGACAAGCAAGCTGTCCGCGCCGGGGGCAGTGTTGTCTCCGGCAATGTATCAATCAAAGGCGGGACGTTTGTCGGGCGTGACAAGATTGACGTGAGGTCTTCGTCAACTGAGGTGCAGGTTCTGTTTCAACCGATCTATCGAGCCATTGCCGACCGTCCGAATACCAGCTCCACTGACCGGGCCGACCTCGAGGCCGAGGTCAAAGAGTTAGAGGCCGAAGTCGTCAAAGGCCAGAAGGCCTATGAAGACTTCCTACTGCGCCGCATGCGCAACATTAAGCGCATGGCGCCCGATATTCTGGAGGTCGTCATGGCCACAATTGCTAACCCGGCCGCCGGGCTGGGCCTGGCCGCAACAAAGGTCGCTAAGAAAATGTCTGAAGAGGCTGGAGCCGGCTAACTGCAGCGCGTGTTTGGAAAGTCTGTGGGACGCTTATATGTCTGACCAAAAGCCGAAGGAGCCGCCAGAAAGCCGCACCGAGGGCAGTCGCGTCGGGGGCGATGTCAAGATCGAAGGCCCTGGCACCTTTGTCGGGCGTGATCAGTATGTGGGCTTGAAAGTGGAGGAACTGGTCGCCGCTCTGCGGCAGGCCTTTCCGACAGGGGATACGCGCCCGGAACGCCTGGGCCAACTGCTCGACGAGTTCCGCGCCTATCATGCGAAACTGTATGAATGGAAGGAACTGCACAACGCCCTCAACAAAATCATTGATGCCTTTGACCAATACGCCGGGCGAGTTGAGAGTTCTTATATCGAGAAGAATCCACTCAAGCCCAGCCTGTATCGAGATGCGTGGCGACCCGTCAATCGGAATGTGGATGATATGCTCGACTGGGCCCAGACCATTCAATACATTGGCCAGCGTTACCAGGCGCTTGCCAACGACAGGCTGGAAGGTGAGCGCTGGGCGGTGGACATTAAAGGCAAGCGTGACGATCTGATAGCCCACTTCCAGCGCGGGCAGGCGATAGAACAAAGCACCAATTTTCAACGCTTGTTCCAGCCTAATTCCGCCCAGGAATGGTTACGACAATTGTACGACCTGACCCACGAATTCGAAGATGCCATCAAGCGGTATATGTCTCAGGCCGATAACCAACTCCGCGAGACGGCATCCAATCTTTATGGATTATCGAAGCAGGCCTTTGGGAACTGACCATGAGCATTTTCCAGAATCTTCAATCAAGCCATGAAGCCCTGCTCCACCGTCAGCAGGCGAACGAACCTATACTGAACGATGTCAAAGCCTATATCGAGCAGGTGCGCGCGGCCAGCAATCAAGTGGGTGCTCCCCGTGAGCGCGATCAACTGCGCGCCAACCTGCGCTATTGGGCCGGATATGTGTTCGACCAAGAGAAGGTCTACCCCAACATAGACTTGGCGCCGGGGCCAAATGTAACTTCCCCTACTAGTCCCCTAGCAATTGTTGTCATCGTCGTCATCGTCCTTCTGGGCGTCGTGGGCGGCGGGCTATATATATATTATATCCCACCCAACTTAACAAAGGCAACGCCGACTCCGCCTGGCATAGCTACTGTCAGCGTGATCATCCCAACCGCATCTGCCACTCGCCCACCCACACCCACAGCGACGTTCACGCCGACTGACACGCCCACGCCGGTTTCCTCACCGACAATCAATCCAGCCGGCATTGTGGTGCAACTGACAAATCCGCAGGAGGGGCAGGTAGTCGGCCCGCAGGTGGCGCTCTCGGGTATCTACAGCAACTTGCAACCAGGTTGGTCCATCCATGTCCTGCTCCAACCGCTTTCGGGCGGCGGGCGCTATTTCCCGCTCCCGGATTTTTTCATTGTGCCGGCTGATGTGACTTCCGGCGATTGGTCGCTGGCGGCCACGTTGGGCCAGGGAGCAGAACTGGAACGTCCGGAGCAATACAATCTTCGCCTAGTTATTGTAATTGACGAACCGGGGCGGAAAGCGCTACAGGACGCGGAGAAAAACGGTCTTGAGCAAATTCCGGGGGGCCTGATTCCCTTCCCGCAAGTAGTAACCCTGTCACGGAGTGCGTATTACGCGATTGATGAAACGCGTGTGCTCTATGCATCCGTCGGCGAGAACGGCGCGGGCGAACTATTCACCACGCGCCTTGACGGTTCAGACATGAGGCAGGTTACCAACACACCCCGGATATCAGAGGCAGATGCTAGCCTGTCGCCGTCCGGGCGGCAAATCGCGTTTGTTGGTCGAGAAATAGACTCGTCCGGAAATGAAGTCGTTTCGCTCTGGTTGATGGACAGTGACGGCCAAAACCCTGTCGTCTTAGCTCGTGAACCCGGCGCGAACTACGAGCAGCCGCGCTGGTCACCGGACGGAAGTTACCTTGCCTATAGTGCCCGTGTGACGGATGAAGGGGGGACGGGCATTCGTTTGTTCATCTTCGATCTCAGCACAAAAGATAGCCGCAAACTGACAACTGGTCTCCTCGCCCCCCGCTTTCCGAGCTGGATGCCAGATGGTAAATCTTTGGTTTTTAGTGCCTATTCACCTTCTGGCACCACCCTAGATTTGTTTCAAATTGATATTGCCAGCGGGCAGGTTACCCCA
>Ga0209342_10005121_pt1 | contig 13475 bp, 9 predicted proteins | sample RifCSP16_2_FD_184023 | JGI IMG/M metagenome (GOLD analysis project Ga0209342, IMG submission 184023) | Soil microbial communities from Rifle, Colorado - Rifle CSP2_sed 16_2 (SPAdes) (version 2) | ecosystem: Environmental > Terrestrial > Deep subsurface > Rock core/Sediment | place: Rifle... | reverse complement strand
GGTCCGGAGACCGACAGAAGGTTCGCACCGGGACCCGTCAGGGAGAGGACACCGCTCAGGGAGATCGTGCCGGACGACGATGCGTTGTAGACCGTGTACGTGAGACTCCCCAGGACCTCCGTGCGGACCTGCGCGACGGTGAGCGTAAGGTTGAGCTGGGTGGTGAGCCTGGTACCATCCGTGGAGGCCACAAGGATCGTCGAGTCGTAGGTCCAAGTGTCGCCGAGGAACCAAGGATCGAGGTCGATGGGCGGGGTAGCCATGACACGATGGGCGGGCGGCGATGGCTCTGCGGGCACGGTCACAGGCGGAATCGAGAGGAAGGCCGTCGCGAGGAGGAGCGCCGCCACGAGCCGCCGCATCGACGATGCGATGAGGGCCCCGGACTTAGGCCTTTTGCCTAAGTGCGGCATGTCATTCGGCGGCGTCGACGACGATCACGTCGCGGACCGCGCGCATCGTCTTGAACGGGAGCATGATCCGCCCCTTCGCGTCCAACTTGTACAGGCGCGGCTCGACCGTGTCGGCCGGCTGGATGAGCATGAAGTCGAGCCTCCCCGAGTGCGAGTCGGCGATGAAGTCCTCGCAGGTCCCGAGGATCTCCCCGTCCTTGGACATGACGGTCTTCCCCCGCAGGTCGGAAAAGAGCGACTTCATCCGCATGAACCCGTGGCCGGAGTAAGGACCGTTTTGATATGAACCGTTCGGTGGGGCCGGGGGGTATTTGAGCCCTCAGAGGCCGGTCAGCGGGCCTGAGAATCACCCCAAGAGGGCCAGACGCGCACCTTCATTCCCCTTGGCGGAAGGTTCATACCGTCTTGCGGGGTAGACGTTCCCCCACCCCGGCGGAGGGTTCCCCCATGAGAGATGTCGTCGTCGACCCCGGATGCTTCCTCGGCCTGTGCGCCTCGGCGATCGAGGCGTACGACCGGGAGACGAACGGCTTCCTCATGGGCGGCGAGAGGCGTCGCGGGCGCCGACGCCGCCCCGTGGCGGTGCTGAAGGCCGCCTATCCCATCCAGACGGAGGAGCGGAGGCGGAACTCCGTCGCCCACGGGAACCTGAAGGCGTTCGACCGGGCGCGGCGCACGGTGAACCACCTGTGGGTCGGCCTCGACCACCTCGGCGGATACCACAGCCACACGGGGACGGACGGGGCCGCCGAACTCTCCCCCTCGGACCTCGAGTACATCGAGGACGAGCTGAACCACCTTGCGCGGCAGGGCGAGAAGCGACCGGACTGGCTGGAGCTCGTCGTCGCGATCCGGAAGCGCGCGTACGCGCGGCGTCACGACGTCGCGTGGTCCTTCCGGCGGTACCCGCGGAAGCTCGGCGCCACGATCGCCATCAAGCCGAGCCTCGGGTACGACGTCACGATCGCCGGATATTGGGTGCCCGTCGAACCGAACGGCGGCGGGATCGTCCACGTCGGGAGGCCGGAGGAAGCGCGACTCGGGATTCCCTGGGCGGACCGGATCTAGGCCTTGCGATCGTGGGCCGCGACCTGGCGGCTCAGTTCTTCCTGCACGACCTCGACGTTCCCCAGAGATTGCAGGACGATCGTGTCCTCGCCCGTGTCGAGCACGATGTCTCCCAGGTTGAAGATCCGTTGGATGAGGCCCTGGTCGAGTTCCACGCGCTCGATCTTATTGAACGGCATCTGGTTCGTCCTTCGGCGGATGATTCCGTCCTTCCGGATGATCCGCGAGTCCGTGACCGTGTATCGGATCGTAAGTCGGCTGAACTCCGCGTAGAGGACCGAGGCAAGGCCAAGGATTCCGACGAGTACACCAAGACACGTCTGGAGGCGGAATCCCAACAGTCGCCATTCATCGGGGAGAGCATCTGTCGGATCGAGGAACGCGATTGTGGACAGAATCCAGAGAAAGATCCAAGCGATGTAGTACTTGAGCGCGATGAGACGCGTGGGCCGCAGGTTGAGCAGCGTCGTTTCTGCCATCTGGCCGAGCATCGGTGCCTCCCCGGAAAAACGTATCCCCGGCATTCCCAACCGCCAAACCGTTTATCTAGGGGGCCCGAGGTTGCCGCAGCGGTGATGGTCGACGTCGTCGTCGAGATCTTCCTGAAGAAGGGCGTCGCAGACCCGGAGGGGGACGCGACCCTGAAGGCGCTCCGCCTCCTCGGCTTCTCGAACGTGCGGTCCGTCGGCTCGGCGAAGCTGTTCCGAATTCATCTTGACGAGAGCGATGCCGCGAAAGCAACCGCCGAGGTCGAGGAGATGTGTCGGAGGCTTCTCGCGAACCCTGTGATCCACGACTATCGGATCACAATGCAGTAGTCACCCGTAGCCGCGGAGCTTGTGGCGCTGGTCGACCTTCCACTCGCTCATGTGATCCGCGCGCCGCACGTCGGACTTCGCCATCTCCGCTTGGGCAGCCTTCACGAAATCATCCATCGTGATCCGGTGGCGGCGGCCCCTGCGCAGGCTGTACCGCATCGCCTGTCGAACGACGTTTAGGATCGAGCCGCCGGAAAGCGCATAATTCTTCCCGAGGGCGGCGAAGTCGATGTCCTTCGCGACGGGCGCCTTTGGCGGCAGGAGCCTCTGGAAGATCTGGCGGCGCATCTCCGCGTCCGGCATCCCGAACTCGATCGCGATGTCGATCCGGCGGTCGAGCGCGCGGTCGAGCACCTTCCCCATGTTCGTCGCGAGGATCACGATCCCCCCGGCGTTCTCGAGGTGGTGGAGCAGGACGTTCACGTCGCGGTTCGTCCACGGCGCCGTCGTCATCCCCCGCCGGTGGAACACCGCGTCCGCCTCGTCGAAGAACAGGACCGCCTCCTTCTCCTCCGCCGCCTTGAACACGCTCTCGATGTTCTTCTCCGTCTCCCCGACCCACATGTTCTCGAGCTGCGCGTAGTTCACGATGAGGAGGGGCTTGCCGACCTCCTTCGCGATCGCCTCCGCGGTCATCGTCTTGCCCGTCCCCGGAGGGCCGGCGAACAGGAGGGCGATGCCCTTCTTCTTCCGGACGATCTTCTCGAGGCCCCACCGCCGGAACAGGAGGTTCTTGTGGCGCACCTCGAGGAGCGCGTCCTCGATCGCCTGGCGCGTCGGGGAGGACAGGACGACGTCGTCCAGGGCGACCTTCGGCTCCAGAAGCTGGAACAGATGGCCACGCTCCCCCTGGGGCGGGGCCTCATCGTCCTCGAGGTCCTCCTCGGTCTCGTAGACCTCGACCCCCGTCTTGAGGAGGCGGACGACGCGCTCCAAGTCCTCCTTCGACACGTGCTCGCACGCGTCCGCGACGCGCCCGCACTTCGGGCACTTCACAATCCACGTATCCCGGCCCTTGTCGCTCAAGGAATCACTCGGGAACGACTCCCGGGTCCCTTGTTCGCCACGATGCGGCCGTCGGTTTTAACGTTATCGCGGACGCACCTGCGTTCGCGGGGGCGTTATCATCCCCGACATCCACCGCGACGCGTTTAAGTAGCGACAGGGAGAGCGGAGGTGATTCCATGGGTGGCCGAAAGGCCCGCCGCCCCCCTGCCAGCAGCGCGGACCTCCCTCCGAACGAATGTCCCAACTGCGGGGGCCCTCTCGAGTTTGAGGCGAACCTGCCGGAGGGCCTGTGCTCCACGTGCGGCATCTACGTCGAACTTCTCAAAGCGGTGGAGGCCCCCGCTGAGGAGGCCATCGAACCGTCGCTGGATCCCGACGCGATCGAAAGCGCCATCAAACGCGACCTGGAGCAGTTGAGCCGGGCGTACGGCCTGAAGACCTCCGGGAAGAAGCTGGATCTGACCTCACGCCTCCGGCGGTACCTCAAGCTCCGAGACGCCTCCATCTTCGATGGGCCGGAGTCGCAGTCCGAACGTGCGATCGCCCGCCGTGCAGTCGTGCTATTCCTCCTCTCCCTGGGAGTCGCTCGGAAGGCGGCCGAGGCGATGGCCTCCCTGTTCGGGAACCTCCGGGCCCTCCAGCGTGCGGCGCAGGACGACCTGGAGCTCCTCGCAGGCGTGACGCAGGCCGAGGCGGCTCGCATTCGCGATGCCCTCTCTCGCGAGGGGACCGTCGTCCTTCCGGAGCGCACGCCGCCGCCCCCCGAGGAGGCGAAGCCCGAGCCCGTCCGAGCTGAGAAACCGGAGCCGGTCCTGGTGGCGAGACTGGAACCGGTCAGGGAAGCGAAGCCTGAACCCATCTTGGAGGCGAGTCCGCCCCCCGCCCGCCAGATCGAGCCCTGGGAAATCCCTCCGCCGCCAACCATGGAGTCCGAGATCCAGCTCGTGCTGGAGCCGCCCCAAGCGGTCGAACCCGCACCGGCCTCCGAGCCCGAGCCCTGGCCATCGCTCGCAGTATCGACGGACGGCCCCTCCGAGTCGACGTCCTTCAGCACAGAAGCTGCCTCCACGTCAACATCCAGGTCCCGCCGGGACCGCTGGCTCCTCTACGCAGGAACGATGCTCCAGGCGATCGGTGGGTTCGGCCTCATTCTCGGATCCCTGCTCCACGACGTGTTCCGCGTCCCGGTCTTCGGTCGGAATTACGCTTCGTTTGGTTCGATGAACGCCGTCTTCGCAGTCGTGGGGGTGATACTTCTCATGGCCGGACTCGCCGCGATCGGGTTCAGCCTCCGGGGAGGTGTTGCCCGACCCGCGTCGGCGACCGAGGTGTGAGGTGGCCGTGCCTCCGGACGCCGTGAAGGGCCATGCCGAACGTGGACTCGAGGTCGCCTCCGTGCCTGCGGGCCGCAGCGGCTCCCGCGGCGCGCTCGGGGGAACGACGGCGGGTCGGCCGAACGACGGGCGCGTGAACGGGCTCGTGAACGGGCGAGGCCGGATCAACGGGACCGGGTACGTGAACGGGCTCCCGCTTCGCCGGAACCCGTTCGGGCTCGTCACCTCCCGGGACCTCCGGCGCTCCGCAGTGTTCCTCGCCGCATCCCTGGGGATCATCCTCGTGCTCGGAGCGTTCCTCGGGACTCCGGTCCCCGAGAGCTCCCCGTTCGGCGTCGACGGCGACTTCTCCGAGTGGCTGTCCGTCGTGCGCTACCCGGACGCGGAGGACGCGCAACCCGGCCACGCGGACCTGGTGGAGTACGCCGTGTACCCCATGGGGGACCGAATCTACGTGTACGGACGGACGCGAGAGCCGTTGTTCGCGGGGCCCGACGCGTCGAGCGTGTTCGTGATCGTCGACCAAGGAGACCCTGCGATGCCCGTGTACGCGACGCCCGTCCTCCCCGCGAATTTCCTCGCGGAGCTGTACGGGTGGGACGGCCGGCTCGTGGACGCGGTGCTCCGCGCGGGGACCGGGGCGGACCCCGACAACGCGACGGCGCTCCAGACCCGGGGGTCCATCGCCGCAGCGGCCGTCGGGTACGAATTCGAGCTCGAGCTGGACGAGGCGCACATCGACCTCCGGCCGAGCCGCGACGTGCGCCTCCTGGTCGCCGCGACCGCGAACAACGCGACGGACGTCGGCGCCATCGTGGGACGCTCGCCCGGAGCCCTCCTCGTCGAGCAGCGGCCCCTCGCCAACGTCCTCTCCGTTCCCGCCCCCTTCCTCGAGGTCCGGTTCCGCGCGTTGGGGGCGGAGGTCACGGTTGCGGGCATCGCCTTGCTTCAGAGCGGCGGCGGGGTCGCTACCCTGCCTTCTTTCCCGTTCACAATCGCTGCGGGAACGGAGCGGGTGGAGAGGATCATCGTGGACCCCGGATCGCTGCCGGGAGGGACGTTCCTGACACTGGAGGTGGGCTCCATCGTGGCCACCGCGGGCGCAATCCCTGTCCGGGCGACCGTCTCGGGAGATGGCGGGCGAGCGTACGTCGGCGCCCTCCCTGCCGCCAAAACTGTCGACGGGATCTTCGACGACTGGACCGGACCGATCCCCGACGCGGACGAAGGACTCTCGCCGAGCGTCGAGATCCTTGAGTCCGCCACCGCCATCTCGGGGGATTCGTTCTTCTACCTAAGGACGGAGGGGAAGGTCCTGGCGGGATCGTTTCTCCCCGAAAAGCGAAAGAGGCCGACGGCCGCCCAAGGCCCGGCCTCGAACGGGACGGTCGTCTCGATCCCTCGACACGCTGGCGAGGACGTCCTGCGCATCTTCGTCGACACCGACGACCAAGATCCGAGCGGTCAGCCCGTTGCGTGGATTCGCGCGAACCGGATGCTCGAGGTGCGCGGCCGCCTCGGGCGGATCACCGCCACGGAGACGTTCGCGTGGAGCGAGGCTTCCTGGCGGTGGGTCCCCCAAGCCACTTCGGTTGACGTCGACTTCTTGGGATCCGAGTTCGAGGCCTCCGTCCCCATGTCGTTCCTGGGCACGATGACGAATTCGAGCGTCGTGTTCGCCTTGTCGGACTGGTCCCGGCAGGGCGACGTGACAGACCCTCTCGCCCTTCGAAGCACACGGGGAGGGAGCCCATCGGCACTACCCACGCACGGCTTCCTCCCGGACGAGACCTTTGCGCCGCCCCTCCGATTCGCGCCGGTCCTAGACGGGCTTTGCCCCTCGTTTCCCGGAGAGTACTTTGGAGGCGCAGTCGGCGGCACACCCTTCTTCTACTTCTACGTCGGAACGCGCCCGGGCCCTCGCTTCCTCTGGCTCTGCATCGTCGTCGACTCGGATTCCACGAACGACACCGGAGACTTCTCGTACATCATGTTCGACACGAAGCACGACGGCGGCTCCACCCCGCAGGCCGATGACCGGCTCTTCTACGTCTACACGAACACCACTTTCTGGGGTTGGTTCATGGGGGACGGGGCGGGATGGGTGGATTGCACCGGCGTGTGTGACCCGTTCGACGCCATGGTCGGGAACTTCAACAACGGCACGCAGCATTACGAGTACCGCATCCGCTGGACGGACGTCTGGGGCGACCTCAACCCCGCGCTGGACGCCGTCGCCGGATTCGCGATCGTCGTCTGGGACGACTCGTGTTGCGTCTACTGGTGGGGCAGCGCCGTGTTTAGCGACACCGCGCCGGACACCTGGGGACACATCATCCTGCCAGAGTTCTCGCCGACGGTGATCGCGGTGACGGCGTCCCTCGCGATTCCGTTCGCGATCCACCGGCGTTCGTCGTCGCGTCGTCGAGCCGCCAACCCTTAAATAGCGCGTGACGGATGGGAACGCGCTAGGCTCGGGCGGGGGGTTGGGCGTCCCCTGTGAATCCCGGAGAATCGTCCTTACCGGGGCCGACGCCGAGAGCGGCGCCATCAGTCCGGCGGCAGTCCGGAGGCCAACGGTGAGGCCTCGTCCTGCGGGGCTGGAGGCGGCACGGGACCCAGCCGGAGGGTTGGGGTCCGTACCCTAACCGCGGGCAACGGGTCAGGCACGGAAGTGAGCAGCCCAAACCGCGGACTACCAACGCTCGCGGGGGCGCGGGGCCGAGGAGGTCCCCGGGTCGCTGTCGTCGGAGCTGGGCGACCATCGGAGCGGCCTGGCAGCCTCTCGGACTGCGAGGACGATCACTCGCCCGCGAGGCGGAGTTGCTTCGTCCCGAGGACGAGGTCTCGCAGCCCGTACCGATCCGTGACTAGGTCCGCGACGATCGCATCCCGCACGTCGTTCCGTCGGTCCTCGACGTAGTACGCGGGCTCGTTCGCGGCAATTGCGATGCCCATCTTCCGGAAGGCGCGGAGCGCCTCGTCCTTCTCCTCGCGAGCGGCGACGACGGCCTCGGGCGTGATGTCGTAGCCGCATTCCTTGAGCTCGCGGTAAAAGACGGGCCGTCGGAACAGCTTCTGGAGGACGGCCAGCGCCAGCCGCGCTCGCGCGCGCTCGTCCGTGTCGACCTGACGGCATTTCTCCCCGACGGCCTCGTACAGGTTCTTCTCACGGTGCACGCTCGTCGTGTACACCTTCGCCGGCGGAATCTCCTTCTCTCGAAGGATGCCGACATCGGCGAGTGCCTTCAGGTACCCCGTGACGAAGAGCCGGTGGAACTTGTACCCCTCCTTCTTCAGCTGCACCGTGAGGGCGCTGATCGAGCGCTCCTCCTTGCGGATGTGCGAGACGACGAGGTCCTTCAGGTTGCGCTCCGGGACGAACATGCGGCCTCCCCGGAGCCTGGTAACAGAGATGATAACGTATGAGCCTTTCCACACGAACTTGTGCTAACAGACGCGGTTCAAAAATCGACTTATCCGGGGACCGGAGTGCGGTGCAGCGTCACCATTCCTCTCACTCCCCCTTTCTTTTTCTGTTCCTTGCTGCGTGAGCGCCGTATCGAGTCCGCGACCTGATAACGGCGCCGCCATCATTATATCGCGGGCTCCGAGTGGTTCGCCGTCCATATGACCAGCGGAGACCGCGTCCGCACGTTCATCCAAGGGTTCGACGACAAGCTGTCCGGCGGGATTCCCCAGGGCTCGATCGTCCTCGTGTGCGGTGAGCCGGGCACGATGAAGTCGACGATCGTGTTCAACATGCTGTACCACAACGCGCTCCGCGAGGGCACCCGCGGGGTGTACATGACCCTCGAGCAGGGACGCGACAATCTCTCGTACCATCTCCGCCAGCTCGGCCTGGACCCGAAGGACGTCGAGGACCGCGTGAGCATCGTGGACCTCGCGATGATCCGCAAGACCCTCGAGGGGACGCAGGGGACGTTCTTCGAAATCTTTCGGATGTACGCGGCGAACCTGAAGAAGACCGTGGGCTTCCAGCTCTTCGCCGTCGACTCCCTCCCCGTGCTCAACACGATGGCGCGCTTCCAGAACCCGCGGGAGGAGCTGTTCAAGCTGTTCGAGTGGGTCCGCGACCTCGATGCGACCGTCCTGATCGTGCAGGAGCTGAGCACCGCGCAGGAACCGTACGGGAAGTTCGGGGAGGAGTTCCTCGCCGACGGAATCATCGCGCTCAAGATGGTGAGCGTCGACGACGCGAACATCCAGCGGCGCATTCGGTGCGTGAAGCTCCGGGGGACTGCGCACAGCCCGAACTTCTACACGCTCATCTTCCAGAACGGACAGTTCCAGGTGACCCGCGTCCTCGGGGAATGAAGGTCGCGTGGGGCATAGTCTTAAGCCTTTTCGGGCATCTGGCGAACGGGGGAGGGCGTGTTCCCCCGAATGGACAGGAGAGGATTCCGGGTGTCTTCGATCCGCTCTGCTTGCTGTGCGCTCGCCCTTGCGTTGCTGTTTCTGATTCCCCTGGCCCCGAGCGCGGGGCCGCGAACGCAGCCGACGGTTCCGCCGACTTCCGCGGGGGAGGCGTCCTACGTTCGCATCGGAATCCCCGGCGCGCAGGCCGCGACCCTGGGGCCCGGCTTCGAGATCGTCGAGACGTACGATAGGTTCGTCCTCGCGAGGGCGCGGGAGGATGTGCTCTACGGGCTCCGGGCCCGGGGTGTCTCCGTGGAGCCCGAGGAACCGTTCGCCCTCCGGATCAACGGATACGTGTTCGATACCCGGGCGGACGTCCGCGTCCCCGGCATCCTGGCGGCGGAGCCCGTCCGCGAGGGCCTCGGATACCACCTCGTCCAGTTCATCGGTCCCGTGAAGGAGGAGTGGCGGTGGAGCGTGGAAGGACTCGGTGCCGAGGTCCTCGCGTACGTCCCGCACAACGCGTACCTGGTCCGCGGGACTCCCTCCGCGATGGCGGCGGTCCGCTCCCTTCGTCAGGTCCAGTGGATGGGTGAGTATCACCCTGCGTTCAAGATCTCTCCCGACCTCGCGGAGGCGACGGGCCCCGTCGACGTCACGATCGTCGTGCACGGCGGGGAGTCCGTGGGTTCCGTCGTGGCGGCGCTGAACAAGATGGGGCTCCGCGTGATTGGGCGGTTCACCGACGGCGTCGGCATCCAAGCGTGGGGGACCTACGACGGCTTCGGCCTCGTGAAGGCGCGCCTCGACCCGTCCCTCCTCGTCCCGATCGCTCGTCTCGGCGGCGTCCGTTTCGTCGAACCCCAGTACGAGATGCAGCTCTACCACCAGAGCGCGCAGTTCGTGCTCCAGACGAACGCGCCCGCGAACGGCTCCGGCGTCCGCCGGATCTGGGACCAGAACATCCGCGGTCAGGCGCAGGTCATCGCGCTCTCCGACTCCGGCCTCGATTACGACCACTCGCAGTTCCGCCATTCGCAGAACCAAGTCACCCTCGGGAGCGGCCCCACGTCGATCTACAACGTCACGGACACGAACCGCCGGAAGGTGATCCGGTACCTGCCGATGAGCGGCCTGGTCGGCGTCGACCCGTTCACGGGCGGGGACCCGAACGCGATCAAGGACTCTGGGGACGTCTTCTGCTTTACAGGCTCGATGGGACACGGAACGGCGACCTCCTCGTCCGCAGCGGGGGACGACACGGGCATCACCCCCGCGAGCCTGAACGACGGGATGGCGCCGAACGCGAAGCTCGTGATGCTCGACATCGGCTCCACGGACCCGACCGGCTGCGACATCCTCTCGTACATCCCAGACGATTACGGGGACATGTACGGCGCGGCGTACGCCACGGGCGGTGGCGGCGCTCGGATCTTCTCGAACTCCTGGGGCACTTCCTCGAACGGATACACCTTCGGGGATTCTATGGTCGACCGGTTCATCTGGGCGAACCCTGACGCCCTCATCCTGTTCGCGAACGGAAACAACCCGCCGAACGCGCTTGTCGGGAGTCCCGCGACGGCGAAGAGCGTCATCGCGGTCGGCGCGTCCTGCGCGTGGAACAACCGCGAGGCGACCACGGGCTGCGGGGGCGGCGGCCCCTCCTCGGGGCCTACCGCCGACGGGCGGCGGAAGCCGGACTTTGCGACGTTCTACTCGACGGGATCCCCTGACACGACGGCGAACTCGGACGGGGACCTGAACACGCTGAACTCGGCCCAGCAGGGCTTCGGCGGCACGAGCTACGCGACCCCGCTTGCGGCGGGCATGGCGGCGCTCGTGCGCCAGTACTTCCGGGAGGGTTGGTACCCGACGGGCAACCGCGTCGGCGGCGTCGCGCTCACGCCCAGCGCGGCCCTCCTCAAAGCGGTCATGACCGCGAGCACGGTCGTGATGACCGGAGTCGGCGCATGCTCGGGCAACCTTTACCCGAACAATGCGCAGGGATGGGGCCGCCTCTGGGCGGACGAGGCCCTCTACTTCCCCGGCGACACCCGCAGGCTGTGGGTGATGGACCACCCAACGGGCATCCAGACCGGAGAGACGATTGAGTACCGCCTCCGGTTCAACACCGCCGCCAAGCTCCGCGTCATGCTCGCGTGGTCGGACTTCCCCGCGACGGAGAACGCGAACCCCGCGCTCGTGAACAACCTCGACCTCGAGGTGATCGACACCAACTCCGGCACGGTGTACCGCGGCAACGTCCAGGGGACACCGTGCACGGGCGGCGAGACCACGACCGGGGGCACGTCCGACACGCGGAACAACTTGGAGGGGATCGCCAGGAACAGCGCGCCCACAGGGGAGTGGCGCATCCGCGTGACCGGGGCGAACGTCCCGATGGGGCCGCAGAGGTTCGCGCTCGCGGTCGTCGGCGGCCTCGACCTCGCCTACGGCGTCCTCACGATCGACAAGACCGTGTACGGCGAGGCCGAGAACGTCTTGATCGAGGTCCGGGACGGGGACGCGACGGGCGCCATGACGGTCCAGGTGACGAGCAACACGGAGCCCGGGGGCGAGACGGTCCCGATGACCCGAGTGGGGAACGCGACCTACCGCGGCTTCATCTCGCTCAACTACGGATTGCCCGTCCCCGACGGCGACCTCCAGTGCAGTCACGGGGACACGATCACGGTCACGTACAACGACCCGAACCCGCCCCACGCCTCCGTCGCGACCGCACGATGCGAGATCGACCCGCCCGCGATCTCGAACGTGCAGGTCATCGGCCTGACGAACGCGGCGGCCACGATCACGTGGACGACGGACAAGGCGTCGGACAGCACCGTCTTCTACGGGACGACGCCGGCGCTCGGGACCACAGTCGCCGACACCGCGTACGCGACGAGCCACAGCCTCACGCTCACGAACTTGGTGACGGAGACCTTGTATTACTTCGATGTCGCGTCCGCGCGCGCGGGACACACGACGCGGGATGACAATGGCGGTCTCCACTACCGCTTCAAGACGACGGAGAAGGCGGAGATCCTGCTCGTCGTCGCCGACTCAAGCTTCCCAGCCGAGCGCGTCGACGTGTACCGCAACGCCCTTCAGTCTGCGTCGTGGTCGTGGAACGAGTGGGACGTCGCCCGCGCGGGCGACCCGTCCCTCGCGTTCCTGCAGACGTACAAGGCGGTCCTGTGGCAGTCCGGGCTCGAGCAGTACCCGCCTGTCACGGATTCGCAGATCACGCTGATCACGAACTACATCAACGGGGGCGGTCGGTTCGCGTACTCCGGCAACGACGTGGCGTGGGCGTTCTGCGACGGCGGCTCGGCCTTCAACACCCCCGCCCGCTGCAACTTCGCACAGTCCGTCCTCAAGGGCGAGTACGTCCGGGACCCACCGTTCTCAACGTTCTCGCAGGAAGTCGGCTTCCTGGGGGATGTAATCAGTGACATCTATCGTGTGGGGGGTACCCCGGGGCCACAGACGTACTTCGCGCATCGAGACGGCGCCGCGGCGGACGAGGTGAATCCCCTCAACGCGGGCGGGACGACCACGACGCCCTGGCAGACGAATACGGGGAACGTTCCGGCGTGGGACGGCGTCAAGTGGGTGTCCTCCGGCAACAACGGGACCGGGAGTCCGAGCTGCGTCTGGTGCGGTGCGCCGAGCCGGGTCGTCTCCATGTTCTTCGAGTTCACGGGTATCAACTACGTCGGCGGCGTGCCGGGGAACGCCCAGCGCACGGACATTCTGAACAAGACGATCGTATTTCTCCTAGGTAGGGCCCCGCCGACCGTGCGCGTGACCTCGCCGAACGGCGGCGAGACCGTCGTCACGAACACGCTGGACGTGTTCTGGTCGCGCTCGCAGCCCCTCTCGGCCCAGGAGATCTGGTACAGCAAGGACGCAGGCTCGTCGTGGGACCTTGTGCCCACGGCGGTCGGCCCGACGGACAGCACGTTCGCCATCGACATCTCGAACGTCGCCCTGTGGCCGAACGGGAACCGGTACCTGATCCGCGTCGTCGCGATCGATACGGGTTCACCCGCGCTCAAGGCGCAGGACGCCTCGAACGCCGTGTTCACGATCCGCCGCCCTGGTGGGGACATCGAGGGCCCATTGGTGCGCCCCGGCAGCCTTCGGATCAGCCCGAACCCTGCGAAGGAGAGCCTGACCGTTTGGATCAACGCGACGATCGACGACACGCTCCGCGGAGGGAGCAACCTCAACACGGCGGAGTACTTCCTCCAGTCGACGATGCCCACCCCAGGGGACTACGGGACCGGCAGTCCGATGACCGCCGTTGACTTCGCATTCGACGAGGTCGTCGAGGACGTCACGATCTCGTTCGTCGCGCCGTGGGCGATCGGATCTGTCCAGACCGTCTGGGTGCACGGGCGGGACGCCGCGACCCCGACGATGAACTGGGGCGGCTTTGGCGGCGG
>Ga0209342_10005120_pt1 | contig 13477 bp, 10 predicted proteins | sample RifCSP16_2_FD_184023 | JGI IMG/M metagenome (GOLD analysis project Ga0209342, IMG submission 184023) | Soil microbial communities from Rifle, Colorado - Rifle CSP2_sed 16_2 (SPAdes) (version 2) | ecosystem: Environmental > Terrestrial > Deep subsurface > Rock core/Sediment | place: Rifle... | reverse complement strand
TGGTTCAGAACAGCGGCCCTCAGGTTCGTGCCGCCGAGGTCAACGCCTATCACCACAAGACCCACGCAGTACCCTCCATAACCATTGAAAATGTAACGGATAAAAGGATATTCGGGAAAAGCATAGCATAGTAGCATACTGTCATGGAAATGGCAACAACATTATTGCCTTGATGAAGAGCTCACCTGCGGGGCGAGTGCTGTCAGCGGGATAAAATGAGGTATATCCAATTTGCCAGCGCAAGAATGACTGCGCCCGCCCTCACCCCGTTCTTCTCTCTGTCCGAGAGAGAGAAGATGAGCCGCGGAATCGTGAAAACACGGGCAATGAGGCTGTAAAATAAATAAAGAAGAGCGATCATGACGCCTGCGGAGAGCAGAGGGTTCGCGGCAAGAGCGCCCGCGACGTTTCCCTGGGACAGGCGCACGACAGCGCGCGTTGATCCGCACGTGGGACACGGGATGCCGGCAAGACCTTTGAATACGCAGGCAGGAAGAACCCGCGCCACAGGAAGGAACCTTCCCGCAACAAGAGCAAGGAGGACGATCGCTCCGTAGATGATCCCGAACTCCAGTTCACCGCGCAAGCGATTTTTCAGACTGATATGCATTTCTCACCGCTTCAATGCTGCGCCGCTGCGCCGATCGATGCGGCCATGACCCCCATCATGAGAAGCGCGACCGCGACGGCCAGCCCGCAGCAGAGCAGAAACGGGAAAAGTACGGCAAAGGCCGCCTTTCCTCCGCTCGTCTCATGAGCTTCCTTGAGGCCGATGACGGCGAGCACGATCGACCACACCCATGCAATAACGCCCCCGCAAAAAGGGATGACGTTAAGAATATTGGGGCTGTAACTGTACGATACTACCCGGAACGTGGCTTCAAAACCGTTCTTCGTCCCCTTGACCATCATAAGAAAGACATGCAGGATCCCTGACCAGATAAAAAGTCCGAGAATGATCATAAACGGCAAAAGAACAGCCAGGACGGCGAGTCCGAGAGTGGGAAAGATATTGAACCACGGCATCTTCTTCATCTCGGCAGGCAGGTAATTCTGTATCGATCCCTGAAACAGTATCTGCCACAAATAGGAAAATATCACGCCGACCATGACCACAATGAGGCCATACAGGATAGGGTCCAGAAACCCGCCGGTCACAGCCATCTTCTTGAAAAATTCCACGGGACTGAAGAGCGCGCCTTTTACCGTTTTGAGCAGCCCTTTGAAGGCCCCCTGTGCCGCGCGGTCTTCCCAGGGGGTTTTCTCTCTTGCCCCCGCGCCGGGGGCGGACCCCTCAACCCTGACCCCGGCCCCGCAGTACTGACAAAATTCCTGGCTGTCGGCTATCTCTTTACCGCAGTGTGGACAGAACATAACGCCTCCTTAGAATATATGATCCATGATGCGCGATGCATGATACAGGATAACACAAACTCCTCGAACTCGCATTGCGTTTCTCGATCCCGCATCCTGCATCCCGCATCCTGCATCATGCATCATGAATCTTGCATCGCGCGCTTACGACTACCGCCTTCCGCATTCGCTCCGGTCCCCCCTGATCTTTTCGACGGCATGCGGAAGCGCGGGGAGTATAACCGAGAGGTTCTCACGCGCCGCCCGGGGACTGCCCGGCAGGTTCACGATCAGGGTCTGTTTCCTGATCCCCGCCACGGCCCTCGAGATCATGGCATGCGGCGTTTTCCTGAGGCTCTCGGCGCGCATGGCCTCCGCCATGCCCGGAAGCTCGCGGTCTATCACTTCACGGGTGGCCTCGGGAGTAACGTCTCTCGGCGAGACGCCCGTGCCTCCCGTGGTGATGATGAGATCGATCGCGCCGGACCCGGCCAGCCGGGTAAGCGCCTCGACGATCAGGTCCTTTTCATCAGGGAGGAGCTCGGCGTGGCTCACCGTGACACCTGCTCCGGCAAGGATCTCGCGAATGAGCCTGCCGCTCTCATCCACCCGTTCTCCTGCCGCTCCCTTGTCGCTCAAGGTAATTATCGCTGCGCGGATCATACCGCTCCCCCCGGACTTCTTCGTCAATGACCGATGGTTACTTTTTTGGATCGTGCGTACGCTCCTGCCCGTGCACCACCACCGCGTTTCTTCCCGAATGTTTCGCCTGATACAACGCTTCGTCCGCGGCCTTGATGAGCTCGTGGGGAGAGCCGGAGCCATAGGCCGCAACACCGATGCTGATCGTAATATGCAGAGGGCCCGCATGTCCGGGAAATACCGTGTCCTGGACCTTCTTCCTGAGTGTCTCCGCCTTGTACCGGGCCCCCTCAATATGCGTATCCGGCATGATAACGGAAAATTCCTCGCCTCCGTACCGGGCGACCGTGTCCGTTTCGCGCACGCCTTCCTTGAGGAGCCTGGCGATCTCACCCAGGACCGAATCGCCGACAACGTGTCCATGAACATCGTTCAATTTTTTGAAATGGTCGATGTCGATCATCATGAGCGAGAGATACGCATACTTGCGACGGTTATACCGCTTTATCTCTTTATAGAGCAGTTCGTCGAAATAACGACGATTATAGACCTGCGTAAGGCTGTCGGTGATGGCGATCTGGGAAAGAAGCCTGTTGGTTTTCAGGAGTTCGGCCCTTTTCTCCTCAAGTTCGTGTTCCGTCTTGATCCGGTCCGTGACATCCCGGATCACCCCCACGACATACGCAATGCGCCCCTCTTCGATGATCGGCGCACAGGTGCTGTGCAGGTGCCTCTGCTCACCGTTTGCGAGAGAGATACTGCACGCATGCTCGCACGTTTCGCCCTTTTTGAGAACATCCCGAATGCCCTGAAGAGGACAGGCCCCCTCCGTCATTCGTTCGAGAGGGATGCGGTCGGCGGCAGCCATTTCCTCGAGCCCCGGCACCAGGGCATACGCCCGGGGATTGCTCTGGATGATCCTCATGTCCGCATCAATAAGAAGAGCGCCGTCCGGCATGGCATCAAACATGGTCTTGAGCTCGGCCCTGAACTTCATGACCCCCTGATGGCGCGCAAGCTCCCGTTCTTTTTCAAGATTGGTCTTGTGAAGGGCGTTTATCCTGCTCAGCATGTTCACAAAGCTCCGCTTCAGATCAGAGAGCTCATCTTCCCCTGATATCGGGAGGGACGGCTCATGTGCGCCGTCTTCCGCCCGCGCCATGGCATCCCGCAGCTCTTTTACCGGCCTGTACACAACGAGGCGCAACAAGGCCGCGAGCGCTGTCAGGAGGGTGGCCACCATAATGCCGGTCCAGAGGATCATTCTGTTCCGGGTCGAAGCGATGAAGGCCTCCGTCGCGCTCAGGGAAAAATCAATGCGAAGGATGCCGTTCAGTTTCTGCTGTCTGCCGTGACACGAGAAACATTCGGGCTGGTTTGCTATCGGCGAGTAATAGGATAAATAACGAGTGCCGGCGTGTTCAAAGATCTGGGTCTGGTCTCCCCGGGATGCGCGTTGAAGCATCGACGAAGAGATCCGCACATCGGCGGGCTCCTCTTTTCCCCTCTGGTCGCTTTTGATGCACCGGAGCGCCGAGCCCTGCTCGTTGTATATCATGATGCGATCAATGATGGAGGGGATCTTCACTTCTTCGAGAATGCGCTGTACATCTTCCCGGTGTCCTTTTTTCATGGCAACGTTCACGCTTCCCTTGATCGCCATGGCAAGTGCGCTGAGGTTTTGCTCTGATGTTCTGATGGTATCTTCCCGCATCATGCGGATATCGATGAAGGTGAAAATGCCGATAACCAGCCCGAGAACGAGCATGAGGGCGAGAATGATCTTGAGCGCCAGGCTCTTTTTGATAAAGGCAACCATGTTCGCCTCAGGCCACTTCTCCGCCCACGGTGATCTCCGGTATCCTGAGGGTCGGCTGCGCATCACTCACCGGCGACCCCTGGCCGTCTTTGCCGCACGTGCCGATGGAGAATCCGAGGTCCGAGCCGACCATATCAATGGACATGAGCACCTGCGGCCCGTTCCCCGCGAGCGTTGCGCCGCGTACCGGTTCGCCCAGTCTCCCGTTTTCGATGAGGTAGCCTTCGCTCACCTCGAACACGAAATCCCCGTTCACCGTGTTCACCTGGCCGCCGCCCATCTTTTTGACGAACAAACCCCGGGGCGTCGCGCGCAGGATGTCGTCAGGGTCCGACGCGCCGGGCGCTATCATGGTGTTCGTCATTCTCGGGATCGGCCTGTGCTTGTAAGACTCTCTCCTCCCGTTGCCGGTGGAGCGCATCCCGTCCTTCAAGGCTGTCAGCCGGTCATACATGAATGTTTTGAGGGTTCCCCTGTCCACAAGCTTCGTGCGCTGGGAATCGGTGCCCTCATCGTCAAAGCGGAATGATCCGCGCCTGCCGGGAAGCGTGGCATCATCGAGCACGGTAATGAGGGGTGATGCGATCTGCTCGCCGATCTTTCCGGAATAGACGGAAAGTCCGGACTGGGCCAGGTCCGCTTCCAGTCCGTGGCCCACAGCCTCGTGGATCATGGTCCCGCCGGCCTCTGATGAAAGGACCACCGGCATTCTCCCTGCCGGGGCCTTCCTCGCGGAGAGCATCTGGAGAGCGCGCCTGGACGCGCGTTCCGCCGCCTGATCGAGCGGGTTCAGCTCAAACAACTCCATGCCCATGAATCCGCCGACCGGCTCGTAGCCCGTTTGGATGACACCCCCATCGGCAGCTACCGCGTGGACCATCGCCGTGAGGTACATACGGTCATCCTCGGTGATGAACCCTTCGGAATTTGCAATGATCACGCGCTGCCGGTTCTCCCGATACGTCGCCATGACCTGTCTGATACGCGGATCTATTGCGCGAGCCGCTACATTCGCGCTGGTTACGAGAGCGACCTTTTGGGCCGTTGCCACTGTTTCCGGCGCTCTCCGGATCCCGAAGTCAACTGCGGGTTTTCTCCTGGACAGGTTTATTACGGAATGCTCCGCCTGACCGCTCCCCCCCGTTGAAGCCTGGCTGACGGCATCGGCAAGCTCCAGCAGGGCCGATGTCGAAACCTCGTTCGAGTAGGCATAGGCCGCCCGCCGTCCGAAGAGGACCCGGACCCCCGCGCCGCAGTCCAGGCCGGAAATGACTTTTTCGATCCGATCGTCCTCACACACGATCGAGAGGGGCGTACTCCGCTCTATGAAGATATCCGCGAAGTCACCGCCGTTTCGGAGCGCCCTTTTTAAGACAGCGGCAAAGTCGATCTCGTTGTTCAAAGCCCCCCCTCGAATGAAGTGATGCCGGATCTCCGTTAGAGCATGAAAAGAGAGGCCGCCGCCATGATTCATCGGCTTTCTCCGACAACGTGAACGCGCCGCATTCGCCCGTGAAACCGGAAGGACGAGCGCGGGTGGCATGCAAATTTTTCGTAACTATTCAGCACTTCTAAACCAAGACGCGAGTGACGGCGGATAATATTTTTACCTTAATTACAAGGTTTTTTTACCACGGAAAAGGCCACTGAATTTCACGGAAAAGATAGAAACACATTGATTGCCGTATGAAGGCCTTGGGCTGTATCTCTCCGTGTGCTTCCGTGAAATTCCGTGGTGAACAGTTACAATTTTTCTTATCTTACATCACAACCGGCGATTTTTCAACGGTATATTTTCCTTCTTCATGCCGGAGCCCGTCCCCCCCGTCAAGCCGGATGTCTTTGCGGCGCTCTTTGACCCGACTTGTCCGGGTTAGGAATCAGTAAATAGTTGTCACCCGGACTTGACAAATGCGGAGATTACGGCTAATATTTTTAAAGAAAACTACAAATTATTGGTGGTACTCAACTCACTATGGAAAAGAAAAAGATCCTTATAGCGGACGATAACGAAAACATCAGGGATGCTCTCACCTATCTTCTTGAAGACGAGGGGTACGCTTTGAGCATGGCGAAGGACGGGAGCGACGCGCTCAAAAAGGCAAGGGAGTTTCTCCCCAATATCCTGTTCCTCGACATCATGATGCCCGAGATGAACGGCTACGAAGTATGCCGCGTCATCAAGAACGACCCCCAGCTCAAAAAAATCTATGTTATCATGCTGACCGCGAAAGGCCAGGTGGCCGAGCAGGAGCGCGGGAAGGAAGTCGGCGCCGATGAATACATCGTGAAACCCTTCAGCCCCATGGAAATCCTCTCCAAGATAAAGAACATCTTGGACGTTTAGTACGCTCATGTCTACATTACTGAAAAGGCGCATGGCTGAACAGCTTTACGATGCCGGCTTCGCCCTGTTCAAGGAAGGCCGTTGCGAAGAGGCGCTCGGGGATTTGAACCGGGCCCAGGAGGCCTTCCGTCAGATCGATGTAAAAGGACATCCATTCTCCAATCCGCTCCCGAACGGCATATCAGGCCTTGCGAATACCCTTTTTTTACAGGGACGATGCTGCCAGCAGCTCCGCGACTACAATAACGCCGTTGTCTTCTACGAGACCAGCCTGATAAATTCCAAGTTTGAAAAAAAGAAACCCTTCCAGGCTTTCCAGGAAACCCTCCATGAAAACATGGCTGCCTGCTATGAAAAAGAGCTGGAAACGATCGATGCGGCGACGCTGGCCGGCCTCTTGAAGCAGGAGCCGAAAATCGACACGGCCTTTTCGTTTCCGTTTTCCCTCGACAAAGACAGGATTCCCATGGCCAGGATCTACGAGCTCGCTCCGGAACGCCATCAGCAGTTCAGGGCTTTTTATGAACGGGCCCGCGAACGGGACGCCAAAAGCAGAGAACGGGAAAAAATGTCCGATATTACGGGAAAGAAAAAGATGGGTATCTACATATGGGGCATACTGATCACGGTCTGGGCCGCCTACGGCCTGATCGTAGTCAAGGCCCTGCTCAGATAAATAACGGGAGGGATGCACCAATGGATGCAGACGATATCAGGCAATTTTCGGCAGAGCTCTTAAGCATGCTCATCCAGGCCAGCGCATCGCTCACCACCATCCAGGGGATCGAGGTCGGTTTTTTCGATTGGATACCCCTGAATAAGGCCATCACCGCCGGCGAGCTTTCCCGTCAGATGGGTTATGACATCAGCCGGGTGGAACGATGGCTGCGTTTCGCCCTTGCCGTCGGCTTTGTAAAAAAATCCGACGGCGGGTATACCCTCACGTTAAAGGGCAGCTTATTACGACGGGGGACTCCCGCGCCCGACCTTCTCGGTCTGTATCATATGGTGAGCTATTTTACCAAGGCGGTCCCGTACTCCAAAGATGCATACCAGAAAGGGGCGGGCCTCGACAGCATTACGCAGCTGAAGATCAGCCGGGATTACATACCGCGGGTGGCCTCGCAGCTCTCAAGGGCATCCGCGGAATACTTCAAGTGGGCGGGGCTTACGACAGGTCATACCATACTCGATCTTGGATGCGGTGAGGGTTCCGTCCTCAGGGAGACCGTCAAGGCATGCCCGGGCGTGAGCGCAACGGGAATAGACATAAATCTCCAGACCCTCGATCTGGGCAAAAGAAAGAACGCGGAAGTCGGCTTGCAGGACCAGATCGAACTGCGCGTCGGGGATATAACAAACCTGTCCGGCATAAAAGACGGCTCCTTCGATTGGGTGTCCTCCTTCAATGTGCTTCCGTATCTGCCGATAAACAAGCGCGACACTTTTCTCCGGGAAATGATACGGATATCCCGGTACGGCGTTTTTTTCAACCAGGTCATCGCAAACAACATAGCCACGCTCTCCGTAGATGTTCTGCTCTCCACCCTGTTTACGGATTTCAGCGGCTTTTTCACCGAGGCGGAAGCGGATGAGTTCCTTCAACGCGTCAAGATAAAACATTACGCATTTATGCCGATCATCCAGCAGGAATCGAGAATGGTGATCATGTTCACGTCGCAAAGCGACGTGCCGCTCAACCGCATTCAGGGCATGAGCGATGCGGATCGGGAGAAGCTCGACAAGGAAAAAGTGCATACGGCCAAAGACTTGCTCTTAAAGGACCCGGCGGCGCTTGGAAAGCTCGGAATCGATGTGCACGCCCTGCGCGCTTCCGCCATAAAACTTTTGTTCCCATAAGATATTTCCTATGAAATTAAACGTCTCGAATAAAATTGCCTACAGTGAAATCGTCATCGCCGCGATCATTTTTTCCACGCTCGTTCCCTACATCCTCGTCAGCATGTACTATAAGCCCATGCAGCTCTTTCATTATATCAATATCACCGTGTTCATCCTTTCCCCCCTCGGGTTTGCGTCTCTTTTTTATTTCACGGACCGGTGGGAGTGCCGCCCCATAGAGATGCTGTCATTCTACCTGGAACGCCGGCTGGACCCCCCGGTCGATGTCATGGCCGCGGCAAAAGTGCGGGCATTGAACCTTCCCCTGGTCCACTCCGTTTCCGTCTTTGCCCGCTATGAGCTCATCGTTCTGCTCGACTGCCTCTATATGGGCCTTGTGGGAGGTCTGCCGCTCAGGGAAAACATCCTGCTCGGCATTTACGCCGCTACGGGCATCGCGGTCTTTCCCATATTTTCGTTCTTCCTGACCGAACGGTTCCTCTATCCCGTCCGGCAAATACTCGCTGAAAAGACAAAAGCGGTGCGCATCGACGAAGCTCAGGTGATCAAGATCAACACGCGCACGAGGCTTCTCTCCATTCTCCTCGCAACCGTGATCATGCCGCTCCTCGCCCTCGGGGCGCTCGTCTATCGGCGCGTAGGCACCGAACTCCAGGAAAGGCTGAGGGACTTCTCGCAGGCGCAGTACATGATGTCGCAGCTGTCGGACCTGATCTTCATCGTCACCATTGCAGCCATCATTTTGGCCGCGGGCATCGGGATCCTGCTTGCCACCAGTATCTCCAATCCCCTGGGGCATATCATAAAGGTCATCCGGGAACTCGAAAAAGGCAATCTGCAGGCCAGGTCAAACCTGATCTCGAACGATGAAATCGGCGTTCTGTCCCAGAGTTTTGACACCATGGCGCAGGAGCTCGAGAAAAACAGGAGTGAGCTCCAGGATATGAACCGCAACCTGGAATTCCGGGTTGCCGAAAAAACACAGAACCTGACCAAGGCTTATGAGCGACTTCAGCTCTCCAATCAAAACCTCGCCGTCGCCAACCGCGACCTTGAGGAAGCAAACAGGAAGCTTACCGAGCTCGACCAGTTGAAATCCGACTTCGTTTCAATCGTCTCGCACGAGCTTCGCACCCCGCTCACGTCGATCAAGGCATTCGCGGAACTCATTCTGATGAAGCGCCATATGCCTGAAGAACGGCAAATAAAACTTCTGCGCATCATCAATGACGAGAGCGACCGGCTCGCGCGGCTCATCAATGAGATCCTGGACCTGACGAAGATCGAGGCGGGCAAATTGAGCTGGCATATCACCAAGCTGTCCATCGAGGAGATAATCCGCACCTCGGTGGCGGGCATCCAGTCTCTCGCGGACAATAAGAGCCTCCTCATCACCCTGGCAACGGAGACGGCTTCCATGCCAATGCTCTTCGGCGACAGGGACAGGCTCATACAGGTGATCACCAATCTCCTTTCCAATGCCATAAAGTTCACGCCGCAGGGAGGCAGCATAAAAATACGCGCGCGTCATGAGCGGCGCCCGAGACCGCAGATCGTGGTGGAGATATCGGATACCGGTGTCGGGATTTCCGAGAAAGATCTGAAGCTGGTTTTCGAAAAATTCCGCAGGTCGGGCGATGTCCTTACCACGAACAATGAAGGCACGGGTCTGGGCCTTGCCATCACCCGCCAGATCATCGAATATCACGGCGGCCTCATCTGGGCCGACAGCGACCAGGGCTTTGGAAGCACTTTCACCTTCACGCTGCCGCTGGACCGGATATGGAACATCGAAGGCGCGGAGCAGCACATCAGTAACGTACCGTCTCCCCTTTGACGAATATTTTCATCGCTTGGTCCCATTCCCCGCCCTGCGGCCGAACAGAAAGGCGGCCAGGGCGGGAAGCAGGATCAGGGCGCCGAGCATGTTCACGAAGAACATGAACGCCAGCAGCAGCCCCATATCGGACTGGAACTTCAGGGCCGAGAAAGCCCAACTTCCAACCCCGATGGTCATGGTGGCGGCGGTAAAGAGCACTGCGCCGCCGCGCTGCCTGAGCGCCTCATAGAACGCCTCCATCACCGAATGCCCCTTTTGCAGCCCCAGCTGCATCCGCTCAAACAAATAAATGCCGTAATCCACGCCGACCCCCACGCCGAGCGCGATCACCGGAAGGGTCGACACCTTGAGGCCGATGCCGAGCACGGCCATCAGGGCCTTGGCAAGCACCGACACGAGGGCAAGAGGGAGCACGATGCAGAGCGTCGCCCTGAGCGAGCGGAACGTGACCAGGCAGAGCAGGATGATCACGCCGAACACGGAAGCAAGCATGGTCGTCTCGGCGGCGTCAACAGCCTCGTTCGTCGCCGCCATGACGCCCACATTGCCGCTGGCAAGCAGGAACGCAAGCTTGTCCGACCGGTTTTCCGCGTTGAATTTCTTAATCTCGCTCACAATACGACTGATGGTGCCTCCCTGGTGGTCCTTCGTAAAGATCATGATCTGCATGGAGCTGCAGTCCGTGTTCAAAAGACCGGTGCCCGTGTCGATGGGCGTTACGGACTGGGCGAGCATGTATTTGTTCCTGGGCAGGGCCCGCCATTTGATGCTTCCTTCGTTCCAGCCTGCATTCACGATCTTGGCCAGCCCGGGAAGAGACAGCACCGACTGCACTCCCTCGACGTTCTTCATGCGCCATTCGAACCGGTCGATCGTGTCCATAATGTCATAGTTCGTGCAGGCGCCGTCGACGCGGTAGGACTGGGCGATGACGGACAGCACGTCCACGCCGATCGCGAAATTGTCCACGATGGCCCCGGTATCGAGATTGTAGCGCGAATCATCGCGCAGTTCAGGGACGCCTTTGCCGGGATCGCCCGTCTTCAGGTCCCGCGCCTTCCACAGGCCCGCTGCCAGCACAAGCATGGACAGGAGCAGCACGCCGGCGGTAAAACGCGGCCTGTCAAAGATCTCCATCCTGCGCCAGATACGGCGGGCTATTCCCTCACGCGTGACAGACCCGTTCAGGGCCGCCTTATCCAGCTCGACAGAGGAGAGCAGCGCCGGCAGCAGCAGCATGTTCGTTATGATCGTGAGGAGCAGGCCGAGGGTCGCCGTAATGCCGAGTTCGCGCACCATGTCGATCTTGATATGCAGGATCACGAGAAAACCGAATGCGTCCGTAGCGAGCGCAATAATACCCGGCGTCAGCAGGTTCTTCAGCGCCGTTTTCGAGGCCGCCGGCCCCTCTTCTCCCCTGAGGGTCTCGATCTTCCACGCATTGGTCATCTGCACGGCATGGCTCACGGCAATGGAAAAAAGCAGAAAAGGCACGAGAATGGACATGGGGTCAATGCCGTAGCCGAGCACGGGCAGCAGCCCCAGCAGCCAGACCACCGGCGCCAGCGCGCTGATGATCGTGGGAACGGCAAGCCGGAACGAGCCGGTGTAATAATAGAGCATGAAGAAAATGATGACAAAGGCCAGGCCGAAGAAGACAACGACCCCACGGGCGCCGTCTGCAATGTCGCCGACCGCCTTTGCGAATCCGATGACGTGCACGGTAATGCCGTTCTTCTCGTATTTTTCCCGAATGGCTTCAAGCTGCCGTGAAACGGACTGATAGTCCAGCTTCCGGCCCGAAACCGGATCCGTTTCCATCAGCTCGGCGCGCACGAGAGCTCCCCGGAAGTCATTGGAGACCAGTCTGCCCGCAGCGCCTGATTTCAGGATGTTCTTCCTCACCCGTTCCAGGTCCCGCGGCGAACCATTGAAATCGGCCGGTATGACCGTGCCCCCGGCAAAGCCTTCTTCGACCACTTCGATGAACCGCACGTTCGGAGTGAACAGCGAGGTGACCGTGGCGCGGTCAACGCCGGGAATGAAGAAAACATCGTCGGTCACCTTCTTGAGGCTGGTGAAAAAGTCCGGGTTGAAAATATCGCCGTCCTTCTGCATCAGGGCCACCAGCACCCGGTTCGCTCCGCCGAAGGACTTCTCGTACTCCCGGAAGACCTTCATGTACTCATGCTCAAGCGGGACCATCTTGTAGAAGCCGGCATCCACGCCCAGCTTCGTTGCCGAGACCGCCATCAGCGCGGTGATGACCGCGAAAACCGTCAGGATGGTCTTGCGATATCCTATCACCATATCAACGAACTTGTTCTTCAGGTCTTTCATGGCTTGCCCGTTCTTTCAGTTGTTCGCAGGATGAAAAGATTTTCTTTGCGACCTTTGCGGCAGGTTTGTTGTTGTCAAGTTGTAGCGTCGGGGTTTATCCCCGACGTTTCACGGAATCGCCCCCGATAAACGGGGGCGCTGCAAAATACGTCTTTAAAGTATTGTTTTACAAACCACCATCTTGAATTTTGAGTCACCCATTTGAATTAAACCAAAAAGCAAAGCTGTGTTCTCGCCAAGGCGCCAAGGTCGCAAAGAAAAACGGGAGTCTTGGGTTTAAACCTTTGCGTACTTTGCGGCTTTGCGCGAGACGCATTTGCTTTTGCTTTTGACAGGGACAGCCCCCCTGTGGAACCAAAGGGGACTGTCCCTTTTTACAAATCCATCCGCGATACCCCCGCCTCTCCGAAGAGCAGCAATTCCGTGTCGGATACGCGAACCGCTGCGCTTAATGCCTTGCTGCCTGCCTGCTTCTTCAGGCGAAAGGTCTTTCCGCCATCACTGCTCAGCAGCACCGTCCCGTCCTGGCCTGCCAGGACGACCGCTCCCTTGTCAGCATCACTACCGCCGAACAGCGACGCCTCTCCGGCCGTCGGCAGAGACCGCCAGCTTGCCCCGCCGGCGTCAGATCGATAGAGATGGCCGCGAAGACCGTACAACAGCACGCCGCCTGTTTTCAGTTTCAGAACGCCGAAAAACGATCCCCGGTAGGGAGACGCAAGGCGCTGCCACGACGCGCCTCCATCACCGGAGCGGTACAGCGCGCCGGCTTCACCGGCAAGATAGATCGCGCCGCCCCCGCTTCCCGATATCGCGTTGATGTGCATGTCGTCGCTGATGGCGCTTTTTTTCTTCCAGGTCCTGCCGCCGTCCGCAGTGGCGTAGAACTGCCCGTAGGCGCCCACGGCAAATCCCTTCGTCCGGTCGCTGAACCAGATATCCAGCAACGGCGCTTCCTGCTTCGGGGCTGAGTGCGTCTGCTCCCAGGTCTCTCCGCCGTCAATGGTGCGGAGGATCACTGAGTCGTGGCCCGCAGCCCAGCCGTGTGTTTCATCGACAAAAAAAAGGGATGTCAGGGTCGTCTGGACGGGTACGCGCGCTCTTTTCCATGTCCCGCCTTTATCGTCGGAGTAAATGATCTGGCCCCGCTCGCCCGCGGCGATCACGCGCGAACCGGCCTGCACGGCGTCAAGAAGCAGAACATTGTCAGCGCGGACGGCGCCGGGAGAAGGAGCAGCGGCCTGGTCGTGCCGGGAGCAGGAATACAGGAGTA
>Ga0209342_10005119_pt1 | contig 13482 bp, 15 predicted proteins | sample RifCSP16_2_FD_184023 | JGI IMG/M metagenome (GOLD analysis project Ga0209342, IMG submission 184023) | Soil microbial communities from Rifle, Colorado - Rifle CSP2_sed 16_2 (SPAdes) (version 2) | ecosystem: Environmental > Terrestrial > Deep subsurface > Rock core/Sediment | place: Rifle... | reverse complement strand
ACCTTCCGGCATGGGCTGGTTGCGATGTTGAGGAAGATCGGAAAGCTCCGGATCCCCTAGACAGACTCTCCGTCTCTGGACTTTTTCGAAGTGCCTCGATGGTTGACCAAAGCTCGCCACGGCCGGTTCTTCGCGGGCATCGCGTGCGCATGGTCGCCGGCGCCAATTTCAAAACGTGGATCGAACACGGAAGAAGGAGAATGTGGATGCGGAGGAAGGCTTTCGGCGTGTGCTTGTTGGCTGCCGTGGTGCTTTGTGCTTCACTTGATGCGAGTGCACAAACTGCGCCCAAGATCACCAGCTTTCCGGTCAGCGGCGGGCAACGCCGGGCCTTGATCTGCAAGCCGCAGGGCAGCGGGCCGTTCCCGACGGTCGTCTTCAATCACGCCAGCATTGTCGATTCATTGGGCTGGCCGGAAGCGAGACGGCGCGGGTTTCAACTTGACGGCTTCTGCGAGGCGCTGGCCAAGGAGGGGTACTTCACATTTGCGCCGATCCGGGAGCTTTCCGGCCAGGGAAGGGGGTTCATGGATTACCGCGAGGAATACCTGGGGATCGTCTCCCGGGCCCTCGATCACGTTCTGGAACTTCCCGAGGTGGATCGCTCACGGGTTGCGCTCATGGGAGTTTCCATGGGAGGCCTGGTGAGCCTGGGGGTAAGCATTGAACGTGCAGACCTCAAAGCGCTCGTGCTCCTGGCACCCGCTTGGGGCCGCGGCCAGATGAAAGAGTTCGTCGCGCGGATAGACGGGTTGGCGGCTCCCGTGCTTCTCCTTGTGGAGGCCAGCGACTCGCCCCCGATTTTGGGCGGCGTGAAGCTCCTCGAAGAGTCGCTGCGGAACAAGGGGAAGGAATTGCGCCTCGTCCGCTACAACCGCGGAGGGGGTCATGAGCTCTTCTACGCGGTTGATTACTGGTGGGAGGACGTCCGCTCTTTCCTGCGGGAAAAACTGGCGGCTTCCACCCCGCGTTGACACGGTTTGGTGAACTCAAGGCTGGGGATTTCTGCGCTGTGTATATTGCTGTCTAAGATCTCTCTCGGCAGAGGGTGGCGGGCGTGGAACGCCGGAGCGGAGTAGAAGGAGCGAACCCTGTGTAGACGCGGGGCCATTACCCGCGCGGGAGCATCTCGGCCCAGCCGATTCCCAAGAGAATCAAGACGGCGGCGGCGACGTACAAAATGAAAGTGAACCGACCCGAGGGATACTTGGCAGTTATTTTCCGAGCGATGTGGATGACGATTACGGCCGTGATCATGGTGAGAGGATGAAGAGGATGGGGGTGCTTTCCTATAGGGATGATTGCGTAGGTAAGGATGCCGAGGAGTGCTTGCAGGTCAACCAGGATGACATAGATTATGGAAAGCCGGGACCCGGTCTTCGTGCGAAGCCGCTGTTTCTGCGGAGCAGGAAGGCTCAGGGCCGCCATCAGAAGAGAAAATACGAGGAGAATCCATCCCAGAGATACGTGAATTGTGGAGAATATTTTCTCATTCCTTTTCTCAGGATCAGACCAAAGATTCCGTTTCTACCGGTGAAGCCGTGGCCGTATTCCCTCCGAATGCCTCTTCAGCCTCATGTTGGATTTCTTCTTCTCTTCCCCGGTAACGGGGGGAGAAGTGGAAGAGAATAAGCTTTTTCACCTGCGCCTGCCGGGCTAGAAGCCCCGCCTGTCGGGCAGTCAAGTGACCGCGCCGGCGGGCCTCGTCACGGTCTTCGTCCAAAAATTGCGCCTCGCAGTAAAACAGGTCAGCCTCGGCAGCGAGATTGGCCACCTTTTGTTGATTCGCCGCGGTGAAGCCGATGTCGGTCACATAGGCGATCTTTTGGCCTGCGGAAATTCTGACCAGATCGCGGCACCACTCCGCAATCGTCTTCTCCTGCTCCCTGGGGGTGTCCCCATCCTGCCAGCGCACCCGAAAGGGTTTCTCGCCGGGAGCGCTGGAGCGTAGTTGGGTTCTTAGTTCGCCAAGCCAGGGTCCCACCGGAATCCCCTGACGGCGCAGACGATCCTTGTCGATATTGTAGTGAGTCGATTCCTTGAGGCTGAAAGCGAGGACTGCAGTCCCGTGATCGAGCTCGGCGGCCCTGACCCGGACCCAATCTTCCGACAAGAGATCTCCCTGTGCGAACCCGGAATCCGGGAGATCTTCCTTCTGGAAGCGGCGTGAACAGGCAAACCGGGCTGCACTCCGGCCGGATTCCCCGTATTCATAGACCTCGATGACAAAGGGGTATTCATCGACCCGGTCCCACGTGTATCCGGATAGCTTGCCGGCCACGTTTTGCACGAGACCCGGCGGCCCGTAGATTTTCAGCATCCGGGGGTCGTGGAGACGAAAGCGCAGGATTTGATCAAAGCCGATGAAGTGATCCATGTGGGTGTGGGACACGAAGATGTCTGAAACTTTCAGTAGTGCCCGGGGGGAGAGCGGGCTCAAGTCGCCCAGGTCGAATAAAAAGGCTCGGCGCTCCCATAGCACCCCCACGTAGAGACCGGGGTCTCCGAAGGGGTCATGGAGGAAGCGGGGGTGCAGGAGAGGCTTCATGGTTCTCCTTCTACCACTGTGCCGATCCGGTTGGCGCAAACAATCGTCCCATTATAGCGACTACGAGAGCGTTCGGCAGTCAGCATTCAGTGATCAGCCTGAGATCCGGAAAGAGAAATGAATCTAGAGACTTCGGCCCTTCTGAAGCTGAAGGCTGAGAGCTGATCGCTATTTTTAGTCTCCTCGACAGCCGATAAGAGATTCTGTAGAGTGGGACGGGGAGGTACGTCGTGACCAGTGGGTTTTTCTCAAGTCCAAGGCCGAGAATTTTCGGGCACCGGGGTGCTGCGGGGGAGTTTCCGGAGAATACGCTGCTGTCCTTTGAACGTGCTTTGGAGTGCGGAGCTACCTGCCTGGAGACGGATATCCACGCCAGCCGCGACGGCCACCTGGTCTTGTTTCACGACGAGAGCTTGGAGAGGACTACGAACGGTCGTGGCCTCTTGAAGGAATGCACGCTCGCTGAACTGAAATCTCTGGATGCCGGATACCGGTTTCGTCCGGACAGAGGGGCGAGCCACCCCTTCCGAGGTGTCGGGCTCAGAATTCCGACCCTGGAAGAGTTTTTCTCTCGTTTCCCTGGCGTCAAGGTAACTCTGGAAATGAAACAGGCGGAGCCCGCCGTTGAAAAGCAACTGCTGGAGCTGACCGCTCGCCTGGGGCGCCTGGAGGATGTATTGATTGCCAGCGAGCATGACGTTATCATGAAACGAGTCCGGCGGCTGCGGGCCGACGTGGCCACGAGCTTTTCCTCCATCGAAGTTGCCGCTTTTCTGGGGAAGAGGAAACTTTCCCCGTCTTCTCCGTACGCTCCGCCGGGCCAAGCCCTACAGGTCCCGGCCCAATGGAAAGGCGTTCCTCTGGTTACCGAGCCCTTCATAAGAGCAGCTCACGACCTCTGCATTGAGGTTCATGTCTGGACGGTCAACGAGGTTGTCGAGATGGAGAAACTTTTGGACTTAGGGGTGGACGGGATCATGACCGATTTTCCCGGCCGTCTGGCAGCACTTCTCAGGTCTCGCCCTCTCCAGAAGAAATCCAATTGCCCCTTTTAACATAGGAGAAACACAGCAAATGCCCCTGGAATTTTCCTCTCAACAGGAAGCTCTCGACGATGCGATCATGCATCTCATCGACCGTCTGGGAGGGTCCCCGAATTCCGACCTGATCAAGGAGATGATCATCACGGCCCTGCGGTTCGCCCAGGACAAGGCCACCCGCGGAGATCTCAAAATTGTCAATTCGGCCCTACGCGAGCTGCGCTATGCGTTTAAGACCTTCCAGCCCTTCCGTCATTACCGCAAAGTGAGCATTTTCGGATCGGCCCGCATCCATGAAGGAGACCCGGCATTCGAAATGGCCCAGGAATTTGCCCGGCAGATCCGTGAAAAAGGCTTCATGGTGATCACCGGAGCGGGAGAGGGGATTATGAAAGCGGGCCATCTGGGCGCAGGACCCGAGTACAGCTTCGGAGTCAACATCAGGCTTCCGTTCGAGCAAGCGGCGAACGAAATCATACAGAGGGATCCCAAGCTGGTTACGTTCAAGTACTTTTTTACCCGCAAGCTGGTCTTCGTGAAAGAGGCGGATGCCTTTGCCATGTTCCCGGGAGGCTTCGGCACTCACGATGAGGGCTATGAGGTTTTGACCCTACTGCAAACAGGCAAGAGCGACCCCATGCCGATCGTGTTTATCGATGTCCCCGGCGCGGATTATTGGAAGCGCTGGCGGGATTTTGTCGAAGAATGGCTGGTCAGGCGCGGACTTATATCCGCTCAGGATATGCATCTTTTTCGAGTGACTGACCGCATTGAAGAAGCCGTAGAGGAGATTTCCAGCTTCTACAGAAACTATCACTCCTCACGATACGTGGACGGAGTTCTGGTGATTCGCCTGCAGCGACCCCCGAGTCTGGAAGGCTTGAGGAAACTCAACCTGGAATTCCAGGACTTGTTGACGCAGGGGGAAATTCTAGCCAGTGATCCTCTGCCGGCCGAAGCCAATGAGCCGGAGATCGCCCAACTTCCCCGGTTGCTCCTCCACTTCAACCGCCAAGATTTCGGGCGGCTGAGGCAGCTGATTGATGCCTTGAACAAGTTCTAGGGTTCTGCTTCTGGGATGCCAATAGAGAAGCCGGAAATTCCAAGAACTCAATCTATGATATACTTTTGGTCGTTTTCTGGTACTAGAAGACCGGGTTACCACGAAGCTTCTTCCAAGAAAGGGGTTGATGCGTATGGGGAGTGTCATCAAGAAACGCCGAAAGAAGATGCGTAAACACAAGCACAAGAAACTCATGGAAAAGCAGCGCCACAAGAAGAAAAAGTAATCGGCTTTGGAAGTTTGATCCCTCTTGATGCGTTGGAATTTGCTCCTTCCCGTCACTCGCATTGATAGCTCCTACTCCCGGTCATTTTCTTAGATCAGGGGAGAGGATCTGACCCGTGTTCGGCAAGAATCTTGCCTTCAAGCCCGAGAGAGGTGACGTGGGCTCTTCTCTGGATTCCATAAGCATCGTCTTGGCCCGCCCCCAAGGTTCCGCCAATGTAGGCGCAGTGGCCAGAGTGCTGGCCAACACGGGGCTTCGCCGCCTGGTTCTCGTAGAGCCTTGCGATTACCTGTGTGACGAGGCCTTCAAAATGGCACTCCGGGCCCGCCCCTTACTCGAAGGGGCGCGGGTGGTTGCAAGCCTCAGGGAAGCCCTGGAAGGAGCGGGATTCGTGGTCGGGACGAGTCGCCGGCTCGGCCAGGCCCGAGGTTCTGGAGCTTCTCCCAGGGAATTGGCGCCAAAGATTTTGGAATTCGTCCCCGGGGTTGAGGTCGCTTTCGTGTTTGGCCCCGAAGACCGGGGTCTGACGAACGAGGAACTCTCCCTCTGCCACGAACTCCTCACGATTCCAACCCATCCAGACTTTTCCTCTCTGAACCTCGCTCAGGCCGTGATGCTGGTCTGCTACGAGATCTATACGTGCCATCTGCCAAAGGCATCTGCTGCCCCGGCCAGATCCCTGGCCACTTCCCGGGATTTGGAAGAGTTCTATGCGCAAATGGAAAGCACGCTTACCCGCATTGGGTTTCTGAATCCCCAGAATCCAAGCCACATCCTGCGGTCCTTGCGCCGGATCTTTAGCCGAGCTTTATTGGACGAGAGGGAAGTACAGATCTTGCGGGGGATGTTTCATCAATTTGATTGGTATATTTCTTCCGGGCGAGATCGTGAGAATGCCTCCCCGGTCCCGCCTGCTGGTTCGGAGTTTCCCGACTAGGAAGCATTCATGGTGATTCAGAAAATCCCGAAAAGCTGGTTCGCATTCGGAATGGTTGTGCACTCCGACCTGGAATCACCCACTTCGTTCGATAGATTCCGATCAAGGCGGATCTCCACAGGCTTGAGCTGATCTTGAACTACTTGCCTATTTGATTTTCCTGGAATTCGGGAATTTTGGAGACGGATAGGACAAGGTCAGAGCAGAAAATGTCGAATTCCTTTTCTTCAAGAGAAAGCGATTTCAGAACGTCTTCCGTTACGGGGTTCAAGAGACCGTCACAGCCGAGGCCAAACCCCATGAGGCTGGTGGCCAGGTTGCTCACATGGACAAAGCTGACGAGCATCTTGTTGTCTCTTGCTTGCAGTGGTTCGTGATGGAAACGGATGGCCTCCCGAATGGAGTCCGGAAAGAGCCACCTTTCCGCCGCTTTTTCACCGATTTCCGTGTGGTCAAATCCGAGAGATTCCTTTTCTGCCCGGACAAAAGACAGTTTCTCTCTTTTTACCCGCCCTTGGATTTCCGCGAAAGAGTTTTCAACCGCGTTACTGAGGATAATCTTGCCGATATCGTGGAGTAAACCTGCCGTGAAGGCAATATCCTTGAGTGCGGGAGCTTTCTTGACGGCCAAAATTCTGCTGCCTAAAGCACAGGCTACCGAGTGTTTCCACAATTCCCCGGCGCCGAGCCCATACCCTGAGAGTTCGCGATTATAAATGGATCTGACCGTAGTGGCGATCACCATGCTACTGATGGTGCTGAAACCCAGAAGGGAAACGGCCTGATTCACCGAGGAGATTTTCTGGGCAAAACCGTAGAAGGGGGAATTGCACCATCTGAGCACATTTGCGGTGAGCGCTTGGTCCGTCGAGATGACCTTTGTGATGTCCTGGACTGAAGCAGAGGGGTCCCTTGTCAGTTCCATGATGCGGTGGACCGACGTGGGCATCGGAGGCAGCTCCTTTAGGCCATTTAAAATCTCTTCCGTTGATGTCGTGGCCATGTCTCCTGCCTTCTCGTTCCCTTTGCCGACTCATGGAGAGCCCGTACGGTCAATGGGGTACCCTGCACCCTGACCATTTTGCCCCTTCCGTCTTTGTCGCTAGGAAGGTCCTCCTTTTTCAGCGGTACTAGAAAAATTATCGGCAACTCGGTCAGGTACCTTGAACTGTTTCCCCGAGGACAATCATTGTTTTCGAAAGGATTTGGATACTTTGGGTCTCGTGCCGCTCTCTTGAATAGAAAGCCCTCGTCGAGGGCCATTGGTTCTGGCCAAGAGCGGGGTGTTCCCCATACGCAAGCAAAGAGCTCAGGCACGGACTGTAGATTTCTCCCAGCCGTTTTGAGCCACGGAACGCCGGTGTTCCGTCGGGTGCGAAATGGTTTGAAAGCGATCCGGCGTTTTGTTATAAGAAAAGAATATATTCGTCTATTTCCGGCACTTCTCTAAATTCCTCGAGGGGTATCACCTGGAAAAGTGTTTTTCCCCCGCCACGGAGAGGGTCGCGGTGCTTTCTCGGGAAATGCGCAGGGTCACGGTTGATATCGATACGGGAGGAACCCACACGGATGGATTTTTCGCGCGCGGCGAGGAAGTCGTTCGCGCCAAAGTGGAGACGACTCCTCACGATCTGACCGTTTGTTTCCAGCAATGTCTCTTGGAAGGCGCCAGACTCCTCGGCTACTCCCAACTCGCCGATCTACTTGCCGACACGGCGGTCGTGCGATTTTCCACCACGATCGGCACCAACACCCTGATCCAGCGCAACGGTCCGAAGCTCGGGGTGCTGGTAACTTCGGGATATGAAAATACTCTCTATGCGGCCTCCGCAGCCGATCATCCCGTCCTTGGGTTTCTGGTCCCGGTGGAGATGGTCGTCGGAATCCGGGGAGAGGTGGGTCCGGCGGGAGGAGTTGCCGCGGAAATCGAGCCGGAGCAAGTCAAAGGGGCTCTCAAAGAGCTCTTGGAGCGCGGGGCCAGGATGATCGTCGTAAGCTTGAAAGGAGCCTACCGAAACCCTGCTCAGGAGCGACAGGTCAAGGAGGTGATCCTCTCTCAGTACCCGCGTCATTATCTCGGATCCGTCCCCGTTCTTCTGTCCAGCGAAATCACCGTACGCCCGGGCGAAGCGGAGCGTACGAATGTGACTCTCCTGAATGCTTACTTTCACCCCAACATGGCTCGCACTCTGTACCGCTCCGAAGATCTTCTGCGGGAGGCGGGTTATCCACGGCCTCTTCTCATCGTCCACGCCGATGGGGGGACCGCCCGAGTCGCCAAGACCCGCGCCATCGACACCTACAATTCGGGGCCTGTGGCCGGACTGCATGGGAGCGCCTTCCTGGCCGAGAACTACGGGCATGAGAATGTGGTGACCTTGGACATTGGCGGCACGAGCAGCGATCTGGGAGTTTTGGACCGGGGAAGACTGCCCCAGGAGTTACGTCCGCGGGTCGAGGGGATTCCCATCAATCTCCCTTCCCTTTCTGTCGCCACGTTGGGTGCTGGAGGGGGGTCCATTGCTTCCGTTACAGCGCAAGGATCGCTGCGGGTGGGGCCAGAGAGCGCCGGAGCCCTGCCGGGTCCTGCCTGTTACGGCCTGGGAGGGGAATCTGCGACGGTCACGGATGCGAATCTTGTTTTGGGGTTCATGGACCCCGACTATTTTCTGGGTGGAAAAAAGAGGTTGAACCGTCGGCTGGCCGAGGAATCTCTCACACGCAGAGTGGCCGGACCTCTAGGGATGTCGCTGGAGAAAGCAGCCGGCCGAGTTATCGAAGAGATGGAAGGAAACGTCATCTCCCGTCTGAAACTCCTCTTGAAGGAGAGAGGGATTTCCGCCGGCCGGGCCGTCCTCTATGGGTTTGGCGGTGCGGGGGGGCTTCACTGCAGCCGGATTGCCGATGGCTGCGGGATTCCGAGAGTTTATACGTTTTCCCATAATCCCGTCTTCTGTGCCTTTGGAGCCTCCACGATGGAGGTGGTCCATGTGTACGAGTCCTATTTTCCGTTCCGTATCGTACCCGGGGCCCCTGAGGATTCCCTCCGTGACAAATTCAATGAGACGGTCAGGGCGTTGCAGGACCGCGCCTTTCGGGACATGCGTGGGGAGGGATTTCCTCCTGACCAGGTAACCTTTGCTCTGGAGCTGGAGACGGAGGGCGGGAAAGACGGAGCCAGGCTCACTCCGGTTTCTCGTCTGAACTTGCTCACGGGGGAGGATTTTGCTGCATTCGCCTCTGAGCTGTCTGACAGTGGTCGTGAGACCGGCAGGAGAGAGATCCGTGTGGAGGTGTTTCGGCTGCGTGCCCGGGCTCCAATTCCCCGTCCCGCTTTGAGGAGTCTGCCACTGGAATCCGAGGAGAGCTCGGGGGCGCAAAAAGGGGAACGCCCGGTCTTCTGGCTCGGAAAATGGCTGACCACTCCCATTTATTCCCGGGAGAAGCTGCGACCCGGCAACCGGGTGACGGGACCGGCGATTATCGAAGGACAGTTTACAAACTATGCGGTACCCTCCGGGAAAGTATTTGTGCTGGATTCGCTTGGGAACGGGGTTCTTGACTAGCGCCGTTCCAGGGGTCCACTTGTTGACGAGGGCATTTTTCGGCTGCCTGGTAGGGAGAGCGGCAGATGGCGAATAGAGTTCGAATCACGGAATATCTGGGTATTGACGTGGACAAGGAGCTGTGGTGCTGTAACCGCTGCGGAAGGGAACTTATCTCGGCTCGGGAAAATTACAAGAAGGGGTGCCTGGTTTACGAGCGGGATCCGCGCACGATCCACCAGCCTCTCGTGGAGAATGCCGAATACAACTTTGCCCCGGATCCGGAATGGTGTCGGATCGTGGAATTTTACTGCCCGGGATGTGGGGTTATGGTTGAGAATGAGTACTTACCCCCGGGTCATCCGATCACCCACGATATCGAACTGGATATCGATGCGCTGAAGGCTTCCGTAAAAAGTCCCGGAGTTTCTTGATGAAGTTTCCCCAGACCACGATCAACCGTGATCGTGGTCGGTGCCTTCTGTTGTCGCGCTGACGGATCTTTTGCTCGAGAGTAAGAAAGAGCGGGCAGAGGTGGCCTCCTTTCTCCTGTTCTGGGACCTGTTTACGGCACAGGGATGAGAGCCCTGTTGGAATTGACAGCCGGAGGCGTTTCTGATAGTTTTCTGACACTCTGACTTTCCAGAAAATCATCTCAGCAAGGGGGTGCAGCCATGGATCGGGATCGCAAGATCGCGGGGGTCATTTGTGCTCTGGTTGCCTTCATGCTTTTTGCAGGAAGGACTTGGGCCCAGGATTTGAAGAAAGCAACGGTTGCAACCACAAGCGCTGGAGCAGCAGCGGGGCTGATCAGCAAGATCATCAACGACCAAAGGCTCGACAAAAAGCAGGGGCTGGACATTGACTTTAAATACTTCGATCCAGCCAAGGCAGAAGAGGCGGTCTTCTTTAAAACGGTCGATGCCGGAATCTTTGCTCCCGTGTCGGCGGTGCGAGCCAATCTCAAGGGGCAAATGATCCAGCTTTTCCAGCCGATCATGCTGAGCCACTTCTCGATCGTCGTTCCCACCGACTCACCGGTAAAAACCATAGAGGATCTGAAAGGGAAAAAGCTGGGCCTTTTGGCCCGGGTTTCGGCTATGTACACGTCTTTTGCCACCATTGTAAAGATGCGTGGAGGGGACATAGAGAAAGATTACCAGCTGACCTTCGGCACTCCGCAGGCTTTAAACGCGTTTCTCCTCCGAAAAGATATGGACGCCATCGGCCAGTTTGACGCATTCACTTCCAAGCTGCTCGCCGCCAACCAAGCCCGGGAAATTGCCACCTTCAACGATTTATGGCGTAGCGAGACGGGGCAACCCTTGTTGATTATCGGGATTGCGGCGCACAAAGAATGGATCGACAAAAATCAGGACCTGGCCAGGCGCTTGGGGCGGGCCTTTGCGGACGGGGTACGCATGCTCAAGACAAACCCTGCTAAGGTCATCGAAGAGCAAAAGGAGTTCCTGGGGGTCAAAACGCCTGAGGAAGTGAGGCTGGTTACTTCCCGAATGCCCGGGATCTTCGTCGAGGGCTGGACTCCGAAGCTCCTGGAGAACACAAAGTTTTTGATCCAGAAAAATGTGGAGATGAAGATCCTGGATCAAATGCCCAGGGAAGAATTTTTGCGTAACCTGGAGTAAGTCCCGAAGCCCTATTGCAGCGGGCCCTGGAGTCTCTGCCACCGAGAGATGACGACAAGGAACTTATGAACAGGCTGTCCGTAAACCTGATCCGGGGTCTCTCGTTCCTGGCCATCCTTGTGATCTGGTGGATTATTTCCCTTTTCTTCCCCCCGAGTTTTATTCCGGGACCCGTAATCGTTCTCAAGAAAGTGGCGGGTTTGCTCGTTTCCGGCGAGTTTTTCTTTCACATGTATAAAACCCTGCTGCGGGTTATCTTGGGATTCCTATGGGCGTTCGTGGTTGGCGCCGTGATGGGGATGGTCATGGGGTTTAACCGGCTGGCGGAACACTTCTTCGAGGTGGAGGTCCTGGTGGGGCTCACGATTCCCGGCCTGGCCTGGGCGATCATCGCCCTCATGTGGTTCGGGATCCGCGATTTTTCGGCGATCTTCTCCATTTTCATTATCATCCTGCCCATGATCGCAGTGAACATGTGGGAAGGGACCAAGGCTTTGGACAAGGAACTCATCGAGATGGGTCACGCTTTTAAGGCCGGCCGGAAAATGATCGTTCGCCACGTGGTTATCCCCCAGCTCGTCCCCTACCTCTTTGCGGCCACGCGCTTTGGCTTTGCCCTGGCGTGGAAGGTGGTTGTGGTGGCGGAGATGCTGGGCCTGAGCAACGGAGTGGGCTATATGATCAATCAGTCCTTCGGCCTCTTCGACATGGAGGGAGTACTGGCCTGGACTCTATCCTTCACACTGGTGATGGTTCTTTTGGAGTTCGGCGTCGTAAAGCTCATTGAAAAGCGGGCTACCAAGTGGCGGCCTGCTGTAACCCTGATGTAATCCTCCCGGGGGTAAAGTACTCCATGTCCTTCTTGGTGATAGAGGATCTTCATAAGACCTTCCAGTTGCAGAACGGGACGCCGCTTCCTGTCCTGGGGGGAATCAGCTTTTCTGTAGAGGAAAGAGAATTTTGCTGTCTCCTGGGGCCTTCCGGTTGCGGAAAATCCACGATCTTGAACATCCTGGCGGGATTGATGGAAACCGACGGCGGCACGGTGACCGTGGGGGGAAAAAGCCTAGAAGTCACGCCCGTGAGGACAGGCTATGTTTTCCAAAAAAGCCGGCTTCTCAACTGGCGTACCGTGCGGGAAAATCTCCACTTCGTCATGGAGGCGCGGCAAATCCCGCGCTCGGAGTGGACCGACCGGGTAAGCCATTACGTGAAGCTCGTAGGGCTGGAGCAGTTCGTGGATGAATACCCTCTATCCCTATCGGGAGGAATGCAGCAGCGGGTTGCCATTGCCCGGGCGCTGGTCATCGATCCGGATATTCTGCTGATGGATGAGCCTTTCAGCCATCTGGACGAACTCACAGCCCGCACGATGCGCCAGGAGCTCCTGCGCATCTGGCGTGAAGACCGCAGGACGGTTCTCTTTGTGACTCATAATGCTTTGGAGGCCGTGTACCTGGCGGATCGCGTGCACCTGTTCGGCAGCAGGCCGGCCACGATTATGAAGACCGTCCCGGTAGATGTCCCTCGGGTGCGGCAGATTGATGATCCCAGGCTGATTGCGCTCCAGAAGGAAATTCTGGCGGCTCTGGGACTTCCCGGGAGCTAACTCAACTCCTGGAGCTTTTCACGCTTCTCTTGCTCTTCTTTGCAGGCGATACAGAGGGTGGCTTCCGGACGGACCTTCAAGCGTTCCACACCGATTTCCTCTCCACAGGCCTCGCAAATACCGAAATCGCCGGTCTCGATGCGCTTCAAGGCCTCGTCAATCTTCTTGATCAGCTTGCGCTCGCGGTCCTTCAGGCGGAGGGCAAAATTGCGGTCGCTCTCGAGGGCCGAGCGGTCGATCGTATCGGGGAGATCTTCCTTGACCACTTGAATTCCCTCATTGAGGGGACCGATTTGCAGACCCTGCTTTTTCTTGAACAGGAGTTCACGGAAAAGGTTTAAAGTTGCTTCATCCATCTTACCACTTGCAGCTTTGCTACAAGCTCCCCAAAAATAAGAATTACTGTAACGGTTGGGACGCGCAATGTCAAGGGGCAAAGGTTCCCTGGGTCCCCAGCAAGCTGCTTTGATCCCAGCGTTAAACCTGCCTGTCTTAAGATCGCGGGTCGCAAATGATCTGAAAGCGTGACATTATTTTGTTTTTATTTGGAAAACCCGTTGCTTTTCATTAGATTCGACTCTATAAAAAAGAGGGAATGCCGGTAGTTGGGGGGGGCCATTTGGGTTCCCACTTTTCCTTTGCGCACTCATTTCGAGGTTTGCCATGATCCGGCGATCCAACCTGCGAGTGCGGACTACAGGTCCAGCGGACTGCTGTCATCGGGGCTCTGCGGGCTTATCTCCCTGCGAATCGCTCATGGCGAAGACCCCAGGTTCCGGAGAAAGCCTCTCCTTTCCTATGGCACCAATCCAAAAGCTAGTTTCTCGCATGCCGATGATTTTCGCGTTTATGCTTTTGGCCCTCCTCT
>Ga0209342_10005117_pt1 | contig 13489 bp, 13 predicted proteins | sample RifCSP16_2_FD_184023 | JGI IMG/M metagenome (GOLD analysis project Ga0209342, IMG submission 184023) | Soil microbial communities from Rifle, Colorado - Rifle CSP2_sed 16_2 (SPAdes) (version 2) | ecosystem: Environmental > Terrestrial > Deep subsurface > Rock core/Sediment | place: Rifle... | reverse complement strand
CTACGTCGAGAGCCTTCCGTGCGGCTGGGTCATTGACCACCCTCGCATAGCTGGTGGGGCTCATGAAGCGCACGTCGAACGTGCTGCCGGCCAGACTGAGCCGCAATGCCGTGTCGTCGGTGATGCCCGCGGCACGAGCATCGGCGGTCGTGATGCTCGTGAGGATGATTCCGCCTCGCACCGAGACCACGGTTCCCCGCAAGACCGGCGTGACCGCCGGCGGGGCGCGAAGCTTCTGGCGCTGCTGCTCGAGCGGAGACTGGGCCTGAGCCAGGGAGTAAACTCCAAGCAGGCAGAACACCGCCAAGAGCGCCATGCTGGGCCGGATCCAGGGGCGAGTCGGGTGGGGGCCCATTCGAGTGTTCATGGGTCGGCGCGTGAAAGATGTAAATGCACGGGACGTGCCGGGGTAAGGTCCGTGGGTGTGTAAACAAAGAGAAGGCGGTGTAGCCTTCGGTTCGCGACCAACGAACCACCGGCGCTGGACACGCCAGGGAAGAAGACACTGTCCATAAGGTGTATGGAGCCTTCTAGAGCAAGAATCGTGCTTGAAATAACACACCCATCGATACAGGAGGTTGCACGGATCGCAATGAAGATTCACCAGCGAAGTGTAAAACGACCTTACACAAATCAATCTGAACAAGCATCAATACCCTGCGTAGTGAACGTAGATAACACAAAACCCGTTTTCGGTCATGGCGCCCCGCGGCCCAGGCTCGTCCCTCCTTGTCACCACTCTTCCCCTTCTCACAGCGCGGATAACGCCCCTCCCAACGCGGGCCGATCCTGCCAGAGCGCGTCGGAGCAGTCAATTCGGCGCCTCGACGCAGGGGGCGAGAGCTGTCAACATTCCGACTCCGTACACTCTAGCAGGTCGCGCGACCCCACTGCGCGGGCCGTCAGGGGGCGGGCCGCAGGAAGCCTCGGTGCGGTATACTTGATCGCCTCGGATCCGCGGGAGCCGTGTGAGAGACTCGGTACACGGGCCGTCGGCCGCCGACGTCACAGAATGCTGACAGGGAACTTGGCGGAAGGAGCTGCCGTCGCAGAGCTAGGGTCCGGGCCGAGGGCGCCCGGTGCTTAGGCGACCGTCGCCGCGCCCTGCGGGCGGAGCGCCCGTGCTGGACCTGGCGTGGGCAAGCATCCAGATGTTCAGCTCCCGGGCGCTCGGCCAGGCCGCCGGCATCGCCGTCATCGTGATCGTGGCCCGGGAGCTCGGCCCCGGCGCGCTGGGGCTTTACTCCGTTGCGCTCGTCATTGCCACGCTGCTCGCCGACGTGCCCGGCGCCGGGCTCGACTTGTGCGCCGTCCGCTTGAGCTCCCGGGATGGGCTCGCGAACCCTCCCCGGGCGCGCGGGGTACTGCTGATCGCCGGCCTGACGAAAGCCGCCTGGGGGGTGATCGTGGCAGCGCTCGCCCTGGCCCTGGCCGATCCCGTCGCGAGGCTGATCGGGCGCCCCGAGCTCGCTTTACCCCTTCGCTTCGCCGCGGTCGCCGGGGTCGCCCTCGGCATGACGGAGTATGTGTTCGCCGCCCTCCAGGCCCAGGAACGATTCAGACATATTCTCGCCGTGAGCCTGGTGGCGGCGGCCTTGAGACTGGGACCGGTCGTCGTCCTTGTGCTGGCGGGTGCGCTCACACTTCCCAGCGCACTGGTCGCCGTCGCCGCGGGGGCGTACGGAAGCGCCGCCGTCGGCGCGCTGCTCGCCTGGCGGGTCTGGCGGGGACCCGTCCAGCGTGGCCGTGAGCCCGCCCGAGAGTTGTTCACCCTCGCCCGATGGCTGGTGCTCGCCACCCTGATCGGCGCCGTATCGAACAGCCTGGATACCGTGACGCTGGCGCAGCTCGCCGGCCCCGAGGCCACGGGAATGTACACCTCGGGCCGCTCCCTCGCGCTGCCGTTGCTGCTGGCCGGAGGAGCGGTTGGGGCCGTGCTGTTGCCGCGGCTCAGCCGTCTGGCCGGCAGCGGTGAGCTCGGGTCGCAGGTGCGACGTACCTCGCTGGCCGTCGCGGGCGGTGCCGCTCTCCTGGCGGTGGGCAGCGTCGCCGTCGGTCCGGCGCTGGTCCCTCTGGTCTACGGCGACCGGTACGCCGAGGCAGTCGTGGTGTTCCAGCTCCTCGCCCTGTCATACTGTGTACAGATCGCGACGTGGCCCGCCCTGGCCGTGTTGCTCGTCCTCGACCGTCCCGACGTCATCGCCGCCTTGAGCTTCGTCGGTCTGTGCCTCATGGGAGTCGGCTACGTCGTGGCGGTGCCTCGCCTCGGCGCCGTGGGAGCCGCGTGGGTCGGACTCGCAGGGCCCGCGATCATGGCGGGGCCGTGGGCGTTCTTGGCCTGGTCGAGCCTCCGGCCCACGCGGCGATCCACCGGCATGGCGATGACACCCGGGGACGCGCTGCCTGACGAGGGGAAGCCCTGACCATGCGCGCTGTCCTGATGAGCGAGCCGCGCGCGCGCGCCGTGGCCCTCGCCCTCTCGGGCCTTGTCCTCGCCCTTGCCGTCCCGTACTCCTTCCTCTATCTGGGGAACCGGCTTCCCTACCTCGAGGAGTCCAACTATCTCGCGCTCGCGACCAACATGGCCCGACACCTCTCGTACTCCATCGACGGCGTCAGGAGCACCGCCTGGTGGCCGCCCGGCTTCCCGCTCGCGCTCGTGCTGCCAGTCTGGCTGGGCGCAAACCTCCCCACGCTCCGGCTGTTCAATTTTGCGGCCCTCGCCCTGGCCGTGTACTTGATGTACGCCATGGTCCGGAACATCGCCACGCCGGCGGCCGGGCTGCTGGCGGCGGCGCTGGTGGTCGGCTATCCCGTGCTGTTCTACGCGGCCGGCACCTTCTTCCAGACACCGCTCGGCTGCTTCTTGTTCGTGTGGGTGCTCTACCGACTGTCCCGACCCGGCGGCCTGTCCGACCGAACGCTGGCGGTCACGGGTCTCATCTTCGGCTACCTCATGCTGACGGTGCCGTCCTTCGTCTTCCAGCTGCTCGTGGTGGCGCTCTGGACCGCCCGGGCGCGGCCCGAGGCGCGCCTGCGTGCCGCGGTGATCCTGATCGTGCCGGCGCTCCTGATGGTCTCGGTCTGGTCCGTCCGAAACTATACGGTCTTCCAAGAGTTCGTCTTCGTATCGAACAACGGCGGCCTCAACCTCTTCATCGGCAACTCCGAACACGCCGCACCCAATGCCGCGCCGAACGTGCGCGGGATCGACGAGACTTACGAGACCTTCATCGCGAGGGGCATGAACGAGGTCGCGCAGGACCGCTACTACCGGAGGCGGGCCCTTGAGTTCATCCTCGGCGACAAGGCGCGAGCTCTAAAATTGTATCTCTTCAAAAACCTCAACTATTTCAACATCCACAACCAGATCTACGCGGCATCCGAGATGTCGTTCGACCGGGATGTTGTGATGCTGCTCACCTACGGGCCTCTCCTCGGACTGTTCCTCCTCCGCCTGATCCTCGTGAGGAAGTTCCTGATCTCGAGGTTCGAGGGGCTGCTCCTGCTGCTCTACTTCACCAATATCCCCTTCGCCGCCCTCTTCATCACCCGGGTACGCTACCGGTTGCCGTTCGACTTCCTCATGATCGCGGTGGTGGCGATCTTCGCGGCGCAGTGGGCCCAGCGCCGGGGCGGAGCCGGGTCCGCCGGCCCCCCCCCGACGCCTCAGGGGCGCAGGACATGAGTGCCGAACACGTGATCGGAGAGCCAGAACCACTCGAAGGCCCCCACGTGGAACCCAGCGTCGGCGCGATCACGAAGAGCGTCACGGTGCGCCGGCCCGGCGCTCGTGTGCTACGGGGCTGCCCCTCGCCGGGCATGATCAGTCCGGGCGACGCGAAGATGATCCCGTAGACGGGAATGATGAAGACGCTCAAGAGTGCCGCCCCGAGCACGTCGCCCGTTTCTACAACCAGCGCGCATCGGAGCCCGCGGCGTCAGCAGGGCAGGACTCCCGAGAAGATCTCCGTTTGCCATCCATTCCACAGCCGCGCAACGATACGTTGGAAAGCGTCCGGCTCGCTTAGCAGCATAGGAAGAGCAACGAACCAGCGGGTATCGGAGATCCCGCCTAACATCCGAAAGCCATGAGCACAAGACTCCCAGTGGTTTTGCTTCTGGTGGTTTCCATCGCCCTCACTCTTTCTCTAGGTGAGATCATACTAAGGTACAGTCTGCAGAGCCCTCTCGCGCACTACGTCGAAACGACCAACAGGGCCATCGCGCTCCGGGAACTGAAGCCGAACCAGTCTGCGGCCGTTCAGCCCGACCGTCGCTATCTCGCTAGGACAGACGGGTTAGATGGAAAAAGGGTGATCCTCAGGGTCGATTCCGATGGTTTTATTGAACCATCCTCGAGGCATGAGAAGCCTGACCTGACGCTCGTGTTTTTGGGTGGCTCCACCACAGAGAGTATGTTCGTCGATGAGCTTAAGCGCTTTCCCTACCTGGTGGCCGTACAGTTGGAGGATCAATATGGGATCAAGGTTAACGCCTTCAACGGGGGCACCGCCGGAAATAACTCCCTTCACTCGATCAACAAGCTTCTGAACGTTGTGGCGCCAAAAACACCCGACATGATTTTCTTCATGGAGAGTATCAATGACCTCAATACGCTCGTGTTTTTTGGATCATACTGGAGCGGTGCCACGCGGGGACATTTGATGTATACCGATACTGATGTCGGCCTAGGGTATTTCAAGTATCGGTTGAAGCTATCGGCAAGCCGACTCATCCCCGGATATTTCACCCTGGTGAAGCGGATGAAAGATCGATTTATCCCATTCGAATACGATGAATTCGCGCGGTATCAGGGTAATTTTGATGCGAGCATCGCCAAGGAAGAAGAGCTTGTTCACTCTTTCAGGGCCAACCTGACATTGTTCATTTCGATTTCAAAGGGGCTGGGCTCTACCCCCGTCTTGATGACGCAAGCCAACAGGATAGAAAACCGTGATCCCTTTGTGCGGTCCCAATATCGCGCGGCGAGGCCCAACTTGGACTTTGACAAATGGGCCAGCTTGTACACGAAGTTCAACGCTGCGATCAGGACGGTTTCAAGGGAAGAGGGCGTTGCCCTGATAGACTTGGCTCGGCTGATCCCACCGACCCGAGAATACATTTATGATGCCGTTCACCTCAACGATAAGGGTTCTGAGCTCGTAGCCTCAACTATAGTTAAAGTTCTACCGACGATCCTCCCCCCTCGAACCTCGACCCTCATCCAAAGCCCAATGCAACAGCGAGCTCGACAGTGAGCGGCGGACGGAGGGAGTTGGACGTCTGCTGCCAGGTGGGCGATAAGGGCGGCTGGCCCACCAGATCGCCAGGGACGATAGTGTGGAGGGCGTACGTCTGCAGAGCCCCCGATTTCGTGCACACCGGGTTGATGGTAACTGAGCGATGATGGTCTAGGCGCATCGCCGGGGCACGGGGCTGCCTCACATTGCGCTCAACGTCGATGCTGTGGCCCCCAATTCGGCGATCGGCGCCTCGGCCATACCCCGCCATGGTCACCCTCTTGGCGGAGCATCGCGCTCTCCAGTGAGGTGTCCAGCGACACTCTGGGGCGGCGGGGTATGCGGTTTTCGCAGCCGTTCGACACCAGGAGATATTTTGCAAGCACGCCCTAGTTCCCTATTGTCGAAGCTTTCCCGTTACATGCCTCGGGGAGGCTTCAAGAGAGAAACGTCTTACAGGATTCTCGTGGTGATCATCTCGCTGACCTTCTCGGCAATTCTTGCGGAACTGGTCTTACGTCTTTTCTTTGCCGATCGAGTGCTTTTTGTTCAGGATGAGAAGAATACGGTGTTCCGCTACGACCGGGAACTCGGCTGGTTTCCCATTGAGAACAGCGTTTCGACCTTCACCGATTCCCGCACCATTCAGATCCAACATAACACCATGGGGTTTCGGGATCGGGAACATCGTGCCGGAACGAAACCCCGTCTGCTGTTTCTCGGCGATTCCTTTGTATGGGGCTATGACGTGGAACAGCATGAGCGTTTTACCGATCTGCTCGCGGAACGGTTGCCGGACTGGGATATCATTAACGTAGGAGTGGCCGGATACAGCACGGATCAGGAGTATCTGCTTCTTCAGAAATTCCTTGCCCGATTTGACCCGGACATCGTGTTTCTGGTTTTCTGTACAGACAATGATATGCTGGATAATTCATCCAACGGTGTTTTTAATGGCGACTACTACAAGCCGTACTTCGAAATCATCGGAGAGACGTTGCTGCTAAAAGGGATACCGGTGCCGAAATCCATGCAATATGTCTATGCCGAACACCGGAACCTTTCCAGGTTCTATTTCCTTAGAGCGACAGTACGGCTCTATTACAAAATCTTTGGCGAGCCGATTCTAACTACGACTGACCCCACGCTGAAGATTATCGCCCAGGTGCGCCGGTTTGTGGAAGATAGACGCGCTGTGTTTCTTGTTGGGTTGCAGAAACCCCAGGCCACTCTGGAAGGCTTTCTCGAAGATCAAGCAATCCCGTATGTCCACCTTGACAACCCGCATGTGTATCCCAAAGAGGCAGGCAGTCACTGGACCCCCAGGGGAAACGCCTTCGTCAGCGATACTCTCTATGAGTTTCTGCATCAGGGCAAATATTTGGATCGCAAACGGGCGCATTCTGGCGAAGAGCGCGAAGGTTCAGTCAAGCGGACGAGCGGCAGGTGACCCTGAGCCGTAAAGGGTCGACACACGAGCGCACGGCGCGAAGGTCCCCTTCGCGGCCGTGGACGCGATCGACTGCAACATCCTGACGATGCTGCGCAGCGGCCGCGGCTACCGGGACCACGAGTACCTGCTCCTCATGGTCCGGCGCGCCACCGCCACCCGCCGGCGTCAGGCCGCATAAACACAGGGGTGGCTACGCATTCAGGTGACGAGCGACATTTACACACTTCTTGACAAGGCCCCGGGCGTGGCGTATGAGTTCCGTGAACATCTCCTGGAGAAGGTCTGAGACCGGGGTCGGAGGTTGAGGGGCCTATGAAGAACCTGCTGATGAAGTTCTCGATCGCCGGCGAGCTACTCACCTTTCTTTGGGTGGCCCGGCTCTGGTGGATGATCCCGATGGTCCTGATCCTGCTGCTCCTGGGGGTGCTCATCATGCTGGCGCAGAGCTCGGCCATCGCACCGTTCATCTACACACTCTTTTGACCGGCCAGGACGGATCTCCACCACCATCTCCGACTGAGTGGAGCGTGTCACGTTAGTGCGAATCCTGAAAGCCCTCTGGGGGCGGTGGAAGATCCTCGCCCACAAGATCGCGAACTTCCAGTCACGCGCACTGCTATTCATCTTCTACTATCTGGTGCTCGGGCCCTTCGCGCTGGCCGCAAAGGCCCTCTCCGATCCGCTCCGCCTCCGCCCCGCGGTCCCTGCATGGTTGACGCGGCCGCCCTTCGACGGCGAGGTCCTCGCGCGCGCCCGGAGGCAATTCTGAAATGAACATCCTCGGGATCTCCTGCTTCTTCCACGACGCCGCCGCTGCTCTCCTGGGCGACGGCATGCTCACCGCCGCCGCGGAGGAAGAACGTTTCACCCGGAAGAAGCACGACTACAGCTTCCCCGTGAACGCGATCGACTTCTGCCTGGAGACGGGCGGCATCCGGGGCGAAGACCTCGACATGGTGGTCTTCTTCGAGAAGCCGTTCTTGAAGTTCGACCGGATCCTGCGATCGGCCATGCAGACGTTCCCGCGATCGCGCCGGGTCTTCCAGGAGTCGATGATCACCTGGTTCACCGACAAGCTCTGGATCAAGGGCCTCATCCGCCAGAAGCTCGGCGTGCCGGAGTCCAAGATCTTCTTCAGCGACCACCATCTCTCCCACGCCGCCAGCGCCTTCTTCTGCTCGCCCTTCGAGAAGGCCGCCATTCTCACGGTCGACGGCGTCGGGGAATGGGCCACCGCCACCTACGGTGTGGGCCATGGCACAGACATCAAGATCCTCCGCGAGATTCGCTTCCCCCACTCGCTCGGGCTCCTCTATAGCGCCTTCACCGCCTTTCTCGGCTTCGAGGTCAACGAGGGCGAGTACAAGGTGATGGGCATGGCGCCGTTTGGCCACCCCCGCTACATCGACAAGGTCTGGAAGCTGATTCAGCAGGAGCGGGACGGCAGCTTCCACCTCGACATGGACTACTTCTCGTTCCAGCACTCAGCCCACAGCACCTACAACAGCAAGTTTGTGGATCTCTTCGGGCGGCCGCGCGACCCCGGGGCCCACTTCTTCACAGCCGGGAGCGGCTACCCCCCGTACTTCGGGCCGAAGCCGGCCGACTACGACAGCCTCGTGCGCCAGAACCAGCACTATGCCGACGTCGCGGCCAGCATCCAGAAGGTCACCGAAGAAGTCCTCCTCAAGATGGCCGTTCACCTGCACCGCGAGACGGGCCTCAAGCACCTCTGTTTCGCGGGCGGCGTCGCCCTCAACAGCGTCGCCAACGGGCGCATCCTGCGGGAGACGCCGTTCGAGGAGATCTTCATCCAGCCGGCCGCCGGCGATGGCGGCGGCGCCCTCGGCGCCGCCCTCTTCGGTCATCACATGGTGCTCGGCAAGCCGCGCCGGTTCGTGATGCGCCATGCCTACTGGGGCCGAGAGTACAGCCCGGCGGAGGTTGGCGACTTCCTTCGTGCCAGCAATATCGTGCACGCGCGCTTCGATGACGACGACAGGCTGCTGGCGCGAGTGATCGAGCATCTCGAGGCCGGCAAGGTGGTGGGCTGGTTCCAGGGCCGCTTCGAGCTGGGCCCGCGGGCGCTCGGAAACCGCAGCATCATCGCTGATCCTCGTAATCACGACATGAAGGATATCGTGAACACGAAAATCAAGTTCCGAGAGCCCTTCCGGCCGTTCGCGCCCTCCGTGCTCATGGAGCGCGCCGCGGAGCTCTTCGACCTGCCCGACCCCCCGCGCCACCACCCGGCCCGCTATATGCTCTACGTGGTGGACGTCAAGCCCGATCAGCAGGCACGCGTGCCCGCCATCACCCATGTCGACGGCACCGCCCGACTTCAAACCGTCGACCGCGACACGGCGCCCCGCTACCACCGCCTCATCGAGGCGTTCGGCGAGGCGACAGGAGTGCCGGTGCTGCTGAACACCTCGTTCAACCTGAGGGGCGAGCCCATCGTCAACACGCCTGCCGAGGCCTTCAGCACGTTCAGCCGGAGCGGCATGGATGTTCTCGTGCTCGGGCAGCACCTCATCGAGAAGTGAGACCCGTCACGTGCGGCCGAGTCAATCCACCTTCCGGGGAATCCAGAATCCGGTGGTCAACGGGAGATGGCAGCGGGATCACGGCTAAGTGGCAATCGGCGACGGACCGGTGCCTCGCGGACGGTCCTCGGACCGCTTCTCCCGGCCCCCGTCGACATGGAGGGAGGGAGCATGGATGCCTCGGTGCGCCTGCAGAAACTCCGGAGGTTCTACACGATGACGGCGGTGCTGCTCCTGAACCTCGTCGTGCTAGCCTTGGTGCTGAACGCCATGGCCGGGCCCGCGCGTCGCGCGTATCAGCACCTGACGGCGCGGCACTCTGTTAAGGAGCTGCAGGAGGTGTACCCGGGAAAGTCGGCGGCGGAGATCTCGCTGCTGCTCACCGAGACCTGGGATCGACCGTGGCAGTACGAGCCGTGGGTCGGCTTCCGGGAGCGGCCGCGGCGAGGGCGCTATGTGAACGTCAGCGAGGCGGGATTTCGACTGACTGACCGAACGGGCCTCAGCCTGGACGCGGCCAGGGTGCAGGTGTACGTGTTCGGGGGCTCGACGACGTTCGGCTACGGACTCGACGACGCATCCACCATTCCCGCCCGAATGCAGGCGCACTTCGACCATCTGCTCGGGAAGGACTCGGTCGCCGTGTTCAACTTCGGCCGCGCGTACTACTACTCGGCACAGGAGCTGGCGCTCTTGCTGCAGCTGCTCCGCAGTGGCCGGGTGCCGCGAGTCGCCATCTTCATCGACGGTGTCAACGAGGGACAGAGCGCGCCGAATTACTCTGCCGAGATGGCGGGCATGTTCGACGCGTACAACTACGCGCCCGCGCGGCTGCTGAAGCTGACGCTCGAGAGCTCGGCGCTGGTGCGCCTGGTCGGCGAGGTGACGCGACCGGAGCGGCGGCGTAGGAACTTCGACGGCGACCCGGCGGACGTCCGAGCGGACTGGCTGCGCAACCGACGGACGATCCAGTCGCTGGCCCAGCAGCTCGGCTTCTCCACGTACTTCTTCCTGCAGCCGGTCCCGGGCCACCGGAACAAGTTCGCACGGCACAGGTTCATGTCGGCGGACCGGGTGCGGATGCAGCCGGCGCTTGTGGCGAAGATGGACGCGCTGGAGACGGCCATGGACGGCAGGACCTCGCTCAGCCTGACCGACATGCTCCGGGACGTCCGAAGCCCGGCGTTCGTCGACGATGTCCACTACACGGCGGCGGTTTCCGACTCGATCGCGGCGAGGATCGCCGGCATCGTGGCGCGGGACCGGCGCCTGCGTGCGGCGCGGCATGGACGATCCAGTGGTGAGGCGGCACCGGGGGACTCGTGATGACGTGCCCGCCGGGACAAGCTCGAGGTTCCCCCCGCAGGCGGGCAGATGAATAGGCCGAGGTGCTCCGTGACGGACGGCGGAACGGCGAAGGGAGATTGACTGGTCATCCGGCATCACTCTCGGCCGAAAGACGGCCTGAGAAGAAGCCAGCACACCCGCGGAGGCATTCAGCATATTCTGCCGGACCAGCATGGATGTGCTCGTCCTCGGCCCGCACCTCATCGATAAGTGAGACCCGTCACGTGCGGCCGAGTCAGTCCACCTTCCGAAGAATCCAGAATCCGGTGGTCAATCCGAACCACGGATAGACCTTCGAGCGCCAGGTCTGCGCGTGGAACTGCTGTTCCACGCGTAGCCCGTGGTCGCGCGCGAGCATCGCCACACCACGTCCGGAAATGTAGTTCACGTGCCCGTCGGGATAGCCGAATGTGTCCATGGACGAGAGGAACCGAAACCACCGGCTCTCGCTCACCCGTGTACGCCAGTCCTTGGTGGGACGCCGCTCCGGCATGATGTAGGAGATCGACGTCAGTTTGCGGATCCACTCCACCGGCGGCACCCCGAGGAAGAACACGCCACCCGATTTGAGCGTCCGGGCGATCTCGCCGAACAGCGCTGCCGGCTCCGGCACGTGCTCCAACACGTTGTCGAGCATGATGACATCGAACGCCATTCCGCCGAGTGCCCCGAAGGCGAAATAGCCGTGATGGACGTTGACCTTGGTGACATCCTTCGCATAGGCGGCCGCAACAGCTTCCGGCTCGATTCCCCGGGCCTCAAAGCCCCATTTCTCCGCCTCCGCCAGAGCGTGGCCGAGCGCGCAGCCGATGTCCAGGAACTGTTTCTCCGGGCCGCGAACCCATCTCCTCCGTTCGATCAGTTGAAAGAGCGCCCGCGCCTTCCGTTGGTTGTACGGCAGCCCCATCAGGTGCCACTCGATGCTGTTGACGTGACCGAGGTCGGTCTCATCCTCGTACCGCTGGGGCAAGGTGAAGAGACATTTGCACCCAGCGCAACGGTACAAGGGCACATCGCGATGCCGGTATTCGCCATGGAGGACCTTGACGAAGGCAAGAGGCCGCGCGCGGCATACCCGGCACCCCCCGGGAGCGATTTCCATGGTCGCATCAGGATAGCATCGCGTCTTCCGCCCCGGGATCCCCTGGCATGCGCGAGAGAGTGCGCGGTCAAAACCGACCGAATTCTTATGCGTGTCCCGGGAGGCGTGGGGTATGCCCTCCTGCTCGCCCGAGGCTGGAGCGGCCGAGGCCGTGTGCCAATCCCCTCAGCGTCCTGGTGGTCTGCCGCAGGCATCGTGCTTGCTGCTTCGCTTCCTAGCGGACGCGGTGTCCGCGTTCACTGTCCGCGCGGCCTGGATCTCGGCGTAGGCCTCCTCGTAGACCGTCACGACCTGGCGGGCGGCCGCCTCCGCCTGGAACTGCCGGGCCCGCCCCAATCCGCGTGCCCGCAGCCGGCCGCGCAGGGTGTCATCGGCGAGCGACCGTGACAGACCGCCGACGACCTCGTCTAGCCGGAGCGGGTCGACCATCAGGGCGGCATCGCCCAGGACTTCCTTGAGCGCGGGCGCGTCGGAGGCCAGGACCGGCGTGCCGCACGCCGCCGCCTCAAGCGGAGGATAGCCGAAACCCTCGGCCGATGACAGATACGCGAAGACTGAGGCGCCGCTGTATAGCGCGGCCACATCTTCCTGGGGGACCTCGCCGGGAAGGACGACGTCTCGCTCCAGCCCGAGCGACGCCACCAGCCTCAGGATCGGACCCGACAGCCACCCGGCTCGGCCGGCGATGACAAGCCGGTGCGGGATCCCGCGTTCACGGCGGAGCACCGCGTAGGCGCGCAGCAACTGGTCGACATTCTTCTTCGGCTCCACCACGCCGAGATACAGGATGTACGGTCCGCCGATACCGTAGCGCGCCCGAACGCGCGCGGTCAGATCCGGGTCCACCACCGGAGCCAAGTCAGGGTCGAGCGCGTTGTGGACCACGCGGATCTTGCCGACGGGGACACCGTAGAGCCTAACGAGGTCGGCGGCCGAGGTATGGGAAACAGTGATCACCCGAACGGCCCGACTGGCGGTGGCCCGGACCAGCCAACGGAGGCGCCAGCGCATCGCCCGTGGGTAGCTCTCGGGGTGCCTCTCGAACAGCAGGTCATGGATCGTCGCCACGAACGGCGCCGGGCACCACGGTGGGGCCCAGCCAGAGGCGGCGTGGAACAGATCGACCGGCCTTAGCATGAGTTCGGCCGGGAGCATGAGCGGCACCCGCAGCCAGGCGCTGTATGGCCGAACCAGACGGGGTCGAATGTTGGCGGCCACCGGCATCAGCGTCCGCGCCTTGGCGGCGGCCAGGTACGGGTAGAACCGGTGCTCCGTCTCGAGCCTCGACAGCCCATACAATAGATTCTGGGTGTGGGACGCGATGCCGCACTTGATCGTGCCGATGAACTCGGCGCTGATCCCGACTCGCATCAGGGGTCCTGCCCAGCCGAGCCGAACGAAGCGGCGCTCACGCGACCTCCCCCGCACCGTTTGGCCGCTGGATCGGCCGTCGTTGCCACCGCACAGATATCGCAGGGGGGTCCCGGCCACCGGATGCCCACGGTGGGGTCGTCGTAGCGCACTGCCCGCTCGCGCTCCGGCGCGAAGAACCCGCGGGCATCGCGTCGAGCCTCGAGCTCGATCAGGACTGCCCCTTTCACGTCCAGTTCCGTGAAACGCATGACCCCTGCCCGCTACCGGCCTGGGGGTGGCGGCGGCGGCTCTTCGGGGCGCTCCCCGGACCCGGCGCGATACTGCTCGGGCGGGAACGCCGTCATCGCGTCACCTGGATTCCCGCAGCGGGCGCCGGCGTCGCGCGCATCCCGACGAGCGCCGCCCGGCCGGTGCGTCCGTCCTG
>Ga0209342_10005116_pt1 | contig 13492 bp, 14 predicted proteins | sample RifCSP16_2_FD_184023 | JGI IMG/M metagenome (GOLD analysis project Ga0209342, IMG submission 184023) | Soil microbial communities from Rifle, Colorado - Rifle CSP2_sed 16_2 (SPAdes) (version 2) | ecosystem: Environmental > Terrestrial > Deep subsurface > Rock core/Sediment | place: Rifle... | reverse complement strand
GGCGGCGCCGGTGACGATGGCCGCCTTCCCGTCCAGCTTGAATGCCGGCGTCTCCATTCCCACCTCTCCTCTCCGCGAAGGGCGTCGTAACTCACTATAGCGACCCGGCAGGGCCTCGGGCGGCCGGCCGCGGCCTCGCTCCTTAGGCGAGAGGGGACGCCGCCGGCTGACTGCCGCCGGTAGAAGAAGGTACAATGAAAATATGAGACTGCTGGCGTGGGCCTTCCTGGCTCTGCTGACGCTCGCGCCGCCCGGGGCCGCGCAGGCCCTCCGCGTCGTCGCCGTCGCCGACTTCGTCGACGAGACGGTGGACGGGTATCAGATCGGCGCGGTCCGCCTGAGCGCCGAACTCCAAGCCTACCTCGCGGCACAGGGGCGCGACCGCCTGCGGGTTGTGGCCGTGGACGAGGTCCGCGCGGCCATGCGGGCGCGCGGATACGCACCGGCCGATCTCGTCAGCCCAACCAAGGCCGCGGAGATCGCTCAGGCGGTCGGCGCCGACTGGCTGATCACGGGCCGGTGGGTCTATCTCGACCTGGATCGGGAGCGGCAGGCGGGCGTGCGGGTGCCGGCGCTTGCGCAGGCCGTCATCGAAATCCGCGTCCTGCAGGCCTCGACCCGCCGGACGCTGCTGAACGACACGTTCTCCGGGATCGGCTTCGGGTTAACCAACGCCTTCTTGCTGCGCCAGGCCGCCCGTGTGGCCCTGCAGCGGGCGGCGGCCCGGATTTCGAACCTGTAGTCTTCTCTTCAGGGCGTCGGGCGGGACTGCACCACCCCTGGGTCGGCTTCTGGGTGAACTCCACGCTACACAGAAAATCCGCGAGATCATGCCTGTCCACCCTCCGTATCTGGAGAATCGACGTATGGTTCGACGTCCGGCGGCTGATTCTCCGCGGCAGGTACGCCGCCGATCCTCCCAGAACCTCCGGCGAGCACCGGAAGGCCTGCTGATCTTCAATCGGTGCGCATGGCCATGAAGCGCGTGACGGTGTTTTGCGGGTCAAACCATGGTGCCAGGCCGGAGTACACCCTGGCAGCCCGGCGTCTGGCGCAGGTTCTGGTGCAGCGAGGCATCGGGCTGGTCTACGGGGGATCGAGCGTCGGCATCATGGGAGAACTCGCTCGCGCCGCGGTGGCGGCCAGCGGGGACGTCATCGGGGTCATTCCTCGGCTCCTGGTCGAACGCGAGGTTGCGTTCACCGGGCTGCGCGATCTCCGCGTCGTGGAGTCGATGCAGGAGCGCAAGGCCCTCATGGCCGACCTGGCCGATGCGTTCATCGCCCTGCCGGGCGGGATCGGTACCCTCGATGAGTTCTTCGAAATGGTGTCGTGGACGCAATTGGGTCTGCAGCAGAAACCCTGTGGTCTGCTCAACGTGTCGGGGTACTACGATAAATTGATCGAGTTTCTGGACTACGCCGTGGAGGAGGGCTTCATCCGGCCGGAGTCCCGACCGATCATCCAGGTAGACGAAACTCCAGAAGGATTACTGGATCGCCTGGCTCCACGGCTCGGGGATTAGGTGGGCCGCCTCGAGGAAAACCACCCACCGACCAGCAGCGCCAGGAGGCCGGGGACAACGAAGACCAGGAGCGTGGAGAATACCTGCCCGCTGACAAGCGGCGAGCCAACGGGCTGAACCGCTTCCCGAAAACGGCTCAGCGCGGCGATGTTGCGCCAGAGAATCCACAGCCCCAGGCCGAACCAGATCCCGCCGATGAGTTTGAGCAGTGTCACCATCTGAGATCACTCCTGTCGAAACTGGCAGTCGTCCACCGTGGGGTGGGGAATCGAAAGACCCCGGGAAAGTCTTCCTCGGGGCCAGATCTGGTGGAGACGAGCGGATTCGAACCGCCGACCCCCTCGTTGCGAACGAGTCTCGGAGCCCTCGCGAGAAGACTGGTTGGCGGCGCGTGAGCGATCAGGCGGAGAATCCGGTAAGGAGGTTGCGTGACCGGATCCTCCGCGCTCTTGCCTTCTGGGCCGACCCTCTCGGCGCACTCCAGGGTCTACGGAGCGTGCGTGACCGCCCTCAGCGCGTTCACCTGCCCCCGGCCGTTGAAAGAGTTGTAGCCGATGTTGCCTTGACAGACCTGGGGCGCGCCGTTGCTGACCGATGGGAAGAAGGAGTAGATGGACAGATCGGCCGGGCAAGCCATAGGGTCGGCCGTCTGCGTGATGAACGCCTGGACCTGACCGGGCATCCTGCGCCCGAAATGACTGACCACGAGGGCCGCGACTCCCGCGACGTGCGGCGAGGCCATCGATGTCCCCTGCTGGTAGCAGTAGGTCGCCCCCGAAGGATCCGTGACCCGGCGAGCGGCAGCGCAGGTCGTGAGGAACAACGCACTCGGCCACGTCGAGAGCACTCGACCGTTCGGTGCCGCAGCCGTACGCTGCAGAATCGAGTCGCCGCCCGGCGCGATCACCTGGACCATCCCCATCCCGTAGCTCGAGTAAAACGACTTGAGCTGCAGGTTCCCATTCGCGGTGACGCCGACCACACCCGGGACCTCGACGGGCACCACGGCACAGTTGTTGCGGATCTCGCGTGTGATCGGGGTCGCATTGTCGGGGCTGATCACGTCCATCGTCGGGTGGGTCAGATCGTCCGCAAAGTTGCCCGCGGCCGCGACGACGGTGACACCCTGCTGCATGGCGTACCTGATCGCGCGACGTTCGGCTTCCCAGATCGCCCGTTGGACGGGATCGTTGCGGCAGTTGAACAACCACGGATCGGCGAAGTAGCTGTTGTTGGTCACATTCAAGTGATGCGAGCCGGCCCACATGAACGCGCACACGACCGCCTCGGGGAAGAAGAACCCGGCCGCGTCCCCCGTCTTGATGCCGGCAATCTTGACATTCGGCGCGACGCCGACGATGCCGATCCCGTTTGCGGCCGCCGCGATCGTGCCGGCGGTGTGCGTGCCGTGGCCGTTGTCGTCGTTCCAAGCTGCAGGGGCCGTGTTGGGCACGCCGCCCACGCAGGAGACGCTGTTGGCGAAGTCGACATTCGGCGCTAGATCGGGGTGTGTGTAATCCAGTCCGGTGTCGATGTCACCCACAATCACCGCCGGGCTCCCTCCGGTGATCGCGTGCGCTTCTGGCGTATGGATCTGCACCATATCCCACTGTAGGGCGGAAAGATTGTCGGTATCCGCTGCCGGCGAATTAGGAAGGGGCCCCGGCGGTGGTCCGGCGGCACTGTTGGCCTGCACATCGTCACTGAGTTTGACCGCGAAACCGGCGGTGGATGCCACATCCTGAACGCGGCCATCCTTGATGAGGTTCTCCCGGAAGTAGGCAATATCCGAACGCGCGATGGCGACACCAATGGCGTCGTAGCGATAGACCAACGTGCCGCCCGCCTGCGCGACAGAACTTTCTGCGTCGAATGGGACCGCCAGAGCCTTATAGAGGACGATATAGCTTTGCACGGCATCGGCGCGGGTGGTTCCGACCAGCGGGGTAACCAATAGCAGCGTCACGGCTACAACAAGCGCTGTGGTCATTCGGACAGCCGGAAACATGAAACCGCCCCCCTCCTGTGGCTTCTCGATCAAGAAACGGCAGCGTACCAAAGTTAGTAGAAGGAATGGTTGGCTAGTTGGACCGGTACATTCCAGGGGAACCAGGAATTTCCTGCCGAAACATCGGCGTCTGCTCTTTGAAGCGGAAGGCCCGGCTAGCCGGAGGGGAGGCGCGGTCCTTGAGTTCTGCAGTCGGCGTACAGACGTATGGGCAGGACGCGGCTCAAACCCGCGCCCTGCCCATACTGTAGTTGGTGGAGACGAGCGGATTCGAACCGCCGACCCCCTCGTTGCGAACGAGGTGCTCTCCCAGCTGAGCTACGTCCCCTGACAGCTTTTGATTATAACGGAAGGGGCGCGGCCCGCCAATCGGGAGCCCACTCGGGCGACCGCAGCGTATGCTATCATCCGGGCGGTGCCCGCGACCTTCACCCAGCGTTTCCAGGTGCGGTTCGACGAGTGCGCTTCGGACGGCACGGCGCGGGCTGCCGCGCTTCTGCGCTACGTCATCGAGACCGCGTTCGGCCACTCCACGCATGAGGGCTTCCCGCTGGCCTGGTACAACGCCCGCGGCCTGTTCTGGCTCGTCCGGCGGGCGCACCTGGACCTACACCGCCCCATGCCTTACGGGACCGCCCTCGACGTCACCACCGAGGTACTCGGCTTCCGGCGTATCTGGGCGCGGCGGCGGAACACAGTCCGGGACACCTCAAGCGAGATGTTGGCTATCGTCACGATGGACTGGATCTTCACCGACCGCGCCGGCAATCCGGCTCGCATCGTCCCGGAGATGGAGGCCGCCTTCCCCGGCAAAAGCCCAAGACTCGAGATCGAACGCCTGGAGTTGGGTGATCCCCCGGCGGGCCTGGAGCCTCTGGAGTACGTGGTGCCCGCGCATCAGGTGGATCCCCGCGGCCACATGAACAGCGCCGCGTACCTCGACCTCTTGGAGGATGCGCTGACGGATGCGGGCGTCGATCCGCGGGAGCGGCCCGCCGTATACGAACTGGAGTACCTGCGGGCCGCGCTTCCCGGCGAGGTCCTGCGTCGATTCGTCTGGCAACAGAACGACGGCTGGGCCATGGTGGCATCCACGCCCGAGGGCATGCCGGTTGTGAAGGCGCGGCGGCAGCGTGGGACGGACTTCGGTGGTCGCGCCGACGCTTAGCGCGCTGCCGCTCCTCCACAGCGAGGCCGCCCTACGCTGGGATACCTGGGACTGGGACCCCCTGGTGTTGACCGGCCTGTTCGTGACCGCGGTGGCCTGGTCGTGGATCACCCGCCGCTTCCCGCCGCGGCGTGTGCAGTTCTGGTACGGCTGGAGCGCCCTGCTCATCCTCGCCCTGGCCGTCGTCTCCCCGCTCGACTACGGCGCGGAGGTCTCGTTCACGCTGCACATGGCACAGCATCTGCTGTTGATGCTTGTGGTGGCCCCTCTCCTGGCGCTCGCCGCGCCGCTGGGGTTCTTGGGTTGGCTGCGCCGGCAGCCCGCCCTCGGACCGATCATCCGTGCCCTCTGGTCGCCCGTTCCCGCGTTTGCGTTCTATCACCTGGCCCTCTTCCTCTGGCACATCCCGGTGCTGTACGGCGCGGCCGTTCGCTACGAGGGGCTCCACTCGTTGCAGCATGTGACGTTTCTCCTCGGTGGGCTGGCCTTCTGGGGCGTGATCGTCGCACCCGAGCCGCGGCTGGTGCAGGCGACAATCGGTCAACGCGTAGTCATGGTGCTGGCGGCAAACATCCTGGGCTGGGTGCTGAGTTTCATCCTGGCGATCTCGGAGCGCCCCCTCTACGCCGTCTACCTGGAGGGACCGGGCCCCTGGGGGCTGAGCGCGCTCACGGACATGCGCCTGGGCGGCGCGGTGATGTGGGTAACCGGCAACCTGGTGAGCGGGATCGCGCTGATGCTGTTGCTGATCACCGCGATGCGCCGCGAGGACATCAGCGGGCGCGAGGCCGCAGAGCGCCCCTAACCGACCGCGGCTCGTGCCTTCGCCAGGTCGTTCACGCCGAAGACGACGCGGGTCTTGGTCGCCGCGTAGACGAGTTCAACGTTGACTCCGGCGTTGGCGATCCGGCGGGCGATCTCACCGACCGCGCCCGGCCTGTCGGGTACATCCAGGACAAGCACGTCACGCTCACCGGCTACCCTCACGCCCGCGCCCTCCAGCGCCCGGCGCGCCGCCGCCGCGTCCTGCACCAGGAAGTGTATTTCGGCCTTGCCCCCACTGGGAACACCGCAGAGCCCGTCGATGTTGACCCCTGCTTTCCCGAGCGCCTCGCAGGCGGCCGCCAGCGTCCCCGGACGGTCTTCCAGGATGGCTGTCAGATCCTTGGCCATGCTCCTCCCCCCTCTGCCTTCAGCCGTTTCCGAAACTGGGTTCATCGCCCAACCTAGGTCTCCGCGACGACCATGCCGCGGACCGCGGGCGGACGGTAGCCATCGGGCCACGTGATGCTGAGGCGCTCCCAGGTCAGTCCCGCGTCAGCGGAGCGATAGACTTCGGTGTCGCGGGTGGCGTAGAAGACTCGCCGCTCGCCTTCGTTGGCCGCGACCACCGCAACCCGTTTGCCACGTGGGGATGGCAATCCCTCGCGCACCTCTTCCCACGGGCCGTCGCCGCTCCGGCGGTAGATGGTGGACTCGGCGACGGAAGGGTCGTGCGCCTCCCAGGGCGAGCCGGCTGCCGACACCACTATCGTATCTGGATCCGCGGGGTCCACCGCCAGGCTCCAGAGATAGTGGTGCTCCAGGCCGCGGTCGACGCGTCGCCACGTGGCGCCGCCGTCCAGACTCTCGGCGTAGCCCCCGCCTGCCGCTTCATACACGCGGCCCGGCGCCAGAGGGTGTACCGCCAGCGTGTGCGCGTCGTGCTGCGAGCGGGGCTTGCGGTCCTCCCAGGTGCGGCCGCCGTCGAGGCTCCGCATCACTCCGCCCAGTTCGATGCCCGCGAAGAGCCGCTCGGGAACGACCGCGTCAGGGGCGATCCAGCGGACATGATGGGTCCAGGGCCGCGGCGGAAAACTCCAGGTCGGCGCGGAGGGAAGGTCGCGCAGCGCGGGCCGCTCCACCCAGGTCTGGCCGCCATCCTCTGAGCGGAAGACCGCGCTCGGCTCGGTCCCGACCCACAGGACGCCGTGGTCGCCGGTGCGCTCAGCACGGCTCACCGCGACCGACATGACCTCGGCGTGGGGAATGCCCTCACCCGCGGACCGCCAGGACGTCCCGGCGTCCTCGCTCCGCCATAACCCGCGGCCGAAGGTCCCGCAGTTCACCCGCTCTGGCCGCAGGGGGTCAATGGCCACGCACTGCGTCGGCGACCCTTCCAGCGCAAGCGTCACGCGCCACCCCTCGCCCCGGCGCCGCACGATGGCGAGGACGTCGCCCGTGGCCAGGTAGATCGTCGTCATGGTGACCCGGCGCGGGTCAGGTGCGCTGGAACGCCGCCTTCACCTCCGGGCGGAACAGGTAGTACAGGATGACCGCGTTAACGATCAACGAGACAAAGGAGCTGCGGAGGCTAAACAAGGCGAGCACAAGACCGATCGCCGTCAGCACGACGAGCAGTGTCCAGGCCCAGGCCTTGAGGTTCCAAGCACCCCAGGCAGCGTAGAGGGTGACCGCTCCCAGCGCCAGGATGATGATGCCGGCGAACGTGCCAAAGTAAGCCAGCAGCGGACCGCCCATCGCCGCCCCGAACGCGCCCATGCCCAGTAGGGCCAACCCACCCAGGACCGCGAAGACGCCCGAAATCGCGGCCAGGATGGCGATCACCGTCACACCCGTCGGACGAGTACTGGTCATCGCCTGCCCCCTTCCGATTTAGGTTCCCAGCCACTTTCTGTGACCGCGGCGTGGTTCCTTCAATTCATGGAGATCTTCAGCCGACGTAGGCCTTCGTCGAGTCCCACCGACGGCTCGTATCCCAGGTCCCGCCGTGCCTTCTCGATGGAATAGGCATAGGGCCGAGGGTGGTGGGCCTACTCGGTCCGGACCGAGTTCGGACGTTGATCCATCGCCCCACAGTCGAGGCAGTCCTACGGTGGAATGCCTGTACAGCGTGCGCATCTCCCTTACCATCGGCGGTTTAGGGAGACCACAGTACAATTCGGCTTCGTAGCCATTGTGGGCGCGGCAGCGGAGTTCGATGTTGTCGACCGTCGGTTCGCCACCCGCGGAATAGGGCACGACGTGTGTATACCATCAGGTTTTCGAACGCCCCAGGAACGTCCAGGATGCGAGGCAACTGCTCCGGCTCTCCACTCTCACTCGGGGCTTCGGGCGCTGAGCTTGTACGGTTTGGGCACACGACAGAGGCATCCACGCATGACTCCTCGCGGATTGGTCGATCGTGGTCGAAAACGTGTCAAGTCCCTCGTTCTTGCGATGAAAACGTTCTCCTCGACGCAACTCGGTCCGGACCGAGTTGCCAGGAATGCCTTGATCCCGAGATGTGGGACTACTGGTGGGCCTTGATCAGAGACCTTCGAACTATTCTCAGGCAGCACCCCCGGCCCATAGACGAACTCAACGAACTGCTCTTTGAGGTAGCCTAAGCGACAAGCGTTCGGGCACAACCTGTGAGCAATGGCAGCGCCAAGCTGGACAGTCAGCACAGGCGGCATACTTCGTCTCTCTCCACATCATCTTGAGGCCTCCAGGAGTCGAACCCGTCTTATCGGCCGCTTTGACGTCGATGGTAAGGGCCCGGGTCGATAATTGCCAAGTCGGGGCCCAGCTCCCAGCTCATAATGAAGAGGAGTGTCCAGCGTACAGGAGTTGAGTCAGGTTATGACTAAAGGCTCTTTTGCATAGCCGGAACCCCCGGCCCCATACCAGACGCCTCGCCCGATCTGACGGGCCGGGGCGTCGCATTTTCTGTGAGCCGAGGTCCGCGATGGATGCCCGGAGGGCTCCTGGCAGTAGGCCGAGCAATCCCCTCCTCCCGATGGCCTTTTCCTTTGTCTTGCGTCTGGCCAGCACTGTGTCCCTCGTCGTAGTATTGATCACTCCTCCAGTTCTTGGCCAAGAGGAATGTTATGCGGAGTTCATCACCTACACCAGCGATGGGCTGAAGGTCGCGGGGGTAATGATGAAGCCACCAGGCGACGGGCCGTTTCCTGCGGTCATCTGGAACCACGGCTCGCGCGTTACGCATGAGCGGGACCAGACCGTGCGGGCCGGCGGCAGGTGCACTCGCGTGGTGGAAGAACAGCGGTGGGTGTACTTGATCCCTGAGCGACGGGGGTACGGGGCCTCGGAGGGAGAGTCCTATTCCTCCTACGTAAGGAGGTTGAATCTCGGCGGGATAGATGCGGCGGTGGCTGATGCCAATCGGCTATGGCAGGAGGCGGACGACGTCGTCAACGGCATGGAGTTCCTGAAGACCCTCCCGTTCGTGGATCCTCGCCGGGTTGCCCTGGTCGGCGTCTCGCACGGCGGCATGGTATCCCTCTTCGCGGCGGCCAAGGCTCCAGGGGCATTCGCGGCAGTCGTCGACCAAGCCGGCGGCATCGGCGCGGGGCGTTACCACGTCGAGGTCGGCATAAGGGAGATGGTGCGCGCGGGCAGTCGCGTCGGCACCCCAATCCTGATTCAGCACGGCAGAGACGATCTGGTTGTTCCTGTGCGCGTGTCCATCGCGCTCAGGGACGGAATGGCGCGGGCGGGAAAAGACGTGACCCTCCGTATCTATCCCGGCAGCCACTACATCTTCGACCGGCAACCGGTCGGCGAGTGGGGCCGAGATCTTCTTGAATTCCTCCATGACAAGTTCGGTCGGTAACGAACAGGGGGGGCACCCGACCGGCAACGAAACCTACCGGCGGCAGGAAGGATGGGAAGACCGGCGATGATTCTGAAAGAGATGTGGTGGTGTGCATCCCGTCGTGCCCCCGCGCGTCGACTACGCCCTCACACCGCTCGGACGCACGCTTCGCGACACCATGCGCGCACTCGTGGCCTGGGCTGAAGACCATACGCGGGACATCGACCGGGCCCGGGCCGCCTATGATCGAAGGGCGGTCGGAGGGGATGCGCTGCGCGCACCATGACCCACAATCGTGCGCGCTTCGTAGGAGGGAGAACCTGGTGGGCCTTGATCAGAGATCTTCGAACTGTCTTTGCTCAAGACCCTCTGCCTGTCGAGACGATCAAGGAGCTACTCGCAGGTTAACAAACAAACGTTCGGTGGCCACATCTTGGAAGCTCTTGCCGACAATCTCGTGCCAGCACCGCGAGGGTGAGACGGGACACGGTGATTGCACTCTAGCAGAGACGACGACACCGTCAATTCGTGCCATGCATGGTCGAGAGACGTGACTGAAGTGGTTCTTCCAGAGCGTCGCAGGGATCACGACGCTGAACCGCTGGCCTCAACGAACCTCGTGCCAGGTGAGCGAGAAGATCCTCCGCCTCCCTCCCCGGGCGAGCAGACCCACGGTCCCCGGCGCAATGGGATTATAGCGGATGCTCAGAGTGGCGTTATTTGCCCGCAGGCTGAACTCCGGCGCGGCTGCGATTACGGCTCCCTGAATATGAAGAGATGAGGCCTCGCGCAGGTCTACAAGGCCCCCGGCGAACACAACGCCTTCAACATCTACACTCGCTCCTTCACCTACAATAAGTGGTGCGCCGGCCCCAACTGTCACCACGCCCGGGAGCAGCCTGGCATTCAGGCCGTGGCGGACCGTCAGCCGTCCCCCGGCTTCAACGGTAAGCCCGCCTTCTGCGGCGAGAAATCCGTCGGCAATCGTCAGGAGCACATCGGCGGGGACAATGGTTCGCCCGGTCACGTATACCGGGCCGAGCATGAAAGCGCTCTTCCCTCGGAGGTGACGCATCACGAGCCCAAACTCCTCGGCCGTATACAGGCTGTCCCTCTTGTCGCGTAGTTGGGGGCGGTCCGCGGCCTCGCCGGCGGCGTGGTTCAGTGCGGCATTCGCTTCATTTCTCTTCGCCCGGCCGGGGAGGGCCTGCCCGTCGAGTACGGGAAGCATCTCCGCGGCGATGGTCACGACCTCCAGATCGCCGGCGTGCACTCCGAACGTGCGGAGGCCAAGAAACCGAGCAGCCCCATGAGTGTCGCCCACCGTAAGCCGGAGCGGGTCAGGCAGGCCGACCCGCAGAACGGGTTGATTCTGGCCACAGGGGAGGAATTTGACCTGGCTGCCGGGTGTGCGAAACCATATCTCCGTGTTGGACGCCACCATGATCCCCGGCACGCAGCGGTCTCGGACTTCCTCCAGTGACAGCAGCGCCTGATCCCCTTCAATTGCGAGCAGCCCTCCCGCGAAGAGAGCGTAGTCCAGCGCCCCCGGCGCGATCTTCGCCACGCTCCGAATCCCACGCCGGCTCCGCCCAACCTCTCCCCAGGAGACGATCGACACCCGCCCCTCGCGGTCGTCCGCCACGTCCACGATGAACCGACCGCGCAGCGCGCCGGCGCGAAGTTCCTCACTGTATCCCCTCGGCCGCCACGAAGCGTCCCGGGAGCCGTCCGGTGCTTCGCCCTCCAGATACGAGAGCGTCTTCTCGATCCCGGCCTCTGCCAGATAGAGAGCCGCACCTGCCCGGTACCGCTCCGTGGCCAGGCGCTGCTGGAGGAACATGGAGGAGACAAAGCCCGTCCCCAGAGGGACGAGGATCGCTGCGATGATCAGGAGTAGCAGCAGCGTCTGGCCCTGCTCTCCCCGGCGCAGCACCATCATCAGCGGTTCCTCGGCCAGACCACTGTCCGCAGGGCCAACGTTGTCTGGCGCCCTTCAAGCACCATGGTGATGGCGAGGCGGTCGGCTTCTCGGCGGACGGTGAAACTCTTCACCTGCCGGGCGACAACCCGGCCCCCGTCCCACGGCGGCGCCGGAACTTCGTCGACTCCGGGAAACATCACCAGACGCACCGCCCGCAGCCGCGCATCGTAGACGAAGGCGGCCCACCCAGTCCAGGCGGGCTGCCCTTCCTCCCCGAGCGAGAATCCGTCGGCCGCGCGCGCGGATCGCACGGCGACCGCGCCATACCCACCGTCGCCTTGGTCTTCTGGAGAGAACCGGACCGAACCCGGATCGTGGCTCGATTCTCGCAGTGTCCGAACGATGACCTCCAGGGCGATGGCGGCATCGCCCGCCGCGATGGTCTGTACCCTGCGTTGATAGAGGACGAGACCGGCCCGAAAGAGCCCGAAGATCGCAAGGGCCACCAGAGCCGCAACAACCAGCGCGACCTGCAGCTCAATGAGGCTGAAGCCCATCTGCGTCTCAACCCGTTCACGACTGCCTGGAGTCATTCTGCCGAAGGTTGGAGCACGAGCGTCGTCAACACCGTTTGCCGCTGCTGCCCGCGCCAGTCCCAGAGCAGCGTGACTGTGACCTGGGCGACGTCGGAGGATACCGAATGGACCTCGATCTTTTCAACTACCCCAGGCACACCGCTGATGGGAGCAGGTGACCTCTCGACGGCCTGCAGGGGATCACTCCGAATCGTCTCTAGCCGAGCCTGGCCCAACACCGCCATGGTTGCGAGTTGCTGCGCATGCCTCCCCGCGTCGACGCCGACCATGTACGCGCCGAAGAAACCTGCGCTCACGAGGGCCAGAAGACCCAGAGCCACGAGCGACTCAATAAGAGTCAAGCCGGAAGACTCGGTTGATCTCCCTCGGAATCCCACGCCTATCTCTTCGCCATTCGCTTGGCGTTTGCTTTGCAACGCTCAGGTCGTGCTCCCCGCCTGGGTCAGGCGTGGTTGTTCGGGTCGTAGGTGTAGTTCGTCGTCCCCGAGGGGCTGGTCTGGCTGAGGCGGTTCCCCACCGCGTCTAGGCCCACGTCCAGGTCCCGTACGTCCCCGGGTAGACCGCCCGGGTCAGCTGGTTCAGGGCGTCATAAGTGAAGGTGGTTGAGTCGGGATAGTCCGTCAGCCTCGTCCGGTTCCCGTTCCCTTTCCGGTGGGTGATGGTGTTAGCCAGTTATTGGTCACGTAGGTGTAGGCGACGGAGGCGTTGCTGGGGTGGGTCAGTGACGTGCGGTTCACCGCCGCGTCGTCGCCGAAGGTCGAGGTCCGCGTGCCCTGGGTGATCTGGGTCAGGCGGCTGGCGGCGCCGTAGCTGTGATTGAAGGGCCGTTACCGAGGTTGCCCATGCCCCACCCGCGGTGGTGTGTCATCAGGGCTTCTTGTCCATAAGCGTAATAGCGTTAAGCGCCTTTATCCCGTCGCTGGCATGAGTCACAAGGTGCTCCAGCAGAATCTGGATGTTCACCAGGACTCGCATGACTTCGTCTTCGGATTCCGCGTCCAGAAGTTGCAGCTGAAGGATCTGCCCCTGCCAGAAGTCATAGAATGCTTCCGCCAAATCGACGCTTAGCGTCTCAATGTCAACTTCACCACTCCAGGCGGAGAGCCTCGAACGTAGGTGAGACAAGAGTAAGGGTCTCGGGCTGGAAAGGTCGCTTCCCACGGTTTCACGCTCCAGAACTTCAAAGTCTGGGCGACAAAGCCCAGGATGGGTATTTAGACGTTCTCGAAGTAATCCTCAGGCTTGATCCCCCATCGTCGCAGCTGATCTAGCAGACGCTCTATCTGTTCATCAGTCCACCCACTCTTCTTCAGGAAGCGTTCGATTGCTTTCCAATCACGGCCTACTCTGTCAACGATTTGCTCTGGTAGTTCCCCGGCGCGCTCCCGCTGCTCGTCCGCCGGTTCCCCCAGGCGTCATAGGTCCGCTGCGCGCTGACGTTCCCGCCTGGCATCCGTCAGCCCCACCGTGCTCCCCAGCCCGTCGTGGTGGTAGTACCACGTGCCGCCGCTGGTCTTCCGCGCCAGCAGGTTCCCGAAGATGTCCCGCTCCAGTTGGGCCTGCAGGCTGCCCGCCTCGTCCGTCTCGTAGATCGGCCGGATGCCGTCGTGGTAGTAGCGCGTCACCGCGCTCCCCTCGATCCGCCGGATCTTCAGCCCGTCCCCGTTGTAG
>Ga0209342_10005115_pt1 | contig 13492 bp, 4 predicted proteins | sample RifCSP16_2_FD_184023 | JGI IMG/M metagenome (GOLD analysis project Ga0209342, IMG submission 184023) | Soil microbial communities from Rifle, Colorado - Rifle CSP2_sed 16_2 (SPAdes) (version 2) | ecosystem: Environmental > Terrestrial > Deep subsurface > Rock core/Sediment | place: Rifle... | reverse complement strand
CATTCAGTTTCGCGCTCCGTCCGATACCGACCCGACAGGAGGTAGGAACCGATGTTTCCGAAAATCCGCAAGGTGGCCGTCCTCGGTGCCGGCGTGATGGGTTCCGGGATCGCGGCGCACCTGGCCAACGCAGGGATCTCCTGCCTGATGCTCGACATCGTTCCTCCGGCCCTCCAGGACGACGAGACGAAGAAGGGGTTCACGGAGAAGACCCCCGCCTTCCGGAACCGCTTCGCCTCGAAGGGGCTGGAGGCGATCCGGAAGAACCGTCCTTCCCTGATCTATTCGCGGAAGGACCTTGCGCGGATCGCGATCGGCAACTTCGAGGACGACTTCGCGAGGATCGCGGAGTGCGACTGGATCGTCGAGGTGGTGGTCGAGAACCTGGCGATCAAGCGGGACCTCTACGCGAAGATCGAGGCCCTCTGGAAGCCGGGGATCGTCGTTTCGTCGAACACCTCGGGGATCTCCATCGCGCGGATGATGGAGGGGCGCGGGGCGAAGTTCCGGCGCCACTTCCTCGTCACCCACTTCTTCAACCCCGTCCGGTACATGAAGCTGCTCGAGCTGGTGTCCGGGAAGGACACCGACCCGGAAATCCTGTCCGGGATGGCCGAATTCGGCGAGCGGGTCCTGGGGAAGGGGATCGTCTACGGGAAAGACACCCCGAACTTCGTCGGGAACCGGGTCGGCGTGTACGCCATGATGTACGCGATGCATGCGATGATCCGGGACGGCCTGACGATCGAGGAGGTGGACAAGGTGCTGGGCCCCGCGATGGGGCGCCCCAAGTCCGCCGCGTTCGGCACCGCGGACCTCGTGGGGATCGACACGCTCCTCCACGTCTCCGACAACGTGTACGAGAATCTTCCGGCGGACCCCGACCGGGAGCGGTTCCTCCCTCCCCCCTTCGTGAAGGAGATGGTCAAACGCGGCCTGCTGGGCCGGAAGTCCGGCGCCGGCTTCTTCAAGATGGAGGGGAAGGGGGAGAACAAGCGCAAGTTCGTCCTCGACTACAAGGCCATCGACTACCGCCCGGCGGAGAAGGTGACCTTCCCCTCCCTCGATGCCGCCAAGGGCGAGGAGGACACCGGGGCCCGGATCCGGAAAGTGGTTTCCGGGGACGACAAGGCCGCGAAGTACGCATGGGAAGTCCTCTCCGAGACGCTGCTGTACTCCGCGAAGCGGATCCCCGAGATCGCGGACGATGTCTACAACGTCGACAACGCGATGAAGTGGGGGTTCAACTGGACCCTCGGCCCCTTCGAGACGTGGGACGCCGTCGGTGTCCCGGGGTCGGTGGGGCGGATGAAGGCGGAGGGGAAAACGATCCCGGCGAACGTGGAAAAGATGCTCTCTTCGGGGTCGAGCTCGTTCTACCGCCGGGTGAACGGCGCGACGGAGTTCTACGATTTCGCCACCGGCGGGTACCTCCCCGCTCCCATCTCGCCGAACGTGATCCTCCTCCCCTCCCTGGCGGACCGGGAAAAGGTGGTGCGGAGGAACGCCGGGGCGACGCTCTACGACATCGGCGACGGCGTCCTGTGCCTCGAGTTCCACACCAAGATGAACACGGTGGACGCCGACATCGTGGCCATGATGTCGGAAGGCGTCGACCTCGCGGAGAAGGAGTTCGCGGGGATGGTCATCGCGAACCACGCGGAGCATTTCTGCGCCGGGGCGAACCTGATGATGGTCTTCCTCGAGGCGCAGAACAAGCAGTTCGACAACATCGGGAAGATGGTCAAGGCGTTCCAGGACGCTTGCATGCGCCTGCGGCTCTCCGAACGGCCGGTGGTGGCCGCCCCGGCGGGGATGGCGCTGGGCGGCGGCACGGAGATCTGCCTCGGCGCCGACCGGATCCGGGCGGCGGCGGAGACGTACATGGGGCTGGTGGAGGTCGGCGTGGGGCTGCTGCCCGCCGGCGGGGGGCTGAAGGAGATGGCGATCCGCCACCTGGAGGGGATTCCGGACGGTGTGGCCGCGGATCCGATGCCGTTTCTGCGGAAGGCCTTCGAGACGGTCGGGATGGCGAAAGTCTCAACGTCGGCTTCGGAGGCCCGCGAGCTCGGTTTCCTGCGGCCGACGGACCGGATCACGATCCAGCGCGACTTCCTGATCCGGGACGCGAAGAACACCGTGCTCGCGATGAACCGGGAAGGGTACGAAATGCCGGAGCGGCGGACCGATATCGCCCTCCCCGGGCGGTCGGCGTTCCCGGCGTTCGCCTACGGGCTCTACGCGATGAAGGCGGCGGGGCAGATCAGCGGGCACGACGAGAAGATCGGCCGGAAGATCGCCTTCGTCCTCACGGGCGGGGACGTCCCTCCGGGGACCAGGCGCACGGAGCAGGAGCTCCTCGACATGGAGCTGGAGGCGTTCCTGTCGCTGTGCGGCGAGGAGAAAACCCAGGCGCGGATCCAGTTCATGCTGATGAAAGGAAAACCGCTCCGCAACTAAAGCGCTGCTGCCGGGGTGCTGAATCACGCTACAAAGGGCGCAGCGGGCGGCTTCCACTCCGCTACGTTCGCGACCTGTAGCGGCAGACTCAGGGGACCACGAAGGGGGGAACGACGATGGCGAAGGCATATATCATCGCTTCGGTGCGCACGGCGGTCGGCCGGGCGTTCAAGGGAAGCCTGAAGGACACCCGCCCCGACGACCTTTTGACGGCGGCGATCCGCGGGGCGCTGGACCGCGTTCCGAACCTCGACCCGTCGCGCGTCGACGACGTGATCGCCGGCTGCGCGATGCCCGAGGGGGAGCAGGGGATGAACGTCGCCCGCATCTGCTCCCTGAAGGCGGGGCTGCCCGACAGCGTCCCCGCGATGACGGTCAACCGGTTCTGTTCCTCGGGATTGCAGTCGATCGCGATGGCGGCTTCGCTGATCCTCGCCGGGTCCGCCGACGTGGTCGTGGCCGGCGGCACCGAGTCGATGACGATGGTCCCCATGGGCGGGAACAAGCCGTCCTTCAACCCGGAGCTCGTCGACACGCGCCCGGAGGTCTTCCTGCCGATGGGGCTGACCGCCGAGGAGGTGGCCCGCCGTTACAAGGTGACGCGGGAGGACCAGGACCAGTTCGCCTACCACAGCCACCGGAAGGCGCTCGCGGCGATCCGGGACGGGAGGTTCCGGGAGGAGATCGTCCCGGTGAGCACGGTGCTGTTCCGGCAGAGCGACGGGGGGACGCCCGTGCGCAAGGAGATCGTCTTCGACACGGACGATGGGCCGCGCGCGGACACGACGGTCGAGGCGCTTTCGAAGCTGAAACCCGCCTTCGACGCGAGGGGGACGGTGACGGCGGGCAACTCCTCGCAGATGAGCGACGGTGCGGCCGCCGCGATCGTCGTATCGGAGAAGGCGCTGAAAGGACTCGGCGTGGAACCGATGGCGAGATTCCTCGGCTTCGCCGTCGCCGGCGTCGCCCCCGAGGTGATGGGGATCGGCCCGATCGAGGCGATCCCGAAGCTCCTGAAGCGGCTCCGGATGAAGCTCACCCGCGTGGACCTGGTCGAGCTGAACGAGGCGTTCGCCGCGCAGGCGCTCCCCGTGATCCGCGAGCTGTCGCTGGATCCCGACAAGGTGAACGTGAACGGCGGAGCGATCGCCCTCGGGCATCCGCTGGGGTGCACCGGCGCCAAGCTCACCGCATCGCTCCTGCACGAGATGAAGCGGCGCAACGCGTCCCTCGGCCTTGTCTCGATGTGCATCGGCGGCGGGATGGGCGCCGCGGGTCTCTTCGAGCGCGCATAGGACTATAATATCGTCCTTCAGTTGATATCCCGGAATCGAAAGGAGACCGACGATGTCCTCGACCTACAAGCCGGAAACGATCGCCCTCCACGGGGGGCAGAAACCCGACCCGGCGACCAACGCCCGGGCGGTGCCGATCTACCAGACCACGTCGTACGTGTTCAACGACACCGCCCACGCGGCGAGGCTGTTCGGCCTGCAGGAGTTCGGGAACATCTACACCCGGATCATGAACCCGACGACCGACGTTCTCGAGCAGCGGGTGGCGCAGCTGGAAGGCGGGTCGGGGGCCGTGGCGGTGGCGTCGGGACAGGCGGCGGAAACGCTCGCGCTGCTGAACATCGCCCGCGCGGGGGATGAGATCCTCTCCTCGGCGTCCCTGTACGGCGGCACGTACAACCTGTTCCATTACACGTTCCCCAAGCTGGGGATCGACGTGAAGTTCGTCGACCCGACCGACCCGGCGAACTTCCGGAAGGCCCTCACGAAGAAGACGAAGGCGATCTTCGCCGAGACGGTGGGGAACCCGAAGCTCGACACCCTCGACTTCGCGGCCGTTTCGAAGATCGCCCACGGCGCGGGGATCCCGCTGGTGGTGGACAACACGATGCCCACCCCCTTTCTGATGCGTCCCTTCGACCACGGCGCGGACGTGATCATCCACTCGGCCACGAAGTTCATCGGCGGGCACGGGACCTCCATCGGCGGCGTCGTCGTGGACTCCGGGAAGTTCGACTGGGGGAACGGCAACTTCCCCGACTACACCGAGCCCGACCCGTCGTACCACGGCCTCAAGTTCTGGGAAGTGTTCGGGAATTTCCCGGGCCTGGGGAATGTCGCGTTCATCATCAAGCTGCGGGTGCAATTGCTGCGCGACCTGGGGCCGGCGATGTCCCCCTTCAACGCCTTCCAGTTCCTCCAGGGGCTCGAAACGCTCCACCTGCGGATGGAGCGGCACAGCACGAATACCCTGGCGGTGGCGCAATTTCTTACGAAGCACCCCAACGTCTCGTGGGTCAACTACCCCGGGTTGACGACCCACCCCTCGTACGACCTGGCGAAGAAATACCACCACCGCGGCTTGTACGGCGCGATCCTGGGGTTCGGCATCAAGGGGGGGATGGAGGCGGGGAAGAAGTTCATCGACAACCTCAAGCTCTTCTCCCACCTGGCGAACATCGGCGACGCGAAGAGCTTGGTGATCCACCCGGCGTCCACCACGCACCAGCAGCTCACGCCGGAGGAGCGGCTGGCCACCGGCGTCACGGACGACTTCGTCCGTCTCTCGGTGGGACTCGAGCACGTGGACGACCTCACGGCGGACCTCGATCAGGCGTTGCGCGCCTAGGGGACGCCGCCGTCCATGTGGATCACCACCTCGACCGAATGGCTCCGGCGGTCGTCGACGAGGGGGATCGCCAGGTCGGGTTGCTCGATCCCATCGACGGTCACCCTCGTCCCGCCGACCTCGGCAGGCTGTTGCCGGACATCGATTTCGTAGGTCGTCTCGCGATACCGGTAGTACATCTTGAATGCCTGCCAGTCCGCGGGGAGGCACGGAGCGAAACGCAGCTTGTCCACTTCCAGCCGCAAGCCCAGGAGGGATTCCACGATCAGCCGGTACATCCACCCGGCCGAGCCCGTGTACCACGTCCATCCGCCGCGGCCATTGTGGGGCGGGAGCGCATAGACGTCCGCCGCGACGACGTACGGTTCCGCTTTATAGGTCGCAATCCCTTCCGGCGATCCCGCATGGTTCACCGGGTTGATCATCGCAAACAGTTCCCACGCGCGCCGGCGGTCGCCCAAGGCGGCGAACGCCATCGCCGCCCAGATCGCCCCATGAGTGTACTGTCCGCCGTTTTCCCTCACGCCCGGGACATACCCCTTGATATAGCCGGGGTTCATCTCCGACGTGTCGAACGGCGGTTCCAGGAGTCGGATCAGCGCATGGTCCCGGCGAACGAGGAACCGATCCACCGCTTCCATCGCCATGCGTGAGCGCTCGGCGTTACCCGCCCCGGATAGAACCGACCAGCTTTGCGCGATCGAATCGATCCGGCATTCGGGATTGCTCGCCGACCCGAGCGGCGAGCCGTCGTCGAAGTAGGCGCGGCGGTACCACTCGCCGTCCCAGCCGTTCTGCTCGATCTTCAGGCGCACTTGATCGGCCTCTCTCCGGCAACGCTCGGCGAAGGACAGGTCGCCGCGCGTGCGGGCGACCTCGGCGAACCGCAGGAGCACTTCATAAAGGAAAAACCCCAGCCAAACGCTTTCGCCCTTACCTTGTGCGCCCACAAGGTTCATGCCGTCGTTCCAGTCGCCGGAGCCGATGAGCGGCAGGCCGTGCTCCCCCATCTTGAGACCCCTCAGGATGGCCCGCACGCAATGTTCGTATAAACTGGCCGCTTGTTCCGACCGCCCGGGCAGATCGTAGTACGAGTCCTCCTCCGGGTTTACCGGGCGGCCTTCGACGAAGCGGACGGGTTCGTCCAACACCCCGGTGTCCCCCGTGTTCATTACGTAGCGGCACGTCGCCAGCGGCAGCCAGAGGAAATCGTCCGAACAGCGTGTGCGCACGCCCCGGCCCGAGGGGGGATGCCACCAATGCTGGACATCTCCTTCGGGGAACTGACGGGCCGCGCAGCGGAGCAGGTGCTCGCGCACGAGGTGCGGCTCGGCGTGGATGAGCGCCATCGCGTCCTGCAACTGATCGCGAAAACCGAACGCTCCTCCCGACTGGTAGTATCCGCTCCGCGCCCAAAGACGGCACGCCAGGGTCTGGTACAAGAGCCAGCCGTTGGTCAGGACGTTGAGGGACGGGTCGGGGGTTTCCACATGGACCGCGCCGAGGGTGTGCTTCCAGTACTGCCACACCGTTTCGAGCACCCCACGCGCCGCGGAAGATCCGCGGAAGCGATGCGCCAGGTTGGCGGCGTCGTCGGCGTCCCGCCCCGTGCCGAGCAGGAAGATGACCTCGCGCTCTTGCCCGTCGGCCAGCTCGAAGGGAACCTGGATCGCGGCGCAGGGATCCAGGGCGGTCCCTGATTTGCCGGAAAGCCGCGCGCGGGTCATGGCGGCCGGACTTCGAAGCGTGCCGTTGCGCCCGAGGAATTCCGTCCGGTCGCAGCTTACGGTCCGAACCGCATCGTCCGCGTCGAAAAAGGCGACCCGACCGGGGAACTCCGTGTTGTAGGGATTCCGCGCGAAGACCGCTCCGCTGTCGGGGCGGACTTCGGTGACCACGTGCATGGCCGACTTCGGCCGCAGGTCTCCCAGCACCCATTCGACGTATCCCGTGGCGGAGAGCCGGCGGGACCGGCCGGACTCGTTCCGCACTTTCAACACCGTGAACTTGACCGGCGCGTCCAGGGCCACGTAGACCCACATCTCCGAACGGATGCCGCTCTCCGTGTGCTCGAAGACGCTGTATCCGAATCCGTGCCGGGTGACGTACGGCGTCTCTCCGCGGCGGGGCAGCGGCGTGGGGGACCAGAAGCGGCCGCTCTCTTCGTCACGGAGGTAATACGCTTCTCCGCTCGAGTCGCTCACCGGGTCGTTCTCCCAGGGAGTGAGGCGGAATTCGTGGGCATTCTCGCTCCACGTGTAGGTATGCCCGCTCTCCGAGAGAACGGTTCCGAAGCCCGGGCTCGCCAGCACATTCACCCACGGCGCCGGCGTCGTTTGCCCGTTCGCGGTCGTGATCACGTACTCGCGCCCGTCCGGCGTGAATCCCCCCAGCCCGTTGAAGAAGATCAGGTCGCGGCGGGGCGGCCCGGCGGCTGCGGCGGCTTCGGCGCGATGGGTTCGGGACGGCGTGAAGCGCGGGACCGGCACTTCCACCGGTCGGCGTCGGTGGATCTGGTCCCACAGCGTCCCCCGGCTGTCGGTGAGGATGGCGCGAGCGACCGTCTGCAGCAGGACGCGGTCCTCGTCCGAGATCTGCTCCGCGAGCCTCACGAAGATGCCGCCCGGACGATCGGTCACGTTGGCTTCGATGCCCGCGGCGATCAATCCCATGATCTGTTCGTGGAGCAGTTGCCGATACCCCGCGTGATCCTCGTTCCAGATCACCAGGTCCACCGCCAGCCCTTTCAGGTGCCAGTACGCGTGGGCCTGCACGAGCTGGCGCACCAGTTCGATGTTGACCGGATCTCCGATCTGCACCAGCACGATCGGCAAATCGCCGGAAATGGCGTAGCCCCACAGGCCGGATTGCCCGCGGCGGTTTCTGATGAGAACGCCCGCGTCGGCGCGCAGGGAGGGATTGGCATAGATGACGGGACCGGCAAGGTGTCCGTACAGTTGCGCGTCGGCCTCCGTGGCGTTGAGCTGTTGCAGGACCACCTGTCCGTGCGTCCACGCCAGGTCGAATGCGCGGTCTGCGAGGCGCCGATCCCGGTATTTCCCGACAAGGCTTACGGCGGCGTCGCGGGTTTCGCAGGCGCCGGAGACGATGTCGATCGCGGGTTTCGCAGGCGCCCGAGACGATGTCGATCGTCGCCGACTCTTCCGGATCGAGCGTGATCCGATGGCGGATCGCGACGATCGGATCGAGCACGGAGCCCTGGCTACCCGAGAGCGGCGCGGATCCTCTCATCGCTTGCGGATCGGCGACCGTGTTTCCGCGGCCGATGAACCGCATCCGGTCGGTCTCGCAGGAAGCTTCCCCGGTCTCCGCCCCGTGCACGGCCATCAGGTGAAACATCCAGGGCGCCCGCTCCTCGAGGGAGCGGGGCCGGCGGGTGCAGAGGATCGCCTGGCGTTGGGGGAGGATCTCCGTCTGGACGAAGAGGTTGCCGAACGCCGGATGCAACGCATCCGCGGCGGGCGATGCAAGGACGACTTCCGCGTAACTCGTCACGTCGATCGCTCTGCGCCTCCGCGACCGGTTGGTGATGCGGATCCGGCGCAGTTCGATGTCGTCCTCCGGGGAGACGACGATCTCCGTATGCGTATCGATGTCGTGGTCGCGGCGGCGGAATTCGGCTCGCGCTTCGGTGAAGATCGCTTCGTACTTCTCCGATCGCTTGAGCGTCGGCTGATGGGCGGTCGACCAGAACTCCCCGGTCTCCGCGTCGCGGATGTAGCAGAACGTCCCCCAATGGTCGCGGGTACCGTCCTCGCGCCAGCGTGTCACCGCGATGTCCTTCCAGCGGCTGTAGCCGCCGCCCGCGTTCGTGACCATCACGTGGTATCTGCCGTTCGACAGAAGCTGCACCTCCGGAATCGGGGTGTCGGGGGTGCCGAAAACGCGGACCGGCATTTCCGGGCCGGCGGAAATCGTCCGCAGGTCCGAGAGCTCGACGGCGCGCGAATAGAACCCCGTCACCTTCGGAACCCGTTCCTGGAGCAACAGCGTGGTCGCCTGGAACCGCGGGTCCGACTCGAATCGCTTCTGCATCGGACGGTCCAGGAGCAGGTGGGCCAGCGAGAGGAGGCTCATCCCCTCGTGATGCGACAGGAAGGCCCGGACCACGGCATTCGATTGGCCGCGTCGTTGACGGGAAGGGGTGTAGTCGATGGCTTCGAAGAAGCCGTATTTTCCGGCGAATCCCTCGGCGGCGAGGCGCTGGAGATTCCGGCACGCCTCCTCGGGCGCCACCATCAGCGCGAGCGCCGACGCATACGGCGCAACGACCAGGTCCTCGGCGAGTCCTCGTTTGAGTCCCAGCCCGGGCACCCCGAATGCGCGGTATTGATAGTTGAGACGAACGTCGACCGTGTTGTAGCAGGATTCCGACATGCCCCACGGTACGCCGCGCTGCCCCCCATACTGGATCTGCCTCTCCACGGCCGCCTTGCAGGTCCGGTCGAGCAGCGTGTTTTCGTACGTCGGCATCACCAGGAGCGGCATGAGGTACTCGAACATCGAACCGCTCCACGAAAGGAGGATCGGCTCTCCGCCGGCGGTGGTGAGCAGCCGCCCCAGGGCAAACCAGCTCTCCTGCGGCAGCTGTCCCTGCGCAATCGCCACGAAATTGCACAATCTCGCTTCCGAAGCCAGCAGGTCGTAGAAACTCGCATCCTGCCTGCGCTCCCCCACGTTGTACCCGATGGCCAGCAGACGACGTGTCTTGTCGAACAGGAAATCAACCTCCATGCGGGCGAGATCGCCGGCTTGCCGTGCAAGGAGGCCGATCGCCGCAATCCTTGCCCCGGCACGATGGTTTGCCTCCGTGACGTGTCGCCGAAGCTCTACAGGCCACTCGTCCTGCGCCTCCAGTTCCGCCAGTTCGCGCAGCGTCGGGATACCGTCGATGCCGGGAACGCCGCTGGGCCCGCCCGAAGCTGCCGACGGCAGGATCCACGGCGCAAGGAACGTCAGCTCCTCGAGGGAGTCCCGGCATTGCCGGGCGAAGGCACGCGCCCACCATGCCGGCGGACTCCCGGAGCCGGCTTCGAGACCGCGGATCACGTCCTCGGCGGAGACCGCCAGCCGGTCCAGGCACTGCCGCGCCGCCGCGAGCGTGGTCGGTCGGGAATCGGACGCGCCCGCAAGATCCTTCCGAAGTCGATCGAGCTGCGCCTTCGCCGCCCCTCCCGCTTCGTCCGCGAGGACTCCGAGCGTGTCGCTTAAGCCCTCCACCCACCGCGATCCGAGGATCGTCTGATCGGGAAGTGCGAGCAGGCCCGGTCGCAATGTCAGGAGATGGCCCGCGAGGTTGCCGCTGTCGACCGTCGAAACGTAGAGAGGGGGCAGAGGTTTCAGAGACTGCGTGTCGTACCAGTTGTAGAAGTGGCCCCGGTGCCGTTCCAGGGATTCCATCGTGCGGAATGCATTCGCGGTGCGATCGATGAGTTGTCCGGCCGGAAGGTAGCCGAAGTCGTACGCGGACAGATCCGCGAGCAGCGCGAGCCCCATGTTGGTCGGCGACGTGCGATGCGCAACCGCACCGACGCGATACTCCTGATAGCTGTCGGGAGGCAGCCAATGATCGTCCGGGCCGACGAAGGTTTCGAAGAACGCCCAGGTCTTTCGGGAAAGCTTCCGGAGAAAGAGGATCTGGTCGGCCGAAAGCCGGGGCGATCGGGGGGCGAGCGGCCGGCTGATCCACCAGGCGACCGCGGGGGAGGCGAACCAGAGGGCCAGTATGGGCCCGGCCACGGCCAGCGCAACCGGCCTGGAAAGCGCCAGGGCGATCGCCGCCGCGGCGGCGATCGAGGGGGCGATCCACATGGACCGGCAAGTGGCGGCGAGGTCCTCGTTCCGATTGCGGCCCGAATCGCCCGACGGACTCCATTCCAGAAGGCGTTTGCGCGAGATCAGCATCCGCCAGACCGTGCGCGCCATCGCATCCAGGCTGAAAAACGCCTCGTAGGGGAGGCATGCGAGGGTAAATGCCGCCTGGGTGAAGTGCCGGCCGGCCGAGCGTGCCGCGGCGGCGAGGTGCTGCCATAGCGGCGCGTCGTCCTGCTTCCCGAACAGTTCCATGACCGATGCGACCAACGGTGGAACCAGCAGGATACCGATTACCGCCAAGGTCCATAACCAGAGCGGTGACAAGACCATCCAGCCCAGCAGCAACATCAGCGTCAATGCCGAAGGCACGAGACTGCGACGAAGATTGTCGAAGATCTTCCATTGGGACAGGATCGGGAGCGGATTCCTCCGGCGGAGCTTGCCGGGTCCGGGAACGCGCGACACCAACCACGACGCAATCTGCCAATCCCCGCGAATCCAGCGGTGCCGACGGCTCACGTCCGCGCCGTAGCGGGATGGATATTCCTCGTACAACCGCACATCGCTCAACAGCCCCGCCCGCGCGTAGCATCCTTCCAGAAGGTCGTGGCTTAATATGCGGTTCTCGGGAAATCGCCCACTGAGCGCCCGCTCGAACGCATCCACGTCATAGATCCCCTTCCCGATGAAGGAGCCTTCACCGAACACGTCCTGGTAGACGTCGGAAACGGCGCGCGTATACGGATCGATGCCCGGCTCACTCCCGAACAGTCGCGCGTACCTCGACCGGTTCGTGCCCGGCAGGCTCACGGCCACGCGGGGCTGAAGGATTCCGTACCCCTCGGAGACCCGCTGTTCCCCATCGTCGTACCGGGCACGGTTCAGCGGGTGCGCCATGGCTCCCACGAACTGCCGCGCCGAGTCGCGCGGGAGTTGCGTATCCGTGTCCAGGGTGATCACGTACTTCACACCCGATAAACCGGCCGTCTTGCCGACGACGAGGGAGAAGCGATCCCCGGAGCCGCCGCGCAGAAGCAGATTCAAATCCGCAAGCTTTCCCCGCTTCCGCTCGTAGCCCATCCAGATCCGCTCCCGGGGATTCCACCGGCGCGGGCGATGAAAAAGGAAAAACGTGTCGCTATTCGCGTCCCCGTACTTTTCATTCAGCTCCTCGATCCTCTTCCGGGCGAGCCGCAACAGCGGCTCGTCCTCCGGAATCGTTTCCTCGATCGCATCCCGGAAGTCCGTCAACAGGCCGAAGTACAGGTTGTCGTCCCGGTTGGCCAGGAACCGGACTTCCAGCGTCTCGGCCAGGTCCTCGATGGCCGGAGCGCTCGTGAGCATCGTCGGGATCACCACCAGGGCGCGGGATTCCCCCGGAATTCCTTCGGAGAAGTCCATTCGCGGCAGCGGATGCGGCGTCACCAGCAGCGTGGCCATCCAGTTCGTCAGCGACACCGCCAGTTGACTTCCGCCCAGCAGCGAAAGGAACCCCGTCAGCGCGAGCAGCCATCCCGGGTACCCGCCGGCATGCGCCTTCGCCAACAGGCCCCCCGTGAACATCGCCGTCATCAACGTGATCGCGCCGAGATAGAGGAGCAGGGGAACCCGGCGTCCCGTTCGCGCAAGAGCATCGAGGGGAGGCAGGCGCATCCGCGCCGCCCGCTCGAGCAGCGGCAATCCCTTGTCGATCAGGTAGTACCCGACATGCGCCGCTCGATTGTCTCCGCCTCCCCGGGACGCGTCCTCGCCGGATAATTGGATCGCTTTGCGCGCCACCTCCCCTTCGGACAGCGGGCTGCCCTTCGCGATCTTTTCGACGGCGTGACGGTAGCGATCGCGGGTGGAGATATCCATCAGGCCGTAGATTCCGCCGGGATCCTCGCGCAGCACCTGCTCGACGACGCTCATCCTCTCGACGAACTCGCGCCAGTCCATCGCACCCAGGAACCGGAGGCTGCCGATGCTGTTGCCGATGGAGACCTGGTCGGCGGCCAGTTGCTGGCTTTCCGACCGCACCAGTTGCTCGATCGTCAGGCCGGACTCGGAAAGTCGCTGCTCGATCCAGGTGAGCGGCAACGCCAGGGCGGAGCTTTGCCCCTGCAGCCGGCGCGCGAATTCCGCGACGAACGAGCTCACCATCGGCGGGTTCGACCGCGCCATGTCCGCGGTCACCAGGATCAGGCTCTTCGGATCCTTCTCGGCGATCTCCGTCATCTGTTCCGCCCAATGGGCGGCGCGGTTCCGCTCGATCATGTTGGCGGCGATCCGCGCTCCGGCGCGCCGGAGATTCTCGATCAGCGCCAGGCGCAGCATGATCGGGATCGCCCACAGTTCGCCCAACGTGAGGAAGGTGACCGTCTGGTAGGCCTCGACGAAACTGCCGAGAGTTTCAGGATCCACCCGTCCGTCGCCGTGCGAGATCGTCTCCAGGGCGATGTCGTACACGCGCGGATGTCCCGCCGACGGGCCGGAAAGCAAACGAGGAAGTTCCCGGCTGTAGCCCTTCGGCAGGTGTCGCCTGGCCGTGCGGATCTGTTCTTCGATCAGGTAG
>Ga0209342_10005114_pt1 | contig 13492 bp, 16 predicted proteins | sample RifCSP16_2_FD_184023 | JGI IMG/M metagenome (GOLD analysis project Ga0209342, IMG submission 184023) | Soil microbial communities from Rifle, Colorado - Rifle CSP2_sed 16_2 (SPAdes) (version 2) | ecosystem: Environmental > Terrestrial > Deep subsurface > Rock core/Sediment | place: Rifle... | reverse complement strand
CTTGCAACTCTTGGCGTATACTCTGAATCAACCCTGCTATAAAGCTAATGCCCCCAACTGCCCCTCCAATCACTGGAAATCCACCCAAATATCCAATTACAGGAACGCCTGCCGCTCCGAACATATATGTCTTATTATTCCTAATATATTTTGCAGCAGTACCACATGCAAAATCAGCAACCACTTTTAATGGCATCATAGCAGCCTTAACTGGCATAGGAAGTCGATCAAACCAAGCTTTTATCTCTTTCTTAACCGCATCCCTTGCTTGATTTACGGTACGACCCAAAGAACCTGTTTTATGCATATAGCATATCATGAGTACCAAGCATCCTGCCGCAATTTGCAACAACACCAATTTAGGATCATTCTCTATGTGCCCCAAAGCAGAAGCCATAATTCTTTCTAAAACTTTATTACCTGTTGGCTGTGTTTCAGGATTCAAAGACGGGACTGGAATATTAGTCCACTCACTTGCCATCATAGTTACAGGATTTAAACACAATCCAATCATAACAAGTAAGCGAATATGTTTCATTACACCTATCATAAAAAATCCTTGTTGCTGTTATTTTTATAATTTCCTATCTGCATGATTACACAATGTAATACTTTATTTTACAAGATAGTTATAAATAGGCAAATATTTCAACAATTACTTGCTTATAAAAAAGCTAATAGATTACCATAAAAGTAAACAATGAAATAAACATACAAAGGAGAAAGCAATGCGATTGTATCATTATGTAAGCATTTCATTTCTGCTTATTTTTATTTATACGGTAACAAAAACACCGCACAATCAAAGAAAAATTACTTGTTCTGATGCCACATGTAAAAAATATACCATTCTTTTTGATCTTCCTAATGTATTAATCAAAGAAAATCAGACGGGATTTTCAAAAAAAATCGGCTATGGAAAACTCGCAAGTTATGCAATAACACACTGGAAAAATCCTGGATATCGCTGCTTGGATATGCTTGCCGCAATGAGCGCCCTTGAAGAACAAAAACCACACATCACCATAACCCTCAAGAAGGTAAAAAAACATGCGTACAAGCAAGAATGGAAATTACGCAATGTATTGAACTACTCGATGCAAAAAAACATTTTAGTAGCGTCAAAGAAAAAAAGCTCATGACTACTATCATGAACCTTGTTCTTGATCCAGAAACAATAGAAGCAATCATTGAACCAATAAAATCTACTGTACAACTTGCACAAAAATTAAAAGCCGCTGGACACACTATTTATATTTTTGCAAATGCACCGGATGAATTGTATACATCACTACAAAAAAAGTACACCGATATGATCAACCTCTTTGATGGCGTTGTTGTTTCATCACAAGTAAAAACCGCAAAACCTAATGACGCCATTTTTAAGCATTTAATCGAAGCACATAACATTAATCCTCAAGACTGTATTCTGATTGATGATCTTGCAGAAAGTGTTGCAACGGCGAAAAAATTAGGGATGCAAGGAATTGTGTACGATAAAATATCACATGTGACGAGTAAGCTGAAAAAGTGTGGGGTGAGATTATAGAAGATACCCTTCGATACACCCCTTTGGGGCACTCAGGGCGAGCGGAAGGAAAAATCTCATAAAATTTTAACAAACTGCTTCATTCTTCTCCGCTCGTCCTGAGTGTTCTTCGTAGCTTCATAGCGAAGAAGAATGTATCGAAGGATGTCAAAAAATAAAAAACCTATTGCACCAACTCTTGCACCGCTGCAACAATGCGATCAACATCTTCGAATGTGTTATAAAAATAAAAACTGACTCTGACAGAAGCATCATACCCAAGTTTTTTGGCAAAAGGTTGTGCACAATGGTGCCCAGCACGAACAGAAATGCCACGAGAATCTAAAAATGCTGCCACATCATGGCTATGGAAACCATCGACCAAAAAACTCACCATGTGCCCTTTTTGTTTGAGCTCGGCAATGGGACCTAAAATTCTCACTTGTACAATTGCAGACAAGCCATCAATTAAGCGTGCACATAGTTGTGTTTCATAATTCATAATTTCATCAAAATCTACATTGGTACGCAGATAATCAATTGCTACACCCAAACCAATTGCTTGTGCTATTGGAGGCGTGCCGGCTTCAAACTTATGCGGTGCAGAACGCCATGTTGCATGTTCACAATTAACGTCTTCCACCATGCCACCACCAACTTCATATGGCGGAAGTTCAGCATGTAACTCTTTTTTAATATATAAAACACCAATTCCCGTTGGTCCTAATATCTTGTGTCCTGAAAAAACTAGAAAATCACAACCCAACTGATGCACATCAATTTTTTGATGTGGTACCGATTGTGCAGCATCAATAAGTACGCATGCGCCAACCGCTTGTGCACGTGCGATGATAGTTGCAATATCAACATGTGTGCCGACAGCATTAGATACATGAATCACAGAAACCATCTTTGTTTTGTTCGTGATAATGGAATCTAACTGCGAAAGATCAAGCGATCCATCAGGAAAAATAGGAATAAATTTGAGTACTGCACCTTTTTTTTGTGCGAGACGTTGCCATGGCAATAAATTTGCGTGATGTTCAAGTTCTGTCATAACAATTTCATCACCTGCTTTTATATGCATATCTCCCCATGTTGCAACGACAAAGTTAATGCCCGCAGTACATCCGCGAGTAAAAACAATTTCTGATGCATGTGCACCAATAAAATCTGCGACTTTTTTACGTGCATTTTCATACAATTGCGTAGCTTGCTCTGCAAAAAGATGAATACCACGATAAATATTGGCATTTGTGGTTGTATAAAATTGCACAACAGCATCAATAACTGATTGGGGTTTATGCGTGGTTGAGGCATTATCACAAGGAACTAAAGGATATCCATTAATTTTTTGTGATAAAATAGGAAAATCAGCTCGTAATTTTTTAAAATTATTACTCATAATCTATCCTTAACTGTTCACTCCCTTTGTACCCCGCATACTTCGATACACCCCTTCGGGGCACTCAGGACGAGCGGGGGAGGACAAATCAACTCCATATAAAAATTCCAATTCTAGGTCCGCTCGCCCTGAGTTTTTTTGCTTGCAAAAAAGTATCGAAGGGTACGGATATTTCACCCAATTATCTCTGAAAGTTTCTCTCTCAACTCATCACTCACAAACAAATCCGCAAAAAAAGCATTCAACAAAAGTTGCTGCGCTGTTTTTTCATCAATACCACGTGACGCAGCATAAAACAACTGTTCATCATCAAACCTACCAATTGCGCTTGCGTGGAAACATTTAACATCATTGGTTAAAACTTCTAAGTTTGGCACTGATAATGCACGAGCATTATTACTCAATAACATATTTTTATTTTCTTGTGATGCATTAGTCCCACACGCTTTTTTATCGACACGGATTGTTCCATGGTACTGTGCCTGCGCACTACCATACAACGCTCCCCTCATTACCAATACACTTGATGTATGGGGAACTTGATGATGTTGAAAGCTTGTGATTTGTATTCTATGCGAAGCGCTCCCAATATATGCGCCAACAATACGCGCATCTGCACCTTCTCCTTGCAATATGCAATCAATATTCACATGAACATCAGCGTGTACAACAAGAATTTCAACAACAAGTGCTGCATTACGTTCCACACAAAAGCGAATGTGCTTATCACGCATAGCGCTGCCTTCATCAATCAAAAAAACATATTTTTTGTGTTGATTTTCACCAACAATATACTCGCACACCATGTTATCCAATTGAATCTTCCATTTCCATTGCAATAAGACGATTAATTTCCACCGCATATTCCATCGGCAACAACTGCACAAATGCATCAATAAAACCATTTACAATTAATGCACGCGCTAACTGTTCGCTTAATCCACGTGATTGTAAATAAAACAGTTGTTCATCACTTACTTTACTCACTGACGCTTCGTGCCCAATATCCACTTGATCTTCACGAACATCAATTGTTGGATACGTATCCGTTTGGGAGATATCATCAAAAATAAGAGCGTCGCACTGTACTTTTGATTGCACATGATGCGCACCCTTGATAACCTTCAGCAATCCACGATAACTTGAACGGCCACCATCTTTACTGATCGATTTGGCAATAATATTTGATGTTGTATGCGGCGCGCAGTGGATAATTTTACCACCAGAATCTTGATGTTGACCACGTCCTGCAACTGCAAGCGAAATAATTGATCCTTTTGCGCCCGGTTCTTTGAGCACAATGCATGGATATTTCATGGTAACTTTACTGCCAAAATTACCATCAACCCATTCAACGCGCGCATCTTTATGCGCAACTGCACGCTTTGTTACCAAGTTGTACACATTATTCGACCAGTTTTGGATGGTTGTGTACCTGATGTGTGCTCCAGGCAATGCAACAAGCTCTACAACGGCACTGTGCAAGGAATTTTTTTTATAGATTGGCGCACTGCACCCTTCAACATATTCCACAAAACTGCCCGGCTCTGCAATAATCAGCGTACGCTCAAATTGGCCCATTTGTGATGAATCAATCCGAAAATATGCCTGCAGCGGCATATCAATACGTACTCCTGCAGGGACGTATACAAAGCTGCCACCGCTCCACACAGCAGAATTAAGTGCAGCAAATTTATTATCATGCGGAGGAATTATGGTAGAAAAATATTTTTTAACAAGATCTTCGTGATCGCGTAGTGCAGTAGACATATCAGAAAAAATAACGCCTTGATCTACCCAACGCTTTTTTAAATTTTTATAAATAACCTCTGAATCAAACTGCGCACCAACACCAGCTAAAAACTTCTGTTCTGCTTGCGGAATACCCAACTTTTCAAATGTTGTTTTGATTTTTTCTGGTACATCGGACCATTGCGTGTGCTGTTCTGCAATAGGTTTGATGTAGTAATAAATGTCATCTGGATCAAGATCTGTCAGATCGGCCCCCCATTGAGGCATCGGCTTTTGTTCAAAAATCTCCAGTGCAGCAAGACGGAAATCCATCATCCATGCTGGTTCGTTTTTTTTTTGAGAGATTTCGATAACGATTTGTCTGTTGAGACCTTTGGTGGCCCTAAAAACAAAATGAGGAATTAATGTTTTTTCCATGTATTTAGTATAACAAGAAACATTATGTAGGGAAAGACTGATTTTCCATCAAACAACTTAAACACATTCTCTATTTTCCCTCCAAATAATTCTTCTAAAAAATAAAAAATTGTAGTAGGGTGTCGCACAGGAAAAACAACAAAAATAAAGGATCGTATGAAATTCTCATCAAAAAACATCTTCTCTGTATTATGCACTTCCATCATTCTTTACACTGCAGCTTTTGGAATGGATGCACCAATGGAACTGGAAAAACAACTCACAACTCATGTGAATAAAGAACCAAAATTAAAATTTACTCCTCAGTGTCGCACCCTGAGAGAAATAGAGAATGATTTTTTCATTTTTGCAGTAGCCAAAAGTTACTGTGACGGAATAAAGACAAAAGCATACTTTAAAAGTCAGAAACCCGAAACTGTTTATAGCAACTATGGAGAAAGAAGCTATAAAAAATATGATTCTTGGGACCACGATCTTCCCACTCCAGATAGACGTTGCTCGGTTTATAACGCAATAGATAGCGCATTTTCTAATGACGGATCAAAAGCCATTTTTGCTCAATATAGTCATGATGATGAACTTAATTCTGATCATTTTTACCCTCTGGGCAGAACTCCTGGGCTTCTTGTAGCAGTATTTGATCTTGGAACAAAAAAAATGTCTCAGTATCAAATTAATGGTGATTTAGGCCAGATTTGCGGGGACTTTGGTAAACTTATAGTTTCTAATAATGGAAACTATTGTGCTCGGCTATTGAAGCAATCTGCTCTCCAAGGCCGACCAGCTTCCACTACTGTTATTATCGACAACAGGATATTGTACATCACTATACTATCAAGGTAGCCCATTCGTTAGATGCAACATCCATCTCTTTTGCGAAAGACGACAATACAGAACTTCTTGTAGAAGGAATAAATGGAAACAAAGTTTTTGAGATAAAGTATTTTGATGATGGGTGTTTTTACCCTACTTATGGATCGGCAGTATATGATGCTTTCAAGAGAGGCAAAACACAAGAAATTCACTCCATTTACGCTCTACAAGATAAATGTGGCCGCGGTAGAGTTCCATTCATGGGTTTATGTGATGCTACATTAATCGAAAAACTTCAAGAAGCTGGCCTTAGAGACATACAACCAGATGATCTTGTGATTTATTCTGGTACTTTACATAAAGAAACAGGTCTCAAGATAATACCTGCCAAATATTTCACAAAAGGAAAGGGAGGTTATGCCCTGCTTGTGAATGGCATACACTTGTATTTCCATCCAAATTCATTTCTTGAAAATAGAATGTCTCCCGGACTATTTACGCTAGTTATATTTACTTATAATAAAAACAAATACATCATACCTGAACAGTCACGCTATCAACTAATACAGGAAGTAATACGAAAAGGCTATATCGTTCCTACTGGCAACAACAATGAATCTTGTTTTTTACAAGAAAGTTTTACTGATGAAAATCTAACTGTATCCAAAGTTACTTCGAGTTATGAACTCAATAAAGAACTTATTAATCGCCTTTACAAATAAAAAAAAAGTTTATGCTTGCCTAAAAACTAACTAATAACGCGCACATACTTAGCTAAAGAAATAACTTCTTCTTTAACTTTATGTGCGCAGTCTTCTTTGAACATTTTCATGTTCATTCATTTCTCACATTCTCTCTTAGATAGTTATGGTTTTAAAACCATCATACCCCTGAGCTTCTAATGTGTGCGCAACGGTTGCATCGCCAGAAAGTACTATGCGCCCATCACACAACACATGAACATGATCAGGAACAATGTAATTCAAAATTCTTTGGTAATGAGTAATAAGCAGAATGCTCATATCGGGATTTTCTTTACGTGCAAGCTCAATGCCCTGTGCAACAATTTTGAGCGAATCAATATCCAAACCAGAATCAATTTCATCAAGAATGGCAATTTTTGGCCGCAATATAAGAAGTTGTAAAAGTTCAAGTCGTTTTTTTTCACCACCAGAAAAACCAACATTAAGACTTCTGGCAATAAAAGAAGAGTCTATGTTGAGCTGAGCACAACGCTCCAAAAGCAATGTTTGGAAATCAGTAACGGCTATATGTTTGCCCGTTACTGCCATGTACGCCTCTTTTAAAAAAGAAGCAACAGAAACTCCCGGTATTTCACACGGATGCTGAAATGCAAGGAATAAACCATTTTTTGCCCGCTCATGAATTGGCATATCCGCAATACTTACTCCATTCAGCAGCACAGATCCAGATGTTATAGCATAACCTGGATGCCCCATAAGCACATACGCCAACGTGCTCTTGCCAGATCCATTGGGACCCATAACGGCATGAATGGTCCCTGCATTAACATCTAAAGCAATATCATAAAGTACTGGTTTATCTAGAACTGAAACAGAAATGTTATTAATTGATAAAAGTGCGCTTTTTTCCATGAAATTAGTATAACAAGAAGCACCATGCATTGAAAGAAGCATTTTATTCTAGTTAATATATAACTATTTCTAATACAAATACTCTTTGCTATTTTGACCTATACCACATAATATGATACCTTGAATAAAAAATCCAATAAGATATTTATTACATATGAAAGAATACGGTATTATGAAAACCATAAGAAAAAATATAGTTGCTTTATCGTGCTTACTTTTCAATTGTATCATCGTGAGCATGGATCGTCCCACTATTCAGGTAAGAATTCTCATAAATCCCGATAAAATTTCTGCTTTTTATCAAACACAAAATAGACACGAACATGCAAGCACAATAGGAATTACTTCATGTGAAGAAGATCCAATGCTCCCCATTATAGCAATTGTTAAAGAAAAAAATGGATCTACTCTTGATTGGACAAAAAATGTGCCAACTGTGATCAGAGAATATGAAACAAAACTTCTTACAAATCAAAATCTCTCTTTTGCAGAACAACTTCCCAAAGCTGTAGTGATAGAAAGCCTTATTCTTCCCTCAGCATTACCCGCTCGATTGGCTTACAATTGTTCAAATGGATCCACAATTAATTTCATTATTCATGGTTTTCCTGTGGAAGCAACGTTCGGCGGTAATGAAGCAACATTTGATAGCAAGAAAGTAACCTTTGCTGAGCGATACAATCGTGTAACGGAAAGGTTTTATAGATACCCAACCATATATCTTTCTCAAACAGAAAAAAATAAACTCGCTGCTGCCAATGTACTAACAAAAAAAGAGAACCCACGTTGTAATATTCTAATATGCAAGTGTCCACAATTTATCTATGAAAATGGTAAAAAAGGCTGCACAAATATTGAACAATCAATGATTGAAAAACGAACAAAAGCATATAACAACAGCAAATTTTGGTTCGTTATGAATCGGCAACTGGGAATCAAGCAACAAAGTGAAAAATGGAATAAGCAGCATATTTTTCCTAAAATCCCACCCAAGTAACCCCTTTTGCATAATAAAACATATTGTGTTAGTATAAAAATACAAATAAGATTTATAATAACCCTTCACAGGCAAGGAAAATCCCGTGAAAAATATAACAAAAAAAGCTTTATATGCGCTGCTACTGCCACTTTTAACCGCTAATTTTGCTATTATTGGTATGAAACGAGCATCACATCCAATGACAGATAGTGCTATGGCTCAGCCTAACAAAAAACGCAAAATTGAAGCAATCATGGAGAGTCCTTATAAACATAGTTCCCACAAAGAAGTCCTTAGGGGAACAATAGAACTTGACGATGATGTAACGGTAGGTTTTGGTAATAATGCTTGCATTGCAGCCCTCAACAAAGCCGGCATTCCAGCCCAACACAACTGGCCCCTTGTACCAATCAAAATTTTAATTCCAAATTCAAAGAAAAATCCACAGGATGCGCAAACGTTTACCGACTGGACAGAAGACACGCTTCCTATTATTCAGGAAAATATCAATAATACCGTACATAGACAGTTACGCCAGGAAATGGAAAATCTTTCTCCTCTACTTGGTGGTGTCGATTTAACGCCCGAAAATAGGCAATCATGGATAGATTGGCAAACAAGAAATGAATGTATGCTAAACTCTGCCCAGCGTAAAATTGAACAACTAAGATACCCAGTACCTCTCATACCAGTGCACTACCTTTCTTCCTCTAGTAATACAAAACTTAATCTTTTTGGTTGCTGCAATGTACAATTAACCTTTGATCAGCATCAAAAACTTGATGGCCAAGTAAAACAATTTCATGAAACGCCTGGAATGTTCAGTCGTCTTAATGGTGGAGCAGAATCAATATTAAGAGAAATTGAAAAGATACAAGCATTACCTCAAGCAGAAACCGAACTAGAAAGAAATAGAAGACGGGAGACCTTAGAAAGTTTCAACAATAGACTTTCCAAGATTGGCAATAAACAGATGTATGAAACAGAAGAAGAATTACAAGAAAAAAATCTGATCAAAAAACATCGGTCAAGAGAGAGAACCGGAATTCTTGATACAATTGGTTACAACCTACTGTATCACACAAACAGCTCCTATAAACCTGGTAATAACTCCCCCGATATGAGTCGCCTTGTTTTGGAGCACAATCTTAAAAAAGAAAAAAATCCTTTTTATGTTGTACGAGACAGACAAATAGGTGTAGCAAACAGATTATTTTAATGCAGCATCTCACTTACAATTTTTTACAAAATAACGCGCGCGTATTTAGCTAAAGAAATAATACCTTCTTTAACTTTATGCGCGCATCTTTTTGTAGTATCTGCATACCATCGGCAAGAGCTTTGTTATATGTCATCAAACTCTGGAAAACAACCCTTGATATGTATCACGTACTAAAGTACGCTAAATACAATATATGATATTATGAGTATCTTAAAAAACTAAGAGTTCTAATGATTAAGTCCTTTAATTGCAAAGAAACGAAAAAGATATGGGATGGTGCTTATTCTTCTAAGTTTCCTACTGATATTCAGGAGCGAGCTTTGCGAAAGTTGAGACAATTAGATGCCTCCAATACTCTTGAGGATTTAAAAAATCCACCAGGTAACAATTTAGAACTTCTGAGAGGTAATAGACGAGGTCAGATGAGCATACGGATTAATCAGCAATGGAGACTTTGTTTTGTTTGGAAAAATGATGGAGCATATAACGTTGAAATTGTTGATTATCATTAAAAAAATGGTGAATGTATGACTAAAAAAATAGTGCACAATCCTCATGCTGGAGAAATCCTAAAATTTGAATTTCTTGATGAATTAAGCATGAGCCAAAATGCTTTAGCAAAGGCCATTCACGTTCCAGCAAATCGAATCCATGCCATTGTACGAGGAGAGCGAAGTATTACAGCAGACACCGATTTACGACTGTGTAAATTTTTTGGACTGTCCGAAGGATATTTTTTACGGTTACAGTTGTCCTATGAACTTCTTGATGCTAAGCGAGAATTGGTTAAAAAAATCGCCAAAATTAAGCCCTACTCAGAAATAATACAAGAAACTTCTTTATATCAAAAACGGTAGACAGATAATTACAAAATAACGCGCGCATATTCAGCTAAAGAAATAATACCTTCTTTAACTTTATGCGCGCCATCTTCTTGTAGTATCTGCATGCCATCGGCAAGAGCTTGGTTATATATATCAGCAAATTGTGGATTAGCTATAATCAAAGCACGTAGCGCTGGTGAAATTTCTAGCAATTCAAATATACCAACTCTACCCTTGTAGCCAAGATTATCGCACGCTGCACATCCAGAAGATTCGTATACCGTATTGCTATCTATACCAAGTTTTTTTAAAAGTTTTTTTTCTTCCACTGTTGCAGCACGACTTGTACGACAATCAACGCATAATTTTCGCACCAAGCGCTGCGCTAAAATGCCAGATAGTGCTGCATTGAGTAGGAATGGTTCAATTCCCATATCCATAAGACGCATGATTGCACTTGGTGCATCAGCAGTGTGCAGTGTACTGAGTACAAGGTGCCCCGTCAGCGCTGCTTCAATGGCAATGCGTGCGGTAATTTTGTCTCTAATTTCTCCCACCATGATAATATCAGGATCTTGACGAACAAGAGAACGTATCCCTTTTTCAAACGTAAACCCTGCAGGAACGTTTATTTGTGCTTGTGTTATGCCATGTAAGGAATATTCAACAGGATCTTCTAACGTGACAATATTACGTTCGGAACTGTGTAGAAAAGAAAGGGCTGCATAGAGCGTTGTTGTTTTACCAGACCCAGTTGGCCCAGTGACCAAAAAAAAACCACTATGCCGTTCCAATAATTGTTTAAATCTTGTGAGCATAGTAGGTTCAAAACCAAGACTTTCTAGCGTAATTGTTTGCAATGCGCGATTCAAAATACGAACAACCATTTTTTCGCCATACAAACACGGAAACGTAGAAACTCGCACATCAATTTCGTTGCCTTCATGCATTACGTGAAATTTACCGTCTTGTGGAATTCTACGCTCGGTACTACTGAGAGAGGCTAAAATTTTTAAACGAGCAATGATTGCTGAACTCAGCTGAGCAGAAAATGATCTTTGATCAATCAAAATACCATCAATACGGAACCGAACACGTAATTCATCACGCGTTGGCTCAAGATGAATGTCAGATGCTCTATGTTTAATTGCATCATCAAGCAGCGCCTGCACGCGGGAAACAATTGATTGATCATCTATAACATCTGCCTTATTACTCAAAAGAATCCTCCTCATCATTATCAAGAGGATACGCACTGTCCGCATCTTCATCGTCTAGTATGATAAATTCTCCCATCAAGATTTGTTCTTCTCGAATATTTTGATCTTGAGAATCTTGCGTATCTGCTTTATCGTAATACTCTTTTACTGCATCACAAATATCGCGCGCAACACCAACATAAAAACGAATGTCATACGAAACATTTTCACCAATTTCAAACAAAAGCTCTGGATTACTAGGATCGGCTGCAATCACTATCATCATGTTTTCATCAACCTGCAAAGGTATAATTTCATTTCTCAGTAACATATCTTTGTCAAACATACGCACAAGATGTGTTTCAAAAAAATATCCCACAACATCAAATGAGGGAACTTGGTAATATTCAGACAACGCTTCGAGCAGTTGCTCTTTTTCAACAACACCTTCACTCAACAAAAATTCATCAAATTGATCAACATCTGATTCATGATACGTTGCAAGTAGCTTTACTGCATCTTCTGCCGTAATACATTTTAATTCTACTAAGACACGTAAAAACCCTACTTCAAAATCCCTTTTTATTTCCATTACTTTCCTTTAATTATCCAACTTTCAATCCAACAAGAAAACCTACCACTAAACTTGCTGTTCCTGGAATATTGGATTTTGTCCACTCTAATAAGAGTGCACCATATCCATCCCCTCATGTATTTTTGAAACATTAAAAGAAACTGCAACATACTCAAACTGCTGCAACACAACAAGCCCTACAATCAAAAGAACTAATGCTATAAAGTATTCACTGTATTTTTTGATGAGAAACCCTGTAATAAAACCAATTGCCCCACAAATACCAATATCAACCAGGGTGTTTTTATCCATACCGAGCTTATTGGCTATTGTTTCTGGCTGTACCGCATTCTTCAGTGATTCAATAAGTCCTGGTTGTTGAACTTGAATATCAATTTGTGGAACTTGTCCTTCAGTAAGCATAAAATCCTTCCTTTCTGTTTTACCCCATGTTTCTAACACCACTCTCTTAGCCCCATGCTCCGCTACTCTTCGCACAAGGTCCCCCGGCGAGAGAAACAAAGCTGGGGACAAAAGTATTTATGGGAGTTTTTCTATATTTCTTACATTTCTAGTTTAAGTATAACGGCACAAAAGCCTTACAATCAAGAAAAAGCAACTAAATCAAAAAAAAGAAGCGTCCGGAGACGCTTCTTTTAAAGATTGCCAAACAAATAAGCTTATTTAATCATAGCTTTCAACGCTTTGCCTGGTTTGAACTTTGGAACTTTTTTCGCAGCAATTGTCATTTTTTGACGAGTCACGGGGTTAATTCCAACACGACTTTTTCTTTTCATTACTGAAAAAGTACCAAATCCTGTGAGAACTACCTGTTTTCCTTGTTTCAACGCACCACTAACAGAAGAAAGAAATGCTTCTAGCATTTCTTTACATGCTGCTTTTGACTGCTTAGTTGATTTAGCCATTGATTCGATTAACTTTGCCTTGTTCATAATAAAACATCCTTTACTTATTGACCCATGGCAAAGCAAACAAAAAACAAAACGAGTACTATCTGTAAACTAGCCATAGGAGTATGTGTTGTCAAGTAATTTTTTTACTGATCTTTTTCTACCTACTAAAAACTCTTTTTTATTGCGGACATCCAAACGGGGTAAAACCCGTTGAATACAAGGACATTCTTTTTTTGATCCCTCTTTACG
>Ga0209342_10005113_pt1 | contig 13493 bp, 14 predicted proteins | sample RifCSP16_2_FD_184023 | JGI IMG/M metagenome (GOLD analysis project Ga0209342, IMG submission 184023) | Soil microbial communities from Rifle, Colorado - Rifle CSP2_sed 16_2 (SPAdes) (version 2) | ecosystem: Environmental > Terrestrial > Deep subsurface > Rock core/Sediment | place: Rifle... | reverse complement strand
AAGCCTTCGATCCGAGATCCGCCACCGCCCTCAAATTGCCCGTAAGTCATGCGGCTATTCCCCAGCAGGAATACGTGGGCGGTGGCGGATCTCGGATCGAAGGCTTCGCGGAACGAAATTGCCGAACGAGCTGGACCAATAGCTGGCCAGCCCAAGCGGAGCGGGAGAGGCACGCAATGGACGGATCGGAAAAACACAATGGGAACGAAGGTAAACGACTGCTTCCCACGCGCAATCAGCACCGAGAATTTCATGTTTCCGGGCGAATGGTGACGATGAGCCAGCAGCAAGGGCACGCCTCTGGCGAGACTTCGGCTCCGCAACGGGATGGCAAATTGCTTGGTTTCCCTGTCACCAAGAACGGGAGAACCCCGGAAAAACCACACGGCCTTCTGAAGGCCCCGGAAATTTTGTCCTTGGAGGAACTTGCACGCCGCTCCATCGACGGGCTGGACTATCACACCCTCATGGATCAATTGACGGATCGTGGACCGGACGCCCGATTGCTGCTGGCCTACCGCGACGGCAAGCTGGTCCGGCAGGAGATCTTCGAGGACCCTCGCATCTGCAAAGACATGCAGCGCGGGGCGGTGATACACAACCTGGAACAAAAACCGGTGGACGTCAGCGGCTGGCGCGTCCACGACTTCTATATCGATTCCAAAGGCTGTCTGGGGGAGATCTGTTCGCGCTGCATTCGCGTCTGCCCGGAAAATGCCATCCATCTGCGCGGCGACGGCGCGGGCAGCTTTGCCGAGATTGATCCCAAAGCCTGCAAAGGATGCTTTATCTGCTGGGTGGAGTGCACTCGGAAATCTGCCGACTGCATCCTGATTGATGGCAAGGTGTTTCACTCCGAGTTGCGAGCCCAACACTTCGGAGAATGAGGAGAGCCATGCGACTTTTACTTTCCGGCAACGCGGCGGCGGCCTGGGGTTTTCGCCTCTCCCGCGTGCAGACCTATCCCTACTACCCGATCACGCCTTCCACCAATTGCTCCGAACAAGTGGCTACCTGGGTAGGCAACGGGGAGCTGGACGCCGTGGTTATCAACGTGGAGTCGGAACACAGCGCGGCCTCCGCCGTCATCAGCAGCGCCAAGTCGGTGCGTGCCGGCACAGCCACCTCTTCCAAAGGGCTGCTCTACATGGTCGAGGTTCTGGAGAACGCCAGCGGCGGCTCGATTCCTTTTACCATCTTCGTTGGTAACCGCGCTACCGGCGCCCCCATCAATATTTGGGGAGACCATTCCGACGCCTACGCCGTTCGAGACAGTGGCTATATCCAACTGTTCGCAACCGATGCCCAGGAGGCACTCGATGGCATCATCCAGGCCTACCGGATCGGAGAAGATCTGTCCGTCCGCCAGCCCGTCATGGTCAACCTGCGGGGCTTCACCGGAACGCATACCTATGAAGGCGTGGCGGTACCCTCGGCCGCAGAGGTGGATTCGTTCCTTCCCGCATTCCTGCCGCTGGAACCGCTGCTGGACCCGGACCGGCCGGTGACCTACGGGGCCATGCTCTCGGCCCCTTATTACCGCCGCCATAAGCGGAACCAAAGCGCCGCCTTGATGAACGCTCTGGCGGTTGCCGAGAAGGTGGGACGCCAGTTTGGAGAGCAGTTTGGCCGCACTTACAGAAACATTGAGTGGGTTGGAGACCAGCAGGCGGAGCTGGTGGTGGCGTTGATGGGCGAGACGGCCCGCACCGCCGAGACCGTGGTTTCCCAGTTGCGGGGCCTGCACGGCATTCCCGGACTGGCGGTTCTGAAAATCCGGCTGTTCAATCCCTTCCCGGCCAAGGATGTCGCCGAGGCGCTCTTTAAGGCCGGTTGCAAGGCGGTTGTGGTCCTGGATGAAGGGATGAGCCACGGCGACGTCTTTCCGCCGCTGGCCTTGCGCATCGCCTGCGCGTTGCAGACCCATGCCGGAAACGCCGCGCCACGCGTGGCCAGCGTCATCGGGGGGCTGGGCGGCAGCGAAATTCGCCCCGAGCACTTCCAGACTCTTTTCAATCTGGCCGCCAACATCAGTGAGGGGCGGCCCTACCGGCGTGAACCCTACTGGCTCGACATCGAGGAAGACCCGATTCTGCTGACCGATCAGAGCAAAGTGGATCCCAAACTGTGGAAGCGATACGGAGATATCTGGAAAGCACAACCAATCTTGAGCCAGTATCACACTCCGCTTAGCGGTTCGAATTTTGAACTCCGGCTATACGGACGGGCCGGCCAGGGGGCTATCACCTCAGCGGTATTTTTCACCGGCGCAGGCGTTGAAAACGGCTTGCGCGTATTGACTAAGCCCACCTTTGGCTCAGAGCGGCGCGGCGCGGTGGTACATACCGATACGCTTCTTCATACCGGCGGCGAGCACTCGTCGCGATCCTTTTCCGGCCGCCAGGATTTGGTTTGCATCTATGACGATACCATCCTGACTTCGCCCGCCCACGCCCCGGCGCAAAACCTCAAGCCCAATGGGACGCTGGTCGTGAATACCAACCAGTATTCGCCTGCGAGAGTTCGTCAGCTCCTCGGACTCACCGACTCCAGTATCTCGGTCTACGTGATCCCAGCCAACCAGATTGCCGGCGAGTTGCGTCTCGGATCGTACTTCAACATGGTCATGCTGGGCGCCATGCATCGGGTCTGCCCGCATTTGGACTTCGATGCCGCGATGACATTTTACGAGAAGAACGTTCCGAAGCCGAAAGAGGCGAATCTGGAGGCCATCCGGCGCGGGTACCAGAGAGTTACGCAACAGGAAACCGCGCCTGTGCCTGCGCCTCCGCCGGACAAGATGGCCGACGCATATTTCGATTGGCGTCCGGAGGAGGAGACTTTGGAAGAAGAAATCCTCCGGAGCATGGAGGTAATCCGCGGATAAGGAGAGCCTGCCGCACACCGCAGCAGGGATCTCAGCGGAAAAGGAGTTTGTCCGATGTTCCAAGTGCTTTTCAACAGCCAGATTGGGACCAGCCCTCACAGCACGCAGTTGGCCGATCCCGTGCTCGATCCCGGCGAATACGGGTTTGTGCCAACGACCGGCCTGACCTCAGGCCACCAGGGCTGCGCCGGCTGCGGCATGGTTACCGGAACCAATCAGATCTTGCGGGCTCTGAAGCTGACCGGCCGCTTTGTCCTGGCTTCGATCGGGACTGGCTGCAATGAGGTCATCACCACGCAGAACACCTCCTGCTGGGGAGAGGTCTCCGTGGATCACAACAATTTTCCGAATACTGCCTCCACGCTGAGTGGCAACCGCGCCGCGGTGGAAGCGCTGACCGCAGCCGGCCTGATCCCTCCCAATACCGTGGTGAACGTTGGAATTGCCGGCGACGGCGGCTCCTACGACATCGGTTTGCAGGCCCTGCTGGCATGGATCGCGCGCAACGAAAACGGCGTCTATATCTGCCTCAACAACGAGGCCTACATGAATACCGGAATCCAAAGCTCCGGGGCGACTCCCTTTGGGGCGAAGACCGCCACCACACCGTTCGGGAAGCGCGCCCAAGGCAATCCCCGCACGCCGCAGCATTTGCCGGACCTGGCCATAGCGGCCGGTGCTCCGTACGTAGCTGTTGGAACCCCGGTTCACCATCGTGATCTGATGATTAAGGCGCAAAAGGCCGCCATGATTGAGGGGCCCTGCCTGGTGGAAAGCTATTCAGTCTGCCCTCCAGGCTGGAACACGGAAACGGATTTCTTTTATGAGGTCACCGAGCTGGCATTGCAAACCGGGGTGCTGATCTTATACGAAGCAGAATTGCATCGCGAGGAAGGCTATGCGCTCTACACTCTGAACCATGTGCCGGACCGGTTCCTGCCAGTCGAGGAGTATCTGAAGACCCAGGGCAGGTTCCAGAATCTTTTGCGCTCTCCGGAAATGTTGCGGAAAGTGCAGCGCGCCATCGACCACCGCTGGGAGTTCTGGGGCGAGGTGCTGGCGCACAATGGCAAGAGCCGCCAGCGCTTCAGTGAAGACCAAGGGCTGCCAGTAGAAACCAGGAACGAGGAGCCGATTTCATGGCCCAAGAACACAGCAACGAACTGATCCTGCGGGTGGCAGGGGAATCCGGAGAAGGCGTCATCACCGTAGCCGAATCGGTGAGCCGCGTGGCGGCCCGCATGGGTCTCCACCTGGCCACTTTTCGCACCTTCCCGGCCGAGATCAAGGGCGGCCCCTGCATGATGCAGTTGCGCGTCAGTGAACGGCCGGTCTTCCACCACGGGGACCTTGCCGACGTGCTGATGGCCTTCAACGAAGAGGGTGTCCGGAAGAATCTGGACAGCCTCCGCGAAGGAGGAGTGCTGCTCTACGAAGCCAGCATCGAAGCCCCCATCCCGAGAAAGAATGGCCTGGCCTGCTATGCTGTTCCGCTGCAACAGATCGCTGTCGACGAGGTGGGCAATCCAACCAGCAAGAACATCGTTGCCCTGGGTGTGCTGACACAACTTTACGGGCTGCCGAAAGAGGGCATAGTCAAGCTGCTGGAGAAACGATTCGGGAAGCGCGCCAAGACCATTCTTGAAACCAATCTTAAGGGTCTGGATGCGGGCATCCGTTACGCCGCCGAGCACTTGGGAAAAGTTGCGCAAGGCCGCTCGTTGCGGCCGACCGGAAGTTCTCCAAAATTGACCATGACCGGCAACGAGGCCGCGGCGCTCGGCGCCCTGGCTGCGGGCTTGCAGTGCTTCTTCGGATATCCCATCACGCCCTCCTCGGAGATCATGGAGTACCTGGCCAAGAACCTGCCGCGCCTGGGCGGGCGGTTTCTCCAGACCGAAGACGAGATCTCGGCCATCTCCGGGGTCTGCGGAGCGGCCTGGGCCGGACGGCGCGCCATGACGGCCACCTCCGGACCTGGGCTGTCGCTGATGTCGGAGGTCCTGGGGCTGCTCTCGATGACCGAGTTGCCGGCCGTAATCGTGAATTCACAGCGCGGCGGACCCAGCACCGGACTGCCCACCAAGACGGAGCAGTCGGACCTGCTGCTGGCTTTATATGGTTCGCATGGCGACACCCCTCGCATCGTGCTGGCGCCCTCCACGGTTCGCGAGACCCTGGAACTGGTGGCCTTGGCCTTCGAGTTGGCCGAAAAATACCAGATGCCGGCGATTGTTCTGATGGACCAGACGTTGTCGAGCCGCCTGGAGACGGTGGACGCTGACATCCTCGCAAGTCTTCCCAAATTTCCCTCCGAGGAGACGCCCGAGAAACCGAACGGTGAGTATCGCCGCTTCCAGTTGACAGAAACCGGAGTTTCTCCGCGGATCTTCCCAGGGACGCCCGGCGGCTACGAGTACGTCTCCACCGGTCTCGAACACAACGAGCGGGGCGATCCGCAATACGATGAGCGGATGCACACCATCATGTCCGCCAAGCGTCATAAGAAAATGGCATCATTGGCGCGGGACCCCATCGCCGCCGGCCGCTCTTCGATCTTCGGGGTGGAAGAGGCCGAAATTGGAATCGTGGCTTGGGGATCGACCGCCGGAGCGGTGGAGGACGCCGTGCATCTCGCCATCGAGCAAGGCATTCCGGTGAAGGCGATCATCCCGAAGGTGCTGAACCCGCTGATCCATAGCGAGATGAAACCTTTCCTGGCATCCACGAAACGGTTAATCGTTCCGGAGATGAATTTCACCGGGCAACTGGCGACGCTGCTGCGCTCCACGTATCGCGTCCCCACGATCCGTCTGAACAAGGTCAAAGGAGTGCCGTTCCGGTCCTTCGAGATCCTCGAAAAGATACGGCAGGTGGCTGCATTGCCATCCAGATCGTCGCGAGCTTCGGACGCGTCCGATCTCGAAAGTGTCGGGTTAGAACAGCAGGTTTGAGATCAACAACCTGCCAGAAATAGGGGCTTATAGCCACGGAGGCAAGAGCAGAACGCCATGGAATGCGACCAGGGTGCGGCTACATTTGAATGCTACCTCGGAAATCTGGATCCCGTCTGGTGTCCGGGGTGCGGCGATTATTCTGTCTTGGGCGCCTTCATTGAAGCGGCCCGACGGCTGCAAATCCCGACGCACCGGCTGGCGCTGGTCTCCGGCATTGGCTGCTCCAGCCGCTTTCCCTTCTTCGTGAACGCTTACGGGTACCACGGCGTCCACGGCCGAGCCCTGCCTATTGCCCAGGGCCTGAAGCTGGCCAATCCGGAGCTTACAGTAGTGGTTCCTGGAGGCGATGGAGACGGATTGGCGATTGGCGGGGGACACCTGCCGCATGTCGCCCGCAACAACGTGGACCTGACCTATTTGCTGTTCAACAATTCAATCTACGGGCTGACCAAGGGGCAAACCTCTCCGACATCCCCCGCCTCGCTCACGACCAAGACCTCTCCTTACGGGCTAGCCGGAGAAACCATCAATCCGGCCGTTCTGGCGCTGGCCTACGGGGCCACCTTCGTTGCCCGCGGAGCGGCGGTCAAGCGGGATCATTTGAGTCAGTTGATCGAACAAGGCATCCAGCACCGCGGTTTCTCATTCATCGAGATCCTCACCAGTTGCTCTTCATTCAACACCAAGCACCTGAACATCACGAAAGTGTTGCAGCGGATGTCGTACGTGGATTCGTCTCCGGAAGACGATCTGGAGGCGATGCGGCTCGCCGCTGATCAGCGCCACATCCAGCTCGGCGTATTCCGCAACGTGGAGCGTCCCACCTTGGAAGAGCACGCCGCAAAGGCCCACCAGCTCAGCCAAAAAACCGGCGTCGCCACGGTCGAGACTCTGCTCCAGGATTTTGCCTGAACCAGCCCCAACCGGGTGCTGGCATCACTTCATGCTTTGACGGGACTGGTCTTCGGTTTGACGCTTCGCGGCCCAGAGGATTTTCTTGATTTCTGCTTCGCGAGTGAAGCCCTCATGGGAGCCTGGCCGGCCAACAGTTCGAATTGCATCAGTTCGGTGACGAACTTCTTGACGCCGTGCAATTCGAAGTCTACCGTGGTGCGTTCGGCATTGGATTCCGAGACGACACCGAGGCCGTACTGAGCATGTCTAAGATACTGCTTTTGCTTGAGAATTTGCACAACACCTCCGTAGATTGCAACATAAAAATAACAACGCGACGTTGCTTTTCTGAAAACAACTCACAAAATCGACCCGATCGCTCTGCGTGAAGACTTTCTGTTTTCTTCCGGGCACGCAATTTTGGCGCTTTCGGCGCCGCGGCTGGCGGAGCGTGATTGGGATCAGATGACGGCATCCGTATCCGGTTCGCGAGGCAGTTCTCTCCGGCTGCGAGTCGAAGAATTTTTTAGATTGCCCGCGGGGCGAAAGTGCAGCGGGTCTCGCAGGTTTTGCAGCTCCCTGTAGTAATAGAGAGTGGTTGGCCGCTTGGCTCCGAATCGAAGTTTCCTCAGGAACTCGATTTCCTCTGCGGTGGCATCGCCGCTCAGCGAGGAATCTCCGAGAAACTTTGTGAAACCGGACTCCGCGGTGAACACCCGGTCAGGTTCCGTTTCCACAAACTCAAATTTCTTGCGCTGCCCCGGAGCCACTCGGTGGTTCAAGATGATGTCCATCCCAAACGTTGCCAAATCGATGTCCCAGGACTCGATCAGCGGCTCCATAAAGGACATACAATTTTCAGCCGACAAAGTAAAAACATCCGCATCCAGAAACTCGAGAATCATGACACGCATCTCCTCATAGCTTCGGCTGCTGAGGCGTGCCACTAAGCGCAGCCAGTTTTCATCTTCCAACTCCTTTTTGGCAACTACCTTGACCACATGCAGCAGCTTTTCAGTTACCAGACGCTCGAGTTCCCCAAAGGGATTTTGCGCAAAAATCGCGCGTACCTGTTTCTCCCGGTCGGGATGGCACTTCCGAAGAATCAATTCACGAACTTCCTCAAATAACGGCGCCGGCGGGTTGCCCAATTTTCTCTTAAATTCTTCCTTGCGCTCCAGGTCAGCCAGCCTTGCGAGTTCGCCATTGGGAAGTTTCAACGCCTGTCCCAACTTCTCATAGAGGTCTGTGCGATCCGGCGCTGGAGGTGCCTTTTTCCTGCCAAGCAACTGAGAAATATAGGACTCCGTGACTTGGGCGGCGGTTGCCAGATGCCTCTGCTCAAGTCCCAGTTCTTTCAGGCGCTGCCTGATCACGAAAGCCATGTCCACTGGACTTCTCCACTTAACTGCGATCAGCTCACTATGCATTAATATATCAGATATTACTTGACAAGCAAAGTTAATTCACCTAAAGTAGTTAAGAAGTCAGGGTCTCCCACTCTCTCCTTCCAGGTTATCTGAACTAAGTCAGGTTATCTGCAACGCACCTTTTAGAAGACAGCAGAGGAGGTTGAGATGTTTGCTCGAAATGTGTCCCTGCATTTGAAGCCCAATAGCGTCGGGGAGTTTTCCAGAATCATCGACAAGGAAATTATACCCCTTCTTCGAAAACAAAAGGGCTTTCAGGATGAAATTATGTTCATCGCTTCCGGTGGATTGGAAGCGGTCGGAATCAGCTTGTGGGAAGAGAAAGAGCACGCGGAAGCGTATGCGCACAAGACCTATCCAGAGGTGATGAGAACCCTAGCCAAAGTGGTGGATGGAACTCCTCAGGTTCAAACCTATGAGGTTTCCAACTCGACCTTTCACAAAATCGAGGTTCCAGTGACAGCCTGACGGCAATTGGTGTTTTCGCTCGGAGAGGGCGGTCATTCGCCCTCACCCCAAAGAACTAACCCATCCAAGAAGTGAATAGGTGCTGAATGCTAACGAAGATCATGAAGTGGGTTTCCATCGCGGTCCTGCTCCCGGCAGTGTACTGGCAGTCGACTGCGGGTTACCAGCTCGCGCTGCAATTGGTTGTTTCCGCAGGCGCCCTCCTGGTTGCCTGGCAGGGATATCGTTCGGAGAAACAAATTTGGGCCATTGGCTTTGTTGCCATTGCCGTGCTTTTCAACCCCTTCCAGCCCCTGACGTTCTCTCGGGAAATGTTTCTGTGGCTGAATGTAATCTCCATCGCCACGTTCCTGGCATCGTTGATCGTACTGAAGGCGAAGCCGAGACCTGCGATGCCATCCATCGCAATGTAAGCCTGGCAGCGTAGAAGCTGAAGGAGGAGATTGTGACGGACAAGATCAATATTTGGCGAGGGAGTTCAGGAGTGGTGTTCCTCTACCTGGTTGTGGCGGCGGCACCGGCATCGGCCCAGTCCGGCAGTGCGTTGCCGACCGGAAGTGGGTTACCGACCGTCAAGGCCATTGTTGCGCGCATGGCCCAGGCACGAGTCGAGAACCGGTCGCGCTTTCGTCCTTATGTGGTCACGCGCAGTTACAAGCTGTTTGGCGCGGAACAAAACAAGATCAAATCCCAGGTGATTGCGGATGTAACCTTCGTCCCTCCCAACCTTAAGAATTACGTTATTGAGAAGGCCAGCGGCACCGGCCTGGGAGAAAGAATTGTTCGCCGCATCCTGCAAAGCGAGGCGGAGGCCGCCAAGGATTATAGTGCCACTGACTTCTCTCCGGCCAATTATGAGTTCCGCTTTCTCCACGACGAACGGGACGGCAGTGGACAACGCCATTATGTTCTGGAGCTGCTGCCGAAGCGTAAGGAGAAAAATCTGCTCCGCGGGAAGATCTGGGTCGATGCCGGCACCTACCGGATACATCGCGTTGAGGGGCAGCCTGCGAAACCAACTTCCTGGTGGGTCCGGGAGGTGCAGCTTGTGCTTCTTTACGGCGATGTTGACGGGATGTGGCTACAGACAGGCACGGAAGCCACCGCCAGGGTCCGGATACTTGGGCCGCACAGAATGGTTTCGAGCGATGTGAACTATGAGTTCAGTCAACTCGTCGCTTCGGAGGCTTCGAAGCAGGACGAGCAGGGTGGCGCCACCCCGGTGGATGCCCGGGTGGTGAACCAACCAGCATTTCGGTTTTAACTGACCGCGCGCCATTGGCGTTGCGGCAGGTCGGGAAAAAAGGAGAAACGGGATGAAGAATGTGTTTGTCGGCAATATGAGTTTCCAAACTACGGAAAGCGAACTGCGTTCGATCTTCGAGCCGTTTGGTGAGCTTACGCGTGTCAATGTTGTCACGGACCGGGACACGGGCCAGGCTCGTGGCTTCGGTTTCGTTGAAATGCCCAATGACGACGAAGCGACCAAGGCAATCGCTGGACTGAATGGGAAAGAAGTGGGCGGACGTGCCTTGAACGTGAATGAGGCGCGTCCTAAGACCGACCGCAGCGGACCACGCGGCGGTGGCGGAAGAAGTTTCTCGCGCTGATGACTGCGGCTCCGCGCGCTCCTCGCGCGAACCGCGCTGGCAGCCGCCCGACGATAGGTCGTTGGCTATGATTTTACGGTCATCGATCCGCTTGCAGGAAGAACTCATGGCAACTCCTGGGAAAGCTCTGTTCCAAAAGAGGCAGAAAGAGATAGCGAGAAAAGACAAACAGAAAAAAAAGACGGGACGTTGGAATTCGGTCTGCCAGTAGCCGCGCTACAATGGGGCAGCAGGCAACCTCGCCTATTCAATTCAGCGCAGAGCTTAATTGCAGGAATCGAGATGCGACTTTAGGAGGACTTACTCATGCTTGAAAGTGTGATTGCACACCGGAAAATTGAATCGGGAAAAGATGCCAGGGGACGGATCACACATTGGCACTGTTCCGTGTGCGAGTGGACCACTCTGGGATTTTCCGGCCCCTCGACAGCGATGGCATTGAAGGCCATCTCCGATACCTTCGATACTCACAACTGCGCGAAGCACAAGGCAGGAAAGCGTGTGAAGCCATCTTGAAGGATCCCGGGCAGCTCACGCCTCCTGCCGCTACGAGCGGGGACGGCATTATTCGGATCGATCCCCCGGCTTCACCGGATATGGGGATGAAAGATACTACCGCAGGAAATACAAATCTTCAAACTGACGAAAGCAGGCAAATGAACTTGGCACAAGACCAGATGCTTGACGAACTGTTGCAAGCGCCTTTGAGCGAAGAAGGCTTTGACCGGCTTCTTGCCATTTTAGACCAACGGCAGCGCGCGGGCTTACCCTCGCCGCAAAAAATTCGACGCAGCTTAAGGAGATAAGAGCAAATGAAGAGTCTGTTTGTTGGCAACATGAGTTTTCAAACCACGGAGGATCAATTGCGGTCGCTGTTCGAACCTCTCGGCCAGATCACGCGCGTTCAGATCATCACGGACCGGGATACCGGCCGGGCCCGCGGCTTTGCCTTTGTGGAAATGCCCAATGATGAAGAGGCGACCAAGGCTATCGCAGCGCTGAATGGAAAAGAAGTGGGCGGCCGAGCCTTGAACGTGAACGAGGCGCGCCCCAAGGCGCCGCGGAGCGCTCCACGAGGCGATGAGGGAAGCCGCGGAGGATTCTCCCGTGATGATTACAGCGGGTCCGCTCGCCAGCCCCGTGAACCGCGCTGGTAGCAAATAATCCGCGCGGGACGTAATTGTGATATACTGACGTTGCGCTTAATTCCGCGGTGTGTTGTGCGGCTGCTCCGATGAAGTATCTAGTCTGAGAATTTCCGCCTTCTTTTCTCTCCGTAAGCTTTCAGCGTAATTTAACAAAGCTGGCAATGCACGGTGTTGCGCTGCGCCCAGAAGTTTGTGCGCGCGCGCAGCCGGGCTGGGGCCAGAAAAAGGACAAGAACAGTGCAGAATTTTTCAGATCTTCCGATACTCCCTTACACCAGGGAGCAACTCTCTATGGCCGGTTTTTCGACACCGACGGCGGTTCAGGCCGCAGCGATTCCGCAGGCACTCGCAGGCAAGGATGTGCTCGCCACGGCCCAGACCGGAACGGGCAAGACGCTGGCGTTTCTGATCCCAATCATCGAACAACTGCTGCAGCAGAATGCGCCGGGCGTCGCGGCGCTAGTGCTGGTTCCCACCCGCGAACTCGGCATGCAGGTGATGGATCAGTACAATGCCTTGCGAGGCAAGAAACTAACGCCGGGAGCGCTGGTGATCGGCGGTTTATCCGAAGGACAACAGCTCAGCGCCATTCGCCAAGGCGCACGCTTCGTGGTGGCCACTCCGGGCCGGTTAGAGGACTTCCTCAATCGCCGACTCATCCGTCTCTCCGGGGTGCGAGTGCTGGTGCTCGACGAAGCGGATCGCATGTTGGATATGGGATTTCTTCCCGCGATTCGGCGGATTCTTGGAGTCTTGCCGAAGGAGCGGCAGACGCTTTGTTTTTCCGCCACCTTGGAAGCCTCCGTGGCACGCATCGTGAATGACTATATGAAAAACCCGGTGCGTCTCGCCTTCGGTTCGACGATGAAGCCGTCGGAGAATGTGCGCGTCCAGGCGTATGAAGTGGCCCACGATCGCAAGCAGGAGTTGCTGCACCGGCTCATCGCCGGCGAGACCGGCCGCTGCCTCATCTTCGCGCGAACCAAGCGCGGCACCGAGCGGCTGGCAAGAAATCTGAATCGGGAAGGATTTGCGGCAGCCATGATTCATGGCGACCGCTCCCAATCCCAGCGAACCGCGGCGCTGACCGGTTTCCAGCAAGGACGCTACCGCGTCCTGGTTGCCACCGACCTGGCTTCCCGCGGCATCCATGTCCAGGACATCGCCCACGTCATCAATTATGAACTGCCGGAACTCGCCGAAAGTTTCATCCACCGGGTAGGCCGCACCGGGCGTGCCGGAGCACGCGGTATTGCTTCTACTCTCTTCACAAGAGACCAACGGTCGGAATTGCATCAATTGGAGCACACTCTGGGCATTCAGATGGAGAGGATGGGGAAATCCATTTGACCAGGATCCGAGAATGGCCCCGGAGGGCGCCCATGGTATACTAAATCCCTCCAATGGACCCGTCGGCATCCGTGATGTTGCGGGCGGCCCGATATCTGGCCGTCGGGTCCTCCGCACTCATCCTCGTTGGGATTGCACCCTCTCAGATCCTGCTGGGTCTGGCCCTAATCGCCCTCCTCATGTCGGGAGAAACGCTGCGGCTGCCGCCGATTAAGCTGCCGCTCGGGCTGTTTCTGGCCGGGACACTGCTCGCTATCGCCTTTTCGGAGAACCCGGCGGCGGGATTGCCGCAAGTCAAAAAAATCTACGTATTCTGCCAGCTCCTTGTGGTGTTCTCGGTTCTGCGAGACATGGCGATCATCCGGTGGCTGTTCCTGAGCTGGGCGGCGCTGGGAAGCCTCAGTGCCCTGTACGCCATTGTCCAATTCGGCGTCAAGGTGCGGCAGGCGCAATTATTGGGAGCCGATTTTTACTCCTATTACGTTGGAGAACGGATCACCGGTTTCATGAGCCACTGGTACACGTTTTCGGCCCAGGAGATGTTCGTGATCCTCATGCTGGCCTCGTTCTTGACGTTCGGTCCGCGAGGGGGTCGGCGAACGTGGCTGTTTCTGCTGTGCGGCCTGATGGCAGCGATTGGGTTGGTGCTGGCCCAGACGCGCGGCGTCTGGATTGCAACGGCTGGAGCAGCAGTGTATCTCCTATGGGCCTGGCGCCCGCGTCTGCTGGTGCTGGCGCCGGTGGCGGTC
>Ga0209342_10005112_pt1 | contig 13494 bp, 10 predicted proteins | sample RifCSP16_2_FD_184023 | JGI IMG/M metagenome (GOLD analysis project Ga0209342, IMG submission 184023) | Soil microbial communities from Rifle, Colorado - Rifle CSP2_sed 16_2 (SPAdes) (version 2) | ecosystem: Environmental > Terrestrial > Deep subsurface > Rock core/Sediment | place: Rifle... | reverse complement strand
TCGAGCAGCCCCGCCACGCCGCGCTCATCGAAGAAGCGCTTTGCATCGGCTGCACCCTCTGCATCGACGCCTGTCCGGTGGACGCCATCGCCGGCGCGCCGAAGCAGATGCATACCGTGATCGCCGAGCTGTGCACCGGGTGCGAGCTGTGCCTTCCGCCCTGCCCCGTCGACTGCATCGCGATCGTGGCGGCGACCGGCGCCGACGCGATCTGGGACGAGGGTCGGGCCGATGCCGCACGCGACCGCTACGAGCGCCGTCAGGCGCGACTCGGGCGCAGGCAAGCCGCACGCGATGCGCGTCGGGCGACGCGCGCAGCGCGGCCCGGGGAGGGCGGGAACCTCGCGTCGCCGCAGGCGAAGCGCGCAGCGGTCGAGGCCGCGCTGGCACGCGCCCGGGCGAAGCGCGCGGCGCACGGCGGCAAGCGATGAACCCGGGCAAGCGCGGCGAGATCTTCGCCCGGCTCGCGCGGGCGAACCCGAAGCCGACGACCGAGCTCGCGTACCGCACGCCCTACGAGCTGCTGGTCGCGGTGATCCTCTCCGCGCAGGCCACCGACAAGAGCGTGAACCTCGCGACCGCGGAGCTCTTCAAGGTCGCCGACACGCCGCAGAAGATGCTCGCACTCGGCCGCGACGGTCTCATCCCCTGCATCCGCACGATCGGGCTCTACCGGAACAAGGCCAAGCACATCCTGGAGGCGAGCCGCTTGCTCGTCGAGCGGCACGGCGGCGAGGTCCCGGCCACGCGCGAGGCCCTCGAGCAGCTGCCGGGCGTGGGCCGGAAGACCGCGAACGTGGTCCTCAACACCGCGTTCGGGCACGACACGATCGCCGTCGATACGCACATCTTCCGCGTCGCGAACCGCACCGGCCTGGCGCCGGGCGAGACGCCGCTCGAGGTCGAGGAGCGATTGCTGAAGTTCGTGCCGGAGGCGTATCGCAGGGACGCGCATCACTGGCTCATCCTGCACGGCCGCTACGTGTGCAAGGCGCGCAAGCCCGACTGCCCGCAGTGCCTGATCAGGGACCTGTGCGAGTATCGGCCGAAGACGCGGGCACCCTGATGTTCAATCCGTCGCGCGACCAGGCCCGGCAGTTCTTCTTCGACGCCTGGCAAAAATACCGGGAAGGCCGGCCGCTCGAGGGCCTGGAGACGGTCGCGGTCGAGGTGGCGCTCCTTCACCCGGAGTACCACCACGCCCTCGACGAGCCGGAGCGCTTTCTCGACCGCGACTACACGCCCGACGCGGGGCAGGCGAATCCGTTCCTGCACCTGAGCCTGCACGTCGCGATCGAGGAGCAGCTCGCGATCGATCAGCCGCCGGGCATCCGCGCCGAGTTCGAGCGGCTGCTCGCGCGGCGCGGCGATCGGCACGACGCGCTGCACGTCGTGCTCGAGTGCCTGGGGGAGGTGGTGTGGCAGGCGCAGGCCGCGCGCGCCATGCCCGACGGCGAGGCGTACCTGGAGTGCCTGCGGCGGCAGTGAGCCGCCGCCGAAAGCCGTTTACCGCTCGTCCCGAGCGAGGCGGTGCAGCGGGATGATGAAAAGCGTGCTCTTCTGGCCGGCGTAGTACCCGGCCAGCTCCTCCATCTCCTTCGTCGACAGGGCCTTCGCCAGCGGCTGCATGATCGGGTTCTTGCGCACCCCCGACTTGTAGGCCTTGAGCGAGTGGAGCAGATAGTCGTAGTGCTGCCCGCCGAGCTTGGGGAAGTCCGGCTGCAGCGGCGTGTTGCCGTCGGCGCCGTGGCACGTGGCGCAGAGCTTGAGGTTGTCTTCGACCGACTTCGGCTTGTCCTGCGCGAGTGCCGGGGCTGCGATTGCCGCAGCGAGGGCGAACGTCAGGACGGTCCTCATGGCGGGCCTCACTTCGCCGCCGTGCCGTAGTACGCGGCGATGTCGGCCATGTCCTGCGCGGACAGGCTGCGCGCGATGGCGCGCATGCTCGGGTGGCTGCGCTCGCCGGACTTGTACGCCTCCAGCGCCTTGACGAGGTAGCCCGGGTTCTGGCCCGCGATCATCGGCACTCGGTACACCTCCGGATACGCCGTCCGGTAGTCCGGAATGCCGTGGCAGCCGATGCAAAGCGAGATCTTCGCCTTCGCCCGCTGCACGTCGCCCTTCACCTCTCCTTGCGCCTGCGCCGTGGCGGCGAGGGCGAGGAGGGTCGCGCCCAGAATCATTCTCGTTGTGGTGGCTCGTCTCATTGGATGGACCGGCGAAAAGGCCGCGCGATTCTACCCGAGACCTGAACCGGTGGTCAAAGCTTCCGCCCTGCGGCGAGGCACTCTGCGACGCCAGCCGCGACCGCTTGGGCGATGCGCCGCTGCGTGGCGGGATCGCGGAGCACGAGCTCCTCGGCGCGGTTCACGATCACGCCCGCCTCGAGCAGCACCGCCGGCTGCGTCGCCGTGTGCAGCACCACCAGGTTGTCGAAGTAGTGGACGCCGTTCAGGCGATCGGCGAACGGCTTCGACTCGCCCGGGATGGGCTCGGCATGATAGAGGGACGGGGCGAAGCCGGCCGCGCGCAAGCGCGCGCCGATCGCCGACGCGCACGCGAGACTTGCGGCCGGGTCGGGGTTGCGCCGCGAGACGAACAGCGCGAACCCCGAGAAGCGGTCGCTGAAGCGCCGCGTCTCACCCTCGTGGCGCCACTCCTCGAGATAGTGCGGCTGCACCGAATCGTGGTGCACCGAAAGCAACAGGCTCGCACCGCGCGCCGCTGCCGTGCGGCTGGAAAGCACCGCCATGTCGCCCGCGGCGCCGATCAGTCGCACGCGGTCGCCCTGCACCTCCAGGGCGTCGCGGAGATCGAGCGCGAGCGCGCGGTTGAACCCGAGCTCCGGCCGGCCGCGGGCGCTCAGCGCGCCCGGCTCGGCCAGGAAATGCCCGACGTCCACTGCCACCAGCGCGGGCTCGTGTGCCGCTGCCGGCGCGATCACGAGCGCGACGAGCCACAAGAGAGTGCGCATGGCCGCGCGAATTGTGGCGGCATGCCGCCCGCGCGGCAACGGAAGAGCGAGGCACCATGGTTATAATTGCGCGAATCTTCCCCTGGACCCTCCATGCGCTTCAAAGGCTCGCCCACCTACGTCGCGACCGACGATCTCAAGCTCGCGGTGAACGCCGCGATCACGCTCCAGCGCCCGCTCCTCGTCAAGGGCGAGCCCGGCACCGGCAAGACGCGGCTCGCGATCGAGGTCGCCGAGTCGCTCGGGCTGCCGCTGCTCGAATGGCACATCAAGTCCACGACCAAGGCGCTGCAGGGACTGTACGAGTACGACGCCGTGAGCCGGCTCCGCGACTCCCAGCTCGGCGACCCGCGGGTGCACGACATCGCGAACTACATCGTGAAGGGGATGCTGTGGCAGGCGTTCACCGCCGAGCGGCCGGTGGTGCTGCTGATCGACGAGGTCGACAAGGCCGACATCGAGTTCCCGAACGACCTGCTGCGCGAGCTCGACCGGATGGAGTTCTACGTCTACGAGACGCGCGAGCTCGTCAAGGCGAGGCACCGCCCGATCGTGTTCATCACGTCGAACAACGAGAAGGAGCTGCCCGACGCGTTCCTGCGCCGGTGCTTCTTCCACTACATCCGGTTCCCGGACAAGGAAACCATGGAGGCCATCGTCGCGGTGCACTTCCCGGGCCTCAAGAAGAGCCTCCTGCGCGAGGCGCTCGAGGTGTTCTTCGAGCTGCGCGAGGTGCCGGGGCTGAAGAAGAAGCCGTCGACCTCGGAGCTCCTGGACTGGCTGAAGCTCCTGCTCGCCGAGGACATCTCCCCCGAGGCGCTCCGGTCCAAGGACCGCAAGACCATCATCCCGCCGCTCCACGGGGCGCTGCTGAAGAACGAGCAGGACGTGCATCTGTTCGAGCGGCTGGTCTTCATGGCGCGGCAGAACCGCTGATTGCGGCAACGTGCTGACCGGCTTCTTCCTCAAGCTGAAGGCCGCGAAGATCCCCGTCTCGATCAAGGAGTGGCTCACCTTGATGGAGGGGATGCACAAGGGCGTGATCGAGCCATCGATCGACCAGTTCTACTACCTCGCCCGCACATCCCTCGTGAAGGACGAGTCGAACTACGACAAGTTCGACCGCGCGTTCGGCGAGTACTTCAAGGGCGTGGAGACGCTCCTCGGCGCTGAAGCCGACATCCCGCTCGAGTGGCTGCTCAAGCAGGCCGAGCTGAACCTGTCGCCGGAGGAAAAAGCGCTGATCGAGTCGCTGGGTGGCTGGGACAAGCTGATGGAGGAGCTCCGCAAGCGCCTCGCTGAACAGAAAGGCCGGCACCAGGGCGGGAGCAAGATGATCGGTACCGCCGGCACCTCGCCCTTCGGCGCCTACGGCTACAACCCCGAGGGCATCCGCATCGGCCAGGAGCGCTCGCGCAATCGCAGCGCGGTCAAGGTCTGGGATCAGCGCGAGTACGCGAACTACGATTCGGACGTGGAGCTCGGCACCCGCAACATCAAGGTCGCGCTCCGCAGACTACGCAAGTTCGCGCGCGAGGGCGCCCCCGAAGAGCTCGACCTCGACACCACGATCGACAAGACCGCGCGCAATGCCGGGTGGCTCGACCTGCACCTGCGCCCGGAGCGGCACAACGCGGTCAAGGTGCTGCTGTTCCTCGACGTGGGCGGCTCGATGGACGACCACGTCAAGCTCGCCCAGGAGCTCTTCAGCGCCGCCAAGACCGAGTTCAAGCACCTGGAGTACTTCTACTTCCACAACTGCCTGTACGACTTCGTGTGGAAGGAGAACCGCCGCCGCCACTCCGAGCGCACCCGCACGCTCGACCTGATGCACAAGTACGGGCACGACTACAAGCTGATCTTCGTGGGCGACGCGACGATGAGCCCGTACGAGATCCTGCAGCCGGGCGGGTCGATCGAGTACCACAACGAGGAAGCGGGCGCCGTGTGGCTGCGCCGGATGCTCGACGTCTACCCGAAGGCGATCTGGCTCAATCCCGAGCCCGAGCAGCTCTGGCCCTACCGCCAGTCGATCGCGATCCTCCGCGAGATCTTCGCCGGTCGGATGTACCCGACTACGATCGACGGGCTCGAGCGAGCGATGAGGTATCTCTCGAAGTGACCGTGCGCGCGGCGACGCAGTCGCCGCCTCGCGCGGTCATCCCCGCGCAAGCGGGGATCCAGCACTGGGTCCCCGCTTGCGCGAGGACGACGACCCTTCGGTTCGTCGCCTAGCGCCGCAGACGCAGCACGTTCCCCGGCCGCAGCCACCGCCGCTCGAACTCGCCCGAGGTCCCCGCCTCGGCGAGCAGGTGGCCGGCGTACTCCTCGCAGCCCATCGAGCGCAGCAGCTCGAGCTCGGCGTGGGTCTCCACCCCCTCGGCGATGGTGTTGATGCGGAGGCTCCGCGCCATGTCGATCATCGCTTTCACGACGATCCGATCGTCGGGGTTCGCGGTCATGCCGCGCACGAACGACCGGTCGATCTTGATGCCGTCGATCGCGAAGCGGCGCAGCTGGCTCATCGATGAGTAGCCGGTGCCGAAGTCGTCGATCACGACGCGCACCCCGAGATTGCGCAGTCCGCCGAGCACCGCGCGCGCCTCGTCCGGGCTGCGGGCGAGCGCGACTTCGGTGAGCTCGAGCTCGAGCATCTTCGGGTCGAGGCCGCTCGCATCGAGCGCGCCGCGCACCCGCCCGAGCAGCGCGCGGTTGAACTGCTTCGGCGAGATGTTGACCGAGATCGCGAACGCCGGGCCGTGGAGCGCGTGCCATGCCTGTGCCTGGTCGGCGGCGGTCTGCAGCACCCACTCGCCGATCGAGTGGATGAGGCCCGTCTCCTCGACGAGCGGGAGGAAGCGCCCGGCCGTGAGCATGCCATGCTCGGGGTGCTGCCACCGGAGAAGTGCCTCGGCGCCGGTCAGCGTCTCGGCCGCCACGTCGGCGCGCGGCTGGTAGTAGACCCGCAGCTCCCCGCGCTCCACCGCCCCCCGCAGCGCCGCCTCGAGCCGCAGCCGCTCGGTCGCGCGGATGTTCATCTCCGCCGAGAAGAACTGGTAGTTCTTCCGCCCGCTCGACTTCGCCACGTACATGGCGGTGTCGGCGTGGCGCATGAGCGTCGTCGCCTCCGTCCCATCGCCGGGATAGATCGCGATGCCGACGCTCGCGGACGTGTTGAGCGTGTGCCCCTCCAGGTCGTAGGGCTGCGACAGCGCATCGATCAGCTTGCGGGCGACCTGCCCCGCGTCCTCGGCCGCCTTCATGCCCTCGAGCACGACCACGAACTCGTCGCCGCCCAGGCGCGACAGCGTGTCGCCCTTCCGGAGCACACCGCCGATGCGCTTCGCCACCTCGCGCAGGAGCAGGTCGCCGATCTCGTGCCCGAGCGTGTCGTTGATCCGCTTGAAGTGGTCGAGGTCGATGAACATCACCGCGAGCAGCCCGCCCTCGCGCTGCGCGCTCGCGATGCCGCGGGCGAGGCGGTCGGAGAGCAGCAGCCGGTTCGGCAGCCCGGTGAGCGGATCGCGCGTGGCGAGCTCGGCGATGCGCGCCTCCGCCTGCTTCCGCTCGGTGATGTCGAGGGCGGTCCCGCGGTAACCGCCGAACCGCCCCTCGCCGTCGACGATGGGCACCCCGCTCACGAGCTGCCACACCTGGCTCCCCGCGCGGGTGAGGATGCGCTGCTCGACGTTGCGGAACGCCACGCGAGTCTGCATGGTCTCCGCATACCAGTCGCGCAGGCGCTCCTGCTCGCCGGCCAGCATCAGCTCGTACGGCCGGCGGCCGTAGAGCTCCTCCGGGGCGTAGCCGAGCACCTGCTCGGCCCGGCGCGAAAGGTAGGTGTAGCGGCCGTCGACGTCGAGCTCCCAGACGTACTCCCCGGCGGCCTCGGCGAAGTCGCGGAAGCGCCGCTCCGACTCGCGCAGCTGCCGCTCGGCCATCTTCCGGTCGGTGATGTCCATCAGCGAGCTGACGACGCAGGGCTCGCCGCCGAGCTCGAGCACCTCGGCCGAGGCGAGGACGTCGGCGAGCTCGCCCGAGCGCTTGCGGAACCGGCATTCCATGTTGCGGACCGCCAACCCGTTGCGGAGCATCTGCACGAACTCGTCGCGGTCGGCCGGGTTGGCCCAGATGTTCACCTCGAGCGAGGTCTTCCCGATCGCGTCATCGCGCGACCACCCGGTCCACTTCGCCCAGGTGTCGTTCACCTCCAGGTACCGGCCGTCCTTCAGCCGGCTGATCACGACCGGCACCGGGCTCGACTGGAAGATCTTGACGAACCGGGCCTCCGAGTCGCGCAGCCGCGCCTCGGCGCGCTTGCGCTCGGTGACGTCGATTCCGGTCGAGAGCACGACCGGCTCGCCGTCGAGCTCGATGAGATCGCCCGAGAGCAGCACGTCGGCGACCTCGCCCGACCGCTTCCGCCAGCGGCACTCGTAGTTGCGCACGGCGGCCTGGGCAAGCAGGAGCTCGCGCAGGCGGATTCGGGCGTCGAGGTCGACCCACAGCCCGAGGTCGACGAAGTTCTTGCCGAGAATCTCCTCCCGCGCGTAGCCGAACGTCCGCGTCCAGGCGTCGTTGACGTCGATCACCGTGCCGTCCTCGATGCCCGAGATCGCGATCGGCAGCGGGCTGCCGCGGAACATCCGCTCGAGCCGCTCGCGCGAGGCGCGGAGCTCGACGAGCGCGCGGTTGCGCTCCGTGACGTCGGTGAGCGTCGAGATCACGCAGCGGGTGCCGGCGAGCTCGACCAGCTCTCCCGAGTAGAGCACCTGGCGCAGCTCACCGCCCCGCACCCGCACCTCGAGCTCGAAGTTTCGCACCGCGCCGCGCGCGCCGAGCAACGCGGTGATCCGCGGCCGATCCGCCCCGTGCACGAGCACGTCGACGCGGTCCAGCGTCTGCCCGACGACCTCCTCGCGCGCGCGGCCGAAGGTGCCGAGCCACGCCGCGTTCACCTCCAGGATCCGGTGGTCGTCGAAGCGGGTGAGCAGCATCGGATTGGGGCTCGCGCTGAAGATGCGGGCGAACAGCTCGCGGGATTCGCGCAGCTCGCGCTCCCCCTCCTTCTGCGCGGTGATGTCGCGCCCGATGCCGCGGTAGCCCCTGAACCCGGCCGCCGCGTCGAAGACCGGCTCGCCGCTCGTCAACACGTACCGCAGCTTGCCGTCGGGCGCGCGGCGCACGATGAGGAAGTCGCGGAACGGCTGGTGCTGCTCGACCAAGCGGCGATGCTCGACCCACGCCGGCGACTCGAGCCCTTCTTGCGGGAGCTCCCAGCGCCGCTTGCCGAGGTGGTCGTCGGGGTCGAGCCGGGTGGTGATCTGGAATCCGGGCGACAGGTAGCTGAAGCGCAGCCCCTCGTCCTGCTCCCAGTACCAGTCGACCGAAAGGTTGGTGAGGCTGCGGAAGCGCGCCTCGCTCCGGCGCAGCCGCTCGGCGGCGTCGCGGCGCTCCGTGCTCAGCGCACACAGGAGCAGCGTGGTCAGCGTCACCGAGCCGAGCAGGCCGTGCATCGCCACGAGCCCGCCCGCAAGCTCGCGCCCGGAGACGAACGGGCCGGCGTCGAGCCACTCGCCGGCGACGCACAGCGCCGTCAGCGCGACGTTGAAGGTGGCGATCTCCCGCATCGGGTAGCGCACCGCCGGCCATACGGCAAGCGGAAAGAGGAGCAGCGCAGCGAGGAACCCGACGCCCTCGACCCCGAGATTGCTCGCCAGCACGAGCGCGCCCGCGAGGAGCACCGCTGCGATCAGCGCTGCATGCGCCAGCGCATGCAGGACGCGAACGTCCGGCTTGGGCACGCGCCGCCACGTGAACAGGAGGGGCGCGAACAGCAGCACCCCCTGGGCGTCGCCAGCCCACCACGCGAGGCCGACGCGGAGAATCCGTTCCGGCTCGACGAGGCCCGCCTGCGCGAGGGCTGCCGTACCGATCGCTGCGGCGATCACGGGCGTGCCCAGGGCCGCGGGGAAGACGAGCTGCAGCACGTCCCGGACGCGGGCGAGCGCCGGGTCGAAGTCCCGCGTGCGGGTGAGGAGCCACGCGCCGGCGACGGCCGCCAGGGTGCTGCCGAGCGCCATGGCCGCGGCGGGCGCGGGCGGCACGCCCTCGGTGAGCGCGACGAGCAGCGCCGCGACTGTTACGGCGGGGAAGAAGCGCAGCCCCATCAGCACGAGCGCGGCAAGCGCGACGCCGGACGCCGGCGAGACCAGCGTCACGCTCGGGTGAACGAAGGCGAACGCGAGCCCGAGCTTCGCCGCACCGAAGTAGACGGCGGCCAGGCCGAGGTGCTTGGCGAGGTCGACGAGGACGGGCTTCATCGGACGATGCGGAACGGCGGCGATCGGGGCTGCCCCGCTGCGTCCCAGGTCTATCGGACTACCCTCGCGCTGCGCGCTCGGGGTTCGCCCTTGGGGCGGCCCGGCGGGCTCACGCGCCTTCATGGAGGTGCGGCGGCGCGACCTTCAGGACCTCCTCGAACGTCGTCACCCCGGTCGCGACCTTCACCGCGCCGCTGATGCGCAAGGATTTCATCCCCTCCTTGTAGGCCTGCTCGCGGATCTTCCCGAGCTCGGGCTGCGCGCTGACCAGGCGCTTGATCCCGGGCGAGAGCAGCATCACCTCGTAGATGCCGGTTCGCCCGCGGTACCCGGTCATGCGGCATTCGAGGCAGCCGACCGGCTTGTACACGTGATGCGGCCGGCGCGACTTCCACGGCGTGACGAGCTCCTCCCAGGAGACATCGTCCGATCGCCCGTCGCCGAACGGCACCTTGTGCTTGCAGTGCTTGCACAACGTCCGCACGAGGCGCTGCGCCATGACCCCGAGCACGGTCGCGTTGAGGAGGTACGCCGGCACGCCGAGATCGAGCAGCCGCGTGATCGCGCTCGCCGAGTCGTTCGTGTGCAGCGTGGACAGCACGAGGTGGCCGGTGAGCGACGCCTGGATCGCCATCTCCGCGGTCTGCAGGTCGCGGATCTCGCCGACCATGATGATGTCGGGGTCCTGGCGCATGAGCGCCCGCACCCCCTCGGAGAAGGTGAGATCGATCGCGGTGTGCACCTGCATCTGGTTGAACGCGGGCTCGATCATCTCGATCGGGTCCTCGATCGTGCACACGTTCACCTCGGGCGTGGCGAGGGTCTTGAGCGTCGAGTAGAGCGTCGTGGTCTTGCCCGAGCCGGTCGGGCCGGTGACCAGGATGATGCCGTGCGGCCGGCCCGTCATCTCCGTCCAGCGGCCCTTGTCCTCGTCGGCGAAGCCGAGCTCGGTGAGATCCTTGACCAGCACCTCGGGATCGAAGATCCGCATCACCAGCTTCTCGCCGAACGCCGTCGGCAGCGTCGACAGGCGGAGCTCGACCTCCTGTCCGTCGGCCGTCCGCGTCTTGATGCGCCCGTCCTGGGGGCGCCGCTTTTCGACCACGTCCATCCGGCCGAGGATCTTGATCCGGCTCGTCATCGCCGCGATCACCGGGGCCGGCAGCTGGTAGACGTTGTGGAGCACCCCGTCGATGCGGAACCGCACCAGGCCGATCTCGCGCCGCGGCTCGATGTGGATGTCGCTCGCGCGCTGGTCGAAGGCGTACTGCCAGAGCCAGTCGACGATGCTGACGATGTGCTGGTCGTTCGCGTCGAACTGGCGGTTCGTCTTCCCGAGCTCGACGAGCTGCTCGAAGTTCGAGAGGCTCGAGCGCGCCTCGGCCGCCCCGGTCGCCTTCTTGACCGAGCGCGCCAGGTTGTAGAACTCGACGATGTAGCGCTGGATGTCGAGCGGGTTCGCGAACACCCGCTCGATGTCGACGCGGTGGATCCGCTGGAGCTCGCGCTCCCACTCGCGGACGTGGGGCTCGGCGGTCGCGATCACCACCCGCTTCGGGCCGGCTTCGACCGACAGGACCTTGAACCGCTCGGCGTAGGCGCTCGACATGATCTCGGTGACCGACGCGAAGTTGATCTTGAGCGGATCGATGTGGAAGTACGCGAGCCCGACCTTGGGCGCGTACCACTCGGTGAGCGCCTCGAGCGTGAGGAGCTTGTGCGGCGGCTGCGCGGAGCGCCACTTCTGCTCCGCGACTGCCACCAGGGGGTGCTGGGCGCCGGCCCGGTATGCGCGCCGGTCGGCGACGAGGCGTTCGGCCTCCGCGCGCGGCACGAGACCGTCGGCGATCAGTTCCTGGACGACCTCGGCCAGCGTGAGGTGGCGTTCCTCGTTGACGACGGCGGCGGCTGGCACCTGGGCGGACTCCGGAGCGACGCGCCAATATTGCCACGAAACCCTTGCGGCTCAATGGCTTTAGGCGGCAGCGGCGTGACGCTTTTGACTTCGGCCGGGAAGTCGGCCATCCTGCCGCCTCCCCATCCCGACGACCCCCAATCAGGAGAATCCCCATGGCGATCAAGGTCGGCGACCGCCTCCCCGAGGGCCGGCTCACCGAATGCGTCGAGTTCGACGGCCAAGGCTGCCCCGTCAACCCCAAGGACCTCAGCGTCCAGGACCTGGTCAAGGGCAAGAAGATCGTGATCTTCGGCCTGCCGGGCGCGTTCACCCCCACCTGCTCGGCGAAGCACGTGCCGAGCTACGTCGCGAACTTCGACGCGCTGAAGAAGAGGGGCGTCGACGAGATCTGGTGCATCTCCGTGAACGACGCGTTCGTGATGGCAGCCTGGATGCGCGACCAGAAGGCGGCCGGCAAGGTGCGGATGATGGCCGATGGCAGCGCCGAGTACACGAAGAAGCTCGGGCTCGAGCTCGACCTGACCGCCCGCAACATGGGAGTGCGCTCGAGCCGCTACTCGATGCTCGTCGACGACGGCGTCGTCAAGAAGGTCAACGTCGAGGCGCCGGGCAAGTACGAGGTGTCGGGCGCGGAGGCGATGCTGGGTCAGCTCTGAGCAGGCGGGCAACCGCCCTCAGTTGGGCGTCCAGATCCGGGAGCCCCCGCCGGCGAGCTCGAGCATGAGCTCGTTCAGCCGCTTCACGAAGCCCGCGGGGTCGTCGAGCTGCCCCCCCTCGGCGAGGAGCGCCTGGTCGAAGAGGAGCTCGGCCCATTCGGCGAACCGCTTCTCCTCGTATTTCAGGCGCTGGACCATCGGATGGTCGGGGTTCACCTCCAGGATCGGCTTGAAGCGCGGCACGTCCTGCCCGGCCGAGCGCAGGATTCGCTGGAGGTTGGCGCCGGGGTCGTTCGCGTCCGCCACGAGGCACGCGGGTGAGGCGGTCAGCCGGGCCGTCACCCGGACCTCCTTGACGCGCTCGCCCAGGGTCCGCTGGATGCGCTCGACGAGCCCGCGGTACCCATCGGCCTGCTTCGTCGCCGCGTCGCGCTCGGCCTCGCTCACGAGCGGCCCGAGATCGAGATCGCCCCTGGTCGCCGAGACGAGCGGCTTGCCGCCGAACTCCGGGAGGTGCGCGACGACCCATTCGTCGACGCGGTCGGACAGCAACAGTACCTCGACGCCCTTCTTCCGGAAGACTTCCAGGTGCGGGCTCGACTTCGCCGCCAGGAACGAGTCGGCGGTCACGTAATAGATCTTGTCCTGGCCATCCTTCATGCGCGACACGTAGTCGTCGAGCGAGACGTCCTGCTCGTCGGTGTCCTTGTGCGTCGACGCGAAGCGCACGAGCTTCCCGATCCGCTCGCGGTTGGCGGCGTCCTCGCCGACGCCTTCCTTGAGCACGCGTCCGAATTCCTTCCAGAAGGTGGCGTACTTCTCCCGCTGGTTTGCGGCGAGATCCTCCAGCATCGCGAGCACGCGCCGCGCGGAGCCGGAGCGGATCGCCTCGACGTCGCGGCTCTCCTGCAGCATCTCGCGCGAGATGTTCAGCGGCAGGTCGTTCGAGTCGATCACGCCGCGCACGAAGCGCAGGTACCCGGGCAGCAGCTCGCCGGCGTCGTCCATGATGAACACGCGCCGCACGTAGAGCTTCAGCCCGCGCCGCTCGCGCCGGTCCCAGAGGTCGAACGGCGCGCGCGACGGGACGTAGAGCAGCTGCGTGTACTCCTGGCGCCCCTCGACGCGGTTGTGGGTCCACGCGAGCGGCGGGTCGGAGTCGTGCGCGACGTGCTTGTAGAGCTCCTGGTACTGCTCGTCGGTGATCTCGGCCTTCGGCCGCGCCCACAGCGCGCTCGCTTGGTTGACGGCCTCCTCGAGCCCGGTGGCGAGCATCGCCTTCTTCTCGTCCGACCACTGGAGCTTCTGCATCACGATCGGGATCGCGATGTGGTCGGAGTACTTGCGGGCGAGGGCCTTCAGCCGGAAATCGGACAGGAAGTCGTCCTCGCCCTCGCGGAGGTGCAGGACCACGTCGGTGCCGCGGGTCCGCTTCTCGACCGTCTCGATGGTGTACTCGCCGGTTCCGTCGGACTCCCAGCGTGCCGCCTCGGCCGCCGGAAGACCCGCCCGGCGCGTGACGAGCGTCACCCGGTCGGCGACGATGAACGACGAGTAGAACCCGACGCCGAACTGGCCGATCAGCCGGGCGTCGCGCGCCTGGTCGCCGGTCAGCGCGACGCC
>Ga0209342_10005111_pt1 | contig 13496 bp, 17 predicted proteins | sample RifCSP16_2_FD_184023 | JGI IMG/M metagenome (GOLD analysis project Ga0209342, IMG submission 184023) | Soil microbial communities from Rifle, Colorado - Rifle CSP2_sed 16_2 (SPAdes) (version 2) | ecosystem: Environmental > Terrestrial > Deep subsurface > Rock core/Sediment | place: Rifle... | reverse complement strand
TGGACCGGCTTTCACCCGCAGCACTCTTGACCGAAGGGATTGTTAGTCGGCTTGGCGTATGCTCTTCGAAATGAACCTCTCGACGAAAGAGGCCAAGCCAGCGGGCATACTGTACTTTTACCCTGTCTGTTTCCTTCCACCAATCGGTTAACGCCATTATCGTGGTGACGTATTATTGTTAGTTCCGTAGACTTCTTGAAGTCCGATGGCTGCTCTCTCAAATGGTTCTACCAGCAATCCACGAGAGATTAATTCCTGGAGGAGCCGTATTTCAATCGAATTTTCCTCCGGTCTATTTGGGAACCAAAACAGGTTCATTGGTTCTGGATCTTTTAATGTGTCTTGAGATTCATCGCCAGAATAGGATGTAACTTCAATTGCAGAGGCAAGACGACAGACTGGTATGGAAACCTGAATATCCTGGCAGAAAAGCTCGCTTCTAACCTCTTCAGCAAGACAGAGAATCAGTCGTGGTGTTTTAGGACATAGAGAAAGAATAGAGGCTGTAATTTTCCTCATGGCATTCCGCCTAATATCATCCTGCCGCCAAAGAAAAGTATGTGGAGTTTCGATTCGGTTATAGGTAAATTCAATGGGTTCGCCGCGTGCATTGATCACAAATAATGCACCTGCATAACCAGACTTGTCACCTGCCGCCACTATTCTGAGATACGCTGCCAATCCCAATTCTTCTATATCGTCAACATCTCTGTAGGGAATTGGCATTACTGACTATAATCCTCCTTCGTGTTCTTCTTCGGATGAAATCTGGAGATTCGGATCCTCTGTATAGTCCTGTTTCATTTCTGTAATTTCTATCTCGACATGGCCCTTAGGATCGAGACGCTTCAAGTCCCATTCGGTTATCCATCCTTTCACATATTCACGCATGCGTGTAGAAACCAGACCATTGATTGATGACACTGTTGGCGGTTCCCAATCATAAGCCGACGCATAAACAGAACGGATTTTGTTACGTGTCCGCTCAACAACAGTGTCGTCAGCTGCTTTTAGGGGGATTCTTTCACGCTGAATGATGCGCATTCCTCGTTCGGCCTGACTTGCAAGGAGAAGGTCAGATTCCGATGCCCTATCTCTTAGTTTTCCCGGAACCCTCTCCATGTCCTCCTTACCTTCCAGTATCACGTTTTCAAAGTCATTATTGATTGCACATATAGCTGTGATTCCGGGGAAGTTGGCTCCTTCCAGCTTTCCCATCCAGCGAGCTAATTCTGCATAAGATTTCGCCCGCTGTCGAAAAGTGTAACGGCCGATCATCTCAATTTCATCTATAAGCAGAACCCACCCGGAATAGCCTGCGGCTGCCATCAAACGAGGTGTGAACTGAAACCGTTGTATCGCCAGATCCCTGAGATTCACTTTTTCGATTTTGTAGGTCGCCTTTTCCCCGCACTCTCGTAGATACTTTTTAATTTCCCCGGTCCCCATTGGATCTCCAGACCAAAAAGAAATAATACGATCCCTGAGTTCCATATTATTCCCCATCCGACTATACAAAAAGAGAGTTGCCGGAAACCTCGAATTCAGTTTGGAATTTGGACTGTGAAGCCATGTGTCAAGTTTAATGTATGCTTCGTTTGCCGGATCTAATCTTGATGCGATCTCCGGTAGTGCTGAGCCACGTTTGCAGGGCACCATTGCCGTCTCAATCGCGTAGCGATATAACTTGACAGGATCATGCAGAGGGGTTTCCTTGCTGATAACGACCTTACTGCAGACAAAGTTCTCTTCAATAGCAATGTGCTGAAGATACTCGAGGAGATGGGACTTTCCTTCACCAAAGCTGCCTCCTATAAGTAATCCGGGAGCCTGAATCTCCTCTACAGATCCCTCTTTTGCAGCCTGGAGTTGAGCACGAAATTTCTGCTCAATAGATGGTTGTTCGCAGCCAAGTGATCGGACGGCATCCCTGTTAGGCACCCCGGAACGTAATGCCTCAATCGCCCGGCGGTATTCGATCTTTTGAACTTGTCATGAATCTCCTTCTGATGTTCTCCTCTGATATCAGGACATGGAGATAGACGTATCAGCGAAGAGAAAGGATTGATACGATATTTGTCCCGAACTTCATCCCATATCCGCATTTTCAAGGCATCATAACTGTAAACGCCTCTACGCTCATCCGGGTGCAAAAAGGTGGGCGTCGCAATGATGGCAATGAAGCAGAATTCCATATCGTCGGTTGTATCAATAAATTGGCGTAAGACCTCGTAAACGTCCAAGATCGCTGCCATGGTGTAATAGCGGCTATCATCATCCTGTTCTCTTGTCTTAGGTCGTTGTACTAAGCATCGAGAAATATCCAAAGCTATTACAAGGCCGCCTTTACCAGCAAGATGCAACCAATGTGATAGAGACGACAGCATATGACGGGCATTGTGTCTGGATATCTTTTGAAAGATGAGAGCTGGCTTAATCTCTGATACTCTTGACAATTCTCCATGAAGCCAAGCTTTAATTACATCACCAGGAACGGGGTACACATCACTCTGGTCAAGTTGAGCCAGGCACAATTGCATCATTGCAATACGAAATTCCTGACACATCTGGTAATCGTGAAAGAGATCCCTTACAAGGAGTTTTTTAAAATCTACCCGCAATAGTGTTTCATCAAGCTCGTTTAATTCTGCAAGCTTTCGGATATTCAACTCGTTCCGGGTTGGGATTTTGAGTCCGTTAGTGGACAGAATGCGGGAGACAAAAGAAAAGGCCAAATCGTCCCATTCAATCTGCCGTGCAACCGCATGAAAGATATGATCAATCATGTGCACTCCTGTCTGTGCTGCGTCTATGGTCGCAAACAGGTATCCTTCAGATTCAGACACACTACACAATTGTCGCTGTAATTCTTTGTGATCAACTTCCTCAGTAGGCACTATGAACTTTACTGCAGTTCCACCGTGGCGGATGAATTCCTGTAAGTATTCCTTGCGAACTATTTCTATATATTCCTGAGGTGTTATATACATAACAGGAGACTCCTATTCCTTCGCAAACGAAATTCCATAATATTTCTTGATATCACCGTCTTGCGTGATCACAGTGATTGTGCCTGAGTATTGTCTGCTGCTATCAAAGGCTGCGATAAATCCCTTTTTTGTTCTGGTTACCCGGCTCTGATCGAGGAGATAAATGTCCCGTGCAAATTCTTGTGTGGAGTATTCCTTAGACTGTCCCGGCAATAGTGTGAGCAAATCGTAAATATCACGAAGCTTAATCACTATTCCTGTATTAATCATTTCCTTTCCGCGGGGCGCAACTATAATTTCGTAGGCTGAAAACAGAGATTCAAGGAATGTCTCAGGCTTGAATCGAGAGGGCTTACTTTGCAGGTCCTTCAGATGTTTGACCAATACAGAGGGACGCAGCCGTCTTTCCCGCACCTTATCAATCAGGATAGAACGTTCACCCGGCAAGACACGAATGAGGAATGGATAACAATACAGTCTGTCATCTTGTTCAAATATTTTTAAGCCTGTCTGCTCTGCAGATTCCAGAATCTCTGAAGTAAATGCCTTATTGGATAGATATGTCTCCTCATCGAAATTCCAATCTTCTTTGGCATTGGTAAATTGTTGCCGAAGGGCAGTAATCGCCTGTTCTGCAGTCTCTATTGTCTTTCGTAACTCACGGAGATTTCCTGTTTGAGCCGCTGTGCGGAACTTTTTGAGAGAGCTAACCGCAGCAATTGCAGCCTTGAGGGTTGCATCAGCATCGGCCTCTGTTTTGGCGAGTGTTTTTTCCAGGCTGACGAGAGGATCCATCTTTCTTCCCCATCCTGACATGAATTAGAGCAAGTAATGTACGATTCAAACGGATACGTCACGTTGCACGGTAACACGGTAAATCGTTACGAGAGTTTAGTCTAAAATTTGACTATGTGTCAAGTGGAATCTGTAACACGCACTACCGCATTATGAATTTGTTTTTGTAAGGTCAAAGTAGCAGGAGGAGATTTTGCTGTCAACAGAGATTTAGCCTATGATTTATGCGTGTCTTCCCTGAGCAAAAGGAGATGTCCTATGCAGGGACCGATGGGGAAGAGACGCTATCTTCATAGTAATGCACATACTGTTGTTGATTGTTTTGATGACTCTTCTTATAATGCCTGGATGGTTGTCTCTCTGAAATGGGGCCTTGTCATCCTATCCTTCCTCTTATCGCTTAATCCCACGGCAGCCCAAGCGGTCCTTGTGGACAGGATTGCCGGGGCCATCGATGGGGAGATTATCACCTATAGTGATATCCGGATTGAGAAGATGCTTGGACTGTCAGAGGGGAGCGACAGGGAGATATTGCAGCGCCTGATTGACAGGCGGCTTTTATTAAGGGAGGCAGAGAGATTTAAGATCACCGAGGGGGATGAGGATATCCAGAAGGCCCGGAAGAGGTTAGGGGATATCAAGACCCGCATGGGCGAGGGGCAACTTCTTGAAATATTAAGGGAATATAGCCTGACTGAGGCGGACATCCTGAGGATGCTGAGAGAGGAAATCCTTTCAGAGAAGTTTGTAAACTTTCGGGTCAATTTCTTTGTGGTGATCTCAAACGAGACAGTAAACGCATATTATAATGATCATCAGGACGAATTCAGAGGCAGGACACTGGAGGAGGTTCATAATCAGATCAAGGACCTTCTATTTCAAATAGAATCCAGAAGGAGATTAGAGGAATATATCGAACAGTTGAAGAAGAAGGTGAGGATAGTGATTAATTTATAGATCCTCGCAATTTCATTTACCGTGGTCTTAACCATGGTCTTAGATGTGGTTCCCCAAAAGTGACGGAAAATTTAACATTGGGTTTTAAAACTTATCTTCTTGAAATGTAAGTGGTTTAACAGAAACTTGTTTCCCAATGGATGATTTTTACCTTAATAGGGGCCTTAAAAGTGACGGAAAATTTAATAGCAGGCGAAGGGTATATCGTGAACATGATACAGGAAGTAAACAGCATAGACCCGGGGGCACTCGTTGTTACGGCCCCCCTTTTTTCTGTTTATTATCCTCATTAATTTTATCGAGGAGCCCTAAGATATACTCACAGTACTGATGATAGTCCCGCAGACAATCGGAGACCGAATCGTAAACTTTCTGATAATCAACCTTGTCATATTCATGAACCAGGATATTCCTGGTGCCCACGCTTCGTGAGATCTGTCCGGCAAACCCTACCGGATAAACGCCAATATCTGCCATCCGCATGAAGGTCTCCTTAAAATCTTTGGGCGGGGATGTATCTTTGGTGGCAAGCTCGGCTATCAAATGATTATTGACGTCTATGGCCCTTGAAATAACTCTCTCAAGGATTCTTTCCAGGGCGCTCTGCTTTACAAAGTCACTGACGATCTCATTAAAGGAAAAACGGGACAGCTCTACAAGATGGGCAAGCTCATCCTGGATAAGGGAGATCTTTCTTCTGACAAAATCTTTACGGATCATCTTGATATTATTTCAGCAAGGGCATCTGAAATCATTTTTTGTCTCTTACTGATAAGGAGCGCTTCAAGGTCGTTGAGTTTTCCCGCATCTATATAATCACGAAAGGCAAAGGATTTCAGTTCCAGATAATCCATTTCATTTCCATAGAGGAGTTTACCTTTAAGAGTAATTTCATATCTTAGAAGGATATTGGCGTTATCCAGGTCTGTAATGTCTATCTTCTCGTATGGTATCTCAAGGATTGTGCTTAAACCATCAAGAAGTTGCGAGTAGAGATCAAAATCACTCATAAACGATTTTCTTCCCTGAACAGAGACAGCGATGTCAAAATCAGCCTTTTCCCGTGAAATAGTCTGGGTCTGTGAACCAAAAAGCACAATAAAACGTATACTGTTTTGAGCGGCAAATTCAGCTAATTGCGAACCCTGTTTTTCCAACAGCTTCATGGCAAAAGAATACTACACTGCGGAAGTCTAAGCAAGAGGAATAAAGAAAAGTTATTTTCAATATCGGGCACAGGCAAAATTCCCGTTGACAGAAAAAATTCATCCTGCTACTTTGGCATCAGAAAAGCAGATTCATAGTTTGTTGGTCAACAAAATTATCTATACAGGTTTCAGCAATCTGATTGCCTGATGATGCAATGAAAAAAAGTTGCAAGAAACCACGCATATACGAAGCCGAACTTGAATTGAACTTAAATTAGTGTCAGGTATGACGGCAAAGTCACGACTGCAGAACCTTGCAGATGTACAGCGGCTGATAGAGAAGCATCACTTGACCGCGGGCTTTGCTGAACATCTTAATCCGTATGTACGTAATAAATTTATCGAATTATTACCATGAGGTATAGCAATGAGTAAAACGAAGTATGGTAATGCCTCAGTGAAGGGTGGCCACTTGTATTTATTAACGGCTTAAAAACACCGTCTTCATAAATGGCATCTATTACTTTAGACATGATTTATCTCCTCCGGGAAAGGTGGCTATTCATGGTTAGGAAAAACTATAGTATGGAATCAAAGTCAAATATGGGCTGGCAGAGAACGCAGGCTGAAGCCTGCGGCTACAGCAAGGGTTCAGGGTTTGACGCCCTGATGTAGCCGCAAACTTCAGTTTGTGTGTCATGAAAACATGGGATTGCATGGGACACTTTGCTGTAGCCGCAAAGGGCTGGATCAGCCGGGAGGGTAATGCCATGAAATTGTATAGAGCAAGTAATCGAGGTTTGACCTGGAAAGGGATCATGCGCATCCCGGGGATTTCTGTGTTAGTCTTCTGGTTGACGATCTTCTCTGCGAGCTCCCCTCTCTCAGCCTCCCCAATGGTCGGCGTCAATGTGAACATTACGAACGACAGCGCCAATCAGAATGAACCGATGGCGGCGATCAACCCCCTGAATCACAACAGGCTGATTGTGGGATTTAATGACTCTCGCAGCGGAGTTCCGGGTGTCTCCTGGTCGTGGTCTGACGATGGAGGCACGGGCTGGACTTTTGGAGGGAGCTTTTCACTCACCGGGTATAACAGGGCGGGTGATCCGGTTGTGGCCTTTGATAGCACAGGGACGGCCTATTTTGCCGGCCTGGCCTGGAACCGTACCTCCTCAGGCCTGGTCGTGGATGGGAGTATCTTTCTCGCAAAGTCAGGCGATGGAGGCCATACCTTCAATGTCTTCAGGAGGATTGTTGCCGCGGGGTCAGGCACTTCATACTATCTTGATAAGCCATGGCTATTCGTGAACCCTGCAAACAACCATATCTATCTGGCATGGGTGAGGCGTGCCAATTACGGCGGAGTAGGCGGGCCAGAGACCATGACCATCTGGTTCACACGGTCAACAGATGGAGGCGCGACCTTCTCCACACCGATATAGATTGGCGCTGAGCTGGATACGACTCTGTATCGCAGTCATGGTCCTCAAATTGCGTCCGGCGCCGGGGATAAGGTCGATGTCTCCTGGCAGACAGCGGAGAGGAACTATCCTCCTACGGACACCAACTGGCAGCCACCGGAGATTCGAATCTCTGAATCATGGGACGGAGGGGTCTCCTTCGGATCAAGTTATCTGGCAGCCATAAAACGGAACAGCGCCCCTGCCATCTTTATCAGCATGGGGGCAGTTCCTTCGCCTTCAGAAGAGAAAATATATATCACCTATGCAGAAAGGCCGGCGTATCCAGGCGACCTCGATATCTACGTCGCCTCTTCTAATTCTGTCGCTGGACCCTGGACGATCACCCGGGTCAATGATGATCTGATTGGAAACGGCAAGACGCAGATGTGGCCGGCCCTCGGTGTTGCGCCCAACGGCCGGATTGATCTGATCTGGTACGATTCCAGGGCGAGCACCTCTACCCAGTCCCTTCTGAATATCTACTATACCGCTTCACAGGATGGGGGGAATACCTGGGAAGTCAATACGAAGGTCACAGATGTCTCCCCGGGCTATACACCCACATCGCTCTTTGCCGGGGACTACCATACGGTTGTCTCTGTGAATGAAAAGGCTGTTGCCGTCTGGATGGACAATAGGGTCGGCAATCCGGAGATCTATACAGCGACGCTCACGATGCCTGCTCCATTGCAATGGAACATAGAGACTATAGATTCCGTGGGCCTGGTCGGCCATTATACATCTCTGAAACTGGATCCCAGCGGCAACCCGTGCATCAGCTACTATGACTGGGGGAACGGAGATTTAAAATATGCGAGGAAGAGCGGCGGCGTGTGGACTATTGAGCCTGTTGACACTGCAGGTGATGTCGGGAGTTATTCATCTCTGGCCCTCGATTCCAACGGTAATCCACATATAGGTTACTACGACGGTACGAATGATGAATTAAAGTATGCACAAAAGGTGGGTGGTTCCTGGAACCTTGAGGTTGTCCTCTCCGCGATATGGGTAGTTCCTGGCGTCAGTGGCGCCGTATCCCTGGCATTGGACCCAATATGGGAATATCCACACATAAGCTTTAAAGGTGACGGAAGTGAGTTAGTCTTTGCGAGCAGAAATAATGGGGTCTGGGATGTCAGGATCGCCGAGTATGGGAGCGCTCTTGGCCCTTCTACTTCTTTGGCCCTCGATGTGGATATGACCATTATTCCGCACATCAGCTACCAGGGACCTGCCGGCTTGAAGTATGCGATGAGGGACCATGATGGCTGGTGGAGGTTTGACTCTATAGGACCCTATGGCGATTTTGGCGCCTGGAGCTCTATTGCATTGGATGCCGCTCGCAACCCTGTCATCGCCTACTCTGATGATACAAACGGCGATCTGAAGCTTGCCAGAAAGCTTGGATGGAGTTTTCGGGGAGGTCTGGGTGGCAATGTCTGGAGCGTCACAACGATTGATTCCGCAGGCTATGCAGGCAATTATGCGTCCATGGTCCTCGGTCCTGGTGATAGTCCGCACATCAGCTATTATGATGCCTCAAATCAGGATTTAAAGTATGCCTATGCGTCCGCCGGAGGCGCACCAGCGGCCACAGGGGCAGGCCCTGTGAACTACTCTTCAAGCGCAGGCGTTCTCAGCAACGTAACGGCTGTGGCAGAGGCAAGTCTACCCTCAACAGGCAAGCCCGCCGGCGTGACATTCCCATACGGCTTCTTTTCATGGACGATAGGCAATCTCGCACCAGGACAGGCCGTGACAGTAACGATCACCTATCCGGCAAATATCCCGTCCCCTGCCCAATACTGGAAGGTTATAGGGGGCGTCTGGACAAATGTCACTTCCCTGATCGGGGATGATGATGGAGATAATGTCCTGACTCTGACTATCACCGATGGCGGGACTGGGGATGCAGATGGCATAGTGAACGGGCAGATAACAGATCCCGGCGGATTAGCCGCTGCCTCTGTCGAGTTGATACTGCACAAGCTTGTAGTGGAGAAAACCGGCGCAGGGAGCGGGACAGTCACCTCGGATCCTCCGGGAATCGCCTGCGGCGCCAATTGTACAGCAGACTTCCCCCTGGGAACAGCGGTGATACTGATGGTGACGCCAAACGAAGGTTATCTCTTTACAGGGTGGAGCGGTCATCCCGACTGTGCAGACGGGGTGGTCACTATGCTTGACGAGACATGGTGTGTCGCCACTTTTACCCGATTACCGGAGAGGGATGGCAGCAGAAGGAGCTGGACAGATTAAGACAGAGTTCGACAGAGTTTTTTGATCTGCAACTCAGCAACACAGGGGCTGTGAATTTTGCAGACTTCCGCCTGCCGCTCCCCCCTGCTGCCGGTGAAACGAACCTGACGCGGGCACAATGGTTCTTCAGCGAGTACATGGGGCTCCTTCGGTTAAGTGACCCGGTCGCAGAGCTGCAGTTGACCCGAACCTCTCCGGATGGGATGCACCTCTTTTTCCAGCAATACTACAAGGACGTCCCTGTTTTTCCGGCACAATTGGCCATTCACTTCGAGGGGACAGATGTGACCGGTCTGGGCGGCAACTATCTTTCTGAGATCTCTGTGAGCCCTATTCCGGCTCTGGGATCAGGGCAGGCCATAGAGGAGATCTCTGCCGCCGGCATCGAGGTGGTGGCGTTGATGGGCGATCCGGCGCTATGGTTCATCAACCTCGGGTTGTTAGGGCATGAGGATCAGCAGACCTATCTGACCTGGCGGATTCCTGTGGAAACAACAACTGGCCACTGGGTCATCTTTGTGGATGCCCATAAGGGGGGCATTGCTTATATCCAGACCCTCGACTATGAGGCATTTAGCCTGAGCCTGAATACACTCCAGAACACAGACTCCAGGGGCACTCTCTGTTACTTCTTTACATTTTCTGATGTCGAGTGGTTTAACGAGAATGGACCGCGCCCTAATCCGAATCCCCCGATTGACAATGAGGGGAACATCGCTTTCAGCAACATTCAGACTGTCTACAACTACTGGAGGAATACCCTGGGCCGAGACTCTCATAATGGGAGCGGGGGACAGATCGGGATGTACATCCACGTCCGGATGAACTGGCAAAACGCCATGTATATCGGAGGCTGTAACAGTTTTGAGTTTGGAGACGGTATGGCCGTACTGGATGTCACAGGCCATGAATTTACTCACGGGGTCATCCGTAATGAGGCGAATCTTGTATACGAGACACAGAGCGGAGCCCTCAATGAGAGTTATGCGGATATCTTTGGCTACTTCGTGGACAATACAAACTGGACCATGGGCGAGGGGGCTGCCGGTGGAGTTGCACGGACGCTCAATAACCCCCCTGCCAATGGGGATCCCGATAATATGCCAGCCCCTGCTGAGCGGAAACAGACAGGGGTTTATGGCGCTCCCTGCTGGCAGGGGGCCCATCTGTGATGAGAACGATCCCAACTTCAATGACTGCGGCTTTGTGCATACCAATAGCGGGATTCCCAATAAGGCCGCCTCTCTGATCATCGCCGGAGGCCGCTTTAACGGCTTTACAATCACGGCTCTCGGTCAGCAGAGGGCGGAAAGACTCTTCTACAACGTCATCGCCAACCGTCTCACCAATAACGCCCAGTTTATAGATGCACGGAATGCGACAATAGCAGAGGCCCGTGTCCTCTATGGATCTTCTGCTGAGTGTACGGTTCGTAATGCCTATTCCGCAGTTGGACTCGGGACAGGGGATATTGATTGTGATGGTGTGGAAGATACAGTGCCCAGCACCGTAGATAGCGACGGGGATGGGATTGCCGATGTCCGGGACAACTGTCCTTCACTCTCCAGCACCGATCTGAGAGATAATGACCGCGACGGTGTGGAAAATGTCTGTGACAACTGCGTCAATGCCTTCAACCCGGATCAGAGGAATGCGGATGGCGACAGCTACGGCAATGCCTGCGATGGTGATGCCGACGATGATGGTCTTATGAATACAGAGGAGGTGGCCCTTTTTGGGACGGACCCGTTTAATTGGGATACAGATGGGGATGGGATTTCTGATTTAACAGACAACTGCAAGCTGAATGCAAATGCGGATCAGAGCGACAATGGTAGTGATTTGTATGGGAATGCTTGCGACCCGGATGATGACAATGATGGTCTGACAGACGCCGAGGAAAATCGCCTCGGCACGGATCCACTCAGGAATGACACCGACGGCGATGGAATAGGAGACGATTCGGATAACTGCAAGCTGACGCCGAACCTGAATCAGTCGGACAACGGAGATCATGACGGCGTAGGAGATGCCTGTGATAATTGCCCAACGACCTGGAATCCGGATCAGAAGAACTCTGACCGTGATTCAATAGGGGATGCCTGTGATGCTGACGATGATAACGATACCGGATGGAGATGATAATTGTCCGTTACTGTACAATCCAACGCAGGTTGACAGAGATGGAGATGGGATTGGTGATGTCTGTGATCCATGTCCGGATGATGCCGTTAATTCCTGCCTTATTCGCCCCAGATTTGAGGACATATACGGTAAATATATTCAGATCAGCGGCCTGGAGGAGTGCATTGGGACGGGATGGAGTGAGCTGGGCGCCTGTCTCTTCCTCGATCCGAGGTCTGATCAGCCCTGGTGTCCGGTGGCATTGCAGATGCGGGATGCCTGTTGTCCGCCGAATGCCATGTGTGTGGGGCCTGGTTTCTCCCTTCGTCTCCCAGGAGGGACCCTGATCAGCAATGTTCGTGCAGCAGATTTGGGATTTCATGATGATGACGGGTTCGGGATTTCTGGCAGCATTTTACCGGACATTGATGGCGATGCGATCCCTGATGTTATTATTGGGGCGCCGTTTGCTGATGTGGATGGCCTGGTGGATGCGGGGAGTGTGGTCATCTTCTCAGGGGCCAGCGGGACTATCCTGAACCGTCTGAACGGCGCTGCAGAAGGGGACCAGTTCGGCATGGCCCTGAGCCGTCTGGGTCAAAGCGGGAGATTCCTCGTTGGCGCGCCGGGCAGGAATGTCTTTGGAAACAGTGATGAGGGGAGTGTTTACCTGTTTGAACGTGACGGCACGCCAGTGATGCGCCTTGACGGGGCACTGCATGGAGAGGCCCTGGGAAGTCTGGTGTCAGAGGTCGGAGATATTAATAGCGATGGAATCCCTGAGTTCCTGGCCAGCGCTCCTGGTGCGGATCCGACCATTTCCCAGGGGCGCGCATTCCTCTTCTCATGGGTCGCTTGTGTTTCGTCTGGATGGAGATGAGATAGGCGGGCACTTCGGGCGCTCAGTCAATTCCGGGAGTGATGTCAGTGGAGATGGGCTTCCGGATATGATGATTGAAGCCCCCGGAGAGGAGACCCCTGACGGAGCAGGGACGTCAACATTCTTCACGAGCATAGCCACGTCCGGGGATGAGGACCAGGATGGTTACTCCAATCAGGAAGAGATATCTGAAAGGAGTGATCTCCGTAATCGTGATTCGACCCCTGATCTTACATTTATACATCTCAATACGGGATTTAATCTCGTGAGCATCCCTGCGGAAATGCTCTATATGGACACCGCATTCAAGCTGGTCCCCATCCTCGGAAATGGGAAAGAGATAGATCGGGCGCTTCATCTCAATACGGATATTGGGAGATATGAAGAGGCATATTATGCTCCTGGAAATACATTAACAGGGACTGACTTTCAAAACAGGAATGGCGATGCACATATCATCTATGCAAAGGAAGAAAGGATAGTCCCATTTACCTCGAAGGTTTGCCCTACATGGAACTTAGTTGCAGGACTGAACCTCGTCGGCACCCCTTGTGCATCGGCCGACATGACCGCGTTCCGGCTTCTGAAAGATATTGGAAGTGAGACCGTGGTGAGCAGTATTCAATGGTACAATTCATCCGCAGGACAGTTTGACACAGCGGCTTATGAGAACGGCCAGCCGGTGGGTATGGATTTCCATATTGTTCCGGGGGAGGGGTATTTTATCTTTATGAAGAGTGCGGTATCAGGATTCAGGCCATAGAGCAGGGCAGGGCGCCATGCGCAGATCCCTGTTGCAGCCGTAGGAAAGTAGCTACTGTACAACGACCCCGGCGTACCCCACAACCTGGTCGTAATCCCCGCTGGTATCCCC
>Ga0209342_10005110_pt1 | contig 13498 bp, 24 predicted proteins | sample RifCSP16_2_FD_184023 | JGI IMG/M metagenome (GOLD analysis project Ga0209342, IMG submission 184023) | Soil microbial communities from Rifle, Colorado - Rifle CSP2_sed 16_2 (SPAdes) (version 2) | ecosystem: Environmental > Terrestrial > Deep subsurface > Rock core/Sediment | place: Rifle... | reverse complement strand
CAGCGGATAGACATAGGCCATTGTCTGCCCATACCATCCCTTTCCAACTACCTGAATTTCCGCAACCCGGCGCGGACGCGGGACTACGGGATTTGGCATCTGTGGCATGGTTTTCCCCTCCTGTGTGGGGGGGAGGGGAGAATTAGATAGAGGACTTTCCGAATACCTCTGTCTGGTTCTCTCCTCCCCGATTTCGCTACGAGATGGCGCGAACCCCGATATTGCCGAGTTCCGGCCTAAAGGTGTCCAGGCGGAACCGATACCGGCGCGTTTCGTCATGGTAAAATTCGGCCTGCCCGACTAGGACGTAGACGGACGGCTCATCCCCGACCCTCTCGAATCGGCAAGGGCAGTCCGTCTTCGCGTGGTCTGCGAAACGTCCGCACTCGATACACTGAAAGACGGGTTGCAGTTTCACGGGTTCCCCCCCTTTGTCATATATGAGGAGGAGAGGACTAGACAGAGGAATCCTGCAAAGGGGAACGGTGGTTAAGTTACTACATTATCCCTGCGCCCGATTCTTCCCCCTGGGGGAATTCGTTTTACTTCTCTCTGACCGTGCGGATAAACTCCTCAATTGCCTCCGACAAACGACAGGCAGGGCAGTCTTTGTTTCCTTCGGGAACGGGATGCCCTGGCATGAGACTATTTGCCGCCATTTGTGCCTGCCGCAGAATGGCAATCTGTTCGTTCGTGTAGGAGTTAGGCATCGCCGCGCCCCCTTGTCTCGATTTCGACTTCTTCCCGCTGTCGCTTATCGTGCAAGTCCCGAAACTCCCGTTCGATTTGCTCACGACTGCGGGGGGCCTCGACTTTTTGCTGTTTGACGCCGTGGGCAATCATGCCCGAAAAGTCGATGCGACTGCCTTCGTCCTCTGTGCCGAATTCAACGAAAAGAAACCGGATACCGTCCCGTTTGACTTCGACAAACCCGGAGCCGTCCTTGCGGACGTAGGCCGTGCAGAAGGTTCGCCAGGTGTTTGCCTGGGCCTCTGCCGACTGACTGCCTAGCCGATGTGTTTCCTTCGTGCGGGATGAATCGTAACCGATGGCCTTTGCGATTGTGGCCGCCATTCTTTCTCCCTCCCTTAGTGCGGGATGCCAGGGGGAAGGATAGGACGCAGGGAATCAAAAACCGCAGGGGAAAATCCCTCTGTCGAACGCTCCTCCTTTCCCCGATTCTTGCCTTTAGAAGTCCCTGTCGTACATTCCCGTTGCCGTCGCCGCGTCATACGGGGGGCCGTCGCCTTCGTACCACTCGCAGTATTCGTAACACTTGGGACAGACAGGGGATTCGTCGGATTCGGCTAACTCTGCCTGTGCCTCCGAAACTCCCGCTGTGCCGTCTGCGCATCGGTTTGTGCATAGCCCCGATTCCGCGTCCACTAGAAACCCGATATGGTCAGGGTCGAACTCTTCAGGAACCGATGCAATTACCTCTTCAGGGTTGTGGCCGAGCGGGCAAATCCACATGATTTTTCCTCCGTAGGAGAGGGAAAGGAGGAGGGTACGCTAGAGGGTTCCCTCTGTCGAATTCTCCCCCCTCCCGAATTTGTGTTAGGGTAGCGGTACGCCGAATTCCTCATGGAGCGGGATAAGCATACCGTCTAAGCCAAGTCCCCCCACGACGGGGCCAGGGCGGGACGCTATGTTCGACAGACGCCGACAAACTGACGCGGCAGATTCATCAGCCGCAGGAGAATTTCTGTTGTGGTCGCCATGTTTCCCCCTTTGTGGGGGGAGGGGAGAGAGGATTCGACAGAGGGAAGGGGAGATGCCGGGCAAGGATTCCTTACTCCGTCACCGTGAGTAAGTTATTACCTCCGACCGACTTCTCCCCCTTTTCCCCCTGCGTCTAGGTTCCCCTTTGCATCCCTAGCCTCAAGCCTCTACCTGCTAAGTTTCCCCCTCTGCCTAATTCTCCCCCTTCCTCTTTATAAAGAGGAGTTACGGTTCACACCCCTTGCCGCGGCGCGGCCCCTTTGGCGCGTCTAGGTAGGAAGGGATGGGGTTCCCAGTGGAGAGGGGTTTCCCCCTCCCTACCTACGGCCCGTTGTGCCTGCCGCCCGAATTCCTCATAGGCGGACATGGCCTGCTCTAGCCGTTGAAAGTCTATCGGGTGCAGATTGCCCTGCCGTCTACGCATGAGGAGCAGTTTGGCACTATGCAAGACATTAATGATGTGTTCCTGCTCCGTCATGCCTGCCACCATTCCGCGTGATAGCCGCAGGAAGGCAGACGTTCGATTGTACCGTTCGGCAGGGCGCGAGTGACGATAACGACAGGAGTATCCCCGCACCACGCGCAGCCTTCCTCTTCGGGGATAGCGAACCCCGATTCTAACGCTTCGGGAATGCCCTGTAGGGAGACTTTGACGGCGGAAAGGGTCATGCCGCCACAGTCTCCGTGATAGTCTCGGTCTGTGCCTCCGCGGCATCCTGGCGGATTTCCGCCATGAGCAGGAGGAAGTCTCCCGAATTGCTGAGGATGTATAGGAGGCTGCCTGCCTTCCCTGCGGAAACGATTTCTTTGACTGTTTCGCGCAGGGACTTGGCAGCAGACTTCTCTGCAGACTTCGCCAATCGGCCCGACTTTCGCAATCCCCTCTCTGCCACCTTCTCGGCATTCGCCTGTCGGATTACCTCTCTAGCGGCAGTGAGTTTCGCTTCCCTCTCGTCATTCTGTGACCGATTAAACTGTTGCCCTGTAGAGAGTTTCATTCCTCTTCCCCTCCCTAATCGAATTTTTGTTAGGAAGGGGGAGGATTAGACAGAGGGGAAACCTGCGGAGTTTTCTACTGTGCCCTATTCTCTCCCCTGGTGTAAGTTACTACTTTGCACGATAGCGGAGTGCCCACCTTCTGAGCATATCCGCGTGATACCATGCCGCCCGAACGTAATCCCGTCGAACGATTGCCCTTCTCATTCGACGGTTACGCATTCGGGATATTCTCCTCTGTCCATTCCCGAATCATGGAGTTTACTTTGTAGATACCATCGGAAACAGACAGGAGAAGGTGTTCGTCCTGGTCGTAAGTGCCGTAGCCCCGTGACCGTGAGAGAAATACAAATTTCTCCGCGCCGATTGCCTGCGCGAAGTAGGCGAGAAACTGCCCGAAAGATTCGGGGGAACCGAATTTCCGACGGAGTAGTTCCGTGCGGCGCTCGATTCCCCGCAGGGTGGTTAGGCACCTTTCTGCCCGCGAAAGGTCTAGCGCGTAGATACTCCGATATTCTACGCTCCAGGCAAACACTTTTCGGGGGGTATCGGATTCTGAACCTAACCCTGTTGCGTGTAAATCCGACAGATATAAGCCGCCGAAGGTGTTAGAATCACCCGGATTGCGGATACCATCGGGAGGAGTGTCGTCGTACTCTTGCACCTTCCCGATAGTGACGGGATATGCTTCAATGTGAAAGTACCCTGAATCCCGCCGCGTGGTGACGTACAATGCCAGGGGAATACTTTTGTAGTCCAATCCTCTTCCCTCCCTTTTGGTGGGAGTGTTTCGGAGCATAGGGTGTCTATCGCTTCCCCCTCTAATTTTGTTAGTGCCAGGCAAGCCACCTTTTCACTGCAGACAGTGAAGCGAAAACCTCTTCGGTTAGTCCCCCGATTTCTAGGTTTTCGCCAATGAGGTTAATGCGATAGTGTAGGTACTTAGACCGACTTTGCCCGAGCATACCCGTCCAGGCATAGGTGGAGCGAACCAGAAAACGCTCCCCCGATTTCTTGCCGTACAAAACCCGATAGGACACATCCGCGAAAAAGCGTTTATTCCCCCGCGAAAACCAGGTAGGATTCGCGGCTTTGACTTCGGCAAGTATCGTCATGGTAGACCTTTCCCCCCTTTGGAGGAGGGGGAAGGAATAGACACCCTATTACCCCCTAGCACTCCCCTTCTGAGAGAATCCCCCTCTGTCTAGTTCTCCCTTCCCCGAATAATTGATTACGCTAACACTTCCTCCGCCGGAATGACCCCGTATTTCTGCCTAGGGTCATAGTCAGCGTGACGGGTGAACACTCCTCCTGCGTGCTGCCAAACCCTGCGCTTGGGGTTCCATCGGAACCCTTCGACTATTAGGTAGTCGATTACGTCGGCAGAGGGTTTCGCGGGATACTCCACCCACACCCACCGACCGACTAGACGCGCAAAGGGAATGACCCCCGGGGCCAATTCCTTCATTCGGGCAAGTACGATATTCGCAGGATTGTTTCGGTTTGCGTTGAACATGGTTCCCCCTTTTGGGGGAAGGGAGGACTAGACAGAGGGAGAATTCCCCCTGCCAGGGGAGAGGATAGGACACAGTAAAAACCCGTTTTGACAATGTGCCCAAGTCTTCCCCCCGGATAGTGCAGGGGAAGGTTACGTTGTTTCGGGTAATGCGAATGCGAAAGTGTTCTGCCAGTCTTCGGGACGTGCCCAAATCGTAATACCTGCATCCTTGCCGCAAAAGGTTTCGTGTTCGACAAGGATATGCCCGACAGGTAAATCGAACGACGGGGGGACACTCATTCCCCCGTCGAACATCGGATGCCAGGTATGGCTTTGGGCGATTCCGTTTGGCCCGATTAGCACATAGTTGGATTTGCTCCCTCCATCCCACCATGTATGCAGTTGCATCGGGCGGGTGAATGCGCGAACGTAAATCGTTCTCCCCCGATATGCAGGGAAGGATGCCCGAAGGATTCGGGCAATTACGGAATGTGATTTGCTAACCTTCGTGCCTAATGATGACACTGTTTGGCCCCCTGGTGTTTCCCCTGCCTAATGCTTCCCCTCTTCAATGTAGTAAGTTACTACTTCCTGCCGACGCATTCGCTATACGCTCTAGCGTCAAAATAACAAAACTCCTCCCTGTCGTTCATTCCTTGTGAGAGTATCGGGGGGAGGAATTCTGCGAAGAGCAGGAACAGAATCAGGTACAGAAGGGTTAAGGTTAGCCGTCGCATTCCCCTTAACCTTTCAGGGTTCGCAGGTGAAGGCTAGACGCATGAAGTCGTTTAGATGTTGTGTGCAGAGGGCGATTCCGTCAAACAGGATGGTAGCAGACTCTTTGCATCCGCTCCATTCGCAGGGAGTAGGCAGTTTGGTAATATCCGCGTCATGCCCCTCTGCCCGCAATCGCTTTATCCATTCTCTGGCAGGTAGCCAAATCATTATTTCCCCCCTCCTTTGTGAAGAGGGGAAGGATTAGACAGGGGAAAGGTTTTCCCTAGTGTCCCCTATTCCGCCCAGGATTCGATTTGTGGTTACTTTGCGTATTGTGTTACTTGGCCGAGAGGATGACTTCCCTTGCCGCGTTGCCGTAATTCGTTTTCTCCTCCTCTGACAGAGAGGAGTAAAACGCTTTAAACTCCTCCATGCTGACCGGCTCGAAAAACCTCTTCAATGCCACTACACCAGAGGGCTGCGTGTTTGTCATTCTGCATTCCTCCTATCCCTGGGCGGGATAGGAAACACTAGGGAATTGGACTAGGGGAGGAATCGGCCAGGGTTAGGGTGTCTTTCTCTTCCCTCTCTGTGTCTTCAGAAGGCTGCGTCGATAAATCGCTTTCGGTCGAACAGGGGATAGTTGGCCGACAGGGTATCGGCCATTCGGTCTATCAATCCGCCCGAATCCCCTATGGGACAGGGAATTTTGACAGCCTGTTCGATTGGCCCTCTCTTCGGGCAATAGTCGTTATGGTACTTGTGCAGAACCTCTGCGATTGCGACAAAATCCTTTTTACGCATTCGTTCCCCTCTCCTCTCATATCGGGAGTTTGGAATCTAGAGAGGGAAGGAAGAGACACCCTAACCGAAACCAATCCCTCCCCTGCCAGGGGGAAGACTTGGGCACATTGTCTAGCAGGTTTCGGGTTTTGTGCTAGGGTATCCGGCCCGCGTCTGTTCTCAGTCGCATCATCTAGGGTTGCCTATGCACCGTAGTCCAGTCTCATAGGGGGAAGGGAGGTAGTCACCCAACTTCTGCCTATGGGCTGGACGATTCCGGGGCATAGGTCTCTAGGGGCCACTGCCTTCGGTAGAATCCGCAGGGGAGAAGTCGTTACTCCCGTTTGACTGCAGAGCGAACATGCCCTGCCGTCGTGTCTGCCAGGGGGGTTATCCCCTGTCCCTCCATGCACCCTGCGCTTGTCTCAGGTGTGCTTACAGGCCGAATCCGATTCTGTTTCCCTGTCACCAGGGATTCAGTCGAGCAGTCGGCAGGGGGATTCGCTACCATCCGTTGCCGGGGATGATACCCTGCCGAATGTAACCTGCCCGAAGGGATGTTCCCCCTAATCGTTCGCGCTTGTAGCCTAGAGGGGGAATTGCCTCCGCCCTAACAATCGTTAGGGTGTCCCTCCCCTGTTGCCAGGGGAGCGGGAAGGTGTGTCCCGTAGTGTCTCAGGGTCTACGTCCCCTGCCGGTTAGGTTGTCCCTCCCCTTGTCACGAATCCGTCACTGTCGGGGGAGTCAAACCGGCCGCATATGGGCTATCGTGGAGTGGTTCCCCCTTGGGCAGTGAAATTCCTTCTATCGTTTGATATATCTTTTGTATATCGTTAGGTATATCTTTGGGCAGGGAGGGGTTCGCTAGTTCCCCTCCCCTTGGGGGGAATGCCACCAGACGCGCCAGAATGGCCCCTGGTTCAATTCTGGCAGGGGGAAGGGGAGAAGGATACCCTCCGGGGGAAGGGACACGCGCTAGGGACGAATGGAGGAGGGGGGAGGGACAGGAGGTTTGCAAATCGTTTTCATGGATTCGGGACAGGTTAGACCCCCGAATGCCCACCGAACACTAGGGTTATAGTGTGCAGGTGTGTTCGGATGTATCCCCCCTTCTGGGCTGTAATGCCCATGCGACAAGGGTTACAGCCTTTTCAGATAGCAAAAAACCGCCCACACCGGCAGGGCCAGATAGACCCCCCGCGGAAAATGGAGTTGTAAACTTTCGAAAAAACGATTTTTTTGGTGCTCTTTTGGTCCAAAACTGGGACAATTCTGGGACACTAAAGATTACAGGCATCTTGCGGGCTTAATCCTGTCCTAAATCGCTGAAAACGATTTTCTTCGAGGTTTAGAGAACGCTTAGGCTAGATTTCGTCCATTTTGGGTACAACCTCCTCAGGCGGACCTCTGCCTAGAGCACGAAAATTCGGTCTAATTCGGTCTAAGAAGGCGATTGAGGTAGTCGAATGCCATATAAGGACCCAGAGCGTGAGCGTGCCCGTCGTCGGGCTTATCAACGACGGCAACGTCAGCCGGAAAAGCTGGAGCAAATACGGGCCTATCACCGGGAATGGCGCAAGAAAAACAAATTGCACGGACTGCAGGAGCTAGAACCTAAGCAAATTGCGAGGTTCTGGGATAAGGTGCAACAAGGTGACGGCTGCTGGCTCTGGTCTGGTGGTCTCGACAGAGATGGATATGGCCGCATAGGTTTCCTTAGCGGCAAGTTCCTGGCCCACCGCATCGCTTTTGAACTAACCTACGGCCCAATTCCGACGGGCAAAGTCATTTGTCATCATTGCAACAATCTTCCGTGTGTTCGCCCTGACCATCTTTACCTCACCGACCAAAAAGGGGCAATCCGTAAATCCATCGAACGAGGCAATCAGGCGTTCCGTCGTAATCTGGCCAACGCGACCAACGCACGGAGACTCACCCAGGAGGACGAGCAGGCTCTCCGACAGGCCGCAGGGGATGGAGAAAACCTCACATCCATAGCCAAACGCTTCGGTATTTCCTGGGTAAGGGCTAAACGGATTGTCTCCCCAAGACTGCCTCGAAATCCCAGAGGAGAAAATAATAACAATGCCAAATTGACATGGCAACAAGTGGCGGAGATTCGCACTTTTTACACACAGAATAGACTCTCACCCGCCATACTAGCCGAACGGTTTGGAGTAACGCCCGCAACAATCAGAGACATTGCAAGGAACGAGACATGGGTCGACTCCACCTACCGCCCGATTCTAATGAGCGAAAGAGCCTGTGATGAATGCAGTAAGATATTCACTCACGGCAGTCCTCGCGACACCATCTACGTCTTTTGCAGCGACGCATGCCAGGCGGCTCATCGTCGAAGACTTGGTCTGTGCCCTTATTGTGGAGGACCAAAGAACCAGAATTCTGCAATGTGCCCAAAATGCCGAGAAGCGCACCACAAGTTTCGGTCTACCCGTCGGTCTACACGCCGGGCGGCTGGCTTGTGCGTGGAGTGCGGCCAAAAAAGCAACAATCCGTCAGGTCAGTACTGTTCGCGGTGCTTTGAGCGCCATCGAGAGTGGGAACGGGAAAGTCGGGCTCGCGCTCGGCGTTGTCGGCGGTGCGGTGGACCCAGAACGGTCCGCGGCGTCTATTGCTTGGAGTGCAAGGTGGCACTAACCGAGGAGCGGCAACAAAACGAAGAGGAACGGAGACTAAAAGAAGCAGAAGCACGGAAATGCCCTGATTGCGGCGCGCCAGTAACGCAAAGGGGAAAGCGTTGTTCTAACTGCAGTAAGACGTACCAGAAACAGGCTGTCAGGAATCGTCTTGTAACGCGGAAGGCAGCAGGACTATGCCGCTGCGGGAATCCAAGGGAAGAACCTTTTACTCACTGTCGCAGGTGTCGCAAACGTCATAAGGCCTACCAGCGCGGACCAAAGAGCCGAGAACGAATGAGAAGATGGGAGAACGAGCGATACAAGAACGACCCTATCTCAAAACTAAACAAGGTTATGCGCGCAGGATTTCGCGCGGGAATTCGTCAATATATGACTCTAGGTAAAGACAGGGTCGGCGGTGTCTGGGACTACATCGGTCTCTCCCCATCGAAGTTACTCGTCCACCTTAAGAAACTCTTTCAGGACGGCATGAGTCTGGAGAACCACGGCAGCAAGCCTGGTCAATGGAGCATCGACCATATTATTCCCGTGTCCACCCTCCGACAGGAACCCACGGAGGCACAGATACAGAAGGTGTGGCATTATACAAATCTCCGTCCACTGTGGCACGTCGAGAACATGCGAAAGGGGGGTGTGCGCAACAATTTAGCAAATCCCAACCGCAAGAGGCAAGATATCCCATCCGCTTTCATACCCCTCCCTAAGAAGGTGTCAGGCCAACGGAAAAAATCAAATTCGGTTCCATTGACTTCAGAGGATGTCCAGAACATTCGTCAGTCACTCCGAGACGATAGGTCAACGGCCGCAGACTTGGCGAAGCAATATAAGATTTCAACGAATAGAATCTGGACCATAGTGGCAAGGAGCAAAAAGGGTGGCCAAAGCACGCGGGCGAAAACGATTTAACGTAAAATGATTTTGACGCGCACGGCCTCCCGGTTCGCCTGAGTATTAAGTTACTAGATAGGTTACTTACGAAAAGTAAGCATAAGCCCGATGCCACGGCTGATTGATGAGCCCCGAGGAGGTTATCGTCCAGTACGGTGAACCCTTCGTCCCTGCTGTCTTCCTTATAGAGGTAGGATACCGGGGGTCGAAAGGCGGCCTTCTTTCTTTAGTGCCACGGCAGGAAGAGCACCAGTCCAGGCCGAAGACCCGTTTCATGGAAGACCTCCAAGAAGACTTCCAGTCAATTTTGACCAACTTCGGCTTCGCGCCGCGGGGGGACCACTACATCCTCTGCATCGACCTCGCCCCTCTCTCGGGGGGTTCGCTCCGATGGAAACTCCTATGGTCTGTAAATCCCCAAATTCAAGAACGTCTCATTTCTAGTACCGTTCTTCAACAGTCCTCTTTTTTCATGGTTCATGGACTTCGAAATGACGGCCACAGCCTTCGAGAGTCTCCCTGTTGGACGTGGGACGTCCCCGAGGGAACCATTCAGTTTATCTTCTACGCTTTTGTAGCCGCAATACGTATCTTGCCCCTTCGACTCTATTCCAGTTGGAACGTCACGATTATCCCCGACGACGGACGGCCACTACTATCCTTGGAAGAGGTAAATGATGACCCTTGAGAAAGGGAAGTCCCTCGAATCGGTTCTGGCAGAGTTCGACTTCTCTTTCAGAGAAGACCACTATGTTCTTTGTTTCAATCTCTCTCACCCACATAACCCCGACAGTTGGAAGTTCACGTGGGCGGTCCACCCTAGCATTGAAGCAGGACTCATCCCCGAAGCCATCCTTGACACATCAGGCTTTATCTTCGCTCGGGGGATTCGAGCGTCTGGCGGTGGGTTCATCGACCGCAACCTATGCTGGCAATGGCCCGTCCCGCAAGGGACGCCCGAATTCATCCGATATGCCTTCGTTGCCGCCCTCGTCATCCTACCCTTCAAGTATTACTCTGGCTGGACCGCGACCATCATCCCCGATGACAGACGGCCAATTGAGCCCAGCCCAAACTTCCCAAAACTGAATGAGCCCTGACCAAATCACTCTACTCAGCCAGATACTTCGCCGTTTTCGCTGGCGGACACTCCCCCAAGGGTTCAGCCGCGGCCGTTGGCGCATCAATATCAGTACTATGACCTGGCAGGCTACCTCCTGGGGAAAATGCAATTGTACTATGTGTCGCACACCCTTCTTCTTCCACGCCTTCCTCACAAATGGACTACGGGATTCATGTTTTGCTCTTCCGCTCGAAAGTGCAGACCCGAGCATCCAAGCTCTACAAATCGCTGTGGCATTAACCACATGGACGGAAGAGAGAGAAAAAACAGATGCCTAATCGATTGGCTTGCGAAAACAGTTTTCTCCAGACCCTCGAACAGTTAGGATGGAAATACCGAGACAACAATCGGCTCCATCGAGAGCACTGGTGCGTTTCTGCATCCTGTCTCTACCGCTATGTCAGCTATTTTACAAATTTTCCTAGGAGAATGATTGCCCTCGACTTTTCTGGTCCTATTCTTGGAGAAAGATGCTACATGGTTCGAGAAAGCCAACTCCCTAGGGACCACACGCTCAAAGGGATTGCACTGGCAGTAGGATTTAATAATTATCTGGCCGCCCTCGCGATGGCGAAAACGATTTCGAGGAAAACGATTTAATGATTGAGATACCTCCTTTTATCAATATTTACCTCCCTAATAAGTTTCATCGAATTTTCTGGGCCACACTCCCACGGGAGGATTGGATTATCCGACGTCCGCGGGCAACGCTGAAAAACGAACGTTTCTTTCTTCTGACCTCTGAACGCATCTTCTATTGGCAGACTCCGAAGCAATTGTACCTCTCCCTTTTTTATTATACTGTTAGTGACAGAATCCCCAACAACCATCATTGCTGCATGTTCCCCATCGAAGCCGCCCTCGAAGACCCCACTGCCTATGCCCCCATCCTGGCTACAGGAATCACATTATTTTTGTTGAATCATCACCTCAAACCAGTCGAACCAGGAGTCGTGCCATGAATCTGAATGGCCACGGTACAAGTCCGCGGTACAACTTCCCAATCCCAATTGACCTAGAATCTTTGTGGGAGAATCTTCTGACGCTTGGATGGGTGGAGACAGAAAGTGTGGAGACAGAAAGTAATAAGTTACTACACCGATTCTTCACTTTAGGACATGTGAAAACGTGTTCCATTCAGATGCTGAGCGACCACCAGACTTTGTGCTTTTGCTTCTATCGGAACTCTCGGCATGAGTGTTGGCGGCTTTCCTCTCAAGACCTGCCCGAAGACAGGGGAGTCGTCGCGATGATGGTAGCGTTTCGCTTAACGGAGTTGGCCAGTCAATGAAAAAACCTGTTCGTGGAAAGCGTCTTCAAGGCTTCGTCACCCTCGCTCGTTGGAGGCGGCCTTTGCGGGCCTGCGGATGGACGAAGATGGAAAGCGGCATGCAATTGAACGACGTCTCTATTTTGGAGGACGTGCGCATCTTACGGTCTGGAGACGTGCGGTATGTCTTTTCTCTATATGGTAAGGGTCGGGCTCGATGTCTCAGATACTTGACGACAGAGCAGCCCTGGATTGTTGCCGTGGCTTTGACGGCGGAAGCTAATCAATTCATTCAATTCATTCACATGCCTAACCGATGAAAAACTGGGCGGAAGACGACTTTTATTCTTCGCGACTTTCTTTCCCAGTCATCTCAACGTCCTCACCAGGAGAATTCGCAACCTTGGAGGAAGCTCTTTTCACCCTGGGGTGGTTCTCCGATAAAGGAAGATGGCGATATGGCTCAGCTAGAATCATCGAACCCCTTTGGTATGTATATGTAAAGGTAAAGTCGGGGTTTTCATTTTACTGCATCATTGAGTATGGTATCTATGCCCACTGTTGGTCTTACTATTCGTCATATGATGACCCAGCAATTCAGGCGATACAGATTGCGTGGGCACTAACGGAAGAAGTCCGAAAACGGATAGGATGATGTCAAGCCGCTACGCGACGGTCGAAGAAATAACCATGTTGAAGGAGGTTTTTTGTGGGTTGGGTTGGAGACCGACAATCATGGCGGATGGGAGGCCGTGTCTGATGACGGAAAGTGGATTGATTCTCGAACTATACTCTCTTAACTGGCGGCCTGAGTTGGGGGGAAGCTGTCATGTCTGGCTACGATTCAACGGGAGGAGGTTTTGCTGGCAATTTTTTGCATCCCTTGAAAACCCAACCATCCAGGCAGTACAGATTGCGTTTGCTTTGACGAAGGAGGTACAGAGGCGGGAAGAGAGAGACAAGATGCTTCGCACACCCAATAAACACGCCGAGGAGGTGTAGTAAATGGATATCTTAACCTTTTCGAAGGAAGACGGAGCAGTGTAATTGAACTGGAAAACGTACGGCTCTATGCTTCTGGATGAGCGTGAGGCTCAACCGTATGTGCAAGCGCTAAAAGCTCTTGGATGGAAAAAGCATGGATATTTCTTGCGTCTTCGTACCTCATGGCTTCGTAGTGTCAGATTGGAAGGATGGCTTTTTGGATACAAAAACAGATATTGCGTCGTGCGTCTCATTTGGTATCCGCAGGAAAGCGGATGCATGGAGATATTACTTGATGATTTGCCCGATGACTTGGAAATTCGTGCTTTAGTCATTGCATGTGCCGTGACTATGTTCGTGAAAAACCCTAAAGAGAGAAAAAAGGCTAGATGACTAGGTCAATCGACGAGCGAGCGCGTCTTCCTGCCCCATTCTGGTCACTCTTGACGGATGCACTGCGAGATTGCGGCTGGAAAGACGGACCCGACGGCTCACTTTTTTTGGGGCGAGGACGTGTCTATCTGAAGCATTTCAATGTACGTTTCTGCATTTCCTCAACCTATACTAAGAGCCTAGGATACAGGCAATTTGTCCGATGGTCCAAAGTGCATGTCTGGTTATCACGTTCAGTCGGTGGGGAGAGTTCCTTCTGTTGGCTCGTGCACGGATTACCACGGAGCAGACCAGCCGCCGCCATTGCGCTGGCCTCGGAGTTGACGCGAGTTGGAAAGCAATTGGGGAGACGGTTGAATTGGGAGGCTTGACAGTTTAGTGAAGTCTGACTCCGTGAAGGGGCGAACCTCTGGACCCGTCATCGGTTCCTTTCCGCGGCGCGTGCCGAGAAGGGAATTACCCTC
>Ga0209342_10005109_pt1 | contig 13498 bp, 16 predicted proteins | sample RifCSP16_2_FD_184023 | JGI IMG/M metagenome (GOLD analysis project Ga0209342, IMG submission 184023) | Soil microbial communities from Rifle, Colorado - Rifle CSP2_sed 16_2 (SPAdes) (version 2) | ecosystem: Environmental > Terrestrial > Deep subsurface > Rock core/Sediment | place: Rifle... | reverse complement strand
GCCACGGCTTTGTCGAAGCGTGCCCGAAACTAAAATCATCGAGGTCCCGGTCGCCGGGATGGACTGCGCCGAATGCACGATGCACGTCCAGCACGCCATCGCCGCACTGCCCGGAGTCGAATCAGTCAACGTGTTTCTTGCTTCAGAGAAAGCGAACATTCGACTCGACCCGGCGCTCGTGGACATAGACACGATTCGCAAAGCCGTGGCTGGCGCAGGCTACTCGGTTCCCGACTCCGCGCCGCAAACAGTTAAGCCGCCCTACGCCGACTTCACTCGCCGCGTCGGGACACTGCTGGCCATCGTGTTCGGCGCGGTGCTGTTTGTGATCGTCGTCGGCGAGTGGATGGGGCTGTTCGAGCAGTTGACCGAGCGCGTGCCGTTCGCCGTCGGCCTTGCGCTCGTCGCCATTGCCGGGTGGCCGATCTTCGTCAACGTGGCGCGCGCTGCGCTCAACAAACAAGTCACCTCGCACACGCTGATGACTCTCGGCGTGTTCGCCGCGCTCGCAGTGGGGCAGTGGGCCACCGCCGCCGTCGTCGTATTCTTCATGCGCGTCGGCAATTACGTCGAGAACTTCACCACCGAACGCGCCCGCCGCGCGGTGAAGGATTTGACTGCACTCGCGCCGCAGACGGCTCGCGTCGAACGTGACGGTGTGGAAGCCGACGTGCCGATCGCAAACGTGATCGTGGGCGACACCGTCATCGTCCGCCCCGGCGAAACGATCCCGGTGGACGCCGACGTGATCGATGGACACGCCACCGTGGATCAGGCCGCCATCACCGGCGAGTCGATGCCGGTGGAAATGGGCCCGGGCTCGAAAGTGTTTGCCGCCACCATGGCCCGGCTGGGGCACTTGCGACTGCGCGTCACCGGAGTCGGGCCGGACACGACCTTCGGGCGCGTGGTGAAACTTGTGGAGGAAGCCGAAGCGCACCGCGCCACCGTTCAGCGCTTCGCCGACAAATTTACGAATTACTATTTGCCCGTCGTTGCTTCCATCTCCGCCCTCACGCTGATTTTCCGCCGCGATCCTCTCGCCGCCGCCGCCGTGCTCGTCGTGGCCTGCTCGTGCTCGATTGCGCTGGCGACTCCGATTGCGATGCTGGCCTCGATTGGAGCGGGCGCGAAGCGCGGCCTGCTGATCAAAGGCGGCAAGTATCTCGAAACCCTTGCCCGCGCGGATGTGCTGTTGATTGACAAGACCGGAACGCTGACGCTGGGAAAACCGCAGGTGACAGACATTGTCGAAATCCCAAATTCAGACTCTCAAACTTCAAAGGTCGAGCAGACAGAGATATTGCGATTGGCTGCCAGCGCCGAACGCTACTCCGAGCATCCGCTGGCCGAAGCAGTGAGAACCGCCGCGCAAGAACGACATTTGCAGTTGCTTGAGCCGCAGGAGTTTGAGGCTATTCCGGGTATGGGCGTCCGGGCGCGGGTGAACGGAGTCAGCGTCGCCGTTGGCAACCGGCGTCTGATCCCCGAAGCGGCGTCACTAGCCGTTGTCGCCGATCTCGAAGCGCAAGGCAAGACATTGCTGTTCGTTGAGATCGACGATTCATTGGCCGGAGTCATCGCCGCTGCCGACACCCAGCGGCCCGAAGTTCCGGCGGCATTGCGCCAGTTGCGCGCAATGGGCGTGAAGCATATTGCTCTACTCACCGGCGACAACGAACGCGCCGCGGCGGCGTTGGCATCGCAGTTGGGCGTTGAGTATCGCGCGAATCTTCTGCCCGAAGACAAGATTACGATTGTGAAAGAGTATCAGGCCAAAGGCCACGTGGTGGTGATGGTGGGCGACGGCGTGAACGACGCCCCGGCGCTGGCGCAGGCCGACGTGGGCATTGCGATGGGCGCGGCGGGAACCGACATCGCGATTGAAGCCGCACACATTGCATTGATGCGCGACGATTGGACGCTCGTGCCGCAAGTCTTCGGCATTGCCCGGCGCACGATGGGCGTGGTAAAAACGAATCTGCTGTTCACCGCGATCTACAACGTCGCCGGGCTCTCGCTGGCTGCGTTCGGAATCATCCCGCCCATTCTCGCGGCGGCTATGCAGTCATTGCCTGATTTGGGCATACTGGCGAACTCGTCGCGGTTGCTGAGGCAGAAATGAGGATAAGGAAACGTTCTCTCTGAGACAAGCACGCTGAGCGGAGCGCCGATGCAGTTGCGGCGCGTAGTCGAAGGGTGCGGACATCATGACCAGCACAAACAAAAAGCCGGAGGTGCGCTCCGGCTCTTTTGTTTGTGTCAGGTATTACGCCGCGACGGCGGCAAGAAGCTTTTCAACGCGGGCTTTGATGATAGGGTGGGGGGCAGCGCCCACCATGCGATCCACCACCTTGCCGTCGCGCACGAAGAGCATTGTGGGAATGCCCTGCACGCCGTACTTCATCGCCCATTCGGGGTTGTCGTCGGTGTTCACTTTGGCGACGATGATCTTGCCATCGTATTCCGCTGCCAGCGATTCCAGCGCGGGGGCTACCATCCGGCACGGGCCGCACCACGGCGCCCAGAAGTCCACGACGACTGGCGTCTTGGATTGCAGCACCGCCTTCTCGAAGACGGCGTCAGTCACATGAATTGGTTCAGACATTGTTGTTCTCCATTTCGGGCCGCAGCCCATTGTCAATAGGTGATGTCAATTTTACCGCGAGTGATCAATTTTCCGAGTGGAGTATTTCGAACTCGGTGGTCACCTGGGCCACGCCTCGCACGGTGGCGGTGACCGAACAATACTTCTGCTCCGAGAGCTCAATCGCCTGGGCTACAGCTTTCTCGGTCAGTCCTTGGCCGCTCAAGCGATACTTCACGTGAATCTTGCGGAACGTCCACGGCGGATCGGCGTCCTGTTCGCCGCTGGTGACGATCTCCAGCGACGACAGCGGTATGCGCTTCTTCGCCAGAATGTCGATCACGTCAATCGCCGTGCAAGAAGCCAATGCGATGAGCAGCATGTCGCTCGGTTTCATGCCCACGCCGTCGGCCACGCTCGACAGCACCACCGAGTGGTTGGTCGAGTCGATGCCGACGAACTGCTTGCTGCCGATCCACTTGACGGTTGTCGCGCCCATATCACGCCGCCGCCGGCTCCGGCTGTGCTTCCTCGATGATGCGATAACGGCTGTTGATCTTCACCGAGTGCTGGAGCATGCTGTTCACCGAGCAGTACTTCGTGAGTGATAGCTCAATGGATCGCTCCACGGCCTTTGGGTCGATGCTGCGCCCACGCACGACATATTCGAGATCGATCTCGGTGAACACCATCGGGTGCTCGCTCGAGCGCAGGCCGACCACGTTGACTTCGAACCCGGTCACATCCTGCCGTTTCTTGCGCAGGATGTCGATCACATCCGCCGCCGTACACCCACCGGCAGCCATGGCCACCACTTCCATCGGGCTGGCGCCCTTCGGGCCCGATGGGTTGTCGAAACGCATCGAATAACCCGAGCCGCCGGTGGCTGCAAAAGCCAGGCCATTGCCTTCCCAGACTAATTTTGCTGTTTTGGTATTCTGCACAGTTGTCCTCCCTTTATCCTTTGCCTAACAGGCCGATTAAATCGTTGACCAGCATTTCGCGCGTTGACTTGTCGTCGACAGTAATGTTCATCACGCAATCCGATGCGTAGTCTTTCATGAACGCCAGGCTGGCGCCCTGCACTGCCGATCGTATCGCCGCCAACTGCTGGATGATCTCGTGGCAGTCGCGGTCTTCGCCGACCATCTTCTGGACACCGCGCACCTGCCCTTCGATTCGTTTCAGCCGCTTTTGCAAATCTTCTTTGACCGCAGGACTGCGAACTTTCATCGTTCAACTCCTTGCGTCCCGGCGCACGGCCGGGAAGCTACCCTGCTCAAGAGAATCCGCCCGATGAGCCGCAGCCGCTGTTGCTGCCCGCAACTTTGGCAAAGCCGTGCGAAGCAAATGTCGACATCCGCTTTTGGGTCTTGTTGCTGTGGCATGTGGGGCATTCGGGTTTGGTGTCGGCCTCCGACAGCCGCACCAGTTTCTCAAACTCTTCTCCACAATTGTTGCACTGATATTCGTAAATCGGCATAGGCTTGACGGGATGCTCCCTCTCTGTATACTATAGGGGAGTATAGCATATATTCAAAATTTGTCAACCCCGGAGCCTTTCATGCCTTTTCTCAACCCGCCCGTTCTCGCCATTAGACTCGGCCTCCTCGCCGCAGCGATCCTGTTCCTCTTCCTTCGCCGATTCTTGTCCCCATCCGGCATCGTCGAAGTGACCCCGCAAGAGGCGCAGGCGCGTGTCAAAGCCGGCGCGCAGCTCATCGATGTCCGCCAGCCAGCCGAATTTCGCACCGGTCATGCCCCGAAGGCTAAGATGGCGCCGCTTTCACAACTGAAGCGTCACGTGGTGTACAAGCCGGCTCTCATCCCTTCACCTTCATCGGCAACCCCGCCACCATAAACAACACTTCGTCGGCGGCTGCCGCCAATCGCTCATTGGCCCGCCCCAGTGCGTCACGGTATACGCGCCCCAGCGGGTACGGCGGCACAAGCCCCAGCCCCACCTCGTTCGAGATGATGATCCATTCGGCATTGCTGGCGCCATATGCTCTCAGCAACCCTTCCACTGCCGCGTTGAGCGCCGCCTCCGCCGCCTCGTAAGTCACCGGTTCAGGCAGTGGAACGATCACGTTGTTGGCCAATAGAGTCAGGCAATCGATCAGAATCACCTCGGCACCACCCGAATTGGAATCAATCGCGCTCCCAACGTTTCGCGGCGTTTCCAGCGTTTGCCAGTGAGGAGGCCGTTCGGCGCGGTGGGCGGCAATGCGGGCCGCCATCTCCTCATCACCGGCCTCAGCGGTGGCAACATACAACACACGCTGACCTCTCTCCGCTGCCAGCCGTTGTGCGTATGTGCTCTTGCCGCTGCGTGCTCCACCCAGAATCAAAGTCAGTCTTTTGCCCATTCTTGTTTCACCACCAAGACACAAAGGCGCGAAGCCACCAAGAGCCTTATGCTTCGCGACTTCGCGTCTTCGTGCCTTCGTGGTGAATCCTTTTCCCGCTGTTCTCAATCGCCGCCACCGACGAAAGAAAATCTTCATCCCCAAACACTTCCAACGTCAAAACGCTCGAGTAATTCTCGCGCACTAGCAATTCAATCACTGGATCAAGTTTCTCCGGCGGCATGTGCGCCAGTGATGCGTGATCGCGGCCGTCGGGGGCGAGGCCGTGAATGTGAATCACTCGCGTGCGGGGTAGGGCGGCTTGCAAGTGCGGCAGTGGGTCGTGTCCGTCCAGCCACAAATGCCCCACGTCCACGCACCGGCTGACTGGGGCGCGCTCGATCACCGGCAGAAAAAAACCCGGCGGGTAACTGTCGAGATTTTCCACCGCCAGTTTCTCCGCACCGCTCGCCCATCCAGCGAGAATGTCCAGTGCCTTCAACGAACGATCTTGCCAGTGCGCCAGTTGCGCCGGCGTTGCGCCGCCTTTGACTGCCCGCCCATCGAGATGGGTCACGTATGCAAAGGGCTCGAGTTCGCGAGTGCAGTCGATCACTTTCTTTGCTTTGAGCATCGAGACGTGGTCGGTTTCGCCGTTGTCTCCGAGACGCACGTCGAGGGGCAAGTGCACGGTGAAGGTCAGATTATTCGAGGCGGCGATCTCGGCAAGCTGACGGGTCGTTTCGGGCGAAGGCAGGTTGCTCGGTCCGTCGTCGATGTCGAACAACACAAGTTGCACGTCCTGCACCTTGCCGCTCAGAAAGCGTGCATTGGCAACGAGATCGGCGGGGACGATGTATGAGGTCGTGCCGAGACGAAAGGGAAACATATTTGCTTGCAGGGGCGATTCATGAATCGCCCCTACGGTGATGCCGCAAACGTGAGAAGAGTGATAAGTTCCGTGATTTCGACCGTGAGGCCGAGTACATCGCCCGTAACGCCGCCGAGCCGGGCGCGGGCAAAGGCAATGACAATGAGAGCGACGAGATGAGCGAGGATGATGGCGATCAGCAAACGCCATACACCCAGCACCCCACCTGTGATGAGAAAGGCCAACGGCACGAGCGCGGCCAGCGCCAACACGGGTATCGTGAGCCCTCGCGCGAAGTCTGCGCCCATGCCGCCTGAACGCGCTTGTGGTTGAAGGGCCCCAGGCAGGATCAGCCAGCGACTCACGCTTACGGCCGCCACGAACGGGCCGATGGGAAAGTAGGTGTTTGGCAAGCCGTTCAAAAGGCCAAACGGTGAATAAACGATGATGCCCAAGTTTGGCAATGAAGCGACTGCCAGAACTTTCAACAATATGAACACGACGAGGCCGACGACGCCGAACGCGCCGAGCCGGGGATCGCGCATGATCTCGAGCCGGCGCTCCGGCGTGGCCGAAGCGAGCAGGCCATCACAACAATCGGCCAGCCCGTCGAGGTGCAGGCCGCCAGTGATCGCTGCCCACAGTGCAACGGTGAGCGCCGCCGTGAGCAGCGACGGAAAGAGGAGGCTAAAGGCGAGGTGTGCGAGGGCGAGCAATACACCGAGGCCAAACCCGATCAGCGGAAACCATATCGCTGCCCGACCGAGATCGCCCGGCTGCGGTGCGTCCGTGCGGACTGGTATGGCAGTGAGGAAACCGAGGGCGAGACGGAGGTATTTCATGAATGACCCCGACTGCCTGGCGGTTTGGTGAGTGTATCCTGTCGGGCGCGGGCGGCGGCCTGGGCGGCGAGGTCGAGTGGCGGGATGGGTGGGATGATCATTTGTCAATCTCCTTGAGGCGAATTGAGTTTTGCCCACGCTTGAATCAGCTGTTGGTTTTCTTCAGGACGGCGCGCGCCCACACGCACGCACAGCGGCAAGCCAAAAGAAGCGCAGTCGCGCACGAGGCAGGCTTCAGCCATAAGTTGCCGCCGCCAACCCGCGCCGTCGCCGACTTCAATCAGGATGAAGTGCGTCGGTGCGGGCAGTACGCGCGCGCCCAGATTGGACAGCGCGATGCGGAGGGCCTGGGCCGATTGGCGCGTGAGTTCCAGCGTGTGGCGCAGATAATCGAGATCGCCCAGGCCGGCGAGGCCCGCCGCTTGCGCCGCGCCGTTCACGCTCCACGGCGGTTGGAAGGCGCGCATGGCTTGCAGTAGTTGTGATTCGCCTAGCGCGTATCCCAAACGCAATCCGGCCAGGGCGAAATCTTTGGTCATCGAGCGCAGAACGATAGTGTTTGCAGTGGGCGGCGGGCCGAAGGGCGAGAGCGTGACGAAACTGCGGTAGGCTTCGTCGAGGATCAACAATCCGTCGGCGCACGCTTCTGCGATCCGACGCACATCGGTGTCGGAGAGATGAAGGCCGGTGGGATTGTTGGGGTTGCACAGGAAGACGAGACGCGGGCGACGGCTGGCAATTTCGGCGATGAGGTGATCCGCGCTCAATTGAAAAGTTGGCGGGGCGGCGCGGATTTCGGCCACGTCTGCGCCGGCGGCCCGCGCCGCGCGTTCGTATTCGCCAAACGCGGAGCCGACGATCAGCACCGGATTATCCATCAGCACAAAAGCGTGCGCCACGAGCCAGATCAATTCTGCTGTGCCGTTGCCGACGAGCACGTTGTCAGAGGCTAGGCCGTTCACATCGGCCAGCGCCTCGCGCAGTTGGAGCACGCCACGGTCGGGATAGTGGGCAGGGTCGAAGGCGCGCAGGGCGGCCAGGGCGCGGGGCGACGGGCCGAAGGGATTGACGTTGACGCTAAAGTCAATGAGCGAGGCCGGGTCAATGCCCAGGCTTCGCATTTCGCTCAGGTTGAGGCCGCCGTGTGTATCAAGTCCCATAGGCCACCCCCCAGCATAGCAGAGCGATGATGACGCCGCCGAAGGCCGCCGCCGTGAAGACGAGTTGCCGCGCCTGACGAATGGTATGCGCCTCAGGCAAGTCCGGGCCGCCTTCCAAACGATAGTGAGCCGTTTTTTCCAACGTGACGCCGAGCGCGCCGGCGGCGGCGCTCATCGGCCAGCCGGCGTTGGGGCTGGCAGTGCGCGCGTGTTGGGCGATCATCACCCGCCACGCCTGCCTCAGATTGCCACGCGCAATCGGGGCGGTCAGCACAATCAACACGCCGCTCAAGCGGGACGGAATCCAGTTCAACACATCGTCCAGCCGCGCGGCGAACTTGCCGAGGGTTTCGTGCTGCCCGTCGTGATAGCCGATCATCGCGTCGGCGGTGTTGACGAAGCGATAGGCCCACGCCAGCGGCAGGCCGCCAATGGCAAAAGCCAACAGCGGAGCGATGAAACTGTCGGCAAGGTTTTCGGCCAGTGACTCGGTTGCCGCAGAAGCGATGTGCCCCGCGCCGAGCGTTCGCGTGTCACGGCTGACGAGATGCCAACTGACAACGCGCCGTGCTTCGGGCAAATCGTTTTTCGTCAGCGCGGTTTCCACTTCGCGCCCGGCTTCCAGCAACCGCCGCAGGGAGAAGATGGCTTTGAGCAAAACGGCGTTGACGAGCACGGTCAGCCACGGGTGCAGACGCAACAGGCTATAGAGCGCGATAAGCGGCAAAGAAAACAACGCCATGCCAATCAGTATAAGCAGTGTGCCGTAGAGGAACTGCCATGCCGGGCCGCGCGCGGGCGCGCGGTTCGCCACCCAACGGATGAACGCGCCCATCGCCGCTACCGGGTGAAAGCGGTTGGGTGGATCGCCGAAGAGGGCGTCGAGGGCGAGGGCGAGAAGAAGGGTGAGAAGAGCCATCATGGAAAAATCCCAAAGATTTCATAACTTCAAGCCCACCATCTCTTCGACGCGCCGCATATCGAGATGATCGCGCAACCAGTCGGCGAGTTGATCGAAATCCTTTTTCCGCGTGTCGTAAGCATGGGGCGGCAGAGGTTCGAGGCCTTTGTGTTCGCGCAGGCGGTTGAGATAGGCGCGCCGAAAGTCGGCGTGATCGAACAAGCCGTGCAGATACGTTCCGAACAACGAGAGGCTCGCGCTCGCGCCATCCGACTGGCTGGCCGGTTTATCAAATAGCCGCACGATCTTGAACGCGGGCGGCGCGCCATTTTCGGCGGTCGTGCGGCCCTGATGAATTTCGTAACCACGCACTTTTGCGCCATGCAGCCCCGGCAAAAGGCAGACAGCCTCGGCCTGTGTGAGTTGCTTGCGCACCTCGAAATGTGTGACGACCGACAACAGCCCCAGTCCGGCCACCGTGCGCCGCCGCGATTCGATCCCGGCTTCATCCCGCACTTCGCGCCCCATCATCTGGTAACCGCCGCAGATGCCAACGAGCCAGCCGCCGCGTGCGACGTGCTCGCGGACACAAGCTGCCAGTCCCTGCCTTTGCAGCCATTCATAATCAGCCACCGTGCTCTTAGTTCCAGGCAAGATCACGATATCAGGCGAACCAAACGTTTGGGGCGAGTCGATGTAGCACACCGATACGTCGGGCTCTTTCGCCAGTGGCGCAAAGTCGGTGGCGTTGGAGATGTGGGGGAAATGGATGACGCCAAAGGTCAGAGATCGGTGGTTGGGAATGGATGGTTGGGCATTAAGCGAGACGGCGTCTTCTTCATCTACTGGCAAACCAAACGTGTACGGCAAAACGCCGAGAGTGGGGATGCCAGTGCGTCTTTCGAGAAACTCCAGCCCTGAATCCAGCAGCGTTGGATCGCCGCGAAGCTTGTTGATGATAAAACCATGTATGCGTTTGCGCTCCGAAGGAGTGAGCAATGCCAGCGTGCCGACGAGCGAGGCAAAGACGCCGCCGCGTTCAATATCGCCTACCAGCAGCACTGGCGCGTTTGCCAGCGCCGCCACTTTCATATTGACGATGTCGCGTCCGCGCAAGTTGATTTCTGCCGGGCTGCCGGCGCCCTCGATGACGATGAGGTCGTATTGCTGCTGCAAACGTGCAAACGCCAACTTCACCGTTCCGAACGCCACCTTCTGATAAGCGTGATACTCACGCACGTCCATTGTGTTCACCGGCTGGCCGAGGACGACAACCTGTGCGCTGGTGTCTGCGCCCGGCTTAAGCAGCACCGGATTCATGTCCACGTGCGGCTCAACCCCGGCGGCCTGCGCCTGAAACACTTGCGCCCGGCCCATCTCGCCGCCCTCGCAGGTGACGAAGGAGTTGTTGGACATGTTCTGTGCCTTGAATGGCGCAACGCGATAACCCGCGCGGGCGAAGAGACGGCAGAAGGCAGCAGTGATGACGCTCTTGCCGACGTGCGAGGCTGTACCCTGGATCATCAGAGTGTGAGCGAAAGGCATAACAAGTGGTTTCTTTATCAGGCTAGTTCATCCCACTGTGGTTCGGCGATGCCGCGCACTTTGTTTTCGTAGCGGGCCATCACGAACAGCAGGTCGGCGAGGCGGTTCAGATAGCGGATAGCGAACGGGCCAATCTCCTCTTCCTGAGCGAGGCTGACAACTTCGCGCTCGGCGCGGCGGCAGATGGTGCGCGCCACGTGCAAGTGCGCGGAACCGACGCAGCCCCCGGGCAGGATGAAGTTTTCCAGCGGGCCGACGATCTTGTTGAACTCGTCGAGCAGTGCTTCCAACTTCGCGATGTGTCGTTCTTCGATCTGCGGGATTTTGTATTTCTGTTTGTCTTCTTCGATGAACGATAGATCAGCGCCGAGGTGGAATAGTTCGTTCTGTATGGCGAGCAGTTCTTCTGCCAGCCGTTCGTTGAGGCTGCTGGCGATAGCCACGCCAATCATCGAATTCAATTCGTCCACCGTGCCGTAGGCCTTCACACGGAGCGAATCTTTCGACACGTGCTGGCCGCCGCCGAGGCGGGTGGTGCCGTCATCCCCCTTGCGGGTATAGACGCGAGTGATTCTCATGAAGGCGCTTCCTCAAGACCTGTCCGGTCTGCGAGACCCGGCAGGTCTATAAAACGGGATGTTTGCCGTTGCCGTTGGCAATCGGCGCGATGAGCGGCGTGCCGTGCGCCGGATGTTCGCTCACCGCGACTCGCACGCCATACACGCTGCTCAACTGCTCGGCGGTGAACACGGCCTTCGCCGTGCCCTGCGCCACGATCTCGCCCTGCCTCATCAGCGCCACCCGGTCGGCGTACACGGCAGCCTGATTCAAATCGTGCATCGTCATCAAGATCGCCAACGCATGTTCCTGCGCCAGCGAGCGCGCAAGCTCAAGCACGCCGACTTGATACTTCAGATCAAGATGCGCGGTCGGCTCGTCGAGCAGCAGCACTTTCGGTTCCTGTGCCAGTGCGCGGGCGATCACCACCCGCTGCCGTTCGCCGCCCGACAGCTCATCGGCGCGTCGATCCATCAGCGACTCGGTCTGCGTGCGCCGCATCGCCTGCCACGCTACTTCGCAGTCGTGCTTGCTTTCGGCAGCCCAGAACGGCAGATGCGGTGTGCGGCCCATGAGGACGATCTCGCCGACGGTGAAAGCGTCCGGCAGGTGGATCATCTGCGGGACGACGGCGACCAACTTGGCGCGTTGAGCGGGACTCGCCCGCAGGAGATCGACTCCGTTGACTCTCGCTTGGCCGCTGCGCGCCGACACCACGCCGCTGATCACGCGAATCAGGGTTGACTTGCCTGCCCCGTTCGGGCCGACGAGGGCCACGACTTCACCCGCGTTCACCGTGAGAGTCACGTCACAGACGATGATGCGCTTTCCATATCCGGCAGAGATGTGCGAGAGTTGCAGTGTGGTCACTTTGTTACAGACCTGTCAGGTTTCCGAAACCTGACAGGTCTCCCTAGAAAACGGATCGCTTCAAACGTCGAAGCAAGAGCACGAAGAACGGCGCACCGGTCAGCGCGGTGACGACGCCCACTGGTAGTTCGGTGGGGGCGAGGATGGTGCGCGCGACGAGGTCGGCCATGATGAGAAAGGCCGCGCCGCCGATGGCAGAGAGCGGGATGAGGCGGCGATAATCGGGGCCGCTGAACATCCGCAGCACGTGCGGCACCACCAGGCCGACGAAGCCGACCAGGCCGCCAAAGGCAACGGCCGCCGATGTCATGAGTGTTGCGGCGGTGACTAACGTGAGTTTGAGTCGCTCGACGTTGATGCCCAATTGCCGGGCCTGTTCCTCATCCAACTGCAGCACGTTGAGCGCGCGGGCGTTGAGCTGCAGCACGACGAGCCCGATCACGAGATAAGGCAGGATGATCTGGAACGGCTCCCATCCGCCGCCGGTGTAGCCGCCGAGCAGCCAATTGAATGCGCGGCGCAGGCCATCGGGCGAACGCAGCATGAGGAACGTGGTGAAGGCCGAGGCGAACGAACCGATGGCGACTCCGGCGAGCAACATCGTCGATACGGGCGTGGTGCGGCCCACTTGTGCACTGAGCACCACAACCGCAACGGTGACGATCGCGCCCAGAAACGCGCCCACCGGCACTGCACCGAGGCCGAGCGGTGTGGCTGGCAGGTTGAACGCGATGGCTAACGTTGCGCCCAGCCCCGCGCCCGATGCGACGCCGACCAGATACGGATCGGCCAGCGGGTTGCGGAACAATCCCTGATAGGTTGAACCCGAGGCGGCCAACGCTGCACCGATGAGGGCGGTGATGGCGATACGCGGCATGCGGATGTCGAAGAGGATCTTGTCGTAAGTGTCGGGGTAGGCGGCTGGGCGCGGCAGGGCTAACAGGCGCGACAACGTAATCTCGACGACGGCGATGGGCGGGATGGGGATTGCGCCAACGGCAACGGCGACGACGATGGCGACGATGAGGACAGCGACGCACGCGCCGAACACGCCGACGGCGTGCCAACGCCCCGGCACGAGGGAGACGGACGTGTCGGCGGAACCGAGGGCGTTGAGAGGAGCGCGGGCCATTGCGGGCCAGTGATCAGTAATCAGTAATCAGTGGCGGGTGAGAACCAATCACTGATTACCGATCACTATTCACTGATTACTTGAACAGCTCAGGATGAATCAGTTTCGCGAGCGCTTCCAATCCATCGACAACACGCGGGCCGGGGCGGCTGACGAGATTATCGTCGAAGGTGTAGACGGCGTTACCCTTGACCGCTCTGATGTCATCCCATCCGGCGCGTTGGGCAACCAGTTCGGGCGTTTGCCCGCCGTAGAGAGATGATCCGAGGATGATCACCTCCGGGTCTTGCGTGACAAGCTGTTCGAGGCTGATCTGAAAATAATCGGCGCCGACGCTTCCGGCATTGGTCCCGCCGGCGAGTGTGATCAGCACGTCGATGAACGTGCCGGTCCCGGCAGTCCACGGTTTGGAAGGTTCGGTGGCGTCCACTTCGTAGAACACGATCGGTCTTGTGGAAGCCGTCCCCGTTGTGGCCGTGACGGCGTCCACGCGGGCTTTGAGGTCATTCACCAGTTCTTCGGCCTCGGTGGAACTGCCGGTGAGTTTGCCTACGGCGAGGATGTCGTTGTAGATGTCGTCGAGGTTTTCTGCAATACTTGTCGTGTACACCGTCAGCCCGAGGTCAACCAGTTTCTCAACGTCTTCGCGGCTGGTGATTCCGGCGGCGAGCACGACAAGTATTG